>Ga0070660_100000647_pt1 | contig 23049 bp, 16 predicted proteins | sample KBSC33metaG_FD_64670 | JGI IMG/M metagenome (GOLD analysis project Ga0070660, IMG submission 64670) | Corn rhizosphere microbial communities from Kellogg Biological Station, Michigan, USA - KBS C3-3 metaG | ecosystem: Host-associated > Plants > Roots > Rhizosphere > Soil ... | reverse complement strand
AGGACCGGAACCAGTGAGCCGCTCGGCCTGCAAAATCGAATATCCTCCGGCTATATTTGATTTAATAAGCTCCTGGACAAGTCGGGAGGACCGTTTTTCTTTGGTGAAAACAAATTGAACTTCCTCGCTGGCAAAGCGGTGTTGGGCAATATACCTGAAGGCGCCATTGTAGTCTGATTGCTGAAGAGTAACGTCCGCGTCGCTTTTTGGCGACCTGGTATATTCTTTCCACCGTTTCATGAAAGGTTCGGCCGAAAGAATTGTTTCAAATAAGACAAATTGCACTTTTGTATTTAGTGTCATCCCTACAAGGTAAGCTTAATAATCGGCATTCAGTGTTCCTGCTGTAATCTGCCCCTGAAACATACTTGGCCAACAGGATTATATAAACTGCAAATTTGCCCGGCCTTAGGTATAAATCTCTCTTTCTTATATTTCTGCTCCAATCTGTAATGATTACCGGTTCCCAAAAATGTTGTTTAATTATTGCCACAAAATATTAATAGCAAATGCTGCTGTCAAAACTCTTACTTTTAATAAAAACATATATGAACAAAATAATAATGGTAGTAACCTGTGTATTATTCGCAGCGTTTGGTACAAAAGCTCAGCAAAAAGTACTTCAATTATACAACGGCGCCGCACCTGGCTCTGAGAACTGGAAGTACAACGAACAAGAATACAAAGCTGGAACTAAGGATGCACTTGTCTATAATGTTTCGCATCCAACGCTAACGGTGTATCCGGCTGATCCGGCGAAGGCAACCGGTACCGCAGTAATTGTTTGCCCTGGAGGAGGTTTCTACATTTTGGCAATAGCACATGAAGGTACGGATGTGGCGCATTGGCTTAACGAAAAAGGTGTAACGGTTTTTATATTGAAATACAGGCTTGGGCATAGCTTAACAGATAATCCGGGACAGGAATTAAGTGATAACATGAAAAAAAGTGATTTTGACGAAAAGATAATGCCCGTTATTCCTTTGTGTATTGCAGACGGTAGGGCTGCCTTACAATATGTGCGCACCCATGCCACAGAATATGGAATCAACCCTGCGCAGATTGGCATTATGGGCTTCTCGGCGGGTGGCACAGTTGCAGCATCAACGGCCTTTGATTACACTCCGGAAAACCGTCCTGATTTTGTTGCCCCGATCTATGCCTTTATGCCGCCATCACTGCAAGGAACGGTGGCTGCTGATGCACCTCCTTTGTTTGTCGCTGCGGCTACGGATGATGGTCTGGGACTGGCACCGCACAGTGTTGATTTGTATTCAAAATGGCTTGCAGCAAAGAAGCCCGCTGAAATACATATTTATGAACAAGGAGGTCATGGTTTTGGAATGCATCATCAGAATATTCCCACCGACACATGGATCGATAGATTTGGCGACTGGCTCGGATTACTTGGATATTTAAAAGCAAAATAAAAAAAGTAATGAGTTGTATTGAGATTTTAATAAAGGCGATGGTTAAACTAAGCAAGAAATCGCAGTGACAAAAATTTAAATTTTTTTTATCACCCTGGCAGGCAGCATGATAATAGATTTTAGAAGACTGAACACGCCTTCCACAGCAACGCCAAGTAGCCTGAAGGGAAGCATGATCAACCATACAATGGGATATAGTACCAACGCCAAAATAGCCAGCGGCCAACAAAATATAAACAGGAAGATCCAGGCGATAAATGTAATCATTTGCTAAAGATAATTACTATTCAAACACAGAGCGGATCAAATACATGAGTGGTTTATCTCTTTGTCTTTGTTTACTGTTCATCTATTTTTCAAAACATCTTTAAACAATTTATATTTCCTTTCGTGCTATCCGGTAATGGTAAGTTACCGTTTTTATTGGTACTGATATTGCGTAATTTTATTCTGATAATTTAAACAATAACGATATGGAACATAAAAAAGAATTAGACGAGCTAAACAAGAAATCTCTTGACAAAATTGATGAATACCTTAAGACGAAAAAAAATTTGGGCAAAGAGCATCATGAAAAACTAAATGAAGCCAAAAAGAAATGGCAGTCTTCGTGGTCCGATCTGATGGATGTGCTGGTGTATTTGGAAAGGGTTGAAATTTAAGTTTCCCCCCTGCAAGGATTCTTGTAAGATGTTGTTTACTAAATTTTAGTTGTAGGCACAAGGCATGCCTTGTGCCTATATAAGAATAACCCAGCCTTACCTCTTCAAAACCTCTTCAAACAATTTATAAATCCTTTTGTATTCGTCTGTCCAGCTTGAGGGGTCTTCAAACTCATGATTTTCCATTGGATACGGCGCAAGTTCCCAATTGTTCTTTCCTAATTCAATTAACCGTTGCGTCACTTTTACAATATCCTGGAAATGTACATTCTGATCTACCATGCCATGGCACATTAATAAATGACCTTTCAGCCCATCCACAAAATAAATCGGCGAACTTCTTTTATAGGCAAGACTGTCTTCATAAGGCTTATTTAGAATTTCAGATGTGTATCCGTTATTATAATTCGCCCAGTCTGAAACGGAACGTTGCCCAGAGCCAGCAGCAAAAATATCCGGAGTCGTAAACATCGCCATAAGCGTAATGAAGCCGCCATAAGAGCCGCCATAAATGCCTATTCTTTTAGGATCAACGCCAAAAGTTTCTACCAGATAATTAGCAGCATCTACATTATCCGTTAAATCTTTTCCGCCCATGTGACGATAGATAGCCGTGCGCCAATCGCGCCCATAACCAGCGCTTCCGCGATAATCAACATCCATCACATAATAACCGTGATCAGCCAGTAAGTTGTTGAACATTGTTTCTCTGAAATAATAACTCCACCATTTATCAATGTTTTGTAAATAACCCGCACCATGCACAAAAATTACAGTGGGTTTGTGTACATCCGGATGCATGGGTTTATAAACCCTTCCATGAACCAACGCCCCGTCTCTTGCGGCAAAAGTGAAGATTTCAGGATCGCGCCACGGATACGATTTATATGCATCGCTTTCCGCTTTGTTGGTTATTTGTTCAGCCTTGGTACCCGATTTGTTTTCTTGTAAATATAGTTCCGGTGGTTTGGTAGTATAAGAATAAAGTATGGCAATGTTTTTTTCATCCGGTGAAATCGTTACTTCATTTCCACCAACAATATTGGTGATTCTTTCTGTCTTACTATCGCTGATGCGTAAACGATAAAATTGGTGTTGCGCCGGCTCCACTTCGTTGGTTGATAAATAAAAATATTTTTTATCATTGGAAAGCTGCGCGTCTAAAACTTCATACTTCCCCGAAGTATAGGCTTTCTTTTTTCCGTTAATCACGTTGACGGAATAGAGATGTGAAAAACCAGTTACTTCTGACTGGTACCAATAATTATTTTCGTCTATCCATCCTGTATTCCAAATTCCCGGGCCTCCGATCCATGCGCTGTCGTGCTGACGATCTAATAGTTTTAATTTTTTGGTGGCAGTATCCCAAAGCATGAGCCATCGATCTTTATGATCCTGCGCACGAATATCCAACACAAGATTTCCTCCGTTTGGCGACCATTTGGCAGAAGCAAAATATACGTTTCGCAAAGCGTTTTCCTTCTTCTTTTTGGCGAGCTCTGTCGGGTAATCATTCATGAATTCAGGTATATCTCTTATGCCTTTTATCGAATCCGTTTTTACTTCAAACACGCTATCCATCTGCCTGTCGTAAATAAAGAATTGACTGATTCCCTGCGGCTCACCCACTTTTTCGCGCCCCGGAATATTCGTTGTATAGCCTGATTCGGTAATGTAATTGGGAACAATCGTGGACTTTCTTTTTTCCGGCGATTGGTACAATTGATAGCTGACAAATTTTCCATCCGGGCGTATAGAAAGTCCTCTTATGCTTTTATCGCCAATATTAATTTTCTTAAGATCTTTTTTTGCGTGAATGCTGTCATAGATTTTTGCAAGATGATCTTTATCTTTTCTTTCCCGTAAAACCTGCATGTATTGTGTTTGTTCGTTTTCCAACCATTGATCTTCCGGAGAAAGTTTATCTTCTTTTTTTTCATCATTACCGCTTTGAATATTAGTCAACTGGCGTGTTTCGCCGTTTTCAATATTCCATGAAAATAAGTTCTGGCCGGCGTTATATACAATTTCCTTTTCACCAAATGAAAATTGAGGATTGTATTCTGTCTCCGCAGTTTCAGTAACGCGACGTGTTTTACCTGATTTTATTTCTTTATAAAAAATGTCTCCGTTTTTTTCATAAACATAGGCGGTTCTGGTTGTATTATAAACGACACTATTTGCCCGAATTACATTTTGTTTTTGTGCGACACTTGCTTTTGTTGGGATCTTATTTTCTTTGCTAATATAATATAACGAATCTGAGGGAGCGTTATCAGGATTCCAGTCAAAAAAGAGTTTACTGCCATCCGCATTCCAGAAAGGGTTTGACGGTGAAGTGCCGATCCACTTAGGATCGCTCATAATTTTTTCAATGGTCAGCGAATCTTGCTTTGACTGGCAAAATGAAATTGCCGGAATAAAAAGCAATAAAAGCACATAAAATTTTTGCATGGTTGCGATGAAGTTTTCAGTGAGATTTATATAGGTGAAGGTAAAAAAGGAATTAATTCCGGTAAACAAATAAATAAGCCCCATTCTTATTTTGGAATTTAATTGCAAGGAAAAATTTAATAGCAATCCATATAATTCGCAGCTTTTTTAAAAAAAGTCATGGTCAGGCAGGCTACTGCAGACTTATGTATTAATCCAGGTAATTACCAACTATCGGTAATCTTCTTCCTGTGCCAAATGCCTTGGGAGAAACTCTAATAATAGGGCAAAATTGATTTCGCTTATATTCATTTCTGTTTACCATTTTCAATATTCTGTCAACAAGTGCCGCATCAAAACCGAGCGATTTTATCTCCTTTGGCCCCTGCACTCTTTCAATGTATTGATACAAAATCTTATCAAGAATTTCATAGGGAGGAAGGCTATCGCTATCTTTTTGGTCGGGCCGCAGTTCTGCAGAAGGCGCTTTGGTTATAATATTTACGGGAATTATTTCTTTTTGCGCATTGATATATTTCGCAAGTTCATAAACCTGCAATTTATAGCAATCTCCAAGTACACCAAGTCCGCCGGCCATATCGCCATACAATGTGCCATAGCCCACAGCAAGCTCGCTTTTATTGGAAGTGTTTAATAAGATGTATCCAAATTTATTGGCTATGGCCATCAATAAATTTCCTCTTGTTCTTGCCTGAATATTTTCTTCTGCCACGCTAAAAGGAAGGTTATTAAAAACAGGTTTTAATTCATTTAAAAATGATTCATATATATTTTTGATTGGAATAATATCATAAGGATTTTCAAGATTTTTGCTGAGTTGCTCTGCGTCATTTATGGAATGTGAGGTAGAATATTCTGAAGGCATCAGAATTGCTCTCACATTTTCTTTTCCTAAGGCTGCGCAAGCCAAAGCAATCGTAACAGCGCTATCAATGCCGCCGCTGCTGCCAATGATGGCTTTGGAAAATCCCATTTTCGAAAAATAATCTTTGATGCCTAAAATGATGGCTTCATAAACCTGGGAAATATTTAATTCCGGATTAAAATGCAATGGCTCTAAAAGCTTATTGGGAACTGCTTCTGCGGGTTCTATTACAGGCAAATTAAAAGTGCCGTGATCATTTAGAATCACTTCTTTTAGTTCTTCTTTAAACTGTGAAAGCTCGCAGCAAAGATTGGCATATTTATCAAAAACCAAGGAAGCTCCATCAAAAATAATTTCGGTTTGGCTTCCTACAGCGTTGCAATAAATAAGCGGGATTTTGTATTTTAATACATTGGATTTTATCGTCGCTTTCCTGTCTTCATCATGCGTATAATCGAATGGGGACGCAGAAATGTTGATCATAAAATCAGGTTGCTGCTGCATCAATATGTCCATGGGGCAAATCCGGTATAACGGGTTATCGCCAAGGTTCCAGATATCTTCACAAACGGTAAGCGCAATTTTTTTCCCTTTGAATTCAATCGTATTCCAACTATAGGCCGGTTCAAAATAACGATTTTCATCAAAGACGTCATAAGTAGGCAGACAGGTTTTGTGTGCGATGCTTTTTATTTCTTTTTCATAAAGAAAAAAGGCCGCGTTAAAAAGATTTTTGCCTTCCAATGCCGGATTTCTATCTGGCGAGCCAATAATGACCCCGATTGTATCCGCATACTCCTTTATTTTGTCAATGCTGATAAAACATTTATCAATAAAATCTTTGAAATCCAGGAAATCACGGGCAGGATAGCCGCAAATGCACATTTCGCTGAAAACAACCAGATCCGCATTTCTTTTCTTCGCCTCGCAGATGGCTTCTATAATTTTTTCCAGGTTCTTTTCAAAATTGCCAATGTGATAATTCTGTTGAGCGAGAAAAATTTTCATTTTGTAAAATTAATAGAATAAAATGTTGATTATTTTTTCATTTAACAAAAAACTGTTTATTTTTTTGCTTTTATTTGGGGTATGAGAAATATTGTAATGCTTTTAGTTTGCGCGGCCATTCTGTTTTCGTGCAATGGCAATAAAAATATCCCTGATGTTTCAGCCATTAAAATTAACATGGGAACTCAAAGATTTGAACAGGATTTTTTCGCGATGGATACCAATAAGGTTGCGGAATCAATGCAGGCAATCTTAAAAAAATACCCGGATTTTTTACCGGACTTTACCTATAATATTTTAGGCTTGGACCTGGATAGCCTACTGGTTCCTAACAATCCACAGGCGCGTGGTATCAGGATGTTTATACATGATTATATGCCGTTAAAAGATTCGGCGGAACTGATGTATAAAGATTTTTCCAAAGAAACGAAAGCCATAAACCAGGCCTTACAATTTGTAAAGTATTATTTTCCAAAATATCAAATTCCCGGGACAATCGTCACTTTTATTGGACCCATCAATGCAAATTTCGAAACCTCTTTTGGCGTTCAGGGCGACGTACTTACCAGCAAAGCTTTTGGAATCGGGCTCCAGCTTCATCTTGGAAAATATTTTTCTTTTTACCGCACGCAGGAAGGATTAGAACAATATCCTGATTATATCTCGGATAATTTTGATGCGCAACACATACCTGTAAACTGCATGAGAAATGTGATAGATGATATGTTTCATGATAAAACGAACGGGAAGGCGTTGGTTGAGCAAATGGTTGACCGCGGAAGAAAGATTTATCTTCTCACTAAATTTTTACCATATACACCGGAATACGTTTGCATTTGCTATACCAAACAACAGTTGAGCGATAGCTACAACAATGAGGCGGTAATATGGAATTTGTTTTTGAATAATGATTTGCTGAACAAAACCGATCCCAATATCATAAAGAATTATATTGGCGAAAGTCCGAAAACACAGGAACTCGGCGAAGGTTCACCTGGAAATATCGGTACCTTTTCAGGATTGCAAATTGTAAAAAAATATATGGAGAAATTTCCCGAAACCACTCCTGGAGAGTTGATGAAGTTGGATGCGAGGGATATTTTTAATAAGGCCAAATATAAGCCACGTTCTTAGTTTAGTTTGCTGGGAGCAATCATTTCAAAAGCAGGAACTTTAATAATAAATGTTTGTTTATTATGGCTGTTTTCCATAAAATACATTCCATGCATTTTACCCATTTCGCTTCTTAAGTTGCACCCGCTTACATATTGATATTTTTTTCCGGGATTAATTATTGGTTGAATACCAATAACACCCTCGCCTTCTACTTCGCGATGTTCTGCATTGCTGTCAAAAATATACCAATGCCTCCGCAGCAGTTGTACCGGGAAAGAATTGTTGTTTTCAAGCGTAATACGATACGCAAACATATATTCACAGGACACAGGGTTGCTGTATTCCGGCTGGTAGAAAGTTTCAATGCTTATATTTACTCCTTCAGAAATTTGTGAAACCATAGCTTTTAGGTTGTTTATAAAGTTATTAAAACAGATTAACTATATCAATTAAATTTTCCGTGCTTTAGTATATCCATTTTTCACGAGCCATTGCACTATCTTTTCCCTGTGATCGCCCTGGATAATAATTTCATTATCTTTTGCAGATCCTCCGCTGCCGCAAAAAGATTTCAATTGTTTTGCAAGCGCCTCTATCTCTTCTTCCTTCATTTCAAACCCTTTGATAACGGATGCCGTTTTCCCCGCACGATGCTTAGTATCAAGAATTACTTTCAACAATTGCTCTTTTGGCGGCCGCGATTCTACTTCTTCATCTTCATTTTTAAAATCAAAGTCTGGAGCTGTTGAATAAATAATCCCGGTTTTATTATATAACTTTTTCTTAGGCATATTATTGTTTTATTTCCGCTTTTAAACTTAAGTCAAGGCTTTTTGCCTGGTGAATGATAGCTCCGCTCGAAATAAAATCTACTCCTGTAGCCGCATAAGATTCAATATTTTCAAGTGTAATACCGCCGCTGGCCTCGGTTTCATATTTTCCGTTTATTATTTTCAAAGCTTCTCTTATTTGTTCCGGAGAAAAATTATCCAGCATAATCCGGTTTACTTTTCCAACTGCCATCACTTTTTTTACATCGTCAACGTTCCTGGTTTCCACCTCAATTTTTAATGCCGGTTTTTTTTCCTGAACATACTTCCATGCTTTTGCAATGGCCTTTTCGATTCCCCCGCTGTAATCAATATGATTGTCCTTCAGCATAATCATGTCATATAAACCAAAACGATGATTGGCCCCGCCGCCAATTCTAACAGCTTCTTTTTCCAATAAACGAAAATTTGGCGTTGTCTTTCTTGTATCTAATAATTTTGTTGAATATCCTTTCAACTTATCGGTGTATTTTTTGGTAAGCGTGGCAATGCCGCTCATTCGCTGCATGCAATTAAGCACCAGTCTTTCACAGGTAAGTATGGTATGAATTGACGCTTCTACTTCAAACGCAATTTCTCCAAAGTGCATTTCATCGCCATCCTTTTTTAGCTTTTTTAAAATTGATGAAGGCTCTACAAAAGAAAATATTTTTCCGGCTACATCTATGCCTGCAATGGTTCCCTCGTCTTTTATTTTTAGGACCGCTTTTCCTTTTACATCTGGAGCTATGATCGAGAGCGTAGAATGGTCGCCATCACCCACATCTTCCTTTAGTGCGTTTGAAATTAATTCTTCAAGCCGCTTCTGAAAATTCTTATCGCTTTTCATGGAAACAAAATTAGCCATAATTGTTTGTTTGCTGTTTAAAGAAATCGCTTTTCATAAACACAAAAACTTAACAGCAAAGGCAAAGAGATAAACCCAAAATCTTGGTTAAATATTCGTTTACTCCATTCAATTACTTTAAAAAAATAATTTCAGCTTTCTGGAAAAGTAGAATTCAGCGCAGCAACTTACCGGGAAGCAAATGAAGTCGCTTCCTGCATTTCAAATTGCATTTTATGTAGCTGAAAATAATGCCCTTGTAAGTTCATCAATTCACTATAGATTCCGATTTCTTTTATCACTTTAGAAGAAGGACTTAAGACAAGGGTTAAGGAGAAATTAAATTTTAGTTAGATATTTTTAATCAAGCTCTGATGCGCTTAATATGGACCTTGCCGATTTCCTTAACGCGCCGGATGTCAAACTTTTTTTGCAAATCAAGCCAGAATTCAGCTTCCACACCAAATGCCTGTTCGAGCCGAACAGCCATTTCTGCTGTCAGGGAGGCTTGTCCATTTATAATTTCAGAAAGTTGTTTCCGGCTGATACCCAATCCTTTTGCTGCATCAGTGATGGTTAAATTCATTTCTTTTAAAATGTCTTCCCGTAGAATTACTCCGGGGTGAATAGGTTTCATTGTTCGTTTCATAATAATTAATTTTTAATGATAATCCTGGTAATCCACTACATACACATTTTCTTTTTCAAAACGAAAAGTGATTCGATAATTTCCGGATACCCAAACAGACCAGTATCCTTTAAGCTTTCCCGTTAATTGATGCAACTTATAACCAGGAATGGCCTTAATTGGTGCGAGGCTCGTCGCACTATCCAGCGTCTCAAGTATTCGTCTTATTTTATCAATTTGTTCAGGAGGAAGCCGGGAACCATCGTCTTTAAGCCAGAGTTGCTTTAAGCCCTTATGCACAATTGATATTATCATACGCAAAGATAATGCGTAACCTTAAAGGTTACAAATATTTCTTTAGTTTGGAACTGACTCCCGCCAAATCAAGATGATTAAGAATGCCAATTTACCGGGAAGCAAATGAAGCAGTTTCCTGCATTTCAAATTGCATTTTATGTAGCTGAAAATAATGCCCTTGCAAGTTCATCAATTCACTGTGAGTCCCCATTTCTTTTATCACTCCTTTGTCAAGAACCATTATTTTATTCGCTTTACGAATGGTGGACAGACGATGTGCAATTACAATAGAAGTACGCCCTTTAATTAATTTATCAATCGCATGTTGAATCAGCATTTCGCTTTCACTATCAATGGACGAGGTAGCTTCGTCCAAAATCAAAATAGACGGATTATACAACAGCGCCCTTATGAATGACAATAATTGTCGCTGGCCAAGCGAAAGCGTAGCGCCTCTTTCCATTACTTTAAAATCGTATCCGCCGGGCAATTGCGTTATGAAATCATTTACTCCTATCATTTTTGCGGCTTCTATTGCCTGCTCTCTTTCTATGTTGGGATTTCTCAACGTAATATTATCTAACACGGAGCCGCTAAATAAAAAAACATCCTGCAAAACCACTGCTATCCTACTTCTCAGGAAATCAATATCATAATCTTCAATGCGATTGCCGTCTATTTTTATTTCTCCTTTATTAACCGGATACAAGCGATTGAGCAAGCTAATGATAGAAGTTTTGCCACTTCCGGTATGGCCAACTATGGCAAGCGTTTCGCCAGGGGCGATAGAAAAATTAATATCCTTCAAAACATAATCTTCTTTATTGTAGGCAAACCAAACATTATTAAATTCCAGTTTTCCTTTTACAAATCCGGAACGAATACCGTCATCAGGGTTAATAGTAACATTTTCATTTTCCAAAACTTTAAAAACCCGTTCGCTTGCTACCATGCCCATCTGCAATACATTAAATTTATCAGCTATCTGGCGCACCGGCCTAAACAACAAATTCAGGTACATGATAAAGGATATAATTACTCCCGCGTTTGCAGAATAATTTCCTCCCCACCAAACCAATAATCCAATAGAAAATGCCAGCACGATTTCAACTATGGGAAAAAAAACAGAATAAGCAAAAATGGCTTTGATATTGGCATTACGATGCTGTTTGTTGATCTCATTAAATTTATTAAACTCTTTATCTTCCACTGCGAAAGCCTGTACCACGCCCATTCCCGTAATATGTTCCTGCACAAAAGCATTTAATGCCGCTACCGCATTTCTAACTTTTATGAATGATTTATTCACGCTTTCTTTAAAATAATACGTAGCTGCAATCAATATCGGAAAAGGCGCAAGGCTTATGAGCGACAAACGCCAATCGGTAAAAAACATAAACAATAAAATAGAAATAATAGAAAGCAAGTCAGAAATAATCGGAATGAGTCCGTTCGCAAAAATATCATTGATAGATTCTATATCATTAATGGTTCGTGTGGTTAAAGTACCAATTGGCGTTTTATCAAACTGTGAAAGATTGAGACCAAGTATTTTTTTATAAACGGTTACTCTCAAATCTTTTACTACGGTTTGCCCCAGCCATGAAGTGATAAATCCAAAATAAAACCCCAACGCAGTTTCCACCAACAACATGCCGATCTGAATAATGGTAATCATAATCAGCCAATACATGTTCTTGTCCGCGATAAAATGATTTACCGTATATTGGATAAAATAAGGTCGCAGTGGCGAAAGAATAGCGAGTATTATAGAAAGAAAAATAGAAAGATAGATTTTATTGCGGTAGGGTAGCGCGTAAGAAAAAACTTTCCTGAGAGCACTAAGGTCTATTAATTTTTTACGTTTGTTTTTCTCCGGCATTAGGCAAATTTAATAGAAAATGGGAGATCAGAATTTTAAGATGTAAAACCATTAAGGAGTTAAGGCATTAAACAGCCAAATAATCAGGATTCTTGTTTTTCATTATTGTAGAAGAAGAAAAAATAAAGTACTTATCTTTAAGTCAAACTGCTGTTTATGATAAAAAAAGTTTTGCTTTTTCTTTTTTTACTATTGCTGATAAGCAGCAGGGATTATGCTCAAATTTCAGAAAACTTTAATGACGGGGATTTTACCAATAATCCAACATGGATAGGCAATACAGCCGATTTTATTGTTAACACAGCCTTTCAATTGCAAAGCAATAATACTGTTGCCAACAGCACTTTTTATTTAAGCACCATCAATGAACTATCCACTTCCGCGCAATGGGAATTTTGGGTACGGCTGGCTTTCAATCCATCTTCCGCGAACTATGTGGATGCCTATTTAACAGCCTCTGCAAGCGATTTAGGATTAAATTCTACCACAGGATATTTTGTACGAATAGGAAATACTGATGATGAAATAAGCCTTTACAGAAAAGATGCTAACGGCACAATCACAAAAATTATTGATGGCGTAAATGGCATTCTCAACAAAAGCAATAATGTATTGAAAATAAAAGTAACAAGGGACGCTGATAACCGTTGGATACTATTTAGGGATTTAACCGGAACCGGAAATTCTTTTATCAGTGAAGGCTCAATAACCGATGCAACTTATACAACATCAGCTTACTTTGGCTTTCTGATAAAACAAAGTACAGCAAGCTTTTTTCAGCGGCACTTCTTTGATGACATAGAAGTTAAAAATTATGTGCCGGATATTTCGCCCCCGGAAATACTTTCTGCAAATGTAGCTTCATCAACAACTGTTGTTGTACTTTTCAATGAACCATTAGATGATATTAGCAGCCAGGAAGCATCCAATTATTCTGCGACAAATGGATTGGGAATGCCTGTAAGCGCAATTTTGGATGCTGCAAACTCTTCGTTAGTACATCTAACATTTGATAAAGCATTTACTAACGGTATTGCATATACGCTAATTATAAATGCTGTAAAAGATGTAGCCGGCAATGCTGTGAATAATGTAACAGCCATTTTTAGTTTTTATGCACCACAACAATATGATGTAATTATTGATGAGCTTTTTCCCGACCCGAATCCGCAGATTGGTTTGCCGCTTTTAAAGTTTTTGGAACTGAAAAATGTTTCTGCATTTCCTATTAATTTGCAAGGCTGGAAATTGATTGACGGCAATTCGGCTGCTACTTTACCATCATACTATTTGCGTCCGGATAGTTTTGTGATAGTCTGCGCTACTAATTCCGCCGTTTCATATACTCCTTATGGAGCTACTTTGGGTGTAGCCAATTTTCCATCAATGAATATCGGAGGCGCTGCTATTATTTTAAAATCTTCAACCAATAAAACAATTCATTCAGTTCAATATGATATTTCAACTTATAGAAATGATTTGAAGAAAGATGGTGGCTGGACTTTAGAAATGATAGATACGAAAAACCCGTGTGGCGGCAGCGATAACTGGAAAGCAAGCACTGATGTAAGTGGCGGCACACCGGGAAAAAAAAATTCTATTGACGGAATTAATAAAGATGAAAATCCACCGAAATTATTGCGTGCTTTTGCGATTAATTCCAATACAGCAACATTGGTTTTCGATAAGCCAATTGATAGCCTGAAAGGTGCTGCTATAAACAATTATACAATTGACAAAGGCTTTTCTGTTACAAACGTTTCTGTAGTTTCTCCATTTTTTAATCAGGTAATTATTACGCTGAACAGCTCAATAGTTCCGGGGACTATTTATACGGTTATTGCAAATAATATTTCAGATTGTGCAGGCAATATTATCGGTTCAAAAAATACCGCAAAGTTTGGAATAGCGCAAAATGCAGATAGCCTTGATTTGATAATCAATGAAATATTATTTAACCCATTACCAATGGGAACAGAATATGTTGAAATTTATAACCGGTCATCAAAAATTATTGACCTAAGTAAAATATCTATCTCTAATCGCAATAGCAGCAATGTTATCAGTAATATTAAAACATTAACTGCTGAAAGTATCTTATTATTTCCAAAAGAATTTATGGTGCTTACGGCAGACCCTGTTGCAGTAAAAAGCCAATACATTACCACCAGCCCCGATGCATTTCTAAAAATGAATTCTTTTCCTTCCTATCCAAACACAAGCGGGGACGTGATTTTGCTGAACAACCAGGGAAATATAATTGATGAAGTAAAATACACTGAGAAATGGCATTTTCCGCTTATCAGCAATAAGAAAGGCGTTGCATTGGAACGTATAGATTATGACGGGCCTTCCATTCAAAGCAATTTTCATTCGGCATCCACGTCATCAGGCTATGGAACGCCGGGTTACAAAAATTCTCAGTACAAAACAAACGAAGATCTTCAGGGCGAAATAACAATTATTCCAAAAATCTTTTCTCCTGATAATGATGGCATAGATGATTTTGTTACCATCAATTACAGTTTTCCATCAACAGGCTATGTAGCTAATATTACTATTTTTGATGCTTCGGGTAGGCCTGTCCGTTACTTACAAAAAAACTCGTTAAGTGGAAATAATGGTTATTATCGTTGGGATGGTTTGAATGATAAAAATCAAAAATTGCCACAAGGCATTTATATTATTTATACAGAGATTTTTAATACCGAAGGAAAGAAAAAGATTTTTAAAAATACAGTGGTATTAGCAAGAAGGAATTAGCATTATTAAAGAGAAATCATAATTTTTTCTTTGTTTACTGTTAGCTTTCAAAAAAATTATTTCCCAATAGCCCGCCTGTCATCAATAAATTACCGTTATCGTACCTTTTTGCGAAAATGTTTTTTCATTACATGACATCTCTACAATGTAAACGTAAGTGCCCATTGGTACCATTTCTCCTTTATAACGGCCATCCCAACCCGCATTCCTGTCATTAATCCTCAGATTGGTGCGTTCAAAAATTAATATGCCCCAGCTATTGTAAATCCGGAAACGGTTTATCAAACTAATTCCCTGACCTCTTATAGAAAATACGTCATTAAGCCCATCTTTATTAGGAGTAAATGCATTGGGTATAAAAATGCGGCTTTCGCTACAAAATAATTTTATAGAGACTGTATCATAAGCAATGCAACCCTGCGAATTGGAAACTGTTACTGTATAGTTCATCGGTTCTAAAGGCGTGGCCAGCGGCGCGGCGCAGTTAAGGCAGCTTAAATATTTCGATGGCGACCAGTCCCATCTTACTACATCATTGCTCGCCGTTGCTTGTAACTGGTAAGGCGTTCCGGTTAAAATTTCTGCACCTTGTCCTGCATCTACGACAGGTGACGGATTCACAATAATCTTCACAGCGGCGGTATCAGTAAAACATTGTTTTTCACCGCTACCTACCACAGTATATATTGTTGTATTCAGTGGTGTTGCTACAGGATTAGCAATTGAAGTGTTGCTCAAATCAATTGTATTTCCAATCCACTGGTAAGCGATGGCGCCGGATGCTTCTATCTCCACACTTTTGCCGCTACATATTGTAGCTTCGGGCGTTAACTGTAATTTGAACGGATGAATCACAGATATTTTTATAGTACTGGTATTTTTACATCCATAAGTATTGGTTGCAGTTACCAAATAATCTGTATTGCTTACAGGCGATGCAGTTACAGAAGCGCCTGTAGTACTGTTTAATCCAGCAGAAGGCGACCATGAATAAGAGCTTCCACCGCCGGCGGCTATCGAAACTACTGAACCTTCACAAAGTATTTCCGCATTTGAAGATAAGGTTACATCCGGCTTTGCACGTACCTCCAATATTTTTGATACGGTATCAACGCAGCCGTTATTATCCACTATTAGTTGGATTAAAAAACTACCTGCATTATCATATTTTTTGGCAGGAGGATTTTGTTGGTCCACAATAGCTCCGTCATTAAATATCCAATGCCATTTTGGTTGCCCGGGCAATTGAGTAGCGCCTGTAAATTGAGCAGTTGATTCCTGGCAAATTTCTAAAGGGCCGTTTATCTGGCCACCCAGTCCTTGCAACGCCACCATATTCGCTTTCACTTCTTTTACACAACCGTATTGCGATTGGGCTTTCAGGCTGACGGAATAATTACCCGGCTGTTGATAAACAAAAGATGGAGTTTGTATGTTAGATGTATCTGCTTTATTACCGGTGCCAAAATCCCAGTGAAAAGTAAGAGGCTGTTCTCCCTGGCCTGCAGCTATATTCACAATTACTGGATTAAAATCAATTTCTTTTGGAGTGCAGATTTTTGATTGCAGGGTATTTAAAGAAAGATATAGCGAGTCAATGGATATTTTATCGTTGAGCGTTACAGAAGCTGCGCAGCCATTGTTATCTTTCGAAATAAGCTTTGGAACATAGTTTCCAGGGGTTTTATAATAATGTACTGAAAAAGTATCTGAGGCCTGCACGAGAGTGCCATCACCAAAATCCCATAAATAAGAAGATCCGTTCTCTGTTATTGCACTAAGTGTTACTGATTGTGAAGTGCAGGTATGAAGCATGTTTGCTGTAATGTTTACCTTATTATTTTTAATAATTACAGAATCGGTATAAGTGTTGGAAAGCCCGTTGTAACCTGTAACAAAAAGTTTAATAATATATTTCCCCGGCATGGTGTAAACATGGCTGGGGTAGTTTACATTATCCGCTATAAATCCGTCTCCAAAATCCCATTTTACGTGAGAATAATCGTAAGAGGTGTTATTAAACTGAACCAGCGTTGGCGCACATTCTACACTATTTACAAAAGAACTTGTAAAAGAAAAATTCGCATTGAAATTCTTTACAGTAATATCCTGGTAAGCTGTATCTGTACAGCCGGTACCTGGATTTTTGGCTATCAGCCTTATTTTATAATTACCTGGTTTGGTGTAAGTGTAAGAAGGATTATATTCACTGGATGTACTTCCATCTCCAAACTGCCATTCATACTGTGTATTATAGCTGCTGTAATTGTTGGTATTGTTATAAAACTGTATGGTAGAATTTAAATGAAAGGTTGTACCATAGACAGAAAAAGCAGCCTTCGGTCCGTTTACAGAAACCATTTGAGTATAGTAAGAAGTAGTAGAAGTACAACCACTGGCATCCTTTATTCTCAGCGTAACATAATAGTTTCCGGGATTGGCATAGAGATGAGTGATAGCGCCGCCTTCTGTAACAGTTTGCGTTTGCCCGTCGCCAAAATCCCATTGCCTGCTGATGATGGTAGTATTCTCAGCCTTTGACGTATCTCTGAAAGCCAGCGGCGTTTTGAAACAAACATTATTGGTAACTATTTCAAAGCCTGCAACAGCGCCTTTGATTTTTATAGGAATAAAATTAGTGGTATCAAGACAACCAAAATAGGATTCACTTGTTATTACTCTAATCGAATCCTTTCCTTTTTGAAGATTGGCTACACTTCCATAAAATGGCGTTGAAGTAATCCAATTATAACCGCCATAAAAAGTGGTTCCATCGTTATATTGATAACTTTGAAGATAATGAGACATATAGTAGGTTGGATAGGTCTGCGTGTTAAGTCCGGTAAGTGTATAATTCAACTGCTCATCCGAACAAATAGTTGTTTTTACCGAGGATAAAACGGGATGTTCCTTTAAAAAAACAATAACCGGAGCCGAAGTATTGTTCACACATTGATTATTAGTCGTGCTTAGTACCACATTGTAACTACCATTTTGGGAATAGTGATGAGTGATTTGTGGCTCATCTGTATTATAGGTAGCCTTAGTGCCATCGCCAAAATCCCATGTCCATTTATTAGCATACCGGGAAGCTTGTGCAAAAGTTACCGTTCCCCTGTCGCCATCACAGGTATTTATTACCTGCGTTATTTTTGGAAAAGATGGTAATACGGTAATGTAATCGGTTTTGGTCATTGTGTCGCTACAGCCAGGATTAGCTGTAATGAGCGTAATAGAATACTTTCCGGTATCGGAAAATGTATATCCCAACGCACCTGAGCCCCCTGCATACTGTTGGCCAACATACCAGGTATCCCACATAGAATTGGTCGGATTTTTTACAAAAGACGCATAAGAATTTCCACAAATTATTGTTCCATAAACGGAACTGAAATCTGCTTTTGGTTTTGGATATACAGTGATGGTAATAGGATTAACTTGTACGCCGCTACATCCTTCCGTAGTAGTGTATTTGAGCGTTACGTTATAACTTCCTGTCGTGAAAGTATGTTCCGGTTCCGCTTCTGTAGAAGTGGTTCCATCGCCAAAATTCCAGGTAAAAGAAGCGAGTGGGGTATTGGAATTTATTTTAAATTTTTTTGTGAGCGACTCACAGGTAACAGCATTATTGTCTATAGTTTGAATAGATACATAAGGCTGAGTAATAGTAACCGGTTGCGTCACACTGTTTCTGCAGCCGTTGGCATCTGTAACAAAAAGAGTTACATTCCAGTTACCTGCCTGTTCAAAGTTGTAGGAGGCAGTTTTTCCTGTTGCCTGAATAGTAGAAGGAGCGTAAGTATAAAAATTCCATTCTGATTTCACAGCTCCTGTTGTTGTATCCTGAAAATTAACGGTAACTGGTGGAAAACAATATTTAGGAATTTGGGTAATAAATCCTTTGGGCTGAGGAAGCGGATTCACTATAATTTTTTTTGTTACACTTTCTTCACAGGTTCCGAATTTATTGGTTAATTGTATGGTATGTTCTCCTGCTTCATAAGGATAATAGCCCACATAATAGTACGAATAAGCCACTCCATCTATCATCCATTCATAAGAAGTGGGAGTGGGAATGCTTGAGTTTTGCAATGCTACTGTTGAATATTGACAAGCGAAATCGGGGACATTCATTTGAGATTTGAATTCACCAACATTCAGATAAGATGTTTTAGTTAACTCAGATTTACATCCTGTGGTACTTTCTACAGAAAGCTTTACAGAGTAAATGCCTTTTTTATTGAAGGAATGCGTTGGATTTTTTTCAGAAGAAGTAACGCCATCTCCAAAATCCCAGGCATAACTTAATGCGCCCTCTCCTGATGTACTACTATTAATCATTGTTACAGGGTCCGGCGCAAAGCATATAAAAGTTTTATCTGCATCAAAAGATGCCGATACCCCGGGAATAACTTCAATAATATTGTTAATCGTTTTACTATTAGTACAGCCATGATTATCAGTAACCGATAAAGTTACCGGCGGTTTTTGCTTTGATAAATAAGTGTGGGCCATCTGTGGTGAGCCATAGCTTCTTCCGGTAAAACCATCTCCAAAATCCCACATATAATCTACTATATTTCCCTTATCGGCAGTAGCATTGCCGGTAAATGTAACAGGATCAGGCGTGCATACTTTTGGAGACGAAACTGAAAAATCCACAACGGGTTTTTGATATACGGTAACCGTTTGAGTTGTCGAAGATGTTTGATTGCCATCTTTAACGGTAAGCGTAACAGTATATTCTTTTTGCTCCAGGAAAACTGCGCCCGGATTTTTTAAGGATGAAGTATTGCCATTTCCAAAATCCCATTCGTAAACAGCAGCGAAAGAAGCTGCTGTATTATTTGTAAAAAATATGGTAAGAGGCGAACATCCGCCTGATTTATCTGCTGTAAAGGCAGCCTTCAACTGCGCCATACTGGATATTTGCGAACAGAAAATGCATATAATAGCTAAAAGGAAATATTTTTCTATAGATGTCCTCAATATTAGTTCTGGTTTAGAATGTTTCAACGCCTAAAGTACTATTTTTATTTTTTTACAAAAAAATTACATAAGTACCTGCCACATAACATTAATTTTAAACAAGCGGCTATTGCTTTCAATAAAATTTTAAACTGCCTATCAATATGACAAAACAATTTTTATTCCCTTTAAAAAAAGCAAAATCACGGTTATTTCTCCTTTTACTGTTCGTGGTCTTTTCTATTTTTTCATCTGCTCAATCAAAAGATGAAATCTCAATCCGTACCATTTTGCAAACTCAGCAAAATGCCTGGAATAGTGGGAATCTCGAAACCTTTATGCATGGATATTGGCAAAATGATTCGCTCATGTTTATCGGAAAATCGGGCATCACTTATGGATATCAAAAAACATTGGATAATTATAAAAAAAGATATCCCGATACGACGGCGATGGGCAAATTGAAATTCACGCTTCTTCACATAAAGCCCCTTTCGCATGAATATTATTTTGTTGTTGGCAAATGGCATTTGCAAAGAAGTGTTGGAAACCTGGAAGGGCATTTTACTTTATTATTCAGAAAAATAAATGGGAAATGGTATATCATTGCAGACCATAGCAGTTAAATTTTTTCGTGCATCGTTTGTAGCAGTAAAGAAACAAAAAGTACTGATTTCTATTTAGCAATTAAAAGATTATTAAAATCTGCGCTATCGCCATAAAAAACATTAAAATCCACAGGACCATTGATACCGTCAACGCGGCCATTTTCGCTGTGTTGCCAAAAGCTCCATTTACTTTCGATCCTTGGCTTATCCGGTTGTAAATAATGGGCTATCCAAAGGGGATAATCTTCGAATCCGGTTTGAAAATATCTTTCGTAAAAATCGATATTAGTGTAGATTATAGGCTTTACGCCATAATGATCTTCTACTGTGTCAAGCCATTCTTTTACTTCTTTTTGCATTTCTACAACGGAAACCCTTCGGCTAATTTCCACATCAAGCACGGGTGGCATATCGCCGTTTTTCAGATCTACAATTTGCATAAAATTTTTCGCCTGCTGTTGTACGTTTCTTCCCGGAATAAAAAAGTGATAGGCTCCTTTGGGAATATTTTGTTCTTCTGCCCCGATCCAATTTCGTCTGAATTGACCATCTACTATGCTGGTGCCTTCGGTGGCTTTTATAAATGCAAAGCCTATTTTAATTCCCCGGTCCTCCATATTTATTACTTCTTTCCAATTCACAACGCTTTGGTAACGGCTTACATCAATACCGTGAATCTCGTAGCCATTTGGAATTTCTATTTGAAATCCGGAATAAAACACATGCGGCTTTATAATAAAAAAATTTACTGCGTAATAAATAACGAGTATTATCAGGCAAAGCCAAAAAAATATTTTAAAAAATGACCGGGATTTTCGTTTCTTTCTTTTTCGTGCCACAGCAGGTTCTCTTGTTTTCTATGATTGCTTCAGGGTTTTCTTTACAAACTTAACACCATTATCTGTTTGTCTATTGACATCTGTAATATTTTACATCAAAATTTCCGGCTGGACCTTCCTTTTTCCTTTATTTTGAGTAGCTGAAAAGGGTCGTTTTTCCGAAAAATAAATTTCTTTTGATTTTTTTATGATATGGCTATTTGCGCCCATATACTATACGTAAATATTTGAATACAAGAATATTAGGTAGATAAAAAATTTTAGTATAGCTTTATTTAGATGTTAATTTAAAACCCGAAGCTTGCATCTTAGCATTTTGAATATTAAGTTTGCACACTTTTTGCATTACAAGGCAGACAAATTAAAGTTCATACTTTATTTTGATATAAATCCCAAATACCCAATCCCAATCTTTGAAAACCGGCATATTCTGGAAACCGGCGTTATGTAATAACGTGAAATAAATTTTTGACGAAAAAAAATTCTTTATGAAAAGTATTCAATCAAAGAGCTTATTAACGTTGATTATAATCTTTTTTATAATTGGCTTTAGCACTTCAGCAAAAAACCTGTTTGGTCTTGAAAATAGAACAATACAGGATTCGTTCTATGCTGACACCATTTCAAACAAAGTTCATTTTGAAAAAACCCTCGTAAGAAATCCTGACAGGGTTATTTATCCTCTTAGTCTTGAAGAAGACCGCGAAAAAAGCAAAGATTATGTTAAGCATTACTCAAGAAGCGAAAGAGAATACATTATTCATATGTTTCATAAAGGGAAAAACTTTTTTCCCAAAGCGGTAGCTATTTTTGATAAATATGACGTTCCTGATGAGCTACAGATGCTCCCTGCCCTTGAATCTAATTTTAATGGTAATGCGGTGTCAAAGGCTGGCGCTGTGGGTTATTGGCAATTCATGAGTGAGCTTGCCGGAGAATACGGTTTGCAGACAGGAGGCAAATATGACGAAAGAAGAAATTTCACTAAATCAACAGTTGCAGCCGCAAAATTTCTACGCGATCAGCTCGATTATTTTGATGGGGATCTGCTATTAACTGTAGCTTCTTTTAATTGCGGACCTGGACGCGTGGCTTCAGATATTAAGAAATCCGGCAAAAAAAACGCTACCTTCTGGGACATAAAAAAATATTTACCCACAGAAACGAGGCTTTTTGTGATGAGGTTTATAGCGCTGAATGTAGTTGCCGCTAATTATGATAATTTTCTCAAAAAACATTTGAATTTTGAAGAACCACCTTTGATTCAATTGGCAACTATTGATTCTTCTCTAAAAGACAGAACAGATAATTCAGTTTCGTTAAACTCATTATAAGAAGTGAGTCCGGCTTTTAGGTATTACCTTTGGCGACATGCCGAAAGTGAATTATAACGATAGCCTCAATTTTTTATCTAAACTTACGATAAGAAGGTTGTGGAATGCTTCAAAGGTTTATTCAAGTTATTACATCACTCGTTTATTAAAAAAGCCGGTGCAATGGGGTTTACCCATTTCCATTTCTTTTGAACCAACCACATCCTGCAATCTCAGGTGCCCTGAATGCCCAAGCGGACTAAGAGAATTTACCCGTCCGCGGGGCATGCTTAAAAAGGATTTTTTCTTTCAAACCATTGATGATATTTATAAAGATATTTTATACCTGATATTTTATTTTCAGGGCGAGCCTTATCTCAATAAAAACTTTTTGGAAATGGTTTCTTATGCATCGTCAAAAGGCCTGTACACTGCTACTTCCACCAATGGACATTTTCTTACGGATGAAATAGCGAAAAAAACGGTAGAAAGCGGTTTGGATAGATTGATTATTTCGCTTGACGGCACTACCCAGGAAGTATATGAACAATACCGGAGAG
>Ga0070660_100000646_pt1 | contig 23099 bp, 18 predicted proteins | sample KBSC33metaG_FD_64670 | JGI IMG/M metagenome (GOLD analysis project Ga0070660, IMG submission 64670) | Corn rhizosphere microbial communities from Kellogg Biological Station, Michigan, USA - KBS C3-3 metaG | ecosystem: Host-associated > Plants > Roots > Rhizosphere > Soil ... | reverse complement strand
AAATCGATTCAAACCAGGATCATTCATAGCGACTATCGTGCACCTGCGGGTTTCGAGGCATTTCCGGTGGCTATCCATCATGCATCGACGGTGTTGTTCAAGAACGTCGCCGCGATGCGTGAGCATGACTGGAGAAACAAGGACTCCTACAGCTATGGTTTGCACGGTACGCCGACTTCGTTCACGCTCGAAGCGCGACTTGCAGAGATCGAAGGTGGAAATCATTGTCTGCTGGCGCCAAGCGGACTGGCGGCGATCTCGATGGTCGACCTCGCGCTGCTCAAGAGCGGCGACGACATGCTTATTCCCGACAATGCCTATAACCCGAATCGCGAACTTGGCAACTGGCTGGCGCGGGATTTCGGCATTTCCACACGTTTCTACGATCCGCTGATCGGCGCGGGCATCACCGAACTGATCCAGCCGAATACACGACTGATCTGGACTGAAGCTCCAGGTTCGGTCTCAATGGAAGTGCCGGACATTCCGGCGATCTGCGCTGCTGCGCATCGTGCTACTGCCTGCGGACAGCAGGTGCTGGTGGCGATCGACAACACTTGGTCGGCAGGACTGGCGTTCCGCGCCTTTGAGCATGGAATTGACATAGCGATGCAGGCGCTGACCAAGTATCAGTCCGGCGGCTCGGATGTGCTTATGGGAGCAGTAATTACCCGCGATCGCGAACTGATGCACCGGATCGAACTGGCTCATATGCGATTGGGTTACGGCGTTGGCATGGACGACTGCTATCTGGTGGCGCGCGGCCTGCCTACCATGAAGCTGCGTTTCGATGCACATGATGCTAATGCGCGCAAGGTCGCTTCATGGTTGAAGCAGCGTCCGGAAATTGCAAAGGTGCTGCATCCGGCGTTCCCAGATTGTCCTGGACACGAGATATGGAAGCGCGATTTCACAGGCGCCGGCGGTCTGTTTTCGGTGGTATTCGATGAATGCTATGCCGAGGAGCACACTGATCGCTTCGTCGATAGTCTGAAACTGTTTGGAATCGGCTATAGTTGGGGCGGCGCGCATAGTCTGTGTGTGCCTTACCGCATCGGGACGATGCGGAAGCACTGGCAGGGGCGCGGTCAGTTGGTGCGCTTCAATATCGGGCTGGAAGATCCAGCCGACCTGATTGCCGACATTGAGCAGGCGTTACAAAAGCTCTAAATCAGCTCATCACATCGGCATCGGCTTGTTGTCGTTCAGATCAAGTATGCCCTTGAGCAACCGGTACGCTTTCCAGACCCATGCCCCCATGCCGACAAGCCATGCCAAGGGAATGCCGACAATGGTTATCGCAAGTACGACAGCAATGCCCATCCAGAAGATGTACCACCAGAACGACCGAATCTGCCAGTTGTGATGGCTGTAGACAAAGGTGCCGAGGGCATCATCGCGCTTGATGTAGTTGATGACCAAGGGGATGAAGGAAAACATCCCCAGCGAGAGCAGGAAGCTTGCGCCGTGAAAAATATAAAGCCACCAGGCAAGATTCTTCACAGACTGCAGTCTTTCGTCGAACACGAGTTCTTGGTTCATACGAGCCTCCGCTTCAGTCGAACAGCGGTAAGATGCCGTCCAATCCCACAAAATTCAATGCAACGTCTGCTTGCGCCCGTACAACAGGTTTTGCGCGGAAAGCAACCGATAAACCGGAGATTCCCATCATCTTCAGATCATTGGCACCGTCACCCATGACGATGGCCTTGGAAGCGGGGATGCCGAGTTCCGCACACACGCGTTCGACCGTGTTCTTCTTCTCATCCGCATCGACGATACCGCCCACAACCTTGCCCGTCAGCTTGCCGTCGGCGATTTCGAGCACATTGGAGTGTGTGTAGTCGAGTTTGAGGCGCGTCTTCATGCGGTCGGTGAAGTAGGTGAAGCCGCCGGACACCAGCAGAGTCTTCAGCCCGGCAGCCTGCACTGCTTGCAACATTCTTTCGGCGCCGGGGGACAGGCGCAGGCGTTCATCGTAGACGCGCTGCAGGGCGGAGGCATCCAGTCCTTTGAGAAGCGCGACGCGGCGTGTCAAGCTCTCACGGAATTCGATTTCACCGCGCATCGCGGCTTCGGTGATTTCGGCCACTTGCGGCTTCAGACCCTGCATGTCGGCGATCTCGTCGATGCACTCGATGGTGATGAGGGTCGAATCCATGTCCATTGCCACCAAGCCGAAATCGGACAGCTTGCGGCCAGGCTCGATGAAGGTGCAATCCACCTTGGCGCCCAGGCACTCCGCCTCGATACGCGATTTCAACGCATCGGAGAAGGGCACTCGTTCACAGCGCCATGCGTTGGCGCCGCGTGGGACGATGCTCTGCGCATCGGCCATGTTGGCGATGCGTTCGATGGTGGCATGGTCGGCGACGAGGCTTTGGAGTATGAGATTCATTGTTGTCATGTTGCAGTTCTTGTTCGGTGATTCGATGCGATCCTCATCCAGCGAGAGAGCGGATCGTTCCCTTGATTTGCGATACCCGCGCCGCGAGATCCGGCATGTTCGCCGTGATGCGCAGCTTGTCCTGGCCGCTTAACTTGATATGGCGATTCTTCTGTATCAGGTCGATGATGCGCATCGCATCGATCGGCGGATTCGGCTGGAATTGCAATAGCGCCGCTTCGGCGTGGGCATCGATTTTAACAATCCCTACCTTGATTGCGGTAAGACGCAGGCGGTGCGTCTCAATGAGCGCCTTGGCCGAATCGGGCATCTTGCCGAAGCGGTCGATCAGTTCTTCCTGCAAATTGTCGATCGCTTCCTGGCTGTCGCAGTTGGCCAGCCGTTTGTAGAGCGAGAGCCGTTCGTGCACGTCGCCGCAATAATCCTGCGGCAGCAATGCGGGAACATGCAGGTTGATTTCTGTCGTAGTCGACAACGGTGCCGCGAGATCGGGCTCCTTGCCGTTCTTCAGCGCACGCACTGCTTCGTTGAGCATGTCGGAATACAGTTGGAAGCCGATCTCCTGCATCTCGCCGGACTGGTTTTCGCCGAGCACTTCGCCGGCGCCGCGGATTTCCAGATCGTGCATTGCCAGGTAGAAGCCGCTGCCCAGCTCTTCCATCTGCTGAATCGCTTCCAATCGGCGTTGCGCCTGTTTCGTCAGCCCGTTCACGTCATGTACCAGCAGGTAGGCATAGGCTTGGTGATGCGAACGTCCGACGCGACCACGCAACTGATGCAATTGGGCGAGGCCGAACTTGTCGGCACGATGCATGATGATAGTGTTTGCTGTCGGCACGTCGATGCCGGTTTCAATGATGGTGGTACAGAGCAGGATGTTGGTGCGCTGGGATACGAAGTCGCGCATGACCTTTTCGAGGTCGCGTTCGTGCATCTGTCCATGTGCCACGGCGATACGGGCTTCCGGCAGCAGCTCTTCCAGCATCGCCTTGCGGTTCTGGATGGTTTCGACTTCGTTATGCAGGAAGTACACTTGGCCGCCGCGCTTGAGTTCGCGCAGGCAGGCTTCGCGGATCACGGAGTCGTCCTCGCGACGCACGAAGGTCTTGATCGCGAGTCGCTTCTGCGGTGCAGTGGCGATCACAGAGAAATCGCGCAAGCCCTCCAGCGCCATGCCGAGTGTGCGCGGGATGGGGGTGGCGGTCAGCGTGAGCACGTCCACTTCGGAGCGCAAGGCTTTCAATGCTTCTTTTTGGCGCACGCCGAAACGGTGTTCCTCATCGATGATCACCAGCCCAAGACGTGCGAATTTCACGTCGCTTGACAATAACTTATGCGTGCCGATCACGATATCGATCGTGCCATCCGCTAGCCCCTTGATAGCATTGGTGACTTCCTTGCCGGTACGGAAACGTGACAACTCGGCGATCCGCACCGGCCAATCGGCAAAGCGGTCAGCGAAGGTTTGGGCATGCTGCTCTGCCAATAGCGTTGTCGGTGCCAGGATGGCAACCTGCTTGCCGCCCATGACGGCGACGAAGGCAGCACGCAAGGCTACTTCGGTCTTGCCGAAACCGACGTCGCCGCAGATCAGACGATCCATCGGTTTGCCACTGGTCATGTCTTGTATGACGGCATTGATGGCTGCGCTTTGGTCTGGCGTCTCTTCGAAACCGAAGCTGTCGGCAAAGGCTTCGTAATCGCGTGCCGAATATTGGAAAGCATGCCCTTGGCGTGCCGCGCGTCGCGCGTAAAGATTGAGCAGTTCTGCTGCAGTGTCTCGGATCTGCTGCGCGGCTTTTCTCTTAGCTTTTTCCCACTGACCAGAGCCGAGCGTGTGTAGCGGCGCATCTTCCGGCGACGCGCCCGAATAACGCGAGATGACATGCAACTGCGAGACCGGCACGTAGAGCTTGGAGCCGTTGGCGTATTCAAGATGAAGGAATTCCGTCTCGCCATCGCCGAGGTCCATGCTGACCAGTCCAAGATAACGGCCGATGCCGTGATTGATATGGACTACGGGATCGCCAACCTTGAGTTCGGACAGGTCGCGTACCATCGACTCGACCTGGGTCGGGCCTTCCTGTCGACGGCGCCCTATGCGGCGGCCGGTACCTGCATACAGTTCGGTTTCAGTGATGAAGGCGAGATTGCCGAGTTCGGCGGCAAGCTGAAAGCCCGCATGCAAAGGGGCGACGCCGAGCACCAGCTTTTCGCTACCTTGCGCAAAGTCTGCGAAACCGTCGCAGGGTGCCGGGTGGAGATCGAAATCGCTGAAATACTGCTGCAGTGTTTCGCGCCGGCCATTCGACTCGGCGCAGATCATGACCCGCTTGTCCGTCTGCATCAGATAGGAACGCAGGTTGACTAAGGGATCTTCGACGCGGCGGTTGACGGCGATGTTGGGGATCGGCGCCGAAATCTCGGAAGCGGCATCGCCTGTTTGCACTACCCAGCGGCCATGCGGTTTGGCCAATGTGAAAAAGTCTTCACTGGTGAGGAACAGGCGCTCGGGCGGAAGCAGCGGCCGGTCGCGGTCGGCCTTCAGGAACATGTAGCGCGACTGCGTCTCGCTCCAGAAACGCTTGATAGCGGCATCGATCTCGCCGACCAGCGCGAACATGGTGTCTTCCGGCAGGTACTGGAGCAGTGTCGCCGTCTCGTCGAAGAACAGCGGCAGGTAATACTCGATCCCTGCCGACGCGATGCCGTTGCCGATGTCCTTGTAGATCGCCGACTTCGACGGATCTCCTTCGAATTCCTCGCGCCAACGTCCGCGAAAGGCGGTACGCGCAGCTTCGTCCATCGGGAATTCACGTCCTGGCAACAGGCGCACTTCGCGCACTGGATACAGCGAGCGTTGCGTATCGGCATCGAAGGTGCGAATCGTCTCGATGGTGTCGCCGAACAGATCGATGCGGTAAGGCAGGGCCGAACCCATCGGGAACAGATCGATCAAGCCACCGCGCACAGAATACTCGCCGGGAGACATGACCTGCGTCACATGCGTGTAGCCGGCGAGTGTCAGTTGAGACTTCAACTTTGCTTCGTCCAGCGTCTCGCCTTGCTTGAAAAAGAAGGTGTAGGCAGCGAGGAAGGAGGGCGGCGCCATGCGCAGCAAGGCGGTCGTTGCCGGTACGATGAGCACGTCGCATTGACCGCTTCGCACCTCGTGCAGCGTGGCCAATCGTTCCGATACCAGGTCCTGGTGTGGGGAAAATGCATCGTAGGGCAGCGTTTCCCAATCCGGTAACAGATGGCAGCGCAACGGTTGTTCGGCATTTCCGGCGAACCAGGGGATTTCGTACAGCAGGCGTTGCGCATCGGTGGCATTGGCGACTACCACGGCGAGCATGCGCTGTTGCGCCTTGAGCATCAGTGCCGCTCGCGCCAGTACGCAGGCGTCGGCGGAGCCGTGTACGGTGGGCAATGCGAAGCGGTGACCGGATTTGGGAAGGGCTTTGTCGAGATCGAACGGCATGGAATGACGGCAGGCAGAACGCCCTGCAAAAGCGACGGAAAAGCGGCCTTTCGAGGCACTTTGGCTGTGAGAAAATAGGCCTAGATTATAAACTATGCGCTTTTGCCAAGCCGGGCAGTGATAAATTTCCGGCGTCTTTACCTCCAAGCATGATTTCTCCACGCTATTTCGCACTCATTCCCGCCGCCGGCGTTGGCGCTCGCATGAATGCCGGATATCCGAAACAATATCTGCCATTGGCAGGCAAGCCAATGCTGGCACACGTGCTCGAAACCTTTGTCGCGTCGGCTTCGATAGACCATACCTATGTGGTTGTCAGTGCGGAAGATGCTTATATTGCCGATCTGTTGTCTGGCGTGCCGCATCTGTTGGACCGTATTTCCATTCTCTACAACGGCGGTGCGACTCGCCATCAGTCGGTATTGAATGGCTTGTGCGCCATGAGCGAGAGCGTGGATGAGTCGGACTGGATACTTGTGCACGATGCAGCGCGTCCGGGTTTGACGGAGATGTTGATCGAACGCTTGATCGCTGAATTGCGGGACGATCCGGTCGGCGGATTGCTGGCACTGCCTGTGGTCGATACTTTGAAACGCGCTGATCCAAGCAGACATGTGCTGGCAACTGTTCCGCGCGAGGCACTATGGGGCGCACAGACACCGCAGATGTTCCGTTACAGCTTGCTGCACAAGGCGCTGGAGCAGGCGAGCGAGGTGACCGACGAGGCAAGCGCCATCGAAGCGCTGGGCTTGCATCCAAGATTGGTGGAAGGCAGCCCGCGTAATCTCAAGGTCACTTTGCCGCATGACATCGCCCTAGCCGAACTCTATTTGAAAGGAATCGCATGAACCCATCGTTTCGCATCGGGCAAGGCTATGATTGCCATGCTCTTGTTTCAGGCCGCAAGCTGATTCTCGGTGGCGTATTAATCCCACACACAACCGGATTGCTGGGACATTCCGATGCCGATGCACTGTTGCACGCCATTACCGATGCCATTCTTGGTGCGGCCGGGCTGGGAGATATCGGCAGGCATTTCCCCGACACTGATCCGCAATTCTCTGGCGCGGACTCGCGATTGCTCTTGTGCGAAGCACACAAACGGGTGGTAGCCGCCGGCTATCTGATCGGTAATGTGGATGCAACCATTATTGCGCAAGCGCCTAAAATGGCTCCCCACATTGCCCAAATGGTTGCGAATATAGCTTCCGATCTCGATGTCGCTCCGACGCAGGTGAACATCAAGGCAAAAACAAACGAAAAGCTCGGCTATCTGGGGCGCGAGGAGGGAATCGCGGCTGAAGCTGTTGCGCTAATCTATTGGCGAGACTAGCCGCCGCCTATCCCTTGGATAATTTTTCCCGTGCCTTCACAAGTCGGGCATTCACGGCCATTTGAGAGCTTGCCGGTACCTGTGCATTCCGGGCAGATGTCCTCGCCGGTTCCCGGTGTGCCGGACAATGCCTCGTCTCCAGGTTTGAGGTGCGGCGGCGCGTTCGGGCTGCCGCTGGTTTGCGATGTGCTCATGAAACCTCCTTTACGCTGAATGCAGAAACGTGGGCTGCATGTTAGTGAGGTAGAGCGGTCGCATTATCGGAAGTTCACGTCAATAGTACAGTGTATTGTCGAGACGACCGAGTGGCTGAGTTAACATCATCTACAAACATGAGATGCATGAATGGCAATAAGTGCGCTCGAATGTGGATTCAGCGCGCAGCCGCAACGACACGAAACCGCAGACTGATGCGCAAGCCACCTTCTTTCCGGTTCGACAGTTTCAGGCTGCCGTGATGTCGCTTGATAATGCGTTCAACGATGGCCAAGCCGAGGCCGGAGCCGTTTGCTTGGCCTCGTGCGGTATCCATGCGGGTAAAAGGCCGTAACAGCCGTTCCATTTCAGATTCCGGGATACCAGGGCCGCTATCTGCGACATCGATCACTGCATAGCCTTGTTCAGCCCGAGCTTCGATACGGATTTCGGCGATATCCGTACCCGCCGTCTTGCCATAGCGGCGTGCATTTTCGATCAGGTTGTGGACTACTCTCTTGAGGTCAATGCCATTGCCCTCGATATGCAAATCTTCGGCGATCTGGCTTTCGACATGCACGTCATGGATGCGAGTTGCCTCGCTTGCACAATCCTTGAGGAGGGAGGACAGGTCGAGTGGTGCAAGATTCGATTTGTCATTCGGCCTGGCATATTCGAGAAACTGGCTGATGATGGCATCCATTTGCGCAAGGTCCGATTGCATGCCTTCGCGCGCCTCGTCACTCAATCTTGCAAGTTCCACCTCGAGTTGCATGCGCGCCAATGGTGTGCGCAGATCGTGCGAAATACCCGCAAGAATGACGGCACGATCGGATTCGACGCGATTAAGGTCAGCCACCATCTGGTTGAAGCTGCGGTTCGCTTCCCGTATCTCGGTGGGGCCCTTTTCCGGCAACGGGTCGGGCGTCTTCCCCTTGGCTACTGCGCGTGTGGCTGTGGTGAGACGCGCCAGCGGCTGGTTGATCAGACGCGAAATAAAAACGGCGCCGATCAACGACAGAACCAGCGTGATGGTGCCCCACCCGAGCCACTGTATGTTCGGAACGTGCTCGATTCGTTCCCGGTCGAGCCGCAGCCAGTATTCATCATCGTCGATCTTGAAGCTGACCCAGAACCCGGCGACATCATTCACCTTGCTGGCAAATTTCGTGTTTTCGCCGAGGCGTGTCCTGACGGTCGATTCGATCACGGGCATCAGGGAGATATCCGCCGGTGGTTCGATGACATCCGTGTCTTCCAGCGGATAAACGCGAATGCCTTCATTGCTGGCAAGGTCGAACAGCAGTTCTCGGCGCAAGTCTGGTGCGGAATGGGTGAGTGCGGCGCGCGTAATGGTAATGATCGAGATCACTTGCGCCGCGAGTTGTTGCGCGCGGGGCGTGCGCTCGATCATGCGAAAACTGGCCACACCGGCGAGCAGGCTGGCGGTAATGAGGCCGGCCAGCAGGAAGAAGGTACGCCAGAATAGGCCGCTTTTCAGCCATGTTAGGCGCTCACGAAGATTTTGCATGCCAAATGGGGGTACTACTGTCTCCGGCCGTCAGCGTGGCTGGCCATCCGGGATGAAAACGTAGCCGAGCCCCCATACCGTCTGGATGAAGATCGGATTGGATGGATCGGGTTCGATCAGTTTGCGCAGGCGGGATATCTGGACGTCGAGGCTGCGGTCGAACACTTCATATTCGCGGCCGCGCGCCATTTCCATCAGCTTCTCACGCGACAAAGGCTGGCGCGGGTGGCGGGCGAATACCTTCAGTACTGAGAATTCACCAGTGGTGAGGGAGATCGTTTCGCCATTGCGCTTGAGGGTGCGTGTGCCGAGATCGAGGACGAAATCGCCGAACTGGAAGGTTTGCGGCGTTTCCGATGGCGCTCCTGGAATTTCGTTCGGTCCCTTGCGACGCAGAACGGCGTTAATGCGCGCTACCAGTTCGCGCGGGTTGAACGGTTTGGGCAGGTAGTCGTCTGCGCCCATTTCAAGACCGACAATACGGTCTACGTCTTCACCTTTGGCAGTTAGCATAATGATGGGCGTTTCATCGCCGGCGCCACGTAACCGCCGGCAGATCGATAAACCATCTTCGCCAGGCAGCATGAGATCAAGCACGAGCAGATCGTAGCGCTCGCGAATCCACAGTTTGTTCATCGCCTGAGCATTTTCCGCGGTCACCACATGGAACCCTTGTTCGGCGAGATAGCGGCGTAGAAGATCCCGCAGGCGCAAGTCATCATCCACTACCAGGATTCGGGCCTTGTGGCCGCTGGAAGTATGGGGGGATGTGGTTGTCGTATTTGTCGTCGTCATGATGCTATGGTAACTTCAGAAAACTTGACATCAACAAGCATGATGAAAAGCATTACAAAGTGTTACAAACTTTACCTTAACCGAGTTATCGCTTCGCATGATGCGGAATACACTGGATCATCGAATCAGCTTGACTATATTTTGGCAGCCTGCTCAAACCCACACGAAAATTAATTGCCGATTTTGCATTTCATCGCTCATGAAAACGAGGCTTACACATTTCGGATTATTTCTTCTGTTGTGCTTTGGCATCGGCAACGTTTTTTCAGAGCCGAGTGAGCTTGCACACGGCGAACGGTCGGGATTGTACGCCTTTCGCATTCAGGGTGTGCCAGTCGAGCGAGGCATGCCGGGAAGGGAGCAGTCTCAGCCGAATCCACAGGAAGTCCGCCGCGGCAGATATGTTACGCTGCCAGATACCAGTGGTTATGGCGCGCTGAACGAAAACGGAATGAATTCGGCGGACAACTCCCGGCGAACCGGCCGCATGTCTCCCGAAGAGCGTCGCGCATTGCGTCGCCAGATTGACGAGGCGGGTCACGATTTGTATCCCCCAAAGCACTAGCGATGATGTTGAGCGGCTTGCCAGAAAGTGGCGTGTCGTTCATGTGCTATCTGGATGAATGGCAGTGAGAAAGCAGTCTCTGTCAGGCTACCCGTTCGAGCGCTTCCTGCTGTTCCAGCCACTCCGTTTCCGCTTGTTCTAGCTGTTTTGCGCAGTCCGCCTGAACCAATAGCAGTTCCTTCAATTCTTCCTTGTTGGCCGCATCGTAGATGACCGGTTCGGCAAGCCTGGCATCTACGGATACCTTCTTTTCCTGCAGTTTCGCCATCAACTCTTCCAGCTTCTTAATGCGAGATTCGATCGGCTTTCGAAGTGCCCCCAAGCGCTGGCGCTCCTCGGCTTCGAGGCGGCGTTGTTCGCGCCTATCCAGTGTCGGCTGCTCAAGTGCCGTTTTTGCATCGTTTACTGGCGCGGCGGATTTTTCGGCAAGTTTGGTCTTGAAGAGCCAGTCCCTGTAATCTTCGAGGTCGCCATCGAAAGGCTGCAGATTTCCCTCGGCGACGATCATGAACTGGTCGGTTGTTGCTCGCAGTAGATGACGGTCGTGAGATACCAGTACAAGCGTTCCTTCGAACTGCGCCAATGCCATCGTCAAGGCTTCGCGCGTTTCCAGGTCGAGGTGGTTGGTCGGTTCATCCAGCAGGAGAAGGTTAGGGCGCTGCCATACGATGAGTGCCAATGCCAGCCTTGCCTTTTCACCTCCGGAAAATGGTGCGATTTTGCTTGTCACCATATCGCCACCGAAGTTGAAACCACCGAGAAAATTGCGTAATTCCTGTTCTCGCACATCGGGGGCAATGCGGGCCAGATGCCACAGTGGCGATTCGTCATGACGTAGCATTTCAAGCTGGTGCTGCGCAAAATAGCCAATCGCCAGGCCTTTTCCGAGTCGGGCGTTGCCGTTCAAGGCCGCCAACTCTCCGGCAATTGTTTTTACCAGTGTCGATTTACCGGCCCCGTTAGCTCCCAACAGGCCGATGCGCTGACCGTTTTGCAGAGCGAAATTAATACCCTTGACGATCTTCTTCTCGGTCCCGTCGTTCAGCCGATAACCTGCATCGGCATCTTCCAGTACAAGCAGCGGATTCGGCGCGCTTAACGGTTCACGAAACTCGAAGGAGAATTCCGCTGCGGCTCGTAGCGGCGCAAGCTCTTCCATCTTCGAGAGCATCTTCATGCGGCTTTGTGCCTGTCTTGCCTTGGTCGCCTTGGCCTTGAAGCGGTCGATAAAGGATTGCAGATGGGTGCGTTGTCTCACCTGCTTTTCGTATGCGGCCTGGGTCAGTGCGATTTGCGCCGCTCGCTGGCGCTCGAAGGCTGAATAGTTGCCGGCATAACGCTTGAGTTTGCGGTCCTCGATATGCACGATGACGTTAACCACGCCATCCAGAAAATCACGGTCGTGCGAGATGATGATCAGCGTGCCCGGATAGCGCTTGAGCCAGTCTTCGAGCCAGATAATGGCATCGAGGTCGAGGTGGTTGGTCGGCTCGTCCAGAAGGAGCAGGTCGGATGGGCATATCAGCGCTTGCGCGAGGTTGAGGCGCATGCGCCAACCACCGGAAAAGCTGGCGACTGGCTGCAGAATCTGCTCGGCTGAAAAGCCGAGACCGCTTAACAAACGTTCGGCGCGCGAGCGAACCGTGTAGGCATCCGCATCTGCCAAGGCAGTATGCAATTCTGCGATGCGAGTGCCGTTAGTGGCATGTTCGCTGCCGCTCTCCAACGCCACCAACTCAGCTTCAAGTTGACGCAACCCGACATCGCCATCGATCACATATTCCAACGCAGAACGTTCCAGCGCAGGCGTCTCTTGCGCGACATGAGCCATGCGCCATTTCGCAGGAAAGTCGGCCTCGCCCTGATCGGCATGCAACTCGCCGCGCAACAGAGCAAACAGGCTGGATTTGCCAGCGCCGTTGGCACCGATCAAGCCGATTTTTTCGCCGGGGTTGAGCGTGAGGTCGGCGCCCTCCAGCAGCGGCTTTACGCCGCGCGCGAGGCTGACATGCTGAAAACGGATCATTGCTGCTTCAACTGGTCTGCAGTTGCGAGGAATACCATGTCGTCGCCTGCGCTGGTGGTCAGCCAGGTCAGTTCGAGGTCGGAGAAGGCTGCTTCGGCGAATTGGCGTTCATTACCGATTTCGACAATCAACACACCGTCCTTGGTAAGACGTTCACGGGCTCCGGCGACGATACGACGTACCAGATCCATGCCATCGTCTCCACCGGCAAGCGCGATCTGCGGTTCATGCTGATATTCCTTCGGCAGCTTGCTCATCGAGCCGGAATTCACGTAGGGGGGATTGCTGACGATGAGACCGTATTTCTTGCTCGGCAGCTTGGTGTACAGGTCCGATTCGATGAGCGTGATACGGTCTTGCATCTCGTATTCCTCCACGTTGCGGCGTGCGACATCGAGGGCATCGGGAGAGATATCGACGGCATCGATTTTGGCGTTCGGGAAGGCATCGGCCAGCATGACAGGCAGGCATCCCGAGCCGGTACAAAGGTCAAGGATGTTACTGACGGATTCGGGATCGCTGATCCAAGGCGCAAACTGTTCGGGAATCAATTCCGCGATGAAAGAGCGGGGCACGATCACGCGCTCATCGACATGGAAGCAATAATTGCCGAGCCATGCCTCGCGCGTAATGTAGGCGGCCGGAACGCGCTCGATCGTGCGCTGTTCGATCACCTTCAGCACAGCAGCCACTTCCTCCGGCAGCAGGCGAGCGTCGAGGAAAGGATCGAGCTTGTCCAGTGGCAGCTTGAGTGTGTGCAGGATGAGATAGGCGGCCTCGTCAAGCGCGTTGCTGTTGCCATGACCGAAAAACAGCCCGGTGGTATTGAAGCGAGTTACGGCATAGCGCAGCAGATCGCGGATGGTGGAGAAATTGTCTGGTGTCATGGCATGTCAATCAGGTCGAACCATGTTATTCATGGAGTATGCCAGCGCATCTGCCGTCAGATGCGCTGGCAATGGAATGCAAATGCTTCGCCGCAAGCGAAGCGTTACAGTTTTTACAGCAGCAGGTTTTCCAGTGTGCGGCGGTAGATATTTTTCAGCGGATCAATGTAACGCAGTTCGATATGCTCGTCGATCTTGTGAATGCTGCCATTGGGCGGACCGAATTCGACTACCTGCGGGCAAATTCGTGCAATGAAGCGTCCATCCGAAGTTCCGCCCGTGGTGGACAGGTCGGCATCGACTCCGGTTTCGTTCTTGATCGCTTTCAGCAAGGCTTCGCTCAGTTCGCCGCGTGGCGTGAGGAACGGATAGCCGCTGATGGTCCATTTCAATTCGTAGTCGAAATCGTGACGGTTCAGGATTTCGTGTACGCGCTGCTGCAAGCCTTCGGCAGTGCTCGCCGTCGAAAAACGGAAATTGAAGTCGACCGTCATCTCGCCGGGAATCACGTTCGAGGCGCCAGTGCCCCCATGAATATTAGAGATCTGCCAAGAGGTCGGCGAATAGTATTCGTTGCCATCGTCCCATTTTTCGGCGACAAGCTCCGCCAATGCAGGGGCGGCGAGGTGGATCGGGTTTTTCGCCATGTGGGGATAGGCGATATGGCCTTGCACCCCCTTGACGACGAGTCGTCCTGACATGCTGCCGCGCCGGCCATTCTTGACCACGTCGCCAAGCACTTCGCCTGATGTCGGTTCGCCAACGATGCAGTAATCGAGCTGTTCGCCGCGTCGCTTCAATTCCTCGCACACGACGACGGTGCCGTCGGTGGCTGGGCCTTCCTCGTCGCTGGTGATCAGGAAACCGATTGAGCCTTTATGGTCAGTGTGATCCTTGAGGAATTCTTCGGTCGCAACCACCATGGCGGCGATCGAGGTCTTCATGTCGGCAGCGCCTCGGCCGTAGAGTTTGCCGTCGCGCTGCGTCGGTTTGAAAGGATTGGAAGCCCATTGTTCCAATGGCCCGGTGGGTACGACGTCGGTATGGCCGGCGAAGACTACCAGCGGCTGCGCCTTGCCCTTGCGTGCCCAAAGATTGGTCACGTTACCGGACTGGATGGTTTCGCACTCGAAGCCGAGTGGCTGCAATAATTCGATCAGGCGCCGCTGGCAGCCTTTGTCGTCCGGAGTCACCGAGGAAAGAGCGATCAGTTCTTCGGTGAGGGCTAGCGTTTTACTCATGGATTACTTCTTGAAAATCTGTTGATAGTGGTCGATCGTGAAACCGACGTAAGTACGGCCGTCATGCGAGAGAACCGGTCGTTTGATCACGGAAGGCGATTCCAGCATCAGGGCAATGGCGCTGTCAGCATCCACGACTGATGCCTTTTGTTCTTCGTTTAAGGCGCGCCAGGTCGTGCCCTTGCGGTTGACCAGCGTTGCCCAGTCAAGGTCGCGCAACCAAGCAGCGGCCAGCTCGCGGCTGATACCTGCCTTTTTGAAATCATGGAAGGTATATGCGATTCCTTGCTGATCCAGCCAAGTGCGCGCTTTTTTCACCGTATCGCAATTGGGAATGCCGTAAAGAGTGGCGGACATGGCGTTCAAACGTTCAATGTGAATTCGGTAAAGGTCGGACCATCGTCCTTCTTGGGAGGCGGCTCTGGTTCCGGCGTCTTGTTGTCGTGCGTGGCGTTGTTCAGCAGCCAGTACAGGTTAGTGGCCGAGTCGGCATTGGCCAGCGCTTCTTCCTGCGTAACAACCCCGTCCTGAATCATCTGCAACAGTGCCTGCTCGAAGGTTTGTGAACCTGGGGCCATGCTCTTTTCCATTGCTTCCTTGATTTGCCCGATGTCTCCCTGCTCGATTAGTTCAGCCACATGCCGCGTATTCAGCAGCACCTCTACCGCAGGGCGGCGACTGCCATCGATGGCGGGGATCAGACGCTGGGAAATGATGGCTTTGATGGTGACCGCCAAATCGCCGAGTAGCGAAGGCCGGCTCTCAATCGGATAGAAATTGATGATCCGGGTGAGTGCTTGGTAGCTGTTGTTGGCATGCAGCGTCGCTACAACCAGATGGCCCGATTGCGCATAGGCGAGGGCATTGCCCATGGTCTCCTTATCGCGGATCTCGCCGATCAGGATGCAATCGGGAGCCTGGCGCAATGCATTCTTGAGCGCGATGTCCAGACTCTCGGCATCAGCACCGATTTCGCGCTGGTTAACAATCGATTTTTTGTTCGTGAACAGGAATTCGATCGGATCTTCCAGGGTCAGGATATGGCCGGGACGGTTCGCATTGCGATGGTCAAGCATCGCCGCGATCGTGGTCGATTTGCCGGAGCCGGTAGAGCCGACGACGAGAATCAACCCGCGCTTTTCCATGATCACGTCAGCCAGCACAGGCGGCACATGCAGGTCGGCCAGGCGGGGGATGTCGCCAGGAATGTGGCGGAATACCGCTGACAGAGAGCCGCGCTGGTAAAAGGCGGACAGGCGGAAGCGGCCCAAGTTGCGCACAGGAATGCCCATATTAAGCTCCTTGTGCTTCTCCAGTTCCTGCATTTGCTCCGGCGATACCACTTCGGCAAGCAGCGCCTGGATGGTGGTGTTGTCTATTTTTTGCTGGTTGACGGGTAAAAGCCGGCCGTTGATCTTGATGTGAATAGGCGAACCGACCGACATGAATAGGTCCGATGCCTTCTTTTCATTCATCAACTGGAACAGGCGATCCATTGCCATGATAGCCTCCAGAGTGTGTCATGAGTCCGACCGCCGGTCGGTCCTGCGGGTTGCCTCGACAGAGGAGACGGCCGGACGGGAACGTCCGGCCATGGGGCGTGGAATCAGGCTTCGCGTAGCAATTCGTTGATGCCGGTCTTTGCTCGCGTTTTCGCGTCGACGCGCTTGACGATGACTGCGCAGTACAGGCTGTACTTGCCGTCAGCCGATGGCAAGCTGCCGGATACGACGACGGAGCCCGCCGGAATGCGACCGTAGCTTACTTCGCCGGTGGCGCGGTCGTAGATCTTGGTCGACTGGCCGATGTATACGCCCATCGAAATCACCGAATTCTCTTCGACGATCACGCCTTCGACGATTTCCGAACGGGCGCCGATGAAGCAGTTGTCTTCGATGATGGTGGGATTGGCCTGCATCGGTTCCAGCACGCCGCCAATGCCCACGCCGCCGGAGAGGTGAACGTTCTTGCCGATCTGAGCGCAGGAGCCGACGGTAGCCCAGGTATCGACCATCGTGCCTTCATCGACGTAGGCACCGATGTTGACGTAGGAGGGCATCAGCACTACGTTCTTGCCGATGAAGCTGCCGCGGCGTGCAACTGCCGGCGGCACCACGCGAAAACCGCCTTTAGCGAAATCTTCAGCGGTGTAATTTGCGAACTTGGTAGGCACCTTGTCGTAGAACTGCATGCCGGAGCCGGCTGGCATCGGCACGTTGTCTTCAAGACGGAAAGACAGCAGCACGGCTTTTTTCACCCATTGGTTGACGACCCAGTCACCCGTATCTTTCTGCGCCACACGCAACGTGCCTTGATTGAGTTGTTCCAGCACATGCGCGACAGCATCGCGTACTTCAGCGGGCGCGGATTTGGGCGAGAAATTGGCGCGGTCTTCCCATGCCTGATCGATGATTTGTTGAAGTTGTTGAGTCATTGGAGTCGTTCCTGATTGGAATTACGATAATTTGCGGGTGAATTCGACGATGCGGCGGGCAGCTTCCAGACACTCATCCACTTCGGCCACGAGCGCCATGCGCACACGATTGCTGCCGGGGTTGGTGCCATGCGCCTGTCGGGCAAGGTAGCTGCCAGGCAAGACGGTCACATTATATTCGGCATACAGGCGCTTCGCGAACTCGACATCGGAGATCGCAACACGTCCATCCACCTTTGCCCACAGGTAGAAACCGGCATCGGGAAGCTGCACATCGAGCACTTCTTGCAGCATTGGCGTGATCTGGTTGAATTTGGCGATGTACTTTTCGCGGTTCTCGACCACATGTTGCTCATCGTTCCATGCTGCAATCGAGGCTGCCTGGATCGCGGGGCTCATTGCGCTGCCATGATAGGTGCGGTACAGCAGGAATTTCTTCAGTACTTCTGCATCGCCGGCAACGAAGCCCGAACGCATGCCAGGTACGTTGGAGCGTTTGGACAGACTGGAGAATGCAATCAGGCGCGAATAGTCGGTGCGGCCCAGTTTGTATGCCGCTTCCAATCCGCCGAGCGGCGGCTCGGCCTTGAAGTAGATTTCCGAATAGCACTCGTCGGCGGCGATCACGAAGGCGTAACGATCCGATAGCGTGAATAGTTCTTTCCAATCCTCCAGCGTCAGCACAGCACCGGTCGGATTTCCGGGCGAGCAAACGTAAAGCAGTTGCACTCGTGGCCACACTTCTTCGGAAACGTTGCGGTAATCAGGGGCAAAATTGCGAGCGGAATCGGAATTGACGAAGTAGGGTTCGGCCCCTGCAAGATAAGCCGCGCCTTCATAGATCTGATAAAACGGGTTGGGGCACAGTACCAATGCTTTGCGTGCCGGATCAATCACGGCTTGCGCCAATGCAAACAAGGCTTCGCGTGAGCCGTTTACCGGCAGAATCTGCGTTGCAGGATTCAGCGGAGGCAAGCCATAGCGGCGTTCGAGCCAGCCTGCGATAGCGGTACGCAGAGCATCGGTTCCAGCCGTGGTGGGGTAATTTGCCAGTCCGCCAAGATTGTCGGCTACGGCTTTTTGAATGAATGAAGGTGTCGGGTGCCGGGGTTCGCCGATGCCAAGGCTGATCGCACTGTAGGCGGCATTCGGTGTCACACCAGCAAACAACTGGCGCAGTTTTTCGAAAGGATAGGGCTGGAGCTTGTCGAGGAGCGGATTCACGGGAGATGCAGGGAAAGGTTGCAGATGCAAAATCGCCAAAGGCGGCATTATACCTGTCGCGCACATCCACCGTTCGCACCTGTCAAGGTAATGTCTGGAGCAGATGAAATGATATGATTAGTCCCTTTTCGCTGGGCGGCGATCGCTGCAAGCTTCAACGAGTCAATAACAGTCCATAACGTGCGTTTAACTTCCATTAAATTGTCGGGATTCAAGTCGTTCGTTGATCCCACCCATTTCCAGATTCCGGGGCAACTGGTCGGCGTCGTCGGACCGAATGGTTGCGGAAAATCCAACATTATGGATGCGGTGCGCTGGGTGCTGGGTGAGTCCAAGGCCTCCGAGCTGCGCGGCGAATCGATGCAAGACGTGATTTTCAACGGCTCCACCAATCGCAAGCCTGCCGGCCGTGCGTCGGTGGAGCTGGTATTCGACAACAGTGATGGACGTGTTGCCGGTCAATGGGGACAGTACGCCGAAATCGCCGTCAAACGCACACTGACGCGCGACGGCACTTCGAGCTATTACATTAACAATCAGGCGGTACGCCGCCGCGATATCCAGGATATTTTCCTTGGCACCGGTTTGGGGCCGCGTGCCTACGCCATCATCGGCCAAGGCATGATTTCACGCATCATCGAGGCCCGCTCGGAAGACCTGCGCATCTTCCTGGAAGAGGCTGCAGGCGTGTCGAAGTACAAGGAACGCCGCCGCGAAACCGAAAACCGCCTGCACGATACACGCGAAAATCTCACGCGCGTCGAAGACATCCTGCGCGAGTTGAATGCGAATCTGGAGAAACTCGAAGCGCAGGCTGCCGTTGCGCAGAAATTTCGCGAGCTGCAGGCTGATCAGGAAGAGAAACAGAAGTTGCTCTGGCTTTTGCGCAAGAACGAAGCCAAAACCGAGCAGGAAAAATTCTTCCGCGATGTCGAGCGCGCTCAAATCGAACTCGAAGAGCAAAGTGCCAAGTTGCGCCGCATCGAAGCGGAACTCGAGCACATGCGCCAGGCGCATTACACCGCTGGCGATCGCATGCACCAGGCACAGGGGAACCTGTATCAGACTAACTCTGAAATCGGCAGTCTTGAAGCACAGATCCGGTTCGTGATCGAATCACGCAATCGTTTGCAGTCTCAGATCAATTCGCTTAGGGCGCAACGCGACCAGTGGCAACGCCAAGGTCAGCAGCAGCAGGATGAATTGGCAGAAGCGGAACTGCATTTGGAAGAACATGGCATGCGCGTTGAACAAGCGCAGCACGCCGCGCAGCAGCAGCACGATCTGCTACCTGCAATGGAGCAGGCATGGCGCGAAGCGCAACTGAAGACCACTGAATCGCGCAGCAAGATCATGCAATTCCAGCAGCAGATCGAGCTGGAATCGGCGCATCAGCGTAATGCCTCCGGCATCTTGTCCAACCTCGCTGCACGTCGTGATCGCCTGCGGCAGGAAAAGAACGGCATGACAATGCCGGATAATGCTCATCTCTCCAATCTGCAGATGCAGCTTGAGGAAAAGCAGGCGACGCTTGAAGAAGCGCGAGAACAACTCGAAACTGCGCAGGAACAGTTGCCCAAGCTCGAAGCGGAGCGACGCGCCGCCCAAGATAGGTTGAATATCGAAACTGCAAACAATGCACAGCTCGAAGCGCGCCTGAACGCGCTCAAGCAACTGCAGGAAAATGTGCAAACGCAAGGCAAGGTGCAGCCTTGGCTGAAGAAGCATGAGTTGGGCGAGTTGCCGCGATTGTGGCAGAAGCTGCACATCGACCAGGGTTGGGAAACTGCGCTCGAATCAGTGTTGCGCGAGCGCACCTCTGCATTGGAAATGTCAAATCTTGACTGGGCAAAGGCTTTCTTCAATGACGCTCCTCCAGCAAAGCTGGCGTTATTTACGCTGAATAATCCAGGGGCAGTCCCTGCTGGCGATACGCCTGCAGGTCTGAAGCCTTTCATCAACCTGCTGCAGCTTAATGATCCAGACCTGCGCGCGTTGATGCAGGATTGGCTTCACAATATTTTCGTGGCGGAAGATTTCAATGCTGCGCTCGTCGATCGGATAAAGCTTCCGCCAGGAGGATGTTTTGTTACCAAACAAGGCCACTTGATCAAAAAGGCAAGCGTAAGCTTCTACGCCTCCGATTCAGAGCAGGACGGCATGCTTGCCCGTCAGCAGGAAATCGAAAACATCACCAAGCAGTTGCGCGCGCAGCATATGCTGGCAGACGAGGCCAAATCGCGTTTGGTGCGTGTCGATGCTGCGCTTAGCCAAGCTTCGCAGCGTCTGCAAGAACTGCGTCAGCGCGTTTCGTTATTGACGCAAACCGCACACAGCCTGCAGATCGAGGTGATGAAACTGTCGGAAGTACAGGAACGCTTCAACCAGCGCAGCACCCAGATTGAAAGCGATCTTGCTGAAATTGCGGCACAGGAAGCGGAGCAGCAACAGATCAAGGCTGAATCCGAGGCCAAATTCGAGCAGCTCGACATCGAGCTGGCTGAATTGCAGGAAAAGCACGAGGAGGGGCAGACTGACTACCTTGCGAAGGAGCAGCAGCTTAACGAGGCGCGCATGCGTCTCCGCGAGGTGGAGCGTGCAGCTCAAGAGGCTGAATTCGCGGAGAAATCACATCGCAACAGGATCGAAGAACTCAAGCGCAGCATCGCTACTGCGAAGGAGCAGTCCGCGCGCCTGTTTGAAAGCATGCAGCAAGGTCAACTCGAACTTGAAAACCTTGATGATCAAACCGCTCAGGCCGGATTGCAATTATTGCTCGAAAAGCGCAGTGAACAGGAACGTGCATTGGCAGATGCTCGCCATGAACTCGACCAACTGACGCAGAAACTGCGCCACATGGAGGAGGCGCGCATGCAAGCCGAGCGCAGCTTGCAGCCTCAGCGCGAACGCATCATGGAGCTCCAGTTGAAAGAGCAGGCGGCACGTCTCAATCAGGAGCAGTACGCGCAGCAACTGCTGGAAGCGCAAGCCGATGAGGCCGCGCTTGCCGAAAAACTAAGCAGTGATATGAAGCCCTCCTACCTGCAAGGCGAGGTGACCAGGCTGACCAACGCCATTGCCGCGCTTGGTGCAGTCAATCTGGCAGCGCTTGAAGAACTGGCGCATGCCTCGGAGCGGAAGAATTTCCTCGATGCGCAGCACGCCGATCTGATGGAGGCGATCACTACTCTGGAAGATGCCATCAACAAGATCGACAGAGAAACGCGCGATCTGCTGCAAGATACATTCGACAAGGTGAACAAGCATTTCGGCGAGTTGTTCCCGATGCTGTTCGGCGGCGGCAATGCGAAACTGATCATGACTGGCGAAGAAATCCTCGACTCTGGCGTGCAGGTGATGGCGCAGCCGCCAGGCAAGAAAAATGCGACGATTCACCTGTTGTCAGGCGGCGAAAAAGCACTGACCGCGACGGCATTAGTGTTTTCGATGTTCCAGCTTAACCCTGCGCCATTCTGCTTGCTGGACGAAGTAGATGCACCGCTGGACGATGCGAATACCGAACGTTTCTGCAATATGGTCAAGCGCATGTCTTCGCAGACGCAGTTCCTGTTCATTTCACACAACAAGATTGCGATGGAGATGGCTCAGCAACTGATCGGTGTGACGATGCAGGAACAGGGTGTGTCGCGCATTGTGGCAGTGGATATGGAATCGGCCGCCAGCTTCGCGGCGGAAGCGCAAGCGGCTTGATCAAGAGGAAAAGATGGCGCCTTCTGCATGTGCTGTTTTACATGCGGGCGGAGCGGGCAAGAGCTGCGCGTTTTTGATAATAGGCTGCATTCATCTGCGCTTCGCGTGCGCGTTGTTGTTCGACATCGGCGCAGATGAGGTAGTGACGCTCGGCACGTTGCAGCCACCAATGATGTATGGAACGCACGATGGGTGTGATGGAAAGCATTGCAAGCTCCGGGAATTTGAATTCTTTCGAATTGGAAAGGTCGAAGCGACGCTTATCGACTGGCAAGGTATGATTCGATACGTCGATGGTTCTGACCGCATTACAGTGTTTGTTTTTCATGTCTTCAAACTGTGCGCCGGTACTGCCTTCGTGAAACAGCTTCATGCAGTCCTCCGTACAAAAGGATTGGCTTAACGATGTTCCGTTTCTCGCTTCGAAATGCAGTTGCGTAGTGAAAGCATTTTGAAGCATTTGCATTAGTCCAGTGCTGTCTCTGGATGTGTTGTTATTTTATTGGCAACGCGATTTGCCTTGCGTTGATGATGGTCAACTTGATGATTCCCGTAATTTCGGCATGATCAAACCAAATAGAAATCGATTATTTATCGGCACGCTGGAATGGCAGTGCGAAGTGTTAGAGCGGGAATGTTCAACTTGACAACCTTATGACGCAACACTACCCTGACTCCCTTGCTGCAATGAGTCAGGCTTGATGCAATATCAGTGTACGGAACGTGCAACTGCGCGACTACGTATACACCCGGAAGATCGGCACTTTTCATTTCGCCGACCCTAATCTGGACTTCATTAAATGATGCAATCCCTATTCAGGCAAATTAGTTCTATTTTTTTTCAGGCTGTGAGGTGTAATTAGCATGACAGACCTCCAGGAAAGCTTGATGGTCATTGGCGGCGCGATTGTCGCCGGTGTCATCACATACAATAAATGGCAGGAATACAAGGCGAAGAAGAGTGTGCAACGCGCCTTCTCGTCAGAGCACGACGATGTATTGATGAGCCCGGCATCCTCTGGGGAGCATGAGGCAGTTGAACGTCAGGAGCCTTCGCTGAACGAAAAGTTGCAAGCAAACGCTTCTCCTGATGCAGTTCCATCCGAGATGGTGCAATCCGAGCAGCAAGCGCAAGACGAACCGGCACAGCCTGTACAGCGAGAATTACCGGTAGATGAGTTAATCGACTGCATCATTCCGCTTTCCATGGAAGCACCTGTGCGTGGCGAGAAACTGCTGCTCAAATTGCAGCATTTGCGTCATGTCGGC
>Ga0070660_100000643_pt1 | contig 23141 bp, 20 predicted proteins | sample KBSC33metaG_FD_64670 | JGI IMG/M metagenome (GOLD analysis project Ga0070660, IMG submission 64670) | Corn rhizosphere microbial communities from Kellogg Biological Station, Michigan, USA - KBS C3-3 metaG | ecosystem: Host-associated > Plants > Roots > Rhizosphere > Soil ... | reverse complement strand
CAGGCACTTCCTTGACTCTCAAGCCCGGACCGGCATAGAAGTAATCGATCAGGAACCCTGGATGCGCGCTAGTCTGCGACGCGGGATTCCCTGCCGCAGCACCGACCTCCGAGTGCGAAGACTCCAACTCGCCGACGAGTTCGTTCAGCACGGTCGCCATCTCGTTTCGATGGCCGACGCTCGGCAACAACTTCTGATAGCGAGCTCGAAGTGCCTCCCAATCCCGGCCATGCATGTTCGGGTCATAAAACGAGCGGTTGTACTGACGCCAGAACTGGTTGTAAGCCGCGGCGTGCTCTTTGCGAAGGTCATGCACCCATTCCGCCCGGAAGGTGGTGGTCGCACTCGGCGTCTGAGGCGCTCTCAGGTTAAGGGTCGTCGGCAGGCCGCTCTTAACAAATGCCAAACCCTTGCCGTCTTGCGTGAAGACGAAGCTCGCGGCACCGCCGCCTTGTGTCAGCGGGCGGAGGTTCTCGCCGTTGTATTCGGCCTTGTAAATGTCTCCGCCGGCAACGAGGATGAGCTCACCCGTCTCAGGGTCCATGCGGTAGTCGCTCGGCGCCTGCATGAGAAGCGGCCGGACGCGGCTCTCGATGTCGGTGTAGTCGATCGTGACCGTTACCGGAGCCGTTGGCTTCGTATACTTAAGCTCGAGCTCCGCCGTTGGAGCGTCTTCCGGTTGGAGGGGCACCGTGTAGATTCCCGCGCCGCCGGCAGCAGCCGCGCCGCGGCGACCCGCGCCCTGGCGGAAGCTCACGAACATCAGATACTTGCCGTCGCTGGCCCATCGGGGTGCCCGATTGGTGACGTTGAGGTACGTGATGTTGTGCTTCTGCCCGGTTTGGGTGTCGAGCACCCAGATGTTCGAGCCCTGATCCCACGAGTAATAGCCGCTGCCGACGAGGGTGTCCGAATACGCCACATATCGCATGTCCGGCGACCAGTCGTAATCGGCATCGTAATTGCCCTTGACCGCCATCACGAGCGTCGGCGAGCCACCCTCGACAGGCACCGTATAGAGACCGCCCTGCTGGCCGGTCATCCAGAAGCTGATCTTCTTCTTGTCAGGAGTGAGTCGCGTTTCGAGAACGTCGTTATCGCCCTTGGTGACAGGGCTCAGAGCCTTTGTAGCGAGATCCATGCGGTACAGGCGCTCTCCGCCTTCACGATCGCTGACGAAGAAGATCGCCTTGCCGTCGGGCGTGTAGACGGGGTTATCGTCGACACCTGCCCAGTCCGTGAGCTGGTTGGCATCGTCGGCATTAGGGCCTTTGGGCTTCTTCGTTGGCACGCTCCAGAGTTCGTTGCGTACTGTGAAGATCCATTGAGAGCCGTCCGGGCTTAAGGTCGCATTCGTCGCGCCACCCGTGAGGACCAGCCGCTCTTCCTGTGTCGTTTTGTCGTCGATGCTGGCGTAAACCTCGATCTTCTTTGGCTCACCGCCGAGCGGCATCACGTAAATGTCGCCATCGCGCTCGAAGGCAGCCGTGTTGGCCTGCCTTGCCGCTGTCAGAAACCGAACGCCCGCCCCAACGTAGTTCGTCATTCGCTTCACCTGCCCACCTTCAAGAGAGCAAAGGTTTGGCGTACGAGCCGCGCTGTCGACGACCTTTCCAATGGACTTGCCTACGTAGCTGCTGCTGGGCGTGACCTCGCCAACCGTAACATCCAGCACCCCGTCGCCAATGGGAGATGGCCAGAGATGCTGAAAGCCGTTGCTCAGGACCTTTTCCCGCTTGCCGGTCGCCCGGTCGAACCGATAAAGCTGCGTCGCGCCTGAGCCGTGATAGCGGGGCCGGACCCACGGGAATTGGTACATACGGTCGTAGAAGATCGATTTGCCGTCCCGCGTGTACTTGGGGAAACCCATCTTGAACATGTCCAAGAACACCTGCTTGGCCTGGCCGGTCTCGACATCGATCTCGTAGAGGCCGTTCGAAGGGTTGTCTCTTGTTGCGACCTCCAGGATGGTCTTGCCGTCCGGTGACCAGTCACTGGGCACGTCGTTGCCGGTGTGATAGGTTAGTCGCCGCGTCGTGCCGCCATCTGCTGGCACGATAAAGATGTCCTGATTGCCCGTTCTGTTACTGGCAAAGGCGATATATTGCCCGTCTGGCGACCAGATCGGGTTGTCATCCATCTCGATGTGGTTGGTGAGAGGAATGGCCCGCCCCCCCGAGCTTGGCGCAACCCAGACATCACCCTGGAAGCTAAACGCAAGACGTTTGCCGTCAGGGCTAAGCGCGAGATTACGAGCCCCGATCAGCGACGTTCGCTGGGGTGCTGGTAGCTGGGCGGCGGTTGAAAAGGAGACGAGGGAGAGGGCGGCGAATAGGATAGTGGAACGCATGGCAATAGGCAAGCCAACTTAAGCTTACGCTATGCCTGCCCTTCCGCATTCCCGCGAGTTGCGATAGGTTGTGAGTTGGTGGTTGTTCGCAGAGGGAATGGGGAATGTTCCCCTTTTCGGCCCATCACCCGAAAAGCTTGGCGGCCTCCGCCGACCCCGCTTTCAACCCTGCCTGTTCAAGGCTACGCTCAGCCTCGCCAATGTTGCGCCGGTACATGGATTCGCTTTGGATTGTCAGCGGATGCCCCTCTTCGTCCAGGATAAGTGCCGTGAAAACCTGGGCAAAGACCCTGGCAATGTGGAAACATGCGTCGAGCGAAGCCGAAGGGCTAGGTGAGAGCGGAACGCTGAAACCAATGCCGATACCGGCATGAGCATCGCCGCGCTGAACGGCTCCAAGGCTAAATCCCAGTGCTCTGCCAAGCGGCGTTACGCTGACGAGGGGCTCGGGCCAGCCCTGGACTTGCCAGCCGAATACTCCGTCGCCGCCGAGCGTGAGACCGAGTCGCGCGCACTGCACCCAGATGTCCTTCTCCAGCATCCACCCCTGCGCATTCGCGACCGCAAGAGAGAAGCCGATGTCGAGAGCGTCTCGAGCTTCGGCTAAGGCACGTACCTGCCGGTCCACGTCTTGAGGGGGAGGAATCGGCATGGCCCGTCGCTCGACAGCTTGGCCGAACTTCTCTGCAACCGAGAGGAGGTGAGCCGCGGAGGCGCTGCTCAGGTTGCCTCTGCCTGACAGGTACTCCCATGTAAGCGCAAGAGAATCGAAGGAGCCTTGCGCCGATGAACTTGCGGCTTTCCAACTCTGGTCCATAGCCGCCATGACCCAGATCCCCGGGTTACCCAGCGCGGACTGCCAATCCGCTTGGAGCAGTCCGGTCACGGCGGCGGCGGGGATCGACTTCGGGCCCACGAGTTCGATCACGTATTCGACCGTGTAGAGCGGACCGATCTTGGGCAGATCACTAAGCGAGATCGGCGGCAGGGCAACCGCGGGATCGGAAACCAGCGGCACGTCAAACGGCGAGCTCATCGTCAAAGGCAAGTATGCAGCAACGCTTACGCGGCTCTGACTTGACCCACAAACTCCACATCCGCGCGCTGCGCGACCTCGTTATAGGCCAGCACGGAAATCTGGGGGATGTACTTCTCCGCCAAGCGACGCAAGGGCAGCCGAAGCTGCGAAGAGCACAGTAACACGGCTTGATATCCCTGGTTCATCGCTGCCTCTTGTTCCGCCTCAAGCTTCGTAATGAGTTCGCGCTGCCGCTCAGGTTCGAGGACCAAAGCCGACCCAAAGTTCGTGTGCGAGACCTTTTCGGCCAGCTCGCGCTCCAGCGTCGGCTCGAGCGTGATGCAGTGCAGCTTGTTCTCGTGATCGAGGAATTGCCGTGTAATCGTGCGAGCGATAGCTGCCCGAACGAGCTCGCCCAGTTGGTCTGGATCCTTCACCCGGGAGCCAAAGTCCGCCATCGTTTCAAGGATGGTTCCCATGTCTCTGATCGGCACCCGCTCCCGCAGCAAGTGCTGCAGGACCTTCTGAATGTCGCCGATCTGCAAAACGTTCGGCACGAGCTCGTCGACCGCAGCCGCATTCGTCTTCTTGGCGTTTTCGATAAGGCTCTGCACGTCTTGGCGTGTGAGCATCTCGGCCGCATGGGTCTTGACGATCTGAGCCAGGTGCGTTGTGATGACGGCCGTCGGGAGAATGACCGTATATCCAGCCCGCTCCGCAGCCTCCCGCATACCTTCGTCGGACCAAAGCGCATCTAGGCCAAAAACTGGATCCTTGGTGGGAGTCCCAGGAATGGTGCTCAGCACGGCACCGCTATTCACGGCAAGGCACTGGCCAGGGATTACCTCCGAGCGCGCAACCTCTTCCCCGCGCACCTTGATCAGATATTCATTCGTCCCGAGGTGGATCGAGTCACGAATGCGAACGGTCGGCATTACGAAGCCAAGCTCCAACGCGACCTGTCGGCGGGTCGCCGTCACCCGCTCGCTAAGATCGCCTCCAACTCGAGGATCGGCCAATTTCGTAAGCCCGTATCCGATCTCGATCTCCAAGGTGTCCACGTTGAGTAGCGGCATCACCGCCTCGGGCCCGGTCGGCTGCTGCGCCTTCGCCGCTTCAGCCGCTTGCTGGGCAGCCTTCGCCTTCTGCTCGGGTGAAAGCTCATCAAACATCTTGTGCGCGTTCGGGTTCTTGATCAAGAAGCGGTACAAGGCAAAGCAGAGCCCAGCCGCCGTTAAGAAGATAAGGCTTGGGAAGCCCGGCACCACCGCGCACCCCGCCATCGCGAGGCCCGCAACACCGATAGCTTTCGGCTGAGCGAAGAATTGAGCCGCTGCCATTCCGCCCATCGAGCGCTCCTGCCCGGCCCGCGTGACCATCAAGCCACTCGCAACCGAGATCAGCAGCGCAGGAAGCTGTGAGACCAAGCCTTCGCCAACGGACAGTAGCGCATACGTCTTCAGGATGGTCATCGCATCGCTCTGACCCTTCATGAATCCGATCGCGAAGCCGCCAACGATGTTGATGGCCACGATGAGCACGCCCGCCATTGCGTCGCCTTTTACGAACTTGGAAGCACCGTCCATCGCGCCGTAGAAGTCGGCTTCCTGCTTGATCTGCTTGCGCCGTTCTCGCGCCCCATCCTCATCGATGAGCCCGGCCGCGAGGTCCGCGTCGATTGCCATTTGTTTGCCCGGCATAGCGTCCAAAGTGAAGCGAGCCACGACTTCGGAAACACGGCCTGCGCCGTTCGTGATGACCACGAAGTTGACGATGATCACGATCAAGAACGCCACAAAGCCCACGACAAAATCGCCGCCCATGACGAAGTTGCCGAAAGTTTGGATGACGGCGCCGGCATCGCCGGTGCCGAGAATAAGCTTTGTTGCCGCAATGCTCAGAGCCAGCCGAAAGAGCGTGGTGATCAGCAGCAGCGAGGGAAAGACGCTGAACTGCAGCGGGTCCGTAATGTTAACGCTGGTGAGCAGGATCACGACGGACATCGCGATCGCCACCACCAAGCCCGCGTCGAGTAACCAATGCGGCAAAGGCAGCACAAGCATGCCGACAACGGTCAATAGCCCAAGACCGACCATCAGGTCGGTGTGGCGCATCAGCTTTGTAAGCGGGTTCATTCTTGCAAGAGGGCGTAGTCGGCCCTCATTGGAAGTGTCGGCATCGTCCCGGCAGATTTGCAGGCTCTTTGCAGACCAACTGCGGCGCGCCAACATTGGCCGGTATTTCGCTCGGACATCCATCGGAAACGAAACTTTGGCCCGGCTCTCGCGTTATCCCTTAAGTAGTGCCGGAACTCCTGAGAGCGGTTGAAGACCTGATGCGCAAGCGCCAGTTCAAGGCGGCGCTTGCGGCTTGCGAGGACCTCCTCGTCGATCATCCGGCCAATGCCAACCTGAACGCCTATGCCGGACTATGCCACTTCAGGCTAGAGAACTATGCCTGCGCAAAGCCCTTCCTTGAACGAGCCGTGTCGCTCGACCCGAGCCATCTAGATGCCGGTATAAAGCTCGCCCAAACCTATGATCGCCTGCACATGTCGCATGAGTGCGCGGTGACGGCGAAGCAGTTCTTAAAGTTGAAACCATCCGACCACACCCTGCAAGGCCTACTCGACTTTCACGAGCAGAATCTGAGCCTCGATGTCGAGGGCTGGGAAAGCCATCTTTACCGACCTGCCCACCTAAGGAAGCTGAGTAACCGCTAAATGTCCAGAATCCCGAGTTGATTTCGACTCGCGGGATGTTAACTTGTATAAGGAGATGGAATTCACCTCGCTTGAGGAGGCATTGCGCGAACTTGTGCAAGCCGAAGGACCCAAAGTGTTGCGCGACCCCGCGCGACTGCGCACGCTCCTGCAAGCTCGCGTGGGCCGCTCCCAAGACGAGGCCATCGACACTCTCGTTGCGGTCCTGAAGACTCCCACGGGTCAGCAGATCGTCTCCTCTGCCCTTGACCCAGGGCAAGACCGATCCTCTTGGGCCACCGAACTAAAGAACGCCGGCAACTTCTCAGGCGAAGACTCCGAATGGGCTGCAAGTGCGCTCGCGAAAGCGCTGACGGCGCCTTCGGAAGTGCAGGTGCAGCCCGGGAACGCCCTCGTGGTCGGGGACTCTCCAAATCCTGTGGCGGCCGAGCCGGCAGAGACGATCGCGATCGTCCAGATTGCTTTTTCGGCTAATGGCAGGCTTTGCGCATTGGGCGACTCTGCAATGCACATTGCGCTGGTCGACGATTCCACCCAGAAGTGGAAGATCGATGTCACGAGTTCCACCCGAAAGGCGCTCTCGCTCCAACGCATTCGGCGGATGGCTTTCGATCCCTCCGGGTCAATGCTGGTAATCGCGAACTCCGATCGACTGGCTGCCTTCGATGTCTCTTCTGGAGCCGAGATTTGGTCCTACTCACCGCCAAATCTTTTCAGCTTCCTCATCCAGGGTCCGAGCGATTTCGCCATTCTAAGCGATTCTCAGTTGCTCGTTCCCTTCGACGAGGGCAGCCTGAACATCTGGAATATCAATGGCTGGTCGGAGCGGAGAAAGCGCATGTCCGTAGCTCCACGGATGATCGCCATGCTGCCAGATCGCGAGTCCTTCGTTGGCAGCGACGGATCGCAGACCTTCCTGTGGGAAGTCCAGGGCTTTGCGCGCAAGCACAAAATCACGCTCGAGCGGGTGTATTCCCTCGTCGCGCACGCCGTGCAGCCCGTCGTCGGCATGCGGACGCTCGACCAGTTCCACATTTTTGATGCGCCAAACAAGCGAATTCTGACGACCATCGATGTGGACCCCGGCCTTCCGCTGCTGGCGGCCTCGCCGTCGGCCGAGCTGTTTGCCGTCGGCGGGGAGTGCGGCGCCATGCTAGTGAACTTCTGTGGCGAGCCGGTCGGATCCGTGAAAACCCACTCTGGATCGCGGCTGACTGCCCTCGCATTCCACCCCTCCGGCCGCACAGTTGCCCTTGGCGGCATCGACGGAGAGGTCACGTACGTGGAAGTTTCCCCGGCACCCGCAGGCAAGCGATATCGCGCGTAATCGGGTATCTTTTCAGTCCGCGCGCGCTCGTAGCTCAGTGGATAGAGCATCAGCTTGCGGAGCTGAGGGTCGGAGGTTCGAGTCCTCTCGAGCGCGCCAACTCCCTTCCCTACCGCGCGGCTAACGGTCCGTCTCCTAGAGCAGAGTAAACTCGCAGCAGATGGACGCGCATCCTACCAAGGTTCGCCTGAAGATCCGCCGACAGCTCGGACAATCCGCCGAGAGCACGTGGGAAACCTACGAGATTCCTTTCCGCGAAAAGATGAACGTGATCTCCGCGCTGATGGAGATCCGGAAGCACCCGGTCACCACCGAAGGCAAGACCTCGACTCCGCCTGCTTGGGAAGCGGCTTGCCTGGAAGAGGTCTGCGGTTCTTGCACGATGAACATCAATGGAGGCGTCCGCCAGGCATGCACGGCCTTGATCGAGAGCGTTGCCGAAACCAAGGGCGATACTTATGAAGTCACCCTTGAGCCGATGAAGAAGTTCCCCGTTGTCCGGGATCTCATCGTCGATCGCTCCCGCATGTTCGAGAACCTGAAGAAGGTAAAGGCATGGGTGCCGATCGACGGGTCCTACGACCTCGGCATGGCGGCCCCGCAGGACGACGGCGTTCGCCAGCTTCGCTACGCTCTGTCGCGCTGCATGACGTGCGGCTGCTGCTTGGAGGCCTGCCCGCAGGTGAACGATAATTCCAGCTTCCTCGGCCCGGCGACCCTCGCCCAATCCTTGCTGTTCAACCTGCATCCAGTCGGCAAGACTCTCGAGAAGGACCGACTTGATGTGCTCACAGGAGAGGAAGGCATCACGGGCTGCGGCAATGCACAGAACTGCGTGAAGGTCTGCCCAAAGAGCGTGCCGCTAACGCGAGCCATCGCCCAGCTCAACCGCGACACCACGGGTTATCGGATCAAACGCTGGATCGGCCTCGTCTCTTAGGACGCCGCCATGCGCGCGTTCGCAGACCTGTACGCCGCTCTCGACGAGTCGACCAAGACCAATGACAAAGTAGCCGTCATGGCGGCATACTTCGCCTCCACGCCGCCGGAAGACGCGGTCTGGGCCATGCACTTCCTGACCGGTCGTCGGCCCAAGAGACAGATCAACTCGAACAAGATGGCCGCGTGGGCCACCGAGGAAGCCGGCGTGCCCGGCTGGATGTTCGGCGAGTGCTACGACGCGGTGGGTGATTTGGCGGAGACGATGGCTCTGGTTTTCCCGAACGCCGGCGACGAAGAGAAAGACAGGCCTTTGCACGAGTGGGTGGAAGGCACGCTGCTCAAGCTCGGCGAAATGGACGAGGAGACCCAGCGAGCCACTTTGGTGGATGCCTGGTGCCGCCTGGACTTCCGGGAAAGATTCCTCTTCAACAAGCTCATAACCGGCGCTTTTCGCGTGGGAGTGTCGCAGGAGTTGGTCATTCGGGCGCTCGCGAAGGCAAGCGGCGTGCCCGCCGCTTCCCTAGCTCACCGCCTAATGGGCGCGTGGTCGCCCACGCCCGAGTTCTTCCTGAGCTTGCTGGAAGAGGAAGACGGGAGTACGCAGATCTCACGTCCCTACCCCTTCTGTCTCGCACATCCCCTGGAGACCGATCCCGCCACTCTCGGTGACATCGACGATTGGCATGCCGAGTGGAAGTGGGACGGCATTCGCGCGCAGTTGATCAAGCGACAGGGGCACAGCTTCGTGTGGTCACGCGGCGAAGACCTCATGACCGAGCGCTTTCCAGAGATTGCCGCCGCTTGCGACTCCCTGCCCGACGGCACGGTCATCGACGGCGAAATCCTTGCTTGGACCGGCGATCGCCCGATGAAGTTTGCCGAACTCCAAAAGCGGATCGGGCGAAAGAACTTGTCGAAGAAGATCCTGGCCGACATACCCGTCGTGCTCGTCGCATTCGACCTCCTGGAGTGGCGCGGCGAGGACGTGCGGGAGCGGCCATTTGTCGACCGTCGAGTCCTTCTCGAAGGCGCCGTTCAGGAAGCATCCGCCGCAACTATGATCCTCGCCGAACCCGCGCAAGCAGATACATGGGAAGGGCTGGCGGCGGAGCGGCAGCGCTCCCGCGACCTGAACGTCGAGGGACTCATGCTCAAGCGCAAGGATTCGCCTTACGTGGTAGGCCGTAAGAAGAATGTGTGGTGGAAGTGGAAGATCGAGCCCTTCACTGTTGACGCGGTCCTCATCTACGCTCAGCGGGGCAACGGTAAGCGGGCATCTCTCTACACCGATTACACGTTCGGCGTCTGGAACGAGGAAGGCCAGCTCGTGCCTTTCGCAAAAGCCTATAGCGGCCTCACCGACGAGGAAATTAGGAAGGTAGACAACTGGGTTCGCCGCAACACCCGTGAGAAGTTCGGCCCCGTCCGCACCGTCAATCCAGAGCTCGTTTTCGAGCTTGCATTCGAAGGTATTCAACTCTCCACGCGCCACAAGTCCGGAGTAGCGGTCCGCTTCCCTCGCATAACGCGCTGGCGACATGACAAGCAACCCGCGGATGCGGACACCTTGGCGGGGATCAAAGAAATTCTGTTGAGTCGCGGCTAAGCCTTAGTAGCGCGGATTTTTTAATCTGCAGCAAGCCCGTTGCCAGATCGCCGCAAAAACCGAAAGAACGAAACCGAACAAAATAGGCTATGTCCGACTTCGCACCTGCATGGGAACTGAGCCGCAAGCGGTTCGTCGACGAGATCACCGGCCTCAGCCAAGCCCAGCTCAACTGGCAACTTCACCCGAAAGCGCTCACCATCGGCCAGATGGCCCTCCACGTCGCCGGCGTGGAAGTCATGTTTGCCAGCCAACTCAGCGGGACCGCCTTGGACGAGGGGCTCGAAAGGCTCCGCCGCTGCGCGACCGAGGGCGTAGTGAACGAAGATGACCCGTTTCCTTTCACAAACGAAGAAATCACGCCCGATCTCGTAATCAAGTCGCTCGAACTTTCCCGGGTCTTGGCAGAACCCCTCATCCGACAAGCCTCATCCGAAGTTCGCACGAAAGAACTGAAGAGCGCGTTAGGTCCGATCATCACGGGCGAAGGAGCATTCGCTCGCTTCGGTTTCCACGCGGGCTACCACCAAGGTCAGGCTTACCTGATTAAGACGGCCCCCGGCTTCCCACAGTAGGCGTTCGGGCAAGAAAAAGCCGGGCTAGAAGCCCGGCATTCGGGATTGACTGCCCCGCCGACGATTCGGCAGGGGCATGAGGAGTTAGCCCCGATTCGTGGAGAAGCCAACCGTCGGGTTGAAGTTGCCCGGGCCATACGCGTTAACGTTGACCTGGAGCTGATTCACCGTAAGCTTCCAGCCGAGAAGGCTCGGCAGGAGCTGCTTGACGCCAACACGGACGTTAACGAAGCGGTTGCCGTTGGCATCCGTTCCGATGTACTGGTCCGGAGTGGAGAGGCTGCTGTATGGCGCGTTCGGCGACGTGTAACCAGCCTTCGACGGGCTTACCGTCCAAATCCAGTCTCCATCCGTGCCACCCGTGACGTTCGAGTTCTTCGCAGGAGCACTGTACACCGCATCATAGGATGTGGTGGTCTGGTTCTGCATGGACACAACCATCGTGCTGGTGGCCAGCGGGCTGGAGTTCGCCTTGCCGACCAGAATCGGGCGAAGTTCATTAACCGCCGTGCTCGCTGCCGCAGACGGATCGAGTTGGCAAGTCACGGTAATCTCTGCATTATTGCGAGACAGGAGTGACTGCAGAGCTTGCGTGACCTGAACGCTGCTACCGGCAACGCCGCGCAGGTTGGCGACGTTTACGGCGCTGCCGATCGTCGTGCCACGGGTGACCGTGCCAGTAGTCGGCATGGCGAAGGTCTGGTAGCCCCAGCTCCAGAGGTAGGTCGTACCCTGTGATCCGCTGGAACCGTTGCCATCACCGTAGGCGAAGTGTCCGCCGAATCCAGGATTCGTTCCCTGCGTCCCCCAGAACATACAATACGCGGTCGTCGGATAAACGAGCGGAGAGTAAGTGTTAGCGATAACGCACTGATACCACCCGTCATTGCCCGTCGGCATCGCAAATCCAGCTCCGCTATTCAAGGACGAAACATCCAGGTTCGCGTAAAGAACGCTAGGACCGGTGATCGAGGCGAAAGTGAATACCACGCCTGTGTTCCCGGAACTCGGGATTGCCGAGGGCGGAACGGGCGCTGTCGGATCGCTGACTTCGCTGTATGCGTCGTTGTACGTGAAGAGCGCAATCTGGCTCATCGTCGAGCTTGTACCGACGTACCACTCGACATCGATGCCGTCGGCGGCCACGCCAGCGGTTCGAAGCTTGTTCATGTGGGTAATGGCGTTCGGATAATCGAGGCCATCGCCGTAGTACCAGCGTGCGCCCGGCTGCGTCGGCAGCATAGCCGAGTTGTAAACGCCCTCACCCGGAGCGCCGCCGCCCGCCGGCGTCTCAAACGCGTCGTACTGCATGGTGCCATTGATGCGCTTCTGCAAGGTGGAGTGGTAGGGCCTTTGAGGACCCAGCGGAATGATCGTCTTGCCGTGATCCGGCGTCATGACCTCTTGGTAGTAAAGAGGCTCGACCTTTTCCACGGGACCGGTGTAGAGCATGGGCTTCGGCAGCTTCGAGGATGCTTTGATCGTCTCGATCGCGAAGCCAGAAACACAAAATGCCATCAGTGAGATAGCAACTAGCGACTTAGAATATTTCACTCAGACTCCTCCCGATGACGACAACCACCCCCAGGGGCCCTCATTAGTCATGTTGAGCCCAGCAGCCGCCGTTATCGAATTGCGACACAATGCAGCCTTATAACGGCTGCATCGGCATCGCAATATTCACAGTCAGTATAAGAACGTTTTGTTGGGAATGGCACAAGAATTTGCAAATAATCGTACGAGCTAGCAAAATTGACAGCCGACTCCGCCACTTGACTTCGAAGCGGCTCTCGTTCCAAACTTGGGTTTGGTTGGCGGCGTAGCTCAGTTGGTTAGAGCGAACGGTTCATACCCGTTAGGTCACCCGTTCAAGTCGGGTCGCCGCTACCATTCCCGAATGCCTGCCGCCTCAGACGAGCGGCTAGCTGAACGCTAGATAGAACGGCACCGCCATATTCTCGAAGGGCACGAGCATCAGCACTCCGGCTCAGGAAGGTTTGTTCATCCTGTCGGCAACCTCCATACACACGAGGATCGAGACGATGATGTTCACGATCGGGACCAAGAACAGAACAATCCACCAAAGCTTCCTGCGCGCAATTTCGAGCAGCAAGAGAATGTTCAAGATCGGCACGAAAGCGAACCATGCATTGCTGGTGACAACCTTGTTGCCCGTCACATAGAGCGGTACGCCGTCAGCAGGCTAGATGGCCAGCAGGACGAAAACAAACTTTCCGCCAAACATAAACGCCAGCATTCGAATCCTCGCCGCTTCAGGGCGGTCACCAAAGGAAAGAGCCGAATGCCGCTATAGGCGCAAAACTTTGCGAAGCGAGAGCATAAATGAAGAAGGCGAGGGCTTAAGCCCCCGCCTGATTGAGCTCCAACACAAGAGGTGGAGTGTGCGGCGAATTAGAATGATTGCTTGAAGAGGGATTCCTCTTTGCTGAACAATATGCCGCTAACTTCCTCAGTGCCTTTTCTGAGGTCGCATCGAGACCCTGAGGACTTGTGAGACACAAGGTCAGGATGGCAAACGCTTCCTCTTCGCTGAGCTGCAACCCTTCCGTGTTACCGGTCGTCATGGTTGCCTCCTTCGCAGACATCAGTGTAGACGCTATTACATCGGCGCACGATTAGAGTTTCACCAGGAATTTCGCAAATCCTTAAAATTGCCGGGCGATTCAGGACCTTTGCCGGATCACCAATCGAAGTCAGCCGTCACGATCGTGTGATCGCTAGGCTTTTCGGCCTGCCGTGCATCCTTGTCGATCACGCACTCGGAGCACACGTCAGCTAGGGGGCGCGTGGCATAGATGTGATCGATGCGCCAGCCTAGGTTCCGCTCGACCCCTTTGGGCAACACGAAGTCCCAGAACGTGTAAAAACCCTTCTCCGGATGGTGCTCCCGGAAGACATCGGTAAGGCCCCATTCCACGATCCGACTAAGCCGCAGCATTTCCTCGGGATGGTGCCCGACCCCTCCGTAAAATCGGGGTGAGTTGTAAACGTCGATAGGAGTGGGCGCAATGTTGATATCGCCCATCCACAAGAGCGGCTGGTCGGGTAAGAACCTCTCGCGCAGAAATCGGTTGAACCGCTCAAGCCACCGCAGCTTGTACACGAACTTGTCGCTTGTTACCGAAGAGCCGTTCGGCACGTACGTGTTGATGATCTGCACGCCGTCGATTTCTGCCGCGACCAACCGAGCGTCGCTCGGCCAAAGGTCGTCCTCAAAGCCGCGGATCACCTTCGTCGGAACGCCCCGACTCAGAATCGCCACTCCGTTCCAAGACTTCTGCCCGTGGAGCGTGAGGTGATAGCCGAGGTCCTCAAAGTCTGACGCGGGAAACTTGTCATCCTCGACCTTCGTCTCCTGCAAGCTGAGGATGTCAGGTTCGTTCTCAGCGATCCACTCCAGCAGCAAGGGCAAGCGCGCCCGCACCGACGCAACGTTGTAGGTCGAGACCTTCATTCGGGTTGGGAGTCTACCGTTGGCCTAGATCGCCGCTAAAGCCTGATCGAGGTCGGCGATGATGTCCTGTACAGCCTCGATTCCCACGCTTGCTCGGACCAGATTGTCGGCGATGCCGATCTCAGCGCGTTGAGCCGCTGGAATGGAAGCGTGGGTCATGATTGCCGGATGTTCGATCAGGCTCTCGACTCCACCAAGTGATTCCGCAAGCGTGAACAACTTCACGCTCTCGAGGAATTTGCGCGACTCCTCGATGCCACCCTTCGGAAAGAACGTGATCATGCCGCCAAACCCCGACATTTGCTTCCGAGCGACCGCATGTCCAGGGTGCGACTGCAATCCCGGATAAACAACTCGCTCGACTTGAGGGTGCTGCTCCAGGTAGCGGGCAACTTCCAGGGCGTTCCGCTCATGTTGCCGCATGCGGACCGCCAGCGTTTTGATTCCTCGCAAGACCAAAAAACAGTCGAACGGACCAGGTGTCGCGCCAATCGCATTCTGCAGGAACTTCAGGCGCGCATACAGCGTTTTCGGAGCGGCGAAGTTCGGGTCCTTCCACACCACCTTGGGCGTGGGCAGTTCCTTGTCGCGAAGCATCAGAGCGCCCATCACCACATCGCTGTGCCCGTTCAGATACTTCGTCATGGAGTGCATCACGATGTTCGCCCCAAGCTCCAGCGGCCGCTGAAAGAACGGCGACATGAAGGTGTTGTCCACCGCAGTCAGAGCGCCGTGCTCCCGAGCGATCGAGGTCACCTTCTCAATGTCGATCACGTTCAGCATTGGGTTCGTGGGAGTCTCGAACCAGACGAGCTTTGTCTGTGGCGTGAACGCCGCGCGATAGGCTTCCTCGTTCGTCAGGTCGACAAAGGAGAACTGCAGCCCGCGATAGGCCGCAACCTTGGTAAACAAGCGGAAGGTTCCGCCATACAGATCGTCGCCCGCAATCACATGGTCGCCGGACTGGAGCAGGTTTAAGACGGCATCGATGGAAGCCAATCCGGACGAGAAGACGAGCGCCTGATCTGCACTCTCCAGCGCCGCGAGCTGCGCTTGCAATACAGTGCGGGTCGGATTGTCGGTTCGGCTGTACTCGTAGCCCTTGTGCTCCCCCGGCGAGGCCTGCGCGTAGGTGCTCGTCTGGTAGATAGGCGTCATGACCGCACCAGAAATCGGGTCGGGCTCGACCCCGGCGTGAATCACTTTCGTCTCGAATTGCGCCTCGCGGAAATCCATACCGCCAGTCTACGCGGCTCAGGTGGTCCGGGTCACCTTGCGCAAGAAGGGCGGCTTATCCGGATCGAGGCCTTTGCGCCTTGCGACGGCTAAAGCGAGTTCCTGAGCATAAATGGCATGCCAGATCGGCAGGATCTCTTCCGGGCACTCAGGTTCCGGAGCATAAAAGATGTCGGAACCCTGCTCCTCCAGACCGTGTGGCAGCTCTCCAAAACTCAGGATCCCACTTCCCTCACCCGCCAACGCTTTCGGCCCGTGAGCAAAGTCTGCGCTCGAATACGCCTTCGCCGGCAATAGAGCGCACTCCATGAGCTTTAGCGCTGATTCGGAAGCCGTCGCGAAGCTGTAGCCGCGCCCTAACACGAACAACGGGTGAGCTTGCTGAATGGCTTCTGCGTGCTCGGAAGCAGACGGGATGCAGCAATCGAACCAGCCGACTGAAGGGAGCCCGGGCGCAGACAGTTCTCCACCCATAGCGCGGACGAGCTGATACAAGGCGAGCAGCGATGAAGTGTATGTCTTCGTCGCTGCGACGGATGTTTCATTGCCGACTCCCAACATGAGGTCGACCTCCGCCGCTTCACCGACGTGGGAGTTCGCAGTATTCGTAATCGCTAACGTTTTGTGCCCGGAGCCGCGTGCCACTTCCAGCACCTCCGCGACGTCCGGCGCCGCGCCGCTCTGCGAAATACCGATCACAAGCGCCGGAGGATAGTCGAGCCGTCGGCCATATCGCGTGATCACGCTCGGGGCGGAAAGCGACACAGGAATGCCGAGCGTGATCTCAATCAGGTAGCGCGCGTACAAAGCAGCGTTATCTGACGAACCTCGAGCAACAATAACCACGAGCGACGGCTTTGTGCCGTAGACAGCTTTCGAGAGCTCTTGAAAATAACGGTCGCTGTTCTCCGGCAGAGCATTCAACTGCTCTCGAATCTCTCGCTCCATGCGCTCGCCAGCCATGACCAAGAGCTTACTAGCGTGGCCGTCTCGACATAGCATGGAAAGGCACGCTGCGTGGTGGTCTAAGCGCCGACGGAGCGGCGCCCTCCCGAGTCGCATGCTCCTGGCTCAGGATCACGGGTTCGATGTCATCCATAATCCAATCAAAATGTCTGACCACCCGACGCTCCCGATGCTTCTTCAGCAAGTTGCAAAGGAGCCACGTGCCGAGAACGCACTAGACGACGTTCTGCGCGCTGCCGCCTCGATGACCCGCAGCCGAAATGCAATCCTGGCCGTCCTGAACGAAGAGCTCGGCTGCCTGGAAGTCCGCCACGTCACCGGGCACGACCTCACCGGTAAGGAACACGAGGAGCAGGTCGCCGTGCAAGTGGAGGGCCGAGAAGGCATCATGGCTTACGTCGCCGCCACTGGCGAAAGCGTGTTGACGGGCGACGTGGACACCGATCCCCACTATCGCCGCCTCTTCGCCACTACCAAGAGCGAAATTGCCGTCCCGGTGCGAGATGCAAATGGCCGCATCCGGGCAGTCTTTAACCTCGAATCTGACCGACTCAACGCCTATGGCGATCGGGAGAAGGAGCTTAGCAACGGCATCGCCGGCATCTTCAGCCTCTTGCTGGCACGCATCGAAGGTGCATCCAGGGAAGAAGCCCTCATACAGGTCGGCATGGCGCTGGACAATTCCCTCACCGAAGAAGCGCTGGTTGAGGAAGTGATCCACGTCGCCTCCGACGTCCTCCGGTTCCAAGCAGCGAGCCTCTTTCTGCTCGACCCCGCTTCCGACACCTTCATCCTGCGAGGCTCCGTGGGGATGCTCAAGAACCAGATCGGCCAGATAGGCTACAAGCGCGGCGAAGGGTGCACCGGTTGGGTTTGTGACCGGGGAGAACCTATCCTGCTGAACAACCCGCAGGGCGACCCTCGCTGGCTGGCCCGCCATGTCGAATTCCCCAGTGGCGACATTGCAGCTTTTCTCTGCGTTCCGATCCTGAGCCGCAGGAAGTCGATCGGCGCTATTCGAGTCGTCCGCCGCGTTTCAGAGAACCCGTTCCTCGACAACGGCTTCACCCAAGACGACCTACGGCTCCTCACCGCAATCGCGGAGCAGGTCGCCAGCGGCCTAGAAAACGTCCGCAATATGGAGAAGATCATCCGCAGCGAGCGCATGATCGCTTGGGGCGAGCTGAGCGCCAAATCCAGCCACATGATCGGCAATCGCGTATTCGCCCTTAAAGGCGACGTCAACGAGCTCGCACACATTCTCAAGGCAGATTCGGTCGACGTCAACGATGTGAAGGAGCTTCAGCGTAGCCTTGAGATCAACCTCAACCGGGTCGAGGAAATCCTCCAGGACTTCCGCGACTTCGTGTCCGCGACGCAGCTCCATCGCGAGCCTGCAAACCTGAATGCCATGGTTCTTGAAACTGTCGACGAGGTCTTCCCCAAGCGCTCTCCGATACATCTGGACTTGAAGCTCGACGAGGAGCTCCCGCAGATCGAACTCGATGCCAAGAAGCTTCGCCGCGCCGTCTCCGAACTCATCGAAAACTCAATCAGCTGGATGGAGGCCGGTCGCCTTCGAGTGGAGACGAGCCTCGTTCCGCGCAGCGCATATCCGCAGACCCGAAGCTCTAAAACTAAGTTTTTCGCCCGCATCGAGATCGAGGACACCGGCCCGGGCATCAAGGAAGATCAGAAGAGCACCATCTTTCAACCCTTCTACACGGGGCGGGTCAAAGGCATGGGGCTTGGCCTGTCCATCGTAAAAGGCATTGTCGATGCCCACGGCGGCGAAGTCTTTGAAGCTGGCGAGGCTGGGCATGGCGCAAACTTCGTCATTCTTCTCCCCGCGCCTGATCGTCCATAATTCAGGGTGGCTCAGCCCGCCCAGGATTTTGTATGACTCTAGCCTCCTTCGCCGTGTTACTCGCGCTCTTCAGCCCTCAGCAAACGGAGCTCAAGCGGGTCGATCTCGCGCAGATCGGCCTCTCCTTTGATTGTCCGAAAACTTGGGACGTCAGCTCGAATAAGAAGGCGGAGGTGCACATCATCCTGCCTGTGCCGGATGCCCAAACGACCGCCACCATCGACATCTATCCAACCAACTTCGTAGCCGAGCCCAACATCTGGCAGTTGAGTCAGGAAGGCCTCGCGAAGTCGATGAAGCGTGAAATGGTCCGGCAGTGGCAAGAAGAGATCCTAGGTGTGCCACTCCTGTTGACGCGCGTGAACTACACTGAGCGAGGCAATACCAAGACCTCGACCACGGGCCTGCTCTACAGCGACAGCCCTCGCAAGCTGATGTATCGCCTGGTCTCCGCTCCTGAGGACTTCGACAAAGCGGATTACGCATGGCGCACGGCAATGCAGACGCTGCGGACCTACACGAGCCGTCCCCTGGCACCGCAGTCTCCGGGCAAAGAACCCGACCCGAAGACCCCCGCCGTCCTCCCCGACAAGCCTCCCACGCACATCATCTTCGACGCGCACAACACTGGTACGCGGCCGGTAAAGAAAGCTGACAAGACCTTCGACATGGTCATCGCGAACCGCAAGGTTCAACTCCGCTACCCGTCGGATTGGGAGTTTAAGCAGGACGCAAGCGGCGTCATCCTCCTGAGCAACCCAGGTCTGTCGAGCCCCGTCACAGTGAATGTCTTGTCGACTCTGGACTCGGATGCCCCCCAGAAGGCCCTTTTTAAAGCTTCTTCAGCGACTCTCGACCAATTTGTCAAAGTAGATCGTCGCGACGAGGCGCCGAGCTCGACGAACCTGCCCGGAGCGACGCTCTGGACTGTCTGGCGCACCGGCAAGAGCGCGAACGGCTATCTGCGCACCTGCGATGCCTGCATCAGCCTCGGCGACTTTTACCTGCTCGCTGGCTACAAGACGACGGACAACACGAAGGCCGCCCCCGAGCAGAAGCTCGTCGAGAGCCTGCTGGACCAGATGAGCGTCGAATTCGTCGGCCAGTGATCGTCGCCTTCAGCACCTCAAGCCCGATCGCGAGTGTGGCCTTGATCACCTCTTCCGGAGAGGTGGTCGCCGCCGCGCAGCGAGAGGCACGCATGAATGCCTCCGGTGCTTGCTTGGCCCTGCTGGAGGCACTGATTTTCGGCCGCCAATTCGAAGTAGAGGGCTATCTGGCAGATCTCGGTCCCGGCAGCTTCACCGGCGTGCGGGTCGGGGTCACTCTGGCGAAGACAATGGCCTTTGCTCATGGTGTGCAATGCGGAGGCGCACCAGCATTCGACCTCATCAGCACAAAGGATCTCGTGGTCGTTCCGAATAAGAAGGGCGAGTTCTTCTGGAGACCCGTCGGGGAAGCACCAGCAATTCATACCGAGCTTCCAGGTGAGTCGTTCGTCGGGTACGGAACTGGCGTGGAGGAACCCCGCTACCCGCTAGCCGCGAACTTTGCGCCTCTCCTTGCGTCCGGCATCCAGTGGCTCCAGCCCGAGGCTCTACTTCCCCGGTACCTCGTCGAGCCGTCTATCTCCACTCCGAACAAGCCCTTTCGGGAGGGGCATGGCTGAGACTTTCGCAGGCTTGGAAGTCCAGCGCAACGTACCGATGCGCGCCTACACGACCCTGAAAGCAGGGGGAGCTGCCGAGCGCTTCGTGATTGCGCGGTCCACCGATCAACTTGCCGCCGTAGCAGAGGAGGCCCACCGGACCGGTACGCCCTTGCTCGTCCTAGGTTGGGGCAGCAACATGTTGCCGGCCGACGAGGGGGTCTCAGGCCTCGTAGCACTCAACCTCGCCACCCGGCTCGTGGTCGCCCGAACAGGCGAGATCCTCGCGGACACCGGTTGCATGTTCCAGGACGTCTGGCTTAAATCAGCTCAGGCGGGTCTGACGGGATTGGAGTTTGCAGTTGGAATTCCCGGCACCCTTGGCGGAGCGCTCGTCAGCAACGCAGGCGCCTATCGCAGCTGCATATCCGACCACTTGGAGGCCCTTGAGGTTGTCTGGAATGGAGAGCGCAAGTGGATCGAACCGCAAGAAATGGGCTTCTCCTACCGAGACTCCATCCTCCGCAGCATCACGCCGCCCAAGCTCGTGGTCTTACGCGTCCGTCTTAAGCTCCAGCCTGGGAACTCGAAAGAATCCTACGACCTCGCCCGCGAGTTCCAGCGCCAGCGCATCGGCAAGCAACCCCCACAGGCAAGCGCAGGCAGCTTTTTCAAGAACGTCAACGATCGCGAGCTTGCCGAAAGCCTTCCAGGGCTGCCTTGGGCGTTGAAAGAGGCAGGCGTGGTCCCGGCCGGCTTCCTCATCGAAGCCGCTGGCCTCAAGGGCTACCGCTTCGGCGGCGCTGCCCAGGGGGAGAAGCACGCCAACTTCGTCCTCAACCTCGGTGCCGCCCCAGCCTCGGAACTCCGAGCGCTGGCCCAGCACACGAAGGCCATAGTGCAAGAGAAGTTCGGTGTCGAGCTAGAGGAAGAAGTCCTATATGTCGGCAAATGGCCCAAGCCAGCTTAAACCGCGAAGAGGAGGGGATCCATACGCGGCGTCGTACAAAGACCGCCCCCGGCGCTCAGGCAAACTCAGAAAGGAACGTGCGCAACTCGCCAACGATCTGCGCCTCCGCATCCTTGCGAGTCTTGCCAGACGACTTCTTCACCGAGTAGCTGTGGTCGGCTCCGTCGATCCACTTCACCCGATAGCCGGCGGGAAGCGCAACCCGCTCCATCAGCTCTCGCGTGCAGAACTCGTCCTCCGTTCCGCTCAGCTGCAACACAGGCACGCTGATCGCTGGCAGATGCGCATCCCGTAGCTTCTCCGGCTGGCCCGGCGGGTGTAGCGGATACCCAAAGAGAAGCAGCCCATCGGCCGCATCCTTCTTCTCAGCGAGCAGCATCGAAGCGACCCGCCCGCCCATTGAATGCCCGCCGATAACCAGCGGCCCAGAACGCGGCAAGGCATTCACAACAGCCTGGTAAGTCGCAATGAGCTTCGGCATCCGGTCCGGCATGCCCTTGCCGAGCACCCGATAAGCGAAATTGAACCGAGCCACGCGACCTCCGGCCTCCCGGACGAGCGAGGCAAGCCAAAGGATCGTCTCATGCTCCATGTGACTGCCCGCGCCATGCGCGAGGACCACCAACGGCCCGTGTCCGCCCCCGTCCAAGAGCACCGGAATCTCAAGGCCCTCATACGAAACCGTCAACTGTCATCCTCGATCTCGAACGGCTCTGCCGGCTTCACCCCTGGCAGCTTCGACCATCTCTGGTTAAATCGCCTCACCACGTCGTTGTAGTATCGCGCGGCGAAGTCGATCTTCATATGAGTGCGCTCAAGATCGTCCAGCCAGCCCTTTTCCAGGTCATGGAGCCGGTCAAGGCTTTTCGCGAGACTCTCCCGAATATGCCGCTCTCGGGCCGCTTTCGCGCGCACCGACGACTCAGACTCATCTTCTGAGAGCTCTGGCGCATCGACGAGCTTCTGCAGCAAAGCCCGCCGCCGGTGCATCTGCTCCTCAATCTGGGCCATCGCTGCGCGCGCATCCAGCTTCATAGAGCTGTAGTGTCGGTATGCGCCGTAACCAACGAGGGCAAGCAGGAGGCATAGCCCAACCGCCGTCGCCGACCAATTCATCCGGGCACCTCCTGTTCGTGATTCGGGCTGGTTTCCAGCCTCTTAACAAGTGAATTACGGATCAGCCGAGCCCCGGGTTGCAAGTTCGCGATCTGGCTTAGCGACGCTTTGGGAGTGCGCGAGCTTGCTCGCGCTTTCATTCAATCGGGCGGCTTGCCGCTTTTGCGAGCTAGTCTTCGACGCGAAGACCCTGCTCCGCCGCCAACAGCGGAGCCAGCTCGTACAGCTGACCCGAGTCAATGACGGCACCGCCGAGTCCCGCGGCAGAAGCAAGCGCCTCGATCTTTGAAGTCCTCAGATCCACCTCGGAAAGGGTAGCTCGTTCAAAGGAGGTCCGCTCCAAGTTGCAGTTCTCGAAGTTGACGTCCGACAACGATGCGCCACCGAAGTCGACGCCTTTCATATCGCAGTCGAGGAAGTGAACACGCTTCAGGCGCGCAGACCTAAAGTTCGCTAAATCCAATTTGCACCCTTCAAACCACACATCTTGCAAACTGGAGCCCGCGAGAGTCACCCCCACAAGCCTGCAGGTCCTAACCTCGATCCGTACCAACTCGCTCTCGCTCAACCCGGTATTGGCCAGATCGCAATCTCTAAGCACCACGTCGAGCCAAGTCGAGTTCGGCAACTCCGTGCGCTCCAGGTTCACCTTGGCAAGCTCCACCTGGTCAAGCCGCATATGCTCGGCACGCCCGTAGCTCGCATCGGCTTGCTCAACACGTTCCCGCTCGAGCAGCTGGCCGTCCGCAATCTCCAAAAAGACTAAAGGCAAATCCGCCGGAAGGACAGGCGCTTTCGGCTTCATCGTAGAACCACCACATCGATCGAATAGGGCTGCAGCACGATCTCCGCCCCTGTCTTGCCCTGCTGCGGAGGCAGCGATTTCGACGGCTCTCCCGCCTCACCCGCCGCGCGCCACACGAACTGGCTAGGCCCATAGCTCCAGAACTCCCCACCCCGAGGCAAGGCGACCCTCTTGGACAACCGAGGGTTTCGGTTCACCAGCAGCACCGCCACTCGTCCATCCGATCTTCGGATGGCATAAGCACCCACATCCGGATGATTGGGCAGGACCGAAGAGCCTATCACTCGATGCATCCCATTACCGGGCAAGGTCCAGACGTGCGTTTGCAGCCACGCGGTCCAGTAAGTGGGCAGCTTCCATTTGGCGTTTCCGTCCTCGTCGACCTGCAGCATCATCAAATTGCCCCAGGCGCCCGGCTCTTCCGCGATTAGCTCGTTTGGCTCATAGCCGTACAGGTAAGCCGTTGTCCCTCCACGGGAAAGGAATGTCCCGACGATGTCCGCATTCAATATCCCGCC
>Ga0070660_100000636_pt1 | contig 23370 bp, 23 predicted proteins | sample KBSC33metaG_FD_64670 | JGI IMG/M metagenome (GOLD analysis project Ga0070660, IMG submission 64670) | Corn rhizosphere microbial communities from Kellogg Biological Station, Michigan, USA - KBS C3-3 metaG | ecosystem: Host-associated > Plants > Roots > Rhizosphere > Soil ... | reverse complement strand
GGTGCGGGCGAAGGGACTCGAACCCCCACATCTTGCGATACTGGAACCTAAATCCAGCGCGTCTACCAGTTCCGCCACGCCCGCGGCACGCTCGTCGGAAGCGGGGCGCTTATAGCAGCGGGGCGCGAAGGGCAAGGAGAAGAGGGAGCCTGCCGCGACGCCATTCGTTGGTTCCGTTCGACGAGGAGAGAAAGCATGGCGAACCGGCCAGACGCGCATCCCGATTCCGATCCTTCCAATCCCGACGATTCGCGCGAACGGGCGACACCCGATCAGGACGAGACGCGCAAGCACGTCCAGGACGCGCCCGGCGATTTCGCGGGCACGGCGGGCACCGGCGGCGAGAACAAGGTGCAGGACCAGGGCTTCGAACGCTGAGAAGCCAGTCCAGAATCAGCCTGATCGACTGGGCCAAAAGAACGAGGTCCAAAGCGGTCGCCCGATAGGTTAGGTCGGGACGGCCGCCATTTTGCATGGGAGCGTGACATGACGACTATGCTCGGCGACGCGAAGGCGATGGCGGCAAAAAGCGCCTGGCCCTTCCCCAACGAAAGCGCCGAATATCGCGCCGCGCGAACCGCGTTGCTGGCCGAGGAGATCGAGCTTCGCCGCCATATCGAGCGCGTGTCCGAAATGCGCCGCGCGCTTCCGCCGGGCGGCGCGGTGACGGGCGAGTATCGCTTCGATAGCGCGCATGGGCCGGTCACGCTCGCCGACATGTTCGGGGACAAGCAAACCTTGCTCACCTACAGCTGGATGTTCGGGCCGGAGCGCGAACGGCCCTGCCCGATGTGCACCAATTTCCTCGGCGCGCTGAACGGCGTGGCGGCGGATCTGGAGCAGAATGTCGCGCTTGCCGTGTTCGCGCGTTCGCCGGTCTCGCGCATGGCCGATTTCGCGCGCGAGCGCGGCTGGCGACATCTTGCATTCTACAGCGATCCGACTGGCGATTACAGCCGCGACTATCATGCCCGCGTCGGCGAGGACGATATTCCCGCGTTCAACGTATTCAGTCGCAAGGACGGCACGATCCGGCTCTTCTACGGCGGCGAAATGGGACCGGCCGCGGCCGATCCGGGCCAGGATCCGCGCGGCGCGCCCGACGTCTCGCCGCTCTGGACCTTGCTCGACATGACGCCGGAGGGCCGCAAGCCCGATTGGTATCCGAAGCTCGAATATTGAGCCTGACGCAAAGGGGGAGGATCATATGGACAAGGTACGCCACGTGGCGACGATCGTTGTCGGTCTGTTGCTGATCTATCTGGGCATTCTCAACATCGCCTGGCGCGACAGCCTGCTCAGCTGGCAGCCGACGCCGGACGGCGCCTCCTGGAAAATCCCCTTCGCCTATCTGTCGGCCCTGATCCTGATCGTGAGCGGGATCGGCATCCTGCTGCCGCAATGGCGCACGCGGGGCGCGATGCTGGGCGCGGCGTGGGTCGGGCTGTGGGCGCTGCTGCTGCATCTGCCGCGCGTCGCGATCGCGCATGATACCGCCGCCTTGCTCGGGCTGGGCGAGGCTTCGGCCAATGCCTTGGGCATTGCCACGCTCACCGGTCGGTTCGACACGAACCAGCGCGCGCGGCTGTTGCGCCTGGCATTCGGCCTGTGCCTCGTGATCTTCGGCGCTTCACACTTCGTCTATGCCGGCTTCACCGCGCAGATGGTGCCGGCATGGCTGCCGCAACGGCTGGGATTGGCCTATCTCACTGGCGCGATCCATGCGCTCACCGGTGCCTGCCTGCTCGCCGGCATCAGGGTGCGGCTCGCGGCAACGATCGAGGCATTGATGATGTCGTCCTTCGTGCTGCTGGTCCACATCCCCGGCGTCGCCGCCGCGCCGCACGACCGGATGCAGCTGACCATGCTCGGTATGGCGGGCCTGCTCACCACCGCCGCCTGGCTGGTGGCGAGCTGGAGGAGCCTGCACTCGGAGGTCGCCTGATCCTTCGCTTGTCCCTCATCCGGGCGCGGGCTAGGCTGGAACCTTAACCGAGTGAGGGGCGTAAGCGTGCCGCGAACACTGCTGATCGTCTCCGGCATGGCCGCGCTTGCCCTTGTGGCGGCCATTCCGATTGCGCTGCGGCACATGCGAGCGGAGATTGGAATGACGAACAGGCATGGCGTCCGTGCGACGCTGGCGGCGGCGGCGGCAATGCTGATGGGCGGCCATGCCGCCGCCGCATTGGCGGTGCCCCCGACCAGCTTCGGCGTAACCCTGAGCCCGCCATCTTATTATCGCGAGACGCGCATGCTCGCCAATCTTGCCTCCGCGGCGAACTGGGGGGCATCCGACCGGCATCAGATTGGTCCGGACGAGGTCGACAAGGACGGTAACGTCAAGAAACTGCTGCCCGGCACCACGCTGACGCGGCTGTTGACCCCGCCCAATCTGGGCGCGCGCCCGCAGGTTCGCTGCACCTGGAAAGGCAAAGGCGAGATCAAGGCCGCGGGTCGCGCGGCGCAGAACGTCCAATACGGGGCGGGCAGCTTAACCTTCACCATGAACGCCGATCCGGCGCATGGCGCTCTCGCGCAGCTCAAGCTGCTGTCGGTCGATCCGTCCGATCCGATCCGGGATATCGATTGCCGCGAAGCCGGCTTGCCCGCCGATGCGCGCTTCGACCCCCATTACGTGGCGTCGCTGCGCGGCTTCAGGGTCATCCGGTTCATGGATTGGCAGGGAAGCAATTTCAACGCGCCCGTCACCTGGGCCACGCGCCACCTGCCCAACGGAATCGACAATATGGTCGCGGACGGCGTGGCGATCGAGGATATGGTGGCGCTCGCCAGGGAAACCGGCGCGGAGCCCTGGTTCAACATGCCATGGAATTCGGACGACGATTATTACGAGCATTTCGCGCGGATGGTGCACGACAATCTGCCCGCCGATCGCACTGTCTATGTCGAGCTTGGCAACGAGGTCTGGAATCATGCTTTCAAGGTGGCCGGCCAGGCGCAGAGGGAAGGCCAGGCGGCGAACCTTTCGTCCAACCCCAACGAGGCCGGATTGCGGCGATACGCGCAGCGTCTCGCGCATGTCATGGATATCTGGAAGAAGGTCTATGCCGATCGGCCGGGGCGGCTGGTCCGCGTCGCCACCTGCCAGAATGGCGCATGGTGCGCCAAGACGGTGCTGAGCTTCCAGGACACCGCGCGCCATGTCGATGCGATGGCGACCGCGCCTTATTTTGGATACCGGCTCAACAGCATGACCTTTGCCAGCCCGGACGAATTGTTCGCGGCGCTCGATCCCGAAATCGAGCGAACGCTCCAGGACGCGCTCGCGGTCAAGGCGGTCGCGGCGCAGTTCGGAAAGCGTTACATCACCTACGAAGCCGGCCAGCACCTGATCTTCAAGGATATCGGCTTTGAGCAACGGGTCGAACGCGATCCGCGCATGTATGATGCTTATATGAAGTATATGAACTTCTGGCGGACGCGGATTGGCGACCTTATGATGCTGTATTCGTCGTCGGGCTCGATCAGCAAATATGGCGGCTGGGGACTGATCGAATATATCGGCCAACCACTGAGCGAGGCTCCGAAGATGCGTGCGGTTCGGGATCAGATGGCGCTGATCCAGGGCGCCAAGACCGCACATTGATCCGGCTCTGCCTTCCATGCGATCTCGGGAACCGCGCGCCAGCGTGAAACGTAACGCCGCCTTTCCGGCAGCAGGCCGCGGATGTGCACTTCGAGAAGGTCGATAGATGCTTTCGATGATCCTGATGACGGTGAAGGGCCTGCTGATCCTGCTGGCGGCCGTCTATGGCTTCGCCGCGTTGGTGCGCCGGGAGGATGCCGCCTGGATCAGGAAAGGTCCGCTGGCGATCCTCCTGGTGATGTTCACGATCGGCATGTGGGGCCATTCATACTGGGTCGCTTATGCGGCTCTGTTTCTGGCGCTTCCGATCCTGGCCAAGAGCAGGGCGGATGCGGCGGCGCTCTATTGTGTCCTTACCGTGTCGATGCCGCAGCTCATACAGCAGCTCTCGGCCGGCAGCATTTACCTGATCTCGGGCAGCAAATATCTGTTCTGCGCGCTCGGCCTGACCTTGGCGTTCCTTATCAACCGCGGCCAGCAACGGGTCTCTTCGCAGGCGCGCTTCGGGCTGCCGATCCTGATCATGGTGGTGCTGGAGCTGGCGCAGGCGCGCGATCCGAGCGCGACCGCGACGATCCGGCAGGCCGTGCCCATCCTGATCAATATCCTGCTGCCTTATTTCATCCTCAGCCGCTCGCTCAACACCAGTGAGGACGTGCGCCGATTCCTGCTTGCCTTCGCGCTCGCCGGCTTCGTCATGGCCGCCGTGGCGACGGTGGAAGCGCGCCTGCACTGGCTGATCTACAAGCAGATCGACGGGCTGCTGCACATCGAGAACACCATCAACGCATATTCGAAACTGCGCGCGGGTACGTTGCGTGCGCCCGCCTCTTTCCCCGAATCGACCTCGCTCGGCCTCTTCCTCGATCTGGCTTTCATGGCCACGCTCGCACTGCGGGACACGTTCGCCTCGCGGGGCAAATGGTATCTGGTGCTGTTCGTGCTGCTGCTCGGCCTGATTTCGGCCAACTCGCGCGGCGCGTTCGTCGCGCTCGCGATCGGATTGGTCGCGTGGGACCTCTATTGCCGACGCTATGGCCAACTCGTCATCAAACTGGGGGCGGCGGGCGGCGCCTATCTGTTCGCTTTGTCCGCCGCACAATTTTCCTCTTATTTCGCGGCGATGGTGGGCAAGGACAGCGGCACCGCCGGCACCGCCGATTATCGAAGGCTGCTCATCCAGCGCGGGATGGAGGAGATCCACCGCCATCCCTGGCTCGGCGAGAATTTGAAGTCCGCGCTCAGCAGCCTCGAGGATCTTCGCCAAGGCGAGGGAATCGTCGATCTGGTCAACGGCTACATCAATTATGGGCTGACGCTCGGCTATCCCGGCATGATCGGCCTGGGGCTGGTATTCCTCAGCCTATGCGTGGCCATGCTGCTCATCCGCAAAAACGTGCGCCGTAATCCGCAGTTGCTCGAGCCGAGCGCCTGCGTTTTCGCGATTGCCGCGCTCAATCTCGTGAACAGCTTCTTCACCGGCTTCGGTGGCGTCGGCTCGACCGCTTTCTATCAGATATGCGCGCTTGGCTCGGCGCTCTGGGCGATACGCACCATGGCCCCGGCCGTGCAGGCCGCATCGGGTGAGACCGCGAGCGCGCCGCAGCGGCCGTCCGGTCTTGCGGCGCTGATCGCGGCCGATCGCGACCGCGCACGCGCCGCCGCCATGGAAACCTGAGGGCGGGGCTTCCTTTAGCCGTCGAGCGCCTTCTTCAGCAGCTCGTTGACCACCGCCGGATTGGCCTTGCCGGCCATCGCCTTCATCGTCTGGCCGACGAAGAAGCCGAACAATTTGTCCTTGCCGCCGCGATATTCGGCGACCTTGTCGGCATTGGCCTCCATCACTTTCGCGATCTCCGCCTCGATCGCGCCGGTATCGCTGGTCTGCTTCAGCCCGCGCTCCTCGACGATCTTCGAGGGATCGTCGCCGGTTTCGAGCATGATCTCGAACACCTGCTTGGACAAAGTGCCGGACAAGGTGCCGTCCGCGACCAGACTCAGCAGCTCGGCCGCCTGCCTGGCCGAGACCGGGCTCTCACCGATATCCTTGCCGAGCCGGTTGAGCGCGCCGAACAGCTCGGACGTCAGCCAATTGGCGGCCGCGACCGGCTTGGCACCGTGCGCGAGCACCTCCTCGAACCAGCGCGCAATCTCCACCTCGGCGGTGATCACGCCGGCATTGTAAGCCGAGATGCCGAGCTCGCGTTCGTAGCGATGGCGCTTGGCGTCGGGCAATTCAGGCAGGCTCGCCGCGCAATCCGCGAGGAAGGCGTCGTCCAGCTCGAGCGGCAGCAGGTCCGGATCGGGGAAATAGCGATAATCGTGCGCATCCTCCTTGGACCGCATCGACCGCGTCTCGTTGCGGTCGGGGTCATAGAGGCGCGTTTCCTGGACGATCGTGCCGCCGGCCTCGATCACGTCGACCTGGCGGCGCGCCTCGCCCTCGATCGCGGCCATGACGAAACGGACCGAATTGACGTTCTTGGTTTCGGTTCGCGTGCCGAATTCGGCGCCGGCTTTGCGGACCGACACGTTGACGTCGGCGCGCATCGATCCCTGGTCCATATTGCCGTCGCACGAGCCGACGTAACGCAGGATCGCGCGCAGCTTGCGCAGATAGGCGCCGGCTTCCTGTGGCGAGCGCATGTCCGGCTTCGACACGATCTCCATCAGCGCCACGCCCGATCGGTTGAGGTCGACATAGGACCGGGTGGGGTGCTGGTCGTGCATCAGCTTGCCCGCATCCTGTTCGACATGGATGCGCTCGATTCCGATCGTCTTGACGACTGCTTCGGGGTCCTTCTCGTCAAGACTGATCTCGATCGCGCCCTCGCCGACCAGCGGGTGGTAGAGCTGACTGATCTGGTAGCCCTGCGGCAGGTCGGCATAGAAATAATTCTTGCGGTCGAATCGGCTCCAGCGGTTGATCTGGGCGCCGATCGCCATGCCGGTGCGCACCGCCTGCCGGATGCATTCCCGGTTGGGAACGGGCAGCATTCCGGGCATGGCGGCGTCGACCAGGCTGACCTGGCTGTTGGGTTCGGCGCCGAACGCGGTCGCCGCGCCCGAGAAGAGCTTGGCGTTCGACGTGACCTGGGCATGGACCTCCAGCCCGATCACGACTTCCCACGGGCCGGTCGCGCCCTCGATCAGATATGCAGCTTCAGTCATGCGGATTCCGGTCGATCAGCCGCGCGCTCTTGTCAATCCGCCTGTTGCCGGGGTTTGACCTGGCGGGCCGGGATGCCGACCATCGTCGCGCCCGCGGGCACGTCGCGCAGCACGACCGCATTGGCGCCGATCCGGGCGTGGTCGCCGACATGAATCGGGCCCAAAATCTTCGCGCCGGCGCCGATATCGACATGGCCGCCGATCGTGGGAACGCCGCCCGCGTCGCCGATCGTGACCTGCTGAAACAACAGGCAATTGGGGCCGATGCGCGCGCTGGGATGGATCACGATGCCATTGGGGTGCGGGATCAGCAGGCCGCCGCCAATCTCGCTATTGATCGGTATGTCGGCGCCCGAGACGGCAGACCAGAAACGATGGCGGAGTACCGCAAACTTGCGCCTGAGCCCCCGATATTTCCGGTAATCGCGGATGCAGGCGAGCAGCTTCTTGCCCGGCTGCCACTCCCCCGGCCGCGTCCGTTCGCGCGACCAATCGGGCGTGCTCGCCGATATCCCACTTTGCTCGATCATGCCAAAATCGGTCGAACAGGCGCGCCCCATTGTCAATCCGGCGCGGTGCGGGCAAGTGGGCAGCCACCGCGTTTCGCGCGCCGAGGGAGCTGCGTTCAGTGATTTGCGTCGCGGTTGTCATCGTCAACTACAAGACCCCCGAACTGGTGAAGGTCTGCCTGGACTCGCTGGTGCGGGAGCGGGGCGCCGGCATGCGGCTCAAAGTCTATGTGGGTGATGCCGACTCGCAGGACGGATCGGTCAAGATCATCAATCGCCATATCGCGGAGGAGGGGCTGGATTTCTGCAGCTGCTTCAGCATCGGCACGAATGGCGGCTTCGCCTATGGCAATAATTATATCGTCCAGCATAAGGTGATGGACGATGCCGAGGTGGATTATGTCCATTTCCTCAATCCCGACACCTATGTGCATCCGGGCGCGATCGCCGCGCTGGTGGACGTGTTGAGGACGCACCCCAAAGCCGGCGTGGCCGGGAGCCGGCTCGAAAATCCCGACGGCAGCTTGCGCGCCTACGGTTTCCGTTTCCCCGCGCCGTGGCGCGAATTTTTCCGGGGCGCGCGCCTTTCCGTCCTCGATCGGCTGGTTCCCGCCGCGGCCGTGAAAATCCCGGACCTCAGGGACACGCGCCAAGTCGATTGGGTCACGGGCGCGAGCTTCATGATGCCGCGCGGCGTGATCGACCGGGTTGGGCTGATGGACCCTGAATATTTCCTCTATTTCGAGGAAACCGACCTCATGTCGCGCGTGCGCCGCGCGGGCTATGAGGTGTGGCACGCCTCGGATAGCCGCGTGGTGCATCTTCAGGGGGCCGCCACCGGTGTCAAATCGGACGAACCGGTCAAGCGCGTGCCGGCTTATTGGTACGAATCACGCTTCAAATTCTTCCGCGACCGCTATGGTCCGGCGCGCGCGATCGTGGCCAATCTGCTGTTCCTTGCCGGCGACCTGCTTTACCGCGCGCATCGCTCGATCAGGCGGCAGCCGATCGAGGATCCCCCTTTTCTTTGGCGCGACATGTTCGCGCATGGATTCTCGCCGCCTGAAGGCAGGAAAAGCCCGTGACCGATACCCGTTCCAATCCGTTCGCAGCGCTTCGCACGGTCGGCGTCGTCGCGGCCAACAGCGTCGGCTATATCCGCCAGATGCTCGACAATCTCGACGCCGGGCTGGTCTCGGTGCCGATCGCGGGGCCCGACGACACGGATCGGCTCGAGGCCACGCATACGACCGAAATCCAGCAGCCGGGGCCGGGTGCCGGCTGGATCGACCTGGAATTCCACTCGCGCGGCGGCGACGATCCCGCGCAAATCTCCTTCACCTCGGGCACGCAGGGCAAGCCCAAGGCCGTGCTGCTGAGCCACGGCAATCTGCACGACGTGGTCGTGCGCGTGAGCCGCGCGATGGAAATCGACGACGAGATACGGGAATATATCGGTGTCCCGGTCTATCATTCCTTCGGCTATGCGCGCTGCCGGATCGTGCTCAATGCCGGCGGAAAGGCCTATATTCCCCCGGCCGGCTTCGACCTGGCCGAGATTCGCCGGATGCTCGTCGCGGGCGAGATCAACGCCATCTCCGCGGTGCCGAGCCTGTGGCGAATCTTCCTTGCGGCGCTCGACCGGTTCGGGGACGAGCTCAGCCGCGTCCGCTGGGTCGAGATTGGCAGCCAATATATGTCGGCCGATGAAAAGGCCGCTTTGCGCCGCGCCTTGCCCAATGCGCGGATCGTCCAGCATTACGGCCTGACCGAGGCGTCGCGCGCCACGCTCCAGGCGATCCACGATGCGCCCGTCGAGGCGTTGGCCTCCGTCGGCAAGGCGGAGGGCGATACCAGGGTCCGGATCGGCGACAGCGGCCGGATCGAGATTTCCGGGCCGCATGTCGCGCTCGGCATATTGGACGGCGATCATTGGCATCCGCTGGGTGCGGGCGCATGGCTCGAAACCTCCGATGTCGGGCGGATCGAGAACGGGCTGCTTTTCTATGAGGGCCGCGGCGACGACGTCATCAATTGCGGCGGGATCAAGCTTTCCCCCGATCTGATCGAGGCGGCCATCCGCCAGCGCTTGGGCGCGAGCGGCGCCGAACCGGGCGAATTCGCCTTGCTGCGCCGGCCCGATCCGATGCGCGGCGACGGCATCGGATTGGTGGTGACGCCCGCGACCAAAGTATCGCGCGAGCGGCTGGTCGAGGCGATTGCCGAACAGGCCGCGGCTTTGGGCGTGAATGCGCGCGGCGCGATCAGCGTGCATGACGTCGAGACGCTGCCGCGCACCGACACCGGCAAGATTCAGCGCAAGGCGCTGGCGAGCGTGCTGGACGCGCGGGAGCCGGCGGGCACTACCGCCGCGCCCGTGGCGAATGCGACGGAGTCCTTTTCCCAATTGCTCGCGCATCTGCTCGGCCGCCCGGCCGACCGGGACAGCAGCTTCGCCGACATGAATGGCGATTCGCTCGCGCACATGCAGGTCACGCTCGCGCTGGAGCGCGCGCTGGGCGAAGCGCCGTCCGGCTGGGAATGGCGCAAATTGGGAGACCTGATCGACGACGTGGACCGCGCTGGGGAATTCCAGGCGCTGATGGCGCAGCCCGGCGGCGCGCCGCCCTTACCCGATGGCAGCCGCAACATGAACCCGCCCGGAATCTCTTTCTGGGCTTTGGTGCGTGAGGACTATCGCACCAACGATGCCAGTCTCTTCAGCCAGGGCTTCCTGATGCTGTTCATCCACCGCTTCGGCAATATGCGGATGGGCGTGCGGTCAAGACTGCTGCGCGCGCCGCTGACCTTGATCTACCGCTTTTTCAACAAGATGAGCCAATTCTGGTTCGGCATGAAGCTCGACTATACGGTCAAGGTCGGCCGCCGCGTGAAGCTCGAACATTTTGGCGGGATGATCCTGGGCGCGCGCGAGATCGGCAATGACGTGATCATCCGCCAGAACACCACCTTCGGCATCCGCTCGACTGACGATCTCAACGCCAAGCCCGTCATCGGCGATTTCGTCGATATCGGCGCGGGCGCGGTGATCGTGGGCAATGTCACGATCGGCGAGAATGCGATCATCGGGGCAAATTCGGTGATCTTTACCAACGTACCGCCCAACGCCGTGATGATGGGGGTACCCGCCAAGGCAATCGGCACCAATCGGCGCCGCAACCCGAGCCCATTGCGCTAGGGTTTGATTCAGTTGCGCTGAAGCGGGCCGGTGCCGCTCCGGTTCAGCTTTGCTGAACCGACTCTAAGCGGGCTGGGTGTTGGCGGGCGCGGCGCCGCGGAGGGTGCCGTAACCGAGCGCGCCCACTGACAGGATCAATGCCAGCCAGCCGAGCCCCGCAAGCCAGCCTCGCCCGCGTTTATTGCCGCTGAGGCCCAGAAAAAGGACGGCGATGACGAGCGCGACGCCCCCGCCCAGTAACGCAAGATCGCTGGTGGCCAGGCCGAACGGATGCAGGACGCTCAGATAATCGGACACGACGAATTCCCCTCACGTTCGTCAGCACAAGCCCCTTCAACCCGGTTGGACAGGAAGAGTTGCTTCGGTTCCGCCGCTCGTCTTCCGACAAGCACCGGCTAACGCATCACCACCAGATCTGGGGCCGTGCGACGAAGCCCGCGCGCTCTTCGATCGCGAGTGCCGCGTTGAGCACATTTTGCTCGTCGAGCGGCCGGCCGATCAGCTGGAGGCCGAGCGGCAGCCCTGCCTGATCGAGCCCGCCCGGCACCGACATCGCCGGCAGGCCCGCGAGCGAGCTCGGCACCGTGAAGACGTCGTTCAGATACATCGCCAGCGGATCGTCCAACTTCTCGCCCAGCGCGAAGGCGGCCGACGGCGCGGTCGGGGTCAGCAACAGGTCGCATGTCTCGAAGGCCTGCTCGAAATCGCGGGCGATCAGTGCGCGGACCTTCTGCGCCTTGGTATAATAAGCGTCGTAGAATCCCGCTGACAGCACATAGGTGCCGATCAGGATGCGGCGCTTGACCTCGGCGCCGAAGCCTGCGGCGCGGGTCGCGGCATACATGTCCTGCAGGTTGGCGCCATCGGGCAGGTCGCGCAGTCCGTACCGCACGCCGTCATAGCGCGCGAGGTTGGACGACGCCTCCGCCGGCGCGATGATGTAATAAGCCGGCAGCGCATATTTGGTGTGCGGCAGCGACACCTCGATCACATTGGCGCCGGCATCCTTGACCATCTGGATGCCGCGTTCCCACAGCGCGTCGATCTCTCCGGGCATGGCGTCGACGCGATATTCCTTGGGGATGCCGATCGTCTTGCCCTTGAGGTTGGACGAGAGGTTGGCCTCCCATTCGGGCACGGGCAAATCGAGGCTGGTCGCATCCTTGGGGTCGAAGCCTGCCATCGCCTCGAGCATGATCGCGCAGTCCTTGACGTCGCGCGCCATCGCGCCCGCCTGATCAAGGCTGGAGGCGAAGGCGACCACGCCCCAGCGCGAGCAACGGCCGTAGGTCGGCTTGATGCCCGAAATGCCGGTGAAGGCGGCGGGCTGGCGGATCGAACCGCCCGTATCGGTGCCGGTCACGCCCGGTGCGAGCCGCGCCGCGACCGCGGCCGAGCTGCCGCCCGACGAGCCGCCCGGAGTCAGCGGCGCATTGCCGCCGTCCTTGCGCCGCCAGGGCGAGATGACGTTGCCGAAATGGCTCGTCTCGTTGGACGAGCCCATTGCGAACTGGTCCATGTTGAGCTTGCCCAACATGCCCGCGCCGGCAAGGAACAGCCGCCCGCTCACGGTGGATTCGTAGGTCGGCACGAAGCCTTCAAGCATGTGGCTCGCGGCGGTGGTCTGCACGCCTTCGGTGCAGAACAGATCCTTGATGCCCAGCGGCACGCCCGACAGCGGACGCACATTGCCGGATTCGCGCTCCTGGTCGGCCGCGTCGGCGGCGGCGAGCGCATGCTCGGGCGTCTCGACGATGAACGCGTTGAGCATTTTCGCTTTCGCGACCGCACCATTAAAGGCTTCCGCCACTTCGCGCGCAGTGAAATCGCCCGCGCGGAAGCCGTCGCGGATCTGCGCGATGCCGAGATCGGTAAGGTCGCTCATGCCCACTCCCCCGTCATGCCAGCGAAAGCTGGCATCTCAGGCGTCCAAGCCCGGCCCAATGAGATCCCGACCTTCGTCGGGATGATCGAATGCTGATCCTGGATCATCATTCGATCACCTTCGGCACGGTGAAGAAGCCATGTTCGGCCTGCGGTGCGTTGGCGAGCACCTTGTCGCGGATATCGCCGTCGGTGATCACGTCGTCGCGTAGGCGAAGCTGATTGGGGATCACCGCCGCAAGCGGCTCGACCCCGTCGGTATCCACCTCGCCGAGCTGCTCGACCCAGGTGAGGATATTGTTGAGCTCGCCGGTCATCGCCTCGACCTCGCCATCGGTGACGGCGATGCGGGCAAGGCTCGCGATCTTGCGCACGGTGTTTGTATCTACGGACATGAAAGGGCGGCTAGCAGCCGCTCCCCATAGGCTCAAGCGCGATTAGTCGGTGCGGACCAAAGGGAGCCCTGCTTCGCGCCACGCCTTCATGCCGCCGTCGAGCGCGACCGCGCGTTGGAAGCCCAGCATCCGCAAGGTCGCGGCGGCGAGCGTGGAGATGCGGCCATATTCGCAGCAGGTGAGGATGCGCGCGGTCGGATCGGGCAGCATCTCGTTGACCCGCAGTTCGAGCTGGCCGCGCGGCAAATGGGTCGCGCCGGGTATGTGGCCCGCATCGAACGCGTCGCGCTCGCGCACGTCGAGCAGGATCAGGTCGAGCACGCCCGCTTCGACGCGCCGCGCCAGATCGTCCATGCCCAGGAACGGCACGGTCGCCGCCGCTTCGGCGAGCAATTGCGCGATCGTCTTGCCGCCGCTCATGTTGGTGCGCAACGCTTCGGTCAGGTGCGTCGGGGCGGCGAGATTGAGCTCGCGCATCATCGCCACGAATTCGGCGCGGTCTTTCTTCTGCAGCCGGGGATTGTCGGCGATCTCGGCGGCAAGCGTCGAGCTGCTCCGGCCCTTATAATCATGTGCGGGATAGACGATCAGCGTGGGATCGAGCTTGAGCAATCTGTTGAACAGGCTGTCGTAAAGCGCCTCGGGATCGCCGGTCGGCAGATCGGTCCGGCCGGTGCCGCCGATCAGCAACGTATCGCCGGTGAAGACGCGATCGTCCGCCACCAGGCAGATCGAATCGCGGGTATGGCCGGGCGTGTGCAGCGCCCGGAGCGCCAGGCTGCCGACATAGAGCAGCTCGCCATCCTCCAGCCGAAGCTTCGTGTGCGGCGCCGGGCTCAGGCGATGCGCGACGATGGTCGCGCCCGTCTCGGCGGCGAGTTGTCCCGCACCCGAAAAATGATCGGCATGCGTGTGCGTCTCGATCACGTAACGGATGCGCACCCCCTCGCGCGCCGCCAGCCCGCGATAGCAGTCGACCTGGCGCTGTTCGGGATCGATCACCGCCGCGACGCGCGTCTCCGCGCAGCCGATCAGGTAGGATTGGCAGCCGCCGGTCGCGATCTGCTCGAACAGCATCGCCCTCAGCCGGGCTGCTTGGTCGTGCGCAGATACGGTTTGTGCGTGGTCCAGCCGTCGGGGAACAGCGCGGCGGCGTCGGTATCGGAGACGGAGGGGACGATGATCACGTCATCGCCGACTTCCCAATTGGCCGGCGTCGCCACCTTGTGCTGCGCGGTCAGCTGGATCGAGTCGATCACGCGCAGGATTTCCGCGAAATTACGCCCCGTGGTCATCGGATAGACCAGGATCAGCTTGATGCGCTTGTCCGGCCCGATCACGAAGACGTTGCGCACGGTCGCATTGTCGGCGGCGGTGCGGCCTTCGGATCCGCCCTCGGTCTGCGCCGGCAGCATATTGTACAATTTGGAGACGCTGAGATCGGTGTCGGCGATCATCGGGAAATTGGGGGCATGGCCCTGCGTCTCGGCAATGTCGGCAGCCCAGCGCGCATGATTGTCGGCCGGATCGACCGACAGGCCGAGCGCCTTGATCCCGCGCTTGTCGAATTCGGGCTTGAGCCGCGCGACTTCGCCGAGCTCGGTCGTGCAGACCGGGGTGAAGTCCTTGGGATGCGAGAAGAACAACACCCAGTCATTGCCCGCCCATTCGTGGAAGTGGAGCGGACCGATCGTTGAGTCCTGCGTGAAATCCGGCGCGATATCGTTGATTTTCAGGGACATGGACGTCTCTCCCATGCGCCGGGATAGCCCCGGAACGTTACCGGCGGATGATATCCGCCGAGCGCTTATGTTGCGCAAGCGGCTTTATCCGTGCACCCCTGAAGCAATGCTTGCCCGCCGTTTTCTCTATCTGATCGCCGCCCTGATCGTGCTGTTCCTGGCGCTGGGGTTGGGTTGGTCGCTGATGCAGGACCGGCTGATGCGCATGGCCTTCGTGCCGTCAGCGGCTTTCGCGGACATGCCCGCCTCGACCGCGCCCGATTATAACAAGCCCGCCTCCTGGCTGGCGCGGCCCGGTTTGCCCGGCGATCCGTCGCGCTGGCTGCCCCCCGGCAGCCCGGCGAACCCCGCGCCCCAGGCCGAAATCTTCTATATCCCGCCGACGACCTATCTCGATCGCGACCGCTGGAACGCACCGATCGACGACAAGACCGCCAACGATCGGCTGACCCTGTTCGCGCGCAGCCAGGCGAGCGCCTTCAACGGCGTGGGCGACGTCTGGGCACCGCGCTATCGCCAGGCGACCTTCGGCGCCTTCCTCGCGGCGTCGGATCCGCGCTCGGCACAGGCGATCGACTTCGCCTATCGCGACGTGGCGCGTGCGTTCGACGCCTTCCTCGCCGCCGCCCCGGCCGACAGGCCGATCATCCTGGCCGGGCACAGCCAGGGCTCGCTCCACCTGCTGCGGCTGTTGCGCGAGAAGGTGGCGGGCACGCCGATCGCGAGCCGGATCGTGGCAATCTACGCGGTCGGCTGGCCGATCTCGCTGACTGCGGACCTTCCCGCGCTCGGCTTCCCCGCCTGCCGCGCGGCGGCGCAGGCGCGCTGCATCCTCTCATGGCAGAGTTATGCCGAGCCCTCCGATCCGCGCCTGGTGAAGGCCTATTTCGACGCGAGCCAAGGTTATGCCGGCATCCCGCGCAAGGGGACCAGGATGCTGTGCGTCAATCCGCTCACGGGCGTGGAGGACGGCGCCGCCCCGGCCTCGGCCAACAAGGGTGCGCTCGTGCCGCACGCCGATCTAAGCGGGGTCGACCTCACCTCTGGGCTGGTGCCCGCGCGCTGCACGCCGCAGGGCCTGCTTTCGATCGGTCCGGAGCCTGCGGGCTTCGGGTCCTATGTGTTGCCCGGCAACAATTACCACGTGTTCGATTATGCGCTCTTCTGGGCGAATATCCGCGACGATGTGGCGGCGCGGCTCAAGGCTTTTCACGCGCAATGATCAGCACCGACAAGAGAGAATTCGCCGCCGCGCTCCCCACGCGCGGCCGGCTGGCCGGGTTGGATGTCGGTACGAAAACCATCGGGATCGCGATCTGCGACGCGATGTGGACCATCGCCAGCCCCGCCGAGACGATCCGCCGCGCCAAGTTCAGCGTCGACCGCGCCTTGTTGCGCGCGATCGTCGCCAAGCAGCAGGTGAAAGGGCTGGTGATCGGCCTGCCGCTCAGCCTCGACGGGACCGACAGCCCGCGCACCCAATCGGTCCGCGCCTTCGCGCGCAACCTCGCCGACCTCGAACTGCCGATATTGCTGTGGGACGAACGCTGGTCGACGGCGGCGGTGACGCGTACCTTGCTCGATGCGGATGCCAGCCGCGCGCGCCGTGCCGAACTCGTGGACAAGATGGCCGCAGCCTATATTCTCCAGGGCGCGATCGACGCGCTCGCGTCGCAGCCGCACGAGGGAGAGGGAGGGCCTGTGCCGTGGGACGACCAGCGGAAATAGACCGGTTCGCCGCGATTGCCGTGGGCGCCGGCCTGGTGAACGCCCTGGCTACCGCGTTGGCGGCGCATTTCGCCACGCGCGCGCTGATCGCGATGCCGATGGGGATTCTCATCGTCCTTGGATTGGTGGCGTGGATCGTGCGCGGACGAAGCCGGGTCGGGCGGCTGGCGCTGACGGTCTGGCTGGCGTTCGGTCTGGGCGCGACGGTCGCCAGCTACGCCTTCCTGCTCGTCAGCCATCAGACGGGGCTCATGAGCCCGGCGGTGCAGACGCTCAGCCTAGTGACGGTGGCCGCCAATTGCCTTGCCTTGTTCTTCCTGTGGTCGCGCAACGCGACGGCATGGCTGCAAGGGTCCAAAGAATTGCCGCAGCAGCCTTGAGCTTCGAAGGCAGCGCGCGTAGGGGACGGCTTTAATGTCCAGCCCGCCCACACGTTCGAATGATGGTCGCGAGGGGCTCCCGTTTCCGCATCGGCATCTGACCGGCATATCCGGGCTGCAGCCGCACGAGATCGCGTTCCTGCTCGACGAGGCGGAGCAATGGGTGCAACTCAATCGCGGCACCGCCAAGCATGACGACCGGCTTGCCGGCCTCACCTTGATCAATGCCTTCTTCGAAAATTCGACGCGGACGCTGCTCTCGTTCGAGATTGCCGGAAAACGCCTTGGCGCCGACGTGGTCAATATGGCGGTCGCCCAGTCGAGCGTGAAAAAAGGCGAGACGCTGATCGATACCGCGATCACGCTCAACGCGATGCGCGCGGACATGATCGTGATCCGCCACGAAGCCTCGGGCGCGGTCCAGCTCATCGCCGACAAGGTCGATTGTCCGGTGCTCAATGCGGGCGACGGGCGGCACGAGCATCCGACCCAGGCCCTGCTCGACGCGCTCACCATCCGCCGGCGCAAGGGGCGGATCGACGGGCTGGTCGTCGCGATCTGCGGCGACGTGCTGCACAGCCGCGTCGCGCGCTCCAATATCCTGGCGCTGACCGCGCTCGGCGCGGAGGTGCGCGTGGTCGGCCCGCCCACCTTGCTGCCGCCCGCGATTGAGCGGATGGGCGTCACGCGCTTCACTGATTTCGACAATGGCCTCGATGGCGCGGACGTGGTGATGATGCTGCGGCTCCAGCGCGAGCGGATGGCCGGCGGGTTCGTGCCCTCGCTTCGCGAATATCACGCGCTCTACGGTCTCACGCACGAGCGGCTGAAGAAGGCCGCACCCGATGCTTTGGTGATGCATCCAGGGCCGATGAATCGCGGGGTCGAGATCGCCAGCGACGTCGCGGACGATCTCGAACGCTCGGCGATCACCGAGCAGGTCGAAATGGGGGTCGCAGTGCGCATGGCCTGCCTCGACGTGCTGACGCGCGCGCGCCGCGGAGTGAAGGGATGGTAAGCGCGCTGGCGATTACGGGCGGACGCGTCGTCACGCCCGAGGGGCTGATCGAGGGCGGCGTGCTGGTGCGCGACGGGCGCATCGCGGCGATCGGCAGGTTCGATAGTCCGGCGGATGCCGAGACGATCGACGCCAAGGGCAAATTGATCGCACCAGGCCTGATCGATGTCGGCGTATTCGCGATCGACCGGCCTGCCTTCGTGGTGGGCGGGATCACGCGCGCGGTGCTGATGCCCGACGGCGGACAGATCGAGACGGTCGCGCTGGTCCAGCATGCCGCTGCCTCGGGCAAGCCCAAGGTCTGGGTCCACCCGCTCGCCGCGGCAACGCGCGGGCTCGAAGGACGCGAACTGGCCGAGATTGGGCTGATGGCGCGCGACGGGGCGTGCGGCGTCGCCACCGGGCGCGGCTGGATCGCGGATTCGGGCGTGATGTACCGGCTGCTTGCTTATGCGGGCGCGCTCGGCCTGCGCACGGTCAGCCATCCCGAGGATGGCGGGCTCGCGGGCCAGGCGGTGATGACCGACGGCGAGACCGCGACCCGGCTCGGGCTGGCGGCGGCGCCGGCCGAAGCCGAGGCATTGGCTGTGGCGCGCGACCTGTTGCTGGTCGAGACGACCGGCGCGCCGATCCATTTCCGCCAGGTCACGACCGCGCGGTCGATCGATCTCGTCCGCGCGGCCAAGGCCAAGGGGCTGCCGGTCAGCTGCGGCATCACGCCCGCTTATCTCTTCCTCGCCGATAGCGCGGTGACCGGCTTCCGCACCTTCGCGCGCCTGTCGCCGCCGCTGCGCGACGAGAAGGATCGCCAGGCTTGTATCGCCGCGGTCGCCGACGGCACGATCGACCTGATCTGTTCGGGCCACGATCCGCAGGGCGCCGAGGCGAAGCGGCTGCCTTTCGCCGATGCGGAACCGGGCATGGCGGGCGCGGAGACCTTGCTTGCGCTCAGCCTGGGACTGGTGCGCGATAACCGGATCGGGCTCGAGCGGCTTTTCGAGCTGTTGAGCGGAGCACCTGCGCGCCTGTTCGGCCTGCCCGGCGGCGCACTGACGGTCGGCGCCGAGGCGGATCTTTTGGTGATCGATTCCGAAGCGCCGTGGCGGATCGAATCGGATACTATGGCGGCCGCGGCGGGCAATACGCCGTTCGACGGGTTGCCGGTCCAGGGCCGGGTGCTGCGGACGATCAAGGGAGGAATGCCGATTCTATGAAGCGGTTGATGGCGGCGTTGTTGTTGGCGGCGGCGGGGGCGGCGATGGTCGCGCCGGCGCGCGCCGCATCCGACGTCAACGCGCTTCAGGCCAGGGCTCAGGCGGGCGATGCTGAGGCCCAGTTCCAGATGGGCGAGGCCTATCGGGCCGGGAAGGGCGTTGCCGCCGATCAGGAAGCCGCGATCATGTGGTATCGCCGCGCCACCGCGCAGGGCCATATCCGCGCCAGCGAGGAATTGGGCTTCGCCTTGTTCGCGCATGGCGATCGGCGCGAGGCGATGCCCTATATCGAGAAGGCCGCCGCCCGCGGTGAGGCGCGTGCTTTCTATCTGCTCGGCACCGCGCACTTCAACGGCGATTACGCCTCGCGCGACTGGCCGCTGGCCTATGCCCAGACCGAGCGCGCGGCGGCAGCGGGGTTGCCCGCGGCGCAGAAGAATCTCGAAGTGATGGACCATTATCTACTGCCTGCGGACAAGGCGAAGGCCGACCAGATATTGGCGACCCTGCCGGTCGTGCGCGCAACGCCGCCTGACGGGACGAGCATTCCCGCCAGAATGTCGCCCGTAATAGCCCAGACCGCCAGCGCCGCGCCCAAGCCGGTCAAGGCTCCCCGGGCAAACCCCATCCCTGCCGAAGCCGCGGATGGCGCGGGCAAAGCGCGCAAGGCGGTCGACGGCACCGACAAGCCCGCTGCCACGAGCAAGGCCGGTGGCAATTGGAAGGTACAGCTCGGCGCCTTCGGATCCGAGGATCGCGCGCGTGCGCGCTGGAAGACGCTCAGGGCCAAGGTGGCCGACCTTGCCACCTACCAGCAGCATATCGTCAGCGCAGGAGCGGTCCAGCGGCTCCAGGCTGCCGATATCGCCAGCAAGGCCGACGCGCAGGCGCTCTGCAGGAAAGTCGCCGCCGCCGGCAGCGACTGTATGGTGATCGCGCCCTGATCCAACGCGCTCGTAACCTGCATTGATCGAACGGCGCTGGCGCCTGTTCGCGCAATGTTCTAGAGCTTCGCCATGGCCCAGCGTTCCGGCAGCGCCAATCTTCCGCTCCATGGCGGCCGCGTGCCTGCCTGGCTCGGCGAGCGCATGACCCGCCTCGGCGCGGTGATGACGCAGGCGATCGTCCACCATTATGGCCGGCGCGAATATCTTCGGCGGATGGCCAATCCCTTCTGGTTCCAGTCCTTCGGGGCGGTGATGGGGATGGACTGGCATTCGTCGGGCATCACCACCAGCGTGATCGGCTCGCTCAAGCGCGGCCTGACGCCGCTTGCGGGCGAGCTCGGCATCCACGTCTGCGGCGGACGCGGCAAGCATTCGCGACGGACGCCGCAAGAGCTGGTCGACGCCGGCCTCGCGGTGGGTTTCGATGGCGCGGCGCTGGCGTCCGCAAGCAAGCTCGTCGCCAAGGTCGACAGCGCGGCCGTGCAGGACGGGTTCGATCTCTATCTGCACGGCTTCATCGTCACGGATGAGGGCGATTGGGTCGTGGTCCAGCAGGGCATGAACGAGGCGTTGCGCCAGGCGCGCCGCTATCACTGGCTGTCGGAGGGGCTGACGAGCTTCATCGATGCGCCCCATGCCGCGATCGAAGGGCAGGGCGGCGGCAATATCGTCAACCTTGCCGATCGGCGCGCGGCGAAATCGCGCAGCGCGCAGATCGCTCTGCTGCGTGACCTCGGTCCAGATCGGCTCGCGCGCGAATGTGCGGCTATCGGCCGCCCCGCCGCCGGGCCCGAAACCCAGGCGATGCTGCCCCATCTCGACCTGCCCGACCATCATGACGTGCGCGCCGAGGACGTCGTGCTGCGCCGCCTGCACGGCACGCTCGCCGCCGCCGCCGAGGCGGGGCCGAGCGACTTTGCCGATCTGTTGATGGTGCCGGGCGTCGGCGCGCGGACCGTGCGCAGCCTCGCTCATGTCGCGGAGGTGATCCACGGCGCGCCGTGCCGCTTCTCCGATCCCGCCCGTTACTCGCTCGCGCATGGCGGCAAGGACGGCCATCCCTTTCCCGTGCCCACCAAAGTCTATGACGAGACGATCCGCGTGCTGAAGACGGCGGTCGCCAACGCGAAGCTCGGCAATGACGAGAAACTGGACGCGATCCGCAGGCTCGACGTGCAGGCGCGTGCGCTGGAGCGCACCGCGACCGGCCCGTCCTTCGAACGGCATCTCGCCGACGAACGGCGCGATTCACACCTTTATGGCGGGCGCACCGTCATGGGCTGGGCGGCGCCGTCAGCGGCGGACGTGCCATCCGGATGCGAGCAGCGGGACGCTGGCGCAGGCGGGGCTGCCGTCGCGGCCTCGGCTGGCGATGCGGGCCTCCAGTCTCCCGCCACCCTGTAGCGTCTCGATCAGTCCCGCGGAGATGCCGCCCAGTGGCACCTTCACGCGCCGGTTCCATTCGGATCCGATCTGGCCGGCGGCCTGTCCGACGCAGAGATAGACGAAGCGCGCCTCTGGCGGCCCCTGTACGAACGGCCCCAGCAGCCGGGGCCGTCCGTCGGCAAGCGCGCCTTCGGCGGCTACGTCGAGATCGAAAATCAGCGCCTCCGGCGTGCCGGAAACGGGCGGTATCAAGGCCGCCCGTGCGGTCGCGCCGCGCTGGAGCACGATCCGCACGCCGGGCACCGGATCCTCGATCACGATCCGGATCGGCATTACGAGACGGTTAGCCATGGGCGGCCTCCTCGATCAGGTCGGCGGCATCATCGAGCCCGCGTCGCCGCGCGGCGACGGCTGGCTTTTGCCCCTGCCCGTTGCGCGCATTCGGATCCGCCCCATGGCGCAATAATATCTCGGCGATCTCGGCCGCCGCTTCGTCATCGTCGGGCAGGCAATAGAGCGGCGTCGGCGCGTCTTCGGTGTCGAGATGGTGATTGGCGAGCGCCGGTTCCGCCGCGAGCACCGCCTCCAGCCGCGTGGCGGCGGGCAGGCTCGCCAGCGCGCGCACGTCGCGGCTCAACGGCGCGAGCCGCTCCGCCAAGTGCGGCTGCCGGAGCACCACGGCCCAGCCGAGCGGCGTGCCCTTCCATTTCTTCTCACGCAAATCCACGTCAGCGCCGGCATCGAGCAACAGGTCGGCAACCGAAATCGATCCGGCCTGGACCGCGCGGTGGAGCGGACTGATCCCCTCGCCATCCACGCCACGCGGGTCGGCTCCGGCCGCGAGCAGCAAAGCCGTGGCCCGAACATTGCCGTGGACGGCGGCGGCAAGCAGCGGGTGCGGATCGCGGATCAGGTAGGAATTGTCCACCAGCATTGCGCGGACTGCGGGTTCGTCGTTGCGCAGTGCCGCCGCGATCAACGCCTCGATCCCCGTCAGGCGGACGGGGCGGGCGCCGTGCGCCTCCAGCAGGAGGGTCAAATCGTGAAAGCCCGAAAGCTGCGCCAGTTTGTGCAGCGGTTCCTTGGTGTAGGCATGCGTCGTACCGGCGTCGGCGCCATGATCGAGCAGCCATTGCGCGCGGGCGACATGGTTCTGCCCGATCGCGTTGCCGAGCAGATAGTCGAGCATGGTCTTGCCGAGAAAGCCTCCATCTGGCGCCGTCCATGCTTCCGCTACGCCCTGGCGCTCGCAATATTGCCAGAGCCGCTCGTACCAGTCGGGGTCATCGCCGCTGACCGATATATTGTAGAGCGCCTGGCGATCATAAGCGTCGGCGCCGGCTTCGATCAGCAGTTCGACCAATTCCGATGCCTGGCGGTGCGTCGGCTTGTTCTGCTCACCCAGCCCGATCGCGCCGCAAATCAGCGTGAAGGGGTTGTCCCAATTGTCGTTGAAGCTGAATCGGGGATTGGCGCGCGCGGCAAGCAACATGCGGGCGATCGGCACGGCATTTTCGGGATCGAGCCGGCCGTAGGTCACATAAGCCAGCGCGGTCCATTCCATCGCGCCGCCGGTGCGGGTCGCGGCTCCGGGATCGCGGGCGAGATGTTTCTCGACCTCGCCGATCAGCCCACAGGTTGCGGCGGTATAAAGAGAGTCGCGCGCCAGCTCCGGATGGCGCGCGAGGATCCGCTCGGCCGCGCCGACGTCCCCGCTCCAGCCGTGGCGGAGCAATGTGTCGAGCCGATCGGCATCGCTCGGGCTGGCGAGGCCGATTTTGGCCAGCGCCGCCTTCAGCGCGACCCAGCCCGAAACGCCATATTCCAGCGCGAGCGCATGCTGGACATCGCGCAGGCCGGGGCTCGGCGGAGTCTTGGGCGAGGCCGCCTTGAGCCTGTCCGTGGCTTTGGCATCGCCCGCGCGGAGCGCTTTCAGCCAGCGTTTGGCTTCCTTGCGCAGCGATTCGAGCTTGGTTTTGGACGTCAGCGTACGACGCATCTTCAACCTTCCTTCCCATCGCCAGACGTCCGCTTACGAAAGGCCGGAAGAAGGGTTCGTAAGGTCAAGTATCAGGCTGGATGGGAGCTGAGCTCCCTTGCCGCGGACAGGCGGCGCTCCAGTGGCGCGCTGCGCCGAAAAATGACCGAGGCGCGCGCGCCTGTCAAATCGTCTGCGGGGGGGGGGGGGGG
>Ga0070660_100000635_pt1 | contig 23370 bp, 22 predicted proteins | sample KBSC33metaG_FD_64670 | JGI IMG/M metagenome (GOLD analysis project Ga0070660, IMG submission 64670) | Corn rhizosphere microbial communities from Kellogg Biological Station, Michigan, USA - KBS C3-3 metaG | ecosystem: Host-associated > Plants > Roots > Rhizosphere > Soil ... | reverse complement strand
GTAAGTCAAATAGGAAGCGATCAGCGGAGAGGCGCAAATCGCGATAATGGCTAAAAGCTTCCACAATCCCTTGTGCTGCTGCTTAGTTTGTTCCACGTCGGAATCCTGTTACAACAAAGAAGATCAATGCAGTTGCTGCCAGCCCATACCACTGAAAGGCATAACCACGGTGTTTTTCCACGCCGATGGAAGGTTGCGGCCAATCCCGCACCAAGCCGTCCTGCGTGTCGTTCAATTGTTCAAGCATAAGCGGCGCGAGCCTGAGCCCGCTTGCTTGCGAAACACCAATCGGATCGGCATTTTGCACGATGGCATGCGGTTTCAGTGGCGGAGCGCTTCCCAACTCCATCACATGCCCCGCATTGCGTCGCAGTTCTCCCTGCAGTTCGATCACGCCCTGCGGAGTCGGAACTACAGGCAGCCTCGTACGGTCACCCGGATTACGCGGAATCCAGCCTCGCGCGACAAGAATGTTCTGATCAGTGTCGGCAATACGAAACGGCATCAACAGATAGAACCCAGCTATCCCGTTATGTGGCCGATTATCGAGATAAAGAGACCATTCAGGAATAAATTGCCCTCGGACCACGGCATGCCAATATTCGCCGTCCTCTAAGGACTGTGCAATGTTCAAGTCCAGCGGAGCGGCTGCACGGCGCGCGCGCATAAGCATCTCAATCGACTCTTTCTCGTGGGCACGCCGCGTTTGCCACTGCCCGAGCGCAATGCCGATGGCCGCGACAACGATAGCGGCGACAAAGGGAATCCAGCGAAAGCGGAACATGATTCGCATTACAATGTCACTTTACCCATACGCTTTGCCCGGCTTTTAACGGCATTAACATGAAAATCCTGGTCGCCATTGCCTTTGTACTCATACTCGCCAGTCTCGGTTCGGCGCTCGTATTTCTGATGAAGGACAAAGGCAAGAGCAATCGTACTGTGAAAGCACTTGCCTTTCGGGTTGGCTTTTCCATTGCGCTATTCATTCTGATCCTGATAGCCAACCGGCTTGGATGGATTCAACCTACCGGCATTCGCTAAACCGCAAGATCATTCTCACACACAGTCCCTGTCAGCAAAAAAGCCGCACCGAAGTGCGGCTTTTGTTTTTTGTTTGCTGAAAATTACAACCAGTACACGACGACATACAGACCAAGCCAAACAACATCAACAAAGTGCCAGTACCAGGCAGCACCTTCGAATGCAAAGTGATGCTCCGGGGTGAAGTGGCCTTTCATCAAGCGCACCAGCACGACTGCCAACATGATCGCCCCCATCGTCACATGGAACCCGTGGAATCCAGTCAGCATGAAGAAGGTGGAACCATAAATACCGGAGGTCAGCTTCAGGTTCAGTTCATGGTAAGCATGCGAGTACTCATATGCCTGGAAACCCATGAACACTGCACCCAGCACGATAGTGGCAAACAGCCAGAACGCTGTTTTGCCGCGCTCACCGGAACGCAATGCATGGTGCGCAATTGTGAGTGTCACACCTGAGGTCAGCAGCAGTGCAGTGTTGAGGGTTGGAATAGGATACGGGCCCATCTTGGTGAAAGGCTCGATCGTACCGGCCGGCGTGTTGCCCCACTGCGGAGTGAAATCGGGCCACAAGATCTTGTGATCGATGTCGGCCAGCCATGGCATCGTGATGCTGCGAGCATAGAAGAGCGCACCGAAGAAGCCTGCGAAAAACATGACTTCAGAGAAGATGAACCAACTCATGCTCCAACGGTAGGAAACATCGATGCGGTTGCTGTACAAACCACCTTCGGATTCCGCGATGGCATCGCCGAACCATTTGTACAGCACCATAAGCAGCGCAAGGATGCCCACGATGTTTACCGCAGGCCCCCAACTGACGCCGTTGACCCAGGCAGACGCGCCTGCCATTGTCGCCAGCAGCGAAGCACCTGCCAAGACCGGCCATCTTGATGGGCCGGGTACGAAGTAGTAAGGCGCGCTACCTTGCTTAGAACTCATCTCCATCTCCCCAATGCAAAAAAATCACATCATTTACTGACAACGATCTTTACGATGAGCAAGAGCGTCGCGATAAAAATCATGGCACCGATCACTCCGGCAATAATCACATGGACCGGATTGAGCTGCTGGGCATCCTTTTCGTAGTCGCTCTTCTTGCGCACACCGAAGAATGACCAGAACACTGCTTTCATGGTTGCGCTGAAGGATGCCTTGCGTTGCGCCACCTTCTTCAAATCATCCATGCTCAGCTCGCTTTCTTTCCCGCTCCGTTGACCTCGAAAAACGTATACGACAACGTAATTGTCTTCACGTCTTTGGGCAGCGCGGAGTCAATGTAGAAAACCACCGGCATCTGCTTCGCCTCGTTCGGGCCGAGCCTTTGCTGCTTGAAGCAAAAACATTCCATCTTCTTGAAGTGGGCCGCTGCCTGCTGAGGCGCATAGCTTGGAATCGCTTGCGCATCAATCGTACGGGCCTGCGTATTGACCACTTCGTACAGCACTTGCACCATCTCGCCCGGATGCACCTGCACACTGCCCTTGGTCGGGCGAAAACGCCACGGCCCCTGTACATTTGCATCGAGTTCGACGGTCACGGTACGGGTCCTGTCGATCTGCGTATTGCCAACGTCCTGTGCTGTTACATCTTTCGGTGTCAAGATATTAACGCCGGTAATTTCACAAACCTTTTTGTATATCGGAACCAGCGCATAGCCAAAGCCAAACATCATCACTGCGACAACCAGCAGCTTGCCGAGCATCTGCTTGTTCAGCAGGATTGCCTGGTTGGTCTGTTCTTCACTCATGTCATCTCAACCAAGCCTGCTTAGCAAAAATGCCGAAAAAGAACACCAGTACGATGGCCAGCAGGATTAAAGCTGTCTTGAGATTATTCGGTTTTTTCGCGTCAGACATACAAATTTCGGGCGGACTCACGCCCGCCTCAAGCCTCGCATCATTTCACAGTAGGCGGCACTTCAAAGGTATGGAAAGGCGCCGGACTCGGCACAGTCCACTCGAGGCCTTCGGCACCATCCCACGGCTTGTCAGCCGCCTTTGCACCACCCTTGATCGCCGGCAGGACGACAGCGAGCAGGAAGTACACCTGCATCAAGCCGAAGCCAAAAGCACCGATCGTCGCAATCATGTTGAAATCGGTGAACTGTGCGGGGTAGTCGGCATAGCGGCGCGGCATGCCGGCTAAGCCCAGGAAGTGCATCGGGAAGAAGGTGATGTTGAAGGTGATGATCGATCCCCAGAAGTGAAACTTGCCACGAGCTTCGTTGTACATGAAACCAGTCCACTTCGGCCCCCAATAGTAGAAGCCCGCGAACAATGCGAACAGAGAACCCGCCACCAGCACGTAGTGGAAGTGCGCCACCACGTAGTAGGTGTCCTGCATCTGAATGTCGATCGGAGTGACCGCGAGGATCAGCCCGGTAAAGCCGCCCATGGTGAACACGAAGATGAAGCCTACCGCAAACAGCATCGGGGTTTCGAAGGTCATCGAACCCTTCCACATGGTGGCGATCCAGTTGAATATCTTCACGCCGGTGGGCACGGCAATCAGCATGGTGGCATACATGAAGAACAGCTGGCCGGTCACCGGCATGCCAGTGGTGAACATGTGGTGCGCCCAGACAATGAACGACAGGATCGCAATCGACGAGGTTGCGTACACCATCGAGGCATAACCGAACAGCGGCTTGCGTGCAAAGGCCGGAATGATATGCGACACAATACCGAACGCCGGCAAAATCATGATGTATACCTCGGGGTGGCCGAAGAACCAGAAGATGTGCTGGTACATCACAGGGTCACCGCCGCCCGCAGCATTGAAGAACGAAGTACCGAAGTGACGGTCGGTCAATGTCATCGTTATCGCCCCCGCCAGCACCGGCATCACGGCGATCAGCAGGTAGGCAGTGATTAGCCAAGTCCAGCAGAACATCGGCATCTTCATCAACGTCATGCCAGGCGCACGCATGTTGAGAATGGTAGTGATGATGTTGATGGAGCCCATGATCGACGATGCACCCATGATGTGCATCGCAAAGATGCCCATGTCCATGCCTATGCCCATCTGGGTCGAGAGCGGCGCATACAGTGTCCAACCGGCAGCAGTGGCTCCGCCCGGAACGAAGAACGATGCTATCAGTAGAATCGCAGCGGGCGGCAGCAGCCAGAACGAGAAATTGTTCATGCGCGCAAACGCCATGTCGGATGCGCCGATCTGCAACGGGATCATCCAGTTGGCGAAGCCGACGAATGCTGGCATGATCGCGCCGAAGACCATGATCAGGCCGTGCATCGTGGTCAACTGGTTGAACACTTCCGGCTTCACCAGTTGCAGGCCGGGCTGGAACAGCTCGGCGCGAATCAGGAGAGCCAGCACCCCGCCAGACAGCAGCATGATGAAAGAGAACCACAGGTACAGTGTACCGATGTCCTTGTGATTAGTTGCAAACAACCAGCGCCGCCAGCCATGCGGATGATCGTGCGCGTGATCATGGGAGTGATCGTGGGCGTGATGAACTGCAGTAGTGCTCATACAATCTCCTGGATTCAATTACTTACGCGCAGCTAGCACTTCAGCCGGTTGAACAATATTTTCCTGGGCCTTGTTGGACCAGGTGTTGCGAGTGTAGGTAATAGCAGCGGCGATATCGGTATCCGACAACACGCTCTTCCATGGCGGCATGGCATTCCGGCCATTCAGCACAACATTGATCTGGCCAGCCTTTGGGCCGTTGACAACCTGCGAGCCGTCCAGTGCCGGGAATGCACCAGGAACACCCTTGCCATTAGCCTGGTGGCAAGCTACGCAGTTAGCCGCATAGACTTTCTCGCCGCGCTGCTTCAGTTCATCGATAGTCCAGATTTTGTTCGGATCGTCGGCCAGGGCTGCCATTTCCTTCTTCTTGCCATCGACCCACTTCTTGTAATCTTCCTCGCTGACAACATTGACAACGATAGGCATGAAGGCGTGCTCCTTGCCACACAACTCGACACACTGCCCGCGATAAGTGCCGATCTTTTCAGCACGGAACCATGTATCGCGTACGAAGCCAGGAATTGCATCCTGCTTGACACCGAACGCCGGGATAGTCCAGGAGTGAATCACGTCATTGGCAGTGGTAACGAGGCGGATTTTCTTGTTGACCGGAACCACAACAGGGTTGTCAACTTCGATCAGATAATTGTCGTTCTTGGTTTTAGTCGGATCGACCACCTGCTCACGCGGAGTGGACAGCGCAGACAAGAAGGAGATGCCCTCACCTTCGCCCTTTAGATAATCGTAGCCCCACTTCCACTGCATGCCTGTCACTTTGATGGTGATATCAGCGTTGGAAGTGTCTTTCATCGCGACCACGGTCTTGGTGGCGGGCAGCGCCATGCCGATGACGATAAGGAACGGCACAACGGTCCATGCGATTTCGACGGCTGTGCTTTCATGGAAGGTTGCCGGCTGATGACCGACGGACCTGCGATGCTTGATGATGGAGTAGAACATTACGCCGAACACGCCGATGAAAATCACCAGGCAGATGATCAGCATCATGTCGTGCAGCGACGAGATTTCTTCCGCAATCTTGGTAACTGGCGGCTGAAAGGTCATCTGACGCACAGCAGGACCGCCCGGGCTATCGATAACCGCCCATGACGGCATGCCGGCCGCCAAGAGCGACGCACCGAGCATCAAGGATTGAAGGCGCTTCGCAAGTTTCATAGTTTCCTCAAAAGCCAAAGATTGGAATTCTGTTTTATCTTTCAGACGCCAGCGCACTTCTCAGCTCCCGTGCAAACTCGCGTCTGTTCCTTTCAGTCAAAAACTGTCCTACTTCAACCTTGACGCCATTCGATTGCAACCCGATCAATCCGCCTGGCATTACAGGCGGCTCAACGCGCGTACTGCGCGGATCCAGCTTGTACTGCCTGACTTCCTCTCGCCGGATCAGCTCGATGAGAAGACAATCGTCCGTTAGCGTAATGTGCTCGCGGTCAGTCGCATGGCGCGCGAAGAGGAAGAATGCAACCCCTACCGCGCAAATTTCGAGAACTGCAAAACCGAGGATGTACCAAGCGCCATGCAAGGCGAAGAAGCTTGCGACCAACAAGCATGTCGTGCTCAAGGCCGAATACACCAACACCAATTGGCGCGGTGTAATCGAACAATTGCGTCGAATGACCCAATCACGCCTTGGCATTACTGGCTACCCGACCATGCCAACGCACAGCTTATCCAGACTGCCAAAAACCACCGCAGTATAAGTCCGAATACTGCTGACCATCAAGCATAAAAGTCGGCGAAAAACCTTGTATTTATATGCTTCAACACGACTTCGGCCTATATTCTCAAGCAATAAACGATAGACTTTTTTGTCACCTCCCGCAGACTGGATGCACGAAATCGCTTGCATATAAAGGATTTTCTGCGAAATGATCCCAGTCATCTTTTCCGCAAATCAAAGCGGACGATGTTTTCTCCGGAAGATGTGGTTTTGGGAACAGGGCGGAAGGCATGACCGTAGATGATTTCAAAAGTCAGAGGAATCTTGCCATCGCTACGCCGCATGCTCTCGAGCGCTTCCCGCATGCGGCCCCATGCTCGGCGCCCCATCAGCCCCCGTCGTCGGTTCGCTAACGGATTGCCGCCCCACGCCTGTACGTCGTCAAGCAGTTTATCTGTTGTTTCGTAAGTGACGGTGATGATTTCCATATCCATCACCGGGGTGGAAAAGCCGGCGTTGACGAGCATGTCACCGAAATCATGCATATCGACAAAAGGCAGCGCGTGCGGCATCTGATCGGCTTGGGCAAACGCGGCACGGATTTCCCTGAAGGTGTCCGGACCGAAACAGGAAAACATCAGCAAGCCATCAACCCGCAAAATGCGCCGCCATTCGGCGAACACACGATCCGGTTGAGGATGCCAATGCAAAGCAAGATTCGACCATATCAAGTCGGCGGAATTCAGCTTGAGCGGCAATTGCGCAAAATCTGCACATAACAGCGGTGAGTTGCCTGCTTGATAGCCTGCCAGCTTGGCCGGCAGCAACTTGGAAAAAAGACGATTCATCGACGATCTTGCTTCCGATTGCCTCCGGCGCGCAACTGTCAACATTGCGAGTGATGCATCCACCCCCAACACCCGCGCATCCGTGTAATGCTCCTGCAGCAGCATCAGGTCCGCTCCCTCGCCGCAGCCGACATCAACCACCTGTTGCGGGTTGATCTTGATCAGCGCAAGCCGTTCATGCATGCGCTGCGCGATTTCGCGACGCAGGAAATCGGATTCGGCAACACGCTGCGACGAGGAAAACAACTGGCGTACGCGGCAGATATCGATCGGGGCACTCAAGGTATCGCCTGGGGAAGAAAATTTGGACACGGGATGATTGGACGGAGCAATGCGATAATGCACGAGTTTACACGCTTGAAGAACCGCCCGCTCCATGCTTTCCAGCCTGCGTCATTGGTCGCAACGTTTGCTCGCGCAAGCGCCCCTGTTGCTGCCATCTTCCTGTGCCCTATGCGGATGCGTGCAAGAAGCAACCGTCTGCGAAGGTTGCCGACGACAGTTTTTTCATTTGAAAAGGCAGCGTTGCCGGCAATGCGCTCTACCACTACCCGTTTCAGTATCGGATACAGTATGTGGCGAATGCTTGCGCCATCCCCCAGCCTTTGATGCTACAGTCACCGCCGCCGATTACGCTGCTCCTGCCGACCAACTGGTACTAGCCCTGAAATTCGGTGGCCGGATTCCTTTGGCGACGCTCATGGCGGACATACTGCGTGACGCTGCCCTGCAAAGACAGGGGCCTCCTTTGCCAACGCAACTGATACCCGTGCCACTTGGCTCGAAGCGTTTGGTCGAGCGCGGATTCAATCAAGCGCTGGAAATTGCGCGGCCGTTATCTCGCAAACTGGGAGTAGCGTTGGCACCGCGCCTGCTGTCGCGGGAACGCGAAACCCGTGCACAGTCGCTACTGCATCCGAACGACCGTCATCACAATATCCGTGGAGCATTCATCGTGTCAGCCAAGACGTTTGACTTGGTACGCGGAGCGCACATCGGTGTAGTCGATGATGTGATGACCACAGGAGAGACGCTCAATGAAATCGCTGCCACTTTGAAACGTTTTGGAGCATCACGCGTGACCAATTTCGTCTTTGCCCGTACCCTGCCAAATTGAGGAGCCACACTTGTTTCATGTTGTCCTGGTCGAGCCGGAAATTCCACCCAATACCGGCAACATCATTCGCCTATGCGCCAATACAGGAGCACAACTGCACCTGATCGAACCGCTGGGCTTTCCACTCGACAATGCAAAGATGCGTCGTGCCGGGCTGGATTATCACGAATATACGACGATGAAAGTGCATTCCAATTGGAATGCCTTCCTCACTGCCGAGTCCCCTGACCGTACAAGAATGTTTGCATTGACCACCCACGGCTCAACGCCTTTTAGCTCGGTTGCATTCCGTCCGGGCGATGTGTTCGTGTTTGGCTCAGAGACGAGAGGGTTGTCCCCGTCGCTACGGGAATCGTTTCCATCCTCACAGCGCATCCGTCTGCCGATGAGGCCCGACAATCGCAGCCTTAATCTGTCGAATGCAGTGGCCGTCGTGGTGTACGAAGCCTGGCGGCAGAATAGTTACGCCGGCGGTAGCTAATTGATTTGAAACAAAAAATTCTGAAAGAAAAAAAGCCAACCTCGAAAGGTTGGCTTTTCAATTTTGGTGGGCCTCCCGTGAGTCGAACACGGCACCAACGGATTATGAGTCCGCTGCTCTAACCAAGCATGAGCTAGAGGCCCAATATGGCACTGTCAAAAAATCGGGCGGTGCGACCCGCCCAAGAATGTATTCGACAATATTAACCGATTAATTACCTTCAAGGAAGCTCTTGAGCTTGTCGGAACGCGACGGATGACGCAGTTTGCGCAATGCCTTGGCTTCTATCTGGCGGATGCGCTCGCGCGTAACGTCAAACTGCTTGCCGACTTCTTCCAGCGTGTGGTCGGTTGACATCTCGATACCGAAACGCATGCGCAGCACCTTGGCTTCGCGCGGGGTGAGAGAGTCCAGCACATCCTTCACCACACCGCGCATTGAGGCATGCAGTGCCGCATCAGATGGTGCCAATGTGTTGTTGTCCTCGATGAAATCGCCGAGATGCGAATCATCGTCGTCGCCAATTGGCGTCTCCATGGAGATCGGCTCCTTGGCGATCTTCATGATCTTGCGGATCTTGTCCTCCGGCATGTCCATCTTGACCGCAAGAGTTGCGGGATCCGGCTCGGCACCAGTTTCCTGCAGAATCTGGCGCGAGATGCGGTTCATCTTGTTGATAGTCTCGATCATGTGCACCGGAATACGGATGGTGCGAGCCTGGTCAGCAATCGAACGCGTAATGGCTTGGCGAATCCACCACGTCGCATAAGTCGAGAACTTGTAGCCGCGTCGGTATTCGAACTTGTCCACCGCTTTCATCAAGCCGATATTGCCTTCCTGAATCAGGTCGAGGAATTGCAGACCGCGATTGGTATACTTCTTCGCGATCGAAATCACCAGACGCAAGTTGGCCTCGGTCATTTCGCGCTTGGCCTTACGCGCCTTCATTTCACCTGCGGCCATCCTCTTGTTGATGTTACGTAGATCCGGCAACGGAAGTACAACGCGCACTTGCAGGTCGATCAGCTTCTGCTGCAGTTCTTTGATGGCGGGAGCATTGCGACCAAGCACAGCGCTGTATGAGTGGTTCGCAGCAACTTCTTCGTCGACCCAGTTGAGATTGGTTTCGTGGCCTGGGAAGACCTTGATGAAATGCGTGCGCGGCATGCCGCATTTGTTCACTGCGACTTCGAGAATCTGCTTCTCGATATGACGCACTTCATCGACCTGACCGCGCAAGGTGTCGCACAGTTTTTCGACGAACTTGGCGGTGAAACGAATACCCAACAGCTCATTGGAGATGGCTTCCTGTGCCTTCACGTAAGACGTGGAGTTGTAGCCCTCCTTCTCGTAGGCCTTGCGCATCTTGTCGAACTGGGCCGAGATCTCAGCGAACTTGGCCAGGGAATCCCGCTTGAGCTGCTCCAGCTGTTCGGCAGAGTAGCCGGCAGCAGCCCCACCGCCTCCGCTGGCTTCCTCCTCGTCCTCCTCGTCCTCATCTTCTTCGTCTTCTTCGTCTTCTTCGGAAACAGAGGCAGGGGCGGATTCAACCTCCTCGACCGCATTCGGATCAACCAGGCCGTCAACGATCTCGTCGACCTTCACCTCATCCTTTTCGACGCGTTCGGCAGCTGCCAGGATTTCGGCAATCGTAGTCGGACAGGCGGAGATCGCCTGAATCATGTCTTTCAGGCCTTCTTCGATACGCTTGGCGATTTCGATTTCACCTTCACGAGTCAGCAGCTCGACTGAACCCATTTCGCGCATGTACATGCGCACCGGATCAGTGGTGCGACCAAAATCGGAGTCCACTGTCGATAGAGCAGCTTCGGCAGCCGCCTCTGCATCTTCATCGGTAGCAACCGTAGCAACACTGTCGGACAGCAGCAGCGTCTCGGCATCGGGTGCCTGTTCGTAGACGGCGATGCCCATGTCGTTAAAGGTACCGATGATGCCGTCAATCGCTTCCGGATCGACGATGTTTTCGGGCAAATGATCGTTGATTTCCGAATAAGTGAGAAAACCTCGATCCTTACCGAGCTTGATCAGAGTCTTGAGCTTCTGCCGGCGCTGCTCGATCTCTTCCTCGGTAGCCTCGGTATCCGACGAGAACGCATCCTTCAGCAAAGCCTTTTCCTTGGCCTTGCGGTCCTTTGCCTTGGCCTTGTCGGCAGCCTTCAGCTCGGCACGTTCAACGGCGTTCAACGCTGCGATTTCATCGTTCTCCGGATGAAATTCCTTAGGTTTGCGGCCACGGCGGCCCGGCACTTTCACAGCCGGCAGCACGTAACTGGACGTGTCGATGGCTGCCAATGCAGCGGCGTCAGTCGTCTGACTGACGGCCATGACCTTGGACTCGGATTTCGCTTCCGCCTTGGCGGCGCTCTTGGCGACCTTCGCAGCGGTCTTCGATTCAGGTTTTTTGTTCGTCACGGGTGCTTTCAGTTTCTCGGGAGCCGATTTGCCAGCGGCTCGGGATGAAGATGATGCTTTTGACACAGGGGTTACGGAAACTTTCCTGGCTGCGGTCTTCGTCGCGGCTTTGCTCGCAGTGTTTGCCTTAGTGACAGACGCAGCGGCAGCAGTCTTCTTCACGGCAGGCTTTGCCATCGACTTGTCCAAGACCGGTTTAGTTGCAGCCGTCTTCGCTTTTTCTGCGGCAACAGTCGTTTTCGCGGTTTTTTTCATTGCGTTTGCCATAGGTTTTCATATCAACCTGAATGCTCTCCTGCGCCGAGTGAATTGCGCCTTGTTGGAGCCTCTTCTGACTTGGCTCGGCATTCGCCCCGCACGACATTTCTCAGCAATTCCGCTACCAAACAACAATACAACTGGGTAGAAAAATACGCTAAGCTATTGAATCAAAAGCTTTTAATAATACCACAGAGAGCAACATTTCTCTAACACAAAGCATGCAAACGACTTACCGCGGCAAGCTTTCGACCTCAGCTTGACGCCGGAGTTGCTCTTGTTGTTGCATCAGCTCGCGATAGCGTATACGCATTTCTTCCGTTCCCAAACCAGTAGCAGCAAGGCGTTCCAATTCGGCTTTTAATACTTGCATTTTAGTCTGGCGCACCGCGCCGGCAAGCTCAAGTCTGGCCGTCTCGGGATCAGACTCAATATCAGCCGCGATTTCGGCGATTAACGGCTCATAATCCGGACTGATAGCCCGCAATTGCTCGGCCAGCGCCGCAAAATTTGGCTGCGGCCCCAGCGCCAGGCAAGCCTCGATCAATTGCTGCAGCATGGCTGCGTTATCCGGCGCCAGCCGAGCGGCAGCATCCAGCACCGCCTGATCCATGTTCGCCGCGAGAATCGGATGCGCCACCAACAATCGAATCATCTGCCGCTCCAGCCCGACCGGCGGCGTACGCTTGGCTCTCGGCGGTGCGACCTTGGTGCGCGCAACTGGTTGAGATAATTCGAACAGGGCCTCAATCTCTCCTGGCGCGGTCTGCGTTGCCTGCGCCAAGCTGCGCACAATTTGCAGGCGTAATCCGGACGGCGGCATGGCTTGCAACAGCGGCTTGGCTTCAAATTGGGCCTTGGCGCGCCCTTCCGAGGTCATCATGTCATTGCCCTGCATCACTTCTTTCAGCAGAAATTGCGATAAAGGCATCGCGTCGCGCACCTGCTGCTCGAATGCCGGGGCACCGAATTCGCGCACATAGCTGTCCGGATCGTGCTCGGCCGGCAGAAATAGGAACTTCAGCGTCTTATTGTCTTGCGCATACGGGAGGCAGGCCTCCAGCGCTCGCTTGGCAGCGCGACGACCAGCAGCGTCACCATCAAAGCTGAAAACCACATGATCTGTCTGGCGCAGCAGCTTCTGTACATGGGGCGCAGTACAAGCAGTGCCGAGCGTGGCTACCGCCTGTGGAAACCCCAATTGAGCGAGAGCAACGACATCCATATAACCCTCTGTCACCAGCACGTAGCCTGCCTCGCGTATTGCCTGCCGCGCCTCAAACAAACCATACAGCTCATGCCCTTTTTGAAATAAGGGCGTTTCCGGAGAGTTCAAGTATTTAGGCTCACCGCCATCCAACACCCGTCCGCCGAAGCCGATGATCTGGCCTTTATTGTTGCGAATCGGGAACATGATGCGGTCACGAAAGCGGTCATAGCGCTTGCGACCACCGCCTTCCTCCTCGCTCTTATCAATTACAAGACCGGACTCAACCAACTCCGGTGCCTCATAGCGCGGAAATACAGCACGCAGGCTATCCCAGCCGGCCGGGGCATAGCCGATTCCGAATTTGGCCGCGATCTCGCCAGTCAAGCCACGCCCCTTCAAGTAGCCAATGGCACGCTGAGCTTCACGCAACTCCTGGCGGTAGAATTCGCCTGCCGTGCGCAAGACTTCGGACAAGGCTAGGCTTTTGACCCGCACCTCGGCGCGCTGCGCAGGTGGCCGACGATCCTCATCGGGGACAACCATGCCCACGCTCTGCGCAAGATCCTGGACCGCCTCGACAAAGCCCAGACCAGAATATTCGATTAAGAAACCAATGGCGGTGCCGTGCGCACCACAACCAAAGCAGTGATAGAACTGCTTGGCGGGGCTAACGGTGAAGCTGGGGGATTTTTCGTTGTGGAACGGGCACAAACCCATGTAGTTGGCGCCGCCCTTCTTCAGTTGCACATAGCGACCAACCACATCGACGATGTCGATCCGGTTGAGCAGATCCTGAATGAAAGACTGTGGAATCACGGCTGCGCAGTGCCCCCTGGTTTCTGGCGCGACAATCGCGCCACACGCTAAATATGGGAAGCTGGCAAGCACATTGAAAATGCCTGCCCTCGTAACCAGATCAGGCCTTGGTCAACGCCGCCTTCACCAATCCGGAGACGGCTGTCATATCCGCGCGCCCAGCCAGTTTTTGCTTGAGAACGGCCATCACTTTGCCCATGTCTTGCGGACCGGCAGCGCCCAAAGCAGCCACAGCAGCCCTCACCTCGGCCTGAATTTCCGCCTCTGACAATGCCGCAGGCATATAGCTGGAGAGCACCTCGACCTCTGCCTTTTCCTTGTCAGCGAGGTCCTGGCGTCCGCCAGCCTCAAACTGAGTGATGGAGTCTTTGCGCTGCTTGATCATCTTTTCGATGATGGCTAACACTTGAGCGTCGTCCAACTCGATACGTTCGTCAACTTCCTTCTGCTTCATTGCAGCAGTTAACAGGCGGATCGTGCCGAGCTTGGTCATGTCTTTGGCGCGCATCGCGGCCTTCATGTCTTCGTTGATTTGTTCTTTGAGGCTCATTTCTTCTCCATTCAGAAGCGGCACACCGCTGGACACCCACCAACAATTGAAAGCACGAAAACCCGCCACGGCCACATCCGGAGCGGGTTTTAATTGCCGCACGAAATGTGCGGCCGCCAAAGAATCAGTACAGCTTTTTCGGCAATTGCTGGCTGCGGATGCGCTTGTAGTGGCGCTTGATCGCAGCGGCGAGCTTGCGCTTGCGCTCTGCAGTCGGCTTCTCATAAAACTCGCGCGCACGCAACTCGGTCAGCAGACCGGTTTTCTCGATCGTGCGTTTGAAGCGACGCATCGCAACTTCGAAAGGCTCGTTTTCTTTAAGGCGGATTGTGGTCATGTAAACTCAGCCAACAGGAATGTTCAGGGAAGGAAAGAAGGTGATTGTATCAGCTTGCCTGCACGATGAAAAGCATTTTGTTGAATGATGCAAACTGCAGTATGTTGTCATAGTGACATGCCAGCCGCCGTTCCGGATGCCCATGCCCATTGAAAATTATAGCCACCAAGCCAACCGGTGACGTCGACCGCCTCACCGATGAAATAAAGGCCCGGCATCTTGCTGGCCATCATGGTTTGCTGCGACAACTCACGCGTGTCGACACCGCCGCAGGTGACTTCGGCCTTACGGTAGCCCTCGGAGCCGTTGGGGACGACGGCCCAGCAGTTCAAAGCATCGCCCAGGCGGCGCAGTTGCTTGTCCGGCATGTCGGCCAGACGTGCACTTGGGTCGAAGCCGTTTGCTTGCAGCAAGCCTTCTGCCAGCCGCGCAGGCAGCCATTGCGAAATGAGATTGCCGAGGTTTTTCTTCATCCCACTTTTGCCTGCAATGAGGGTTTCGGCCACATCGATTTGGGGTATCAGGTTCAACATGAGCGGCGTGCCGGGTTGCCAGAAGCTCGATATCTGCAGCACGGCCGGCCCGGACAAGCCACGGTGGGTGAACAGCAGGTCTTCACGGAAGTGCATGCGCGATTTTTTCTGCACGGTTTCGATATCAACTTCGAGCGCAATACCCGCCATCGGCACAAAGGGTTCCCAGGCTTGCGCATCGAAGGTCAACGGTACCAAGCCGGGTCGCGGCTCGACCAGCTTCAGGCCGAACTGGGTAGCGATGCGCCAAGCGAAATCAGTGGCTCCTATTTTGGGAATTGACAAGCCGCCGGTGGCAATGACGACGGCAGCGGCCTGGATGGGACCGACGCTAGTATCGATGCGAAAGTCCTCGCCATCTTTGCCGATCGACTCGACCTTGCAAGGCATGCGCCAAGCGACTTGACCACGTTCGCACTCGGCTTTGAGCATGTCAATGATGCGCTCGGCGGAATCGTCACAGAACAACTGCCCCTTGTGCTTCTCGTGATAGGCGATGCGGTAGCGCTTGACCAGGGCGATGAAATCCTGCGGCGTGTAGCGCGCCAGGGCGCTTTTGCAGAAATGCGGGTTGGCCGAGAGATAGTTCTGCGGGCCGGCATGGAGGTTGGTGAAATTGCAGCGGCCGCCGCCGGAGATGCGGATCTTTTCCGCCAGCCGCGCAGCATGGTCGATGAGCACGACCTTCCTGCCGCGCTGGCCGGCGACTGCAGCACACATCATGCCGGCAGCGCCAGCGCCGATCACGGCGACATCGAATTTGTTTGTCATTGCTAATTGACGCCGTGGCGGCCGATCTTTGAGTTAGCCGCGATTGTAAGCTAATGGAAATATGGCGGCTCGGTATGCTTCATCCAGAGTTCCGATGACATGCGCATCACATCGTTGAGGGAACCGCGCTGCTTGTAGGCCTGACGCAACCAAGCAGCATCGTTCAAGCGCTCGTAGGTCATGAAGCGCAGCCGCTTGAGAGCGGCCGCATCGGCTTTGTTCTGCGTGTAGCGTTCCAGGTCCTGCAATCGGTCAAGGATGCTGACGAAGATCGATTGCTTCGGTGAAGCACCGGTTTTGTCCGCACGATGCTGCACCATTTCGCCGTCGAGTCCGTAGCGGCTCGCTTCGAAGCGGTTGTACTGGTAGAGCAGGTAGAAGTCGTCGTCGATTTCGATTGGGCGCTCGGTCAACAGCCAGCGCGAGAGCAACTGGGCGTAGCAGCCGAGTAGCGCGGCCAGTTCGAGCGTGAGCGGTGTGTCGCACACGCGGATTTCGACCGTGCCGTATTCCGGCTTGGGACGGATGTCCCAGTAAAAATCTTTCATGCTGCCTATGATGCCCAGTTGCAGCAAGTTGTCGTAATAGTCTTCGAAGTCGCGCCACTTCGTTACCACAGGCGCGGTGCCGGCGAGCGGGAAGGCGCGCACGACGTTGCTGCGCGATGAGTCGAAGGCAGTGTCGACGCCTTGGTAGAAAGGTGAGGCCGCCGACAACGCGATGAAATGCGGCACATAGCGCGAGAGGCTGTGCGTGAGATAGAGCGCGTCGTCGCCATTGTCCACGCCAATGTGAATGTGCTGACCAAATACTGTGAAAGTCTTGGCGAGATAGCCGTACTTGCGGTGCAGATGATGGAAACGCTCGTTGGGCGTGATGCGTTGTTCGCTCCACTTCTGGAAGGGATGCGCGCCACCGCCGGAGACATCGATATTGAGATGATGCGCGCCTGCAATCAGGGCGGAGCGCATTTCCTTCAATTCCATGATCAGTTCATCGACGCGCGTGTGTATGCCGGAATTGAGTTCGATCATGCCCTGTGTGATTTCGAGCTTGATCTGCTTCTGCAGCTCGCGCGGCTCAATCCATGTGAGCAGATCGACTGCGTCGGTGGCGAGGTTGTAATTGCGACGATTCACCAATTGCAGTTCGAGTTCGATGCCCATGGTGAAGGGCGTGGAGGTTGTGAAAGGCAGAATCCCCATGATGTTTCCCTTCTTTATTTACAGTCCGCTTTCGCCGGATTTGATCAAAGCAAGTTGCGTCGCAATCGGGCCGAGCAACTCCAGCACGATCAGGGTGCCGGCAAGCAGCGGCGCGACTTGCGCCACGGTTTGCGGATACACCGACGACAATTGCGCCAAGCCGATACCGGCTTCGGCCATCGGCAATGAGCCAAGCGATAGCAGACCGGCTTGGCGCCATTTCAGTTTGGCAGGCCGCGCGAACAGAAAGATGCTCAATGTCATTGCCAGAATACGTGCTGCAACCAGCACCGAGACTGAAGCGAAACCGACAGTAATCAAATCGTGCAGCCGGATCGTTGCGCCGATAGCGACGAAGAGCACCACGATGAATAGCTCGCTTGCCACGCCGAATTCCAGTTCCATCAGGTCGTACTGCACGTCGAGATTCTTCGATAGGATCGCAAACACCAACATGGTCAAGAGCACCGGCAGGCGCAGTGCATGTGCAGCGCCGATGGTGAGCGTGATGACGGCGATGACGAGCACGAATTGCCGGCTGCGCTCACGGCCGAGCAGGCGTGCCAAGAGCAGCATCACACGGTAGGTGACATATGCCAGCAGCATCGATCCGAAGAGTGCATATAGCGTGCTGGACACTAAGGTTTCAACCGGAGTTCCGGCATCACGCGTAACCAGCGGCAGCACGATGTAAGCGCACAGCAAGGCAATCAGGTTATTCAATGCAGTCATGGCGGCAAGGCGACGGGTGACATGCCCTTCCGCCCGCAGATCGCGCACGACCACCATCACTACTGCCGGGGCGGTGCCTATGGTGAACACGCCGGCGAGCATGGCCAGGCCGCGCTCGATGCCGAGCATTTCAAGCCCTGCCCACACGAAGCCGAAACAGAGCAGCGCGCCGGCCGCCACCGTTGCCAGCAACCATTTTTCATATCGAAGCCAGCCGATATCGACATAGCGGCCGAGCTGGTATACGACGAGTGCAAGGGCGATATCGGAAAAGATTTGCGCGAGTTTCAGGATGTCGCCGGATAACCATTGCATCCCGCCTGTACCTAGCGCGAAACCCACCAGCAAATAGCCGGTGATGCGCGGTATCCAGGAATTTTTCGATACTACATGACCACCAATCAGACCAAGCAGCAGCAAGCTGCCGAACAGTAGCAGCGCGTTCCATTGGAGCGGCTGCGCCGGGTCGAGCGGCGGAAGAGTCCATGTCATGGCTTCTCCTGCAAAAAAAGAAAATGATGAAATCTGGAATGGTTCGGAGTAGCCGAGCACATACGCAGATCGGTTTTCTCTCGTGTGTGCGCAAGCCGGAATCAGGCCGAGAGGCGAACACGCACATAAGACACGCGAGCACCGCAAACTTGAGACTAGCCTCGCACGCGCGAGAGAAAACCGATCTAGAAGCGTCGGGACAATGCTGATTGTTGCAAGACGGACATGAACGCTCCCCTGAATGTTTGTTGTAATGCCGCCTCCGCGAGCGACATCAATCCTTTGGCTTCGGGAAAGAGATTAAGTTCCTGAAAATCTTGCCGATAAGAATTTAGAGCTTTTATTGCGAATGCTACTTGATTAATCGCAATGAATATGAAGCACGGAATTGAGCAAAAGGTTTGTTTTTCGCAAAAAAGAAAGCCGCTCAACGAGCGGCTTTCGGTTTCTCAGTAATGTTCCGTTGGTGAAACAGAGCCGAAGGGGGATTTATTGGCGTTCGATCCTTGCAAGCGCCTTGTCACATGCAAGCAGTGTTCGACTTGTTCGGCAATCGGCACCGGGATCGGATGCACTCCGTTCAGTGCTTCCACGATCCATTTTGCAGTTGATGACGCGTCGGATTGCGGCGGCAGCGGCGGCAATTCGTCTACCGGTGCCTGCTTCTCGACCAGCACGGTGCATTGATGGTCATGGAACCACTCGATGCGGTTGGCGCGCCGTGAGTTGGCTACGGTTTCGCCTTCGGTGCCGCGCATCAGAAAGATGTCGCCGCGCTGCGGCGGCGCTGCGGTGGTGAAATAGGCAGTCAGCATCTCGAAGTACTCGGGATGCGTATATGACGTCAAGCGCAGTGCAGGACAGGCAAAGGGTTGCACGATCTTCACCAGTGTGTGCGTGGAATTGCGTACCCCGAGGATACGGCGTATCGCCAATAGGTGCGCCATGCGCGGCGCAAGCGCTTCAATCGGCATGAAGACTGGTTCGCGTCGCGCAAAACCTGCTTGCGCCTGATTCGCATTTTGCGCAAAAGGCAAACCTAGCTGCTGCAGGATTTCGGCCGTGGTGACACGTCCCGGATCGGAGGGAACACCGTGCACCAGCACCGGCACGCCTTGGCGCGCCAACAAAAGCGCGAGCAGCGGCGTGAGGTTGGGCATGTTGCGCGAGCCGTTGTAACTTGGGATCACAACAGGCGCGAATTCGCTGTCGGGAACTTGGAGTTTTTCGAATGAATCTTCCGCTGCATCGAGAAAGCCGGCGATTTCGTCGACCGATTCGCCCTTGATGCGCATGGCGAGCACGATGGCACCGAGTTCGAGATCGGAGACGCGCCCGTCGAGCATGGCGGCATAGAGTTCGCGCGCGTCTTCGCGGGATATGCTGCGCGCGCCTTTCTTGCCGCGCCCGATTTCCTTGATGAAGCGGGCTGCGGGGAAAGATGGCAAGGTGTGTGGAGATTCCATGGGCGAGAGGGTACTACGAATGCGGGGCGGTAGTGAAGGCGGATTATTTACGACCGCACGCTATACCGCCTTCGCCGGTGTTCTCTCCACGATGATTTTCTTCAGCTCCGGCACACAGGAACCGCAGTTTGTGCCGCACTTGAGTTTGTCTTGCACCGAGGCTAACACTTGCTCGGGAAGCGAACAGTTGATCCAGTCGTTGGCGTCGAGCACCTCTTCGATCTGCGTCTGGGCAATGTTGAAGCAATTGCACACGATACGCCCGCGCGACTTGAAACCTTGCGGCGCCTTGTCCGATGGCATCAGCAGCAAACGGCCCAGTGCAGCGACAGGCTGTTCGGCTTCGAGGTATTCCTTCAACCAGCACTCTGCCGTTGTGTCGCCTGCAAGTGAGACTGCGGCCAGCTTGCCGTCTTTAACGAGAATGTGGCGCGAATTGCCGCGCCGTGCGTCGTCGTAGCGCAGCACTTCCGGACCGGCAATGTTGAAACGAGATTCGATTTCACGTACCAGTTCCGGCGCGGCAGGATAATCGTCAGCGGCGCGGAATAACACGCCGGTTTTGTCACGACCAAACAGAGTGCAAGAGCCGTAGGCGAACTTGCGCATGTAAGGGCGCAGTGCCGATTGCAGGCTCAGCGCTTCGGCCTGGTCGATCCAGCCGAATACAAGGAAGCGCCAAGGCAGCTCCGTCTTCAGGATCTTGACAGCGGCATGTTTGAGTTCGGGCTGCTTTGATGTCGGGCAAAAGGTTGGCAGGGTCAGCGTGTTGACGCCGCAGGCGCTGCGGCCGGACACGTATTCCTCGCCCCAGTGCATGCCGATGAAGGCTTGCCCGGAACGCATGTCGTCGCTCGCATAAGCAGGCAGTATCTGCGAACCTCGGCGGCTGGTGACGTGCACCAGATCGCCGTCGTTGATCATGCGGCGCTCCATGTCGATTTTCGCCATCATCACTGCCGGTTCTGCGGCGTGCGAGAACAGTTGCGCGACGGTTCCGGTGCGGCTCATGCCGTGCCATTGGTCACGCAGACGACCGGTAGTCAAGCGGAAGGGATAGCGTGCATCGACGGCTTCTGCCACCGGCTGGTAGACGGTATTGACGAACTTTGCCTTGCCGCTCGCGGTGGGGAAGATGTCGTCTTCGTACAGACGCTTCTTGCCTTCGGTGGCGCCTTCCGGGAAAGGCCATTGCTGTGGCCCTCGCTCTTCGAGAATCTGATAAGACAGGCCAGTGATGTCGAGATCGCGGCTACGCGTCGATTCGCGGTGTTCGTTCCAGATCTGTTCGACATTCTCATAAGGGAACAGCGTCTTGCCGCGCCCTTTCAACGCTTCCAGCCTGTGTGCGAAGTCAATCACGATTTCCCAGTCGTGGCGTGTCTCGCCGGGCTTGGGCAGCACGGGCTTGAAGCGTGTGATGCGGCGCTCGGAATTGGTGACCGTGCCCTCTTTTTCAGACCATGTGGTGGCGGGCAGCAGTACGTCTGCGAATTCGACTGTGGCGCTTGTCTTGTAGGCTTCCTGCACGATCACGAGTTCAGCGTGCTTCAAGGCTTCGCGTACCAGCTTTTGCTCGGGCAGCGATTGCGCTGGATTCGTGCAGGCAATCCAGATGATTTTGATCTCACCGTTGCGTACTGCTTCGAACATTTCGACAGCAGTCTTGCCGGGCTTAGCTGGCACATCGTCCACGCCCCACAGGCGAGCGACTTCGGCACGATGCTCGGGGTTAGCCATATCGCGATGCGCCGACAGCAAATTGGCGAGGCCGCCGACTTCGCGCCCGCCCATCGCATTCGGTTGCCCCGTGAGCGAGAACGGACCGGAGCCCGGCTTGCCGATCTGGTGCGTGGCCAGATGCAGATTGATCAGCGCGGCGTTCTTTGCCGTGCCGGAAGAGGATTGGTTCAAGCCCTGGCAGTACAGGGACAGCGATGCTTTCGATTCGCCGAACCAACGTGCGGCCTTGATCAGATCTTCCTCGCGAATGCCGCAGGTATCGGCGACGAACTTCGGTGTGTAGTCGCGCACCGTGCGCTTCAATTCGGCAAAGCCCTCGGTATGCGCGTCGATGAAGGCGTTGTCGATCAGGTCATCCCACAAGCAGAGGTGCAGCATGCCGTTGAACAGCGCGACATCGGTGCCGGGCAGGATGGGCAGGAAGAGATCGGCATCGCGTGCAGTGTCAGTGCGGCGTGGATCGGCGACGATGAGTTTTTGCCGCGGATTTTTTTTGCGCGCCTCTTCGATACGGCGATAGAGGATGGGATGCGCGTAGGCGGTGTTGGAACCGACGATGAAGATGACTTCCGCATGTTCCACGTCTTCATAGCAGGCCGGCGGTGCATCCGCGCCCAGCGTCTGCTTGTAGCCAGCCACCGCACTGGACATGCATAAGCGAGAATTGGTATCGACGTTGTTGGTGCCGATCAAGCCCTTGGCCAGTTTGTTGAAGACGTAATAGTCTTCAGTCAACAACTGGCCGGAAATGTAGAAGCCAACGCTGTCTGGGCCGTGTTGATTGGTGGTTTCATTAAAGCGGCGCGCGAGATAATCCAGCGTCGCGCCCCACGATGCGCGCTCACGTTCCGCCTCCCGCGTAAAGCGCATCTCAGGATGCAACACGCGCACTTGCTGCTGCAATACCGGATTGGCCGTGAGATGCAAGGTGCTGCCCTTGGTGCACAAGCGTCCGAAGTTGGCAGGATGGTCGGGGTCGCCGCGTACACCGACAACCTTTTCGCCATCAGTCTGGACGATTACCCCGCAGCCAACGCCGCAATAGCAGCAGGTGGCTTTGGATTCGCGCAATGAACTCATGCAGCCTCAGTATGGATCGCAAGCGTATTCAATTCATTCACGTCGAGAAAGACCTTGCCGCCTTCCACCTTGACGTTGAACTTTTGGGTGCAGCCTTCGTCGGGTTCGACCGCGCAACCGGAATCGAGTTTGATGTTCCAGTTGTGCAGCGGACAGGCAACACGTTCCCCGAACACAATACCTTGCGACAGCGGGCCACCCTTGTGCGGGCAACGGTCGAGTAGCGCAAAAACCTTATCTTCGCTGTTACGGAAAATCGCCACATCAGGCTTCGCTGCCCGTTGGAGGACCCGTGCGCCGAGCACGGGGATATCTGCGACGTTGCAGATGGCTTTCCATTGTTGCGACATGTTTTTCCCTTTATCGATTCATGTGAAGCTGACGGGCTCCTTCCCACTGACACTGAACTTCATCTATCGGGTTGACAAGATCTTGAGTTCCCTCCCCTTCAAGGGGAGGGTTAGGGTGGGGATGGGTTTTAATCGCTATAGACATCAAGACTGAAACCCATCCCCAACCCAACCTTCCCCTTGAAGGGGAAGGAGCTGCCACATAGATCAACCGACTTATGTATAAAAATCAGCCCTAGCAGGAGAAGGGAACCATGAAGTTTGCATCAACGTGCTTTGTCTCCAAGCGCAACTAAAGCTACGCTTTTTCTCCTCAAATACTCAAAGGCGCAAACTGGCGTTCATCCACCTGCGCCTTGGCCTTTTCATGCCAGGGATCGGGCTCGCCTTCGAGCGAGAACAGCAGGCGCTCGTATAACACCTTGCGGTTTTGCTCATCCTCGATCACCTTCTTCTTGACGTAATCGAGTCCCACGCGGCCGATGTAGTGCACGGTGCGTTCGAGATACCAGCCCTCTTCGCGATACAACTGCAGGAAAGCCCCGGTATACTCCAGCACCTCTTCGTGGGTTTTCACTTTCACAAAGAAGTGCGCGACCTCGGTCTTGATGCCGCCATTGCCGCCGACATAGATTTCCCAGCCGGAATCCACGCCGATCACGCCCACATCCTTGATGCCAGACTCAGCGCAGTTACGCGGACAGCCCGAGACTGCAAGCTTGACCTTGT
>Ga0070660_100000625_pt1 | contig 23573 bp, 23 predicted proteins | sample KBSC33metaG_FD_64670 | JGI IMG/M metagenome (GOLD analysis project Ga0070660, IMG submission 64670) | Corn rhizosphere microbial communities from Kellogg Biological Station, Michigan, USA - KBS C3-3 metaG | ecosystem: Host-associated > Plants > Roots > Rhizosphere > Soil ... | reverse complement strand
CGGTGCACGCCTGCGCGGCGCTGAGCGTGCGCGGGACGCGGTAGCGGCCCTTGATCTTCAGGACGACGAACCTGCCCACGCGGTGCCCCTTGCCGCCCACGAGCGGGATGCCGGCCGGCACGCCGAAGCGAGGCTTGGCGGCGGGCGTCGTGACCGGCGGCGGCGTCGAGGCCGGGGCGGTCACCGTGATCGTCGTGGTGGCGGGCGTGCTGACGTTACCCGCGTGGTCCTTGGCGGTGACTGTGACCGTGTACGTGCCCGCAGCCGCGAAGGTGAAGGCGCCGGACGACGTCGTCGACGAGGACGCGGGGCCCGTGCTGCTCCACGCATAGCCGTTGTCGTCGAGCCCCGACCCGCCGGTGTCGGCGGCCGTGGCGGTGAAGGTCACCGTGCCGCCCGCGTTGGCGGCACTCGGGCCGGACACGCTGACGGTGGGGGCCGTCCGGTCGGGCAGCGTCGAGGCGGCGGTGGTGACGAGCAGCACGCCGCCGGTGCCGCCGACCGCGCCGTGGGTGGCGTCCGCGAGGCTGACCGCCCGCCAGCCCTCGGTGGGGAACCCCGCGGCGTCGGCGTAGTAGAAGGTGTGGCCGTCGGTGGAGTTCAGGATCATCCCGGCGTCGCCGGCCGACAGGACCGTGCCAGCGGCGTAGTCCACGTCGTAAGGACCGTTGGTGGGGAACGACCGCGCCGAGGCGTTGCCGATGGTCCAGGACGACGAGTTCGTGTAGCCGTCTTCGGTGGAGTTGGTCGTCGACAGGCCGTACGGGTCCGGCGCCACCGACCACATGCGGTTGGGGTTCAAGGGATCGCCGGCAAGGCGCCGGCGCATGCCGTCGCCGTTCCCCGCGGAAGCGGGACGCTTCTGCCCGGCGCTGGCGAGGTCGTTGGTCGTGAAGTACGGCGTGTAGAACGAGCCGATGACGATGTAGCCCACATCCGGGGTGCTCGGCACGAAGAAGCCGTCGACCAGGCCCTCGTTGTAGAGGCCGCTGCCGACCTTGCACGTGTCGTCCGGGGTGTAGGCCCCTCCACCGTTCGGGATGTCGTTGGCGTCCACCCAGGTGCCGGCCTTGCCGACATCCGCGGAGCTGGCGGGCTGCGACCGCGCCATCTGCGATCCCTCGGCGAAGATCCACGCGCGACCGTCGGATGCGAAACGCACCGAGTTGACGTTCCCCAGCGGGTCGGTGTGGGTGCAGTCGGTGAAGGTGGAGTGCGCGGCGTTGTCGGCGACCGAAATCGCGGGTCCGGTGTTCACGTCCTGCCACGTGTCGCCCGCGTCCGCCGACCGCAGCACCTGGCCGCCGTTGCCGACCGCGAGGCCGATGGTCCCGTTCGCCTGGAAGGCGATGCTGTTGAGCCGCACGCTCGACGGGCCGAACCGCCGCAGAAACGTGCCGTCGGGCTGGCGCGCGAAGATCTCGCCGCTGGCCGTCGTGAACCAGAAGCGGGTTGCCGACTGGTAATCGATCGACGTGATCTCCGACGTGGTGCCGGTTGGCACCTGTGTCCAGTCGACGGCCGCGGCCGTTGCCGTCCCGAGGCCAAACGTCGCGATCGCGCCTCCGAGCGCGGCCATCCGTGCGAACCTTCCCATTGCTCCCCCCGCTCCCCGCTGGTCGTCGGGGACTTTACCGGGGCCCGCAAGCCTAGTCTTCGCGCAGGTGCGCTACCGCTTCCTCTTCGAGCAGATGGTGCGCCGCGAGCTGCGGCAGAAGTACCAGGGGTCGGTGCTGGGGCTGGCGTGGTACCTGATCAACCCACTGGTGCTCATGGGCGCCTACTACCTGGTCTTCGCGGTGGCGCTGCGGCCCGGGTTCAAGCACGCGGACTACCCGCTGTTCCTTCTCGTCGGGTTGACCGTGTGGATCTTCTTCAGCCAGTCGCTGCCCGCGGCCGCGTCGTCGCTGCTCGATCAGGGCGCGCTGATCCGCAAGGCGCGGTTCCCGCGCGAGACGATCCCGGCGGCGACCGTCGCCGTCCAGGCGGTCACGTTCCTGGTGGTGCTCGCGCTGGTGGCCGTGGTGACGCTGGCGGTGCGGGGGACCGCGGGCGCGCCGCTGGTGCTCCTGCCGGTGCTGCTCGTCGCGCTCGGGGCGCTCGTGGCCGGGCTGTCGCTGGCGGTCGCCGTGCTGCACGCCTACTACCGCGACGTCGCGCCGATCCTGGGCGCCGTGCTGCTGCCGTGGTTCTTCGTCTCGCCGATCTTCTTCGCGCCCAGCGATGTCGCGCACCATGCGTGGGCGCGCGACGTGCTGACGTGGGCGAACCCGGTCGCGCCGTTCATCACGGCGTTTCGCGACGTCCTGTACGGCGGCGCGTGGCCGAGCGGCGCGACGATCGCCTACGTGCTCGGCGCGGCGGTGCTGGCCCTCGGGATCGGGACGCTGCTGTTCCGGCGCCTGGAGTCCGAGCTCGCGGTGGTCGTGTGACCGTCCGCGCCGGCGAGCTCGTGCTCGAACATGCGTCGCGGGCCTTCGCGGTCCGCGCGGACCCCGGCCGCACGCTGAAGGGCGCCCTTCTGGGCCGCCGGGTCGCCGGCCCTCCGCCGGTCCAGGCCCTCGACGACGTCTCGCTGCGGATCGAGCCGGGCGAGACGGTCGGGATCGTCGGCCGCAACGGCGCCGGCAAGACGAGCACGCTGCGGGTGCTCGCCGGGATCGTTCCGCTGGACTCCGGGCGCGTGGAGGTCGGCGGCCGGTCGGTCGCCCTGCTCGAGCTCGGCGCCGGCTTCGGGCGTGACTTCTCCGGGCGCGAGAACATCCTGCTCAACGGCGCCCTGCACGGCCTCACGCGCGAGGAGATCGAAGCCCGGACCGACGACATCATCGAGTTCTCCGAGCTCGGCCGCTTCATCGACGTGCCGGTGCGCACGTACTCGAGCGGCATGTTCGTGCGCCTGGGCTTCGCGATCGCGGCGCACATGGACGCCGACGTGCTGCTCATCGACGAGGTGCTGGCGGTCGGCGACGAGGCGTTCCAGCGCAAGTGCGAGGCCCGGATCGCCGAGCGCATCGCGGCGGGCGCGACGCTCGTGCTCGTCAGCCACGACGCGGCGCTGATCGGGCGGACGTGCCGGCGCGTGGTCGTGCTCGACGGTGGCGCGGTCGCCTTCGACGGGCCGGTCGACGACGGGTTGCCGTTCTACCATCGGCTCATGGGGACCGAGGTGCCGGCATGAAGCCCGAAGAGGCGCTCGAGCGGGCGAAGGGCGCCTCGTTCGGCGAGGACCTCTCCGGCTTCACGATCGAGCCGACGGACGAGATCACGATCGAGCGGCTGATGGAGTGGGCGGTGATCGAGACCGACCCCGACCTCGTGCGGTCGACGCGCTGGTGGGGCGCTCCGATCACGTGGCTCAAGCGCGGGCTGCGCCACCTCATGCGCCAGGAGCTCGGCCAGGCCTACGCGCAGCAGTCGCGCTTCAACCTGATGGTGGTCACCCGGCTGCAGGAGCTCGAGGCCTTCGTGCGCGATGCGGATGGTCCTCCACCAGGTCCTTAGCGGAGCCGGCCCCTACGACGCGATCACCCGTGAGGCGCTGGCCATCCGGGAGCTCGTGGGCTCGTGGGGGTGGGACGGCGCCGACCACGCGGTCCACATCGATCCGCGCATGGGGCGGCGGATCAGGGCGCTCGACGACCTTGCGCCGGCCGAGGGCGACACGCTGCTCATCCACTACAGCGCGTACGCGCCGCGGCTCGCGCGCGTCCTGGACATGCCCGGGCGCAAGGTGCTGCTCAGCCACAACGTCACGCCCGCCCGCTGGTTCTGGGAGCACGACGCGCAGATCGGCGTGCAATGTGCGCTCGGCCGCCGCCAGCTGCCGGCGTTCGCCGCCCGCTGTGACGTCGTCGCCGGGGACTCGCTGTTCAACGCGCGGGAGCTCGGCAGCGAGCTCGTGCTGCCGCTCGTGCTGCCCTCGATCCGGGCGGACCCGGAGCTGCCCGAGCAGCCCGACGGCCCGCTGACCGTGCTGTTCGTCGGCCGGCTGGTCCCGCACAAGCGCCAGGACGAGCTGATCCGGGCGATCGGGCTCCTGCGCCGCCACCGCGACCCCGAGGCGCGGCTCGTGCTCGTCGGCGAGCCGCTGCACGAGCGCTACGCGGCGGCGCTGGCCGAGCTGGCCGACGAGGCGGCGCCCGGCGGCGTCCTGTTCGAGCGCTCGCTCGACGACGCGGAGCTCGAGGCGCGCTACCGCGCGGCTCACGTCTTCCTGTGCCTCAGCGAGCACGAGGGCTTCTGCGTGCCGGTCGTAGAGGCGTTCGCGCACGGCGTCCCGGTGGTCGCGCGGCCGCGCGGGGCCGTGACCGAGACCGTCGGGGGCGCCGGGCTGCTGCTCGACGGCACGCTCGACGAGATGGTCGAGCTGACCCACCTCGCCCTCACCGACGCGCAGCTGCGCGCCGAGCTGCGCGCGCGCGGCCGCGAGCGCGTCGCCGACTACGGCATCGAGCGCACGTCGCAGCTGCTGCGCGAGCTGCTCAGCCCTTGACGAGCGTGAGCTTCTGCTCGGGCTGGACGTACGCGTCCGGCCCGTGCGCCCAGCGGTAGCGCGTGGTGACCACCGAGCCGAGCTTGCGGTGCCGGCGCTTGGCACTCGACACCGCGGTCCGGCCGACCGGCCGGCGGTGCAGCACGACGTGGAGCTTGCCGGGCAGCACGCGCTTGTACAGGCGGTGGCTGTAGTACACGCCGCCCGGGAGGATCACCTTGGCGCGCACCGCGCCGCCCGCCGGGAGGTACATGTTCACGACCACGTCGCCGTTGTGCAGCAGGCGCGCCTTGCCGACCCGGAAGAGCTTCTTGACCTTCGCGTTGGAGATGAAGTTGCCGTTGGCGTCGAGGCCGCCGGTCGTGCCCGAGGCCACGCCGCCGCCAGCACCCGAGGAGCCGCCGCCGCCCGTCGATCCGCCGCTCGCGTCGATCGGCACGCCGGCGAACGCGAACGTAGCGGTGGCGGACTTCCCGATCGCCGCGTTGGGCGTACTCGCGGGCAGCGAGAGCGTGATCCGGTAGGACTTCTCGGCCGTCTTTCCCGGATCCCAGGTCGCGTCGGTGTCGCTCTTCATCGCGCTGGGCGCGACGCCCGCGGCGTTCGTCCCCCACGCGTAGGTCCCGTCCGGCGCGAAGCCGTTGCACAACGGCCCGAGGTCGCCCAGCCCGGTCCCCCCGCGCTCCACGGTGACCCGCAGGTACTCGGCCAGCGGTCCCGTGATCGCGCCGCCGCTGATCAGGCCGATCGCGGCGTCGCCCTCGTTGCGCACCCGCAGGCAGCGGGTCATCGAGTCGCCGGGCAGCAGGCCGGAGACCTGGAACGCGGGCACCGCGGTGTTGATCGAGATCTGCGGCGCCGGAGCGGCGCGACCGATCAGGCCGGCGAGAGCCGGCACCGCGACGGCGACCGCCGCGACGAGGATCAGGGAGATGAGGACCCGGCGGCGCATCAGGCGGGTCCCGCCGTGGACGTGGCCGAGCCGATGCCGTTGGAGGCGGTCTCGATGACCTTGAATGTGACGCCGGTGAAGTCCACGAGGCTCAGGGCCGTCAGCAGGGTCGAGTTGAGCGCGAGCGTGTTGCCCGCGTTGGCGAAGTTGTGGCACGTGCCCGACTGGCACCACTGCCACTGCTCGCCGGTCACCGACACCGGGGGCTCGCTCGTGGTGATGACGAGCGATCCGTTGGGGTGGGTCATCGCCCAGGTCCCGGGTGTGAGCGTGATCAATCCGTCGACGAGCGGCGTGCCGGTGCGGACGAGCTGCGGCGCGGTCTGCACCACCGGCGCGAAGCTGCTGGCGGTCGAGAGCGCGCTCGAGTTCGCGCGTGTCTGGGTGAAGTTCGCGAACGTGGGCTGCAGGCAGACGGCAGCGGTCGCCGCCAGGATCGCCAGCGCCAGCAGCGCGCGCCTCACGGCCGGCTCCAGACCCAGCGCAGGGCTGCCACGAGCGCCGCGAGGCCGAAGATGCCGAACACGAGCAGGCGCAGCAGCTGGTTGCCCGCCCAGTCGGTGATCGCGCCCACCGCTGGGATCGTCGCGACGACCCGGGCGACAGATCCTGACGGCGCGATCGTCCAGTGCTCCGAGGTGTTGTTGGCGTCGCCGCGCGTCGTCACCGCGATGCGGTCGCCGGCCAGCCGGCGCAGCGTCCGCACGCGATGCGTGATGACGATGCCCTTCTGGTCGGGCGCCGCGAACGACACGATGTCACCCACGCGCATGCTGCGAGCAGCGATGCCGTGGACGAGGACCATGTCGTTGGGAGCGATGGTGGGGCGCATTGAGCCGGTGAGGACGATCTCGGTGCGGTAGCCGAGGGACGCTGCGACGGCCACCGCGATCGCCAGCGCGACGGCAAGGCCGAGCGCGGCGGTCGTGGCCCTCCGCACCCAGCGGCGCGAAGGCGCCGCCGGCCGGTCGAAGGTCGACGCGGCCGACGGCGGAAGCGCGAGCGCCCCCTGGTTCATGTCCTACTTCTGCGACCCGGCGACCTGAGTCGCGACGAAGCTGACCGCAGGGTTGATGCTCTGCGAGATGTCGGCGAGGGTCAGCGTTGTCGGGAGCCTCACCGTGATCTCGTAGATGTGAGACTCGGGATTGGCCCAGGTGCTCCCGGTGTCCGGGGGCAGCGTGACGGCGGCGAGCGAGCTCGCCGCGACGTTGTTGACGAGCGCGGTGCCGACGTTCGTGATGCCGCCGGTGTCCGGCACGCAGTTCTGGAGGTTCGACGTCGTGTCGGTCTTGACGCCGGTCACCTGCTGGATCGTCATCGTCGGGTCGTGGCTGAGGTTCGACGCGTCCGGGATGCTCGGCGTCGCCGTGACGGTGGCCGGCGCGGTCCCGGTGTAGGTCAGCTGCACGCAGCGCGGGATGAAGTCCCCGGGCAGGAGGCCGGTGAGCGTGCCGAACAGGTTGCCGGCGGTCGGCAACTGCGCGAAGTCGAACGAGGCCGTCGTCAGCTGCGACGTGTTCGCCTGCGTGGTGCTGAACAGCGAGAACACGCCAAACGACATGAACGCGCCGACTGCGGCGAGGATGGCGAACGTGGCGAGGAGCTTCTTGGTGGTGGAGCGGCGCATATTTGGGTTTCTTCCTCCGCGGGGGAACGAGGCTGGTTAGCCAGAAGTGGGGATGCGTGTAGTAACGACCAGTTGGCTGTATTTCGGTATCGAACGTTCGTCCGTTTTCCTTTAGGCCGAGCAGGAACTGCCGACTGCGCAGCGGTTGCCACAATGAGGTCGGATGCCGGCCCGCCTCTCGCGCACGACGCTGCTCTCGGCCGCCGGACTCCTCCTCGTCGGGCTGCTGGTCGCACAGCAGACCGGCGCCCGGCATTTCCAGGCTTTTCCGTACGTCGGCCGGGGGCTGGCCGGCGCGGCTCTGCTGTTCTTCGTCACCGGCGCCGCCGCCGCGGCGCGGCTGACGCCCGAGCCGCTGCGTGGCGTGTGGCCGCTCGTCGCGCTGCCGGCCGGCGCGGTGATCGGCAGCATCGCGCTCACGGCACTTGGCTTCGCGGCGGTCCCGCTGACCGTCTCGCTGTGGGTCGTGCTGGCCGGCGGGGTGCTCGCGTGGCTGCGCTTCGCGCGCGGCCGGGCGCCGCGGATCGACTGGGGCGCGCTGCTGCCGTGGGCCGTCGCGGGCGCGCTCGTCTTCGCGATCGCGCTGATCCCGGCGTGGCGGCTGGGCAACACGACGATCTACGGCGACAACCCGGACTCCCACCAGGTCGTGGGGTCGGCGGTGCTCTTCCAGCACGCGCCCGCCTGGGGCACCGACGTCAACCAGCCCGTCGACGTCGTGCCGGGCAACTGGCGCTTCCGGTACCCGATCCTCTACGCGCTGGCCGGGGCGTCGAACCTGTCGCACTTCGACCCGATCCGCGTCTTCCCCGCGATCTCCGGGCTGATGGTGGTGATCGCTGCGCTCGGGCTCGGGGCCCTGGCGGTCTGCTGCCTGCGGCTGCCGCGCGGCGCGGGGCCGTGGGTGGCGATCGTCACCGCGCTCAACGCGATGACGCTGCACATCACCTGGCACCCGTACTACAACCAGCTCTGGGGTCTGGCGCTGCTGCCCTGGACCGTGCTGTTCGGCTGGCTGATGGTGCGCGACCGCTCGCGCGGGATGGCCGTGGCGTTCCTCGGCACCGGGCTGCTGCTGGGGCTCGCCTATCCGCTGGCCTTCCTGTACCCGGCGATGGTCGTGCTGGCGCTGGCCTGGGCCTACGGCGTGCCGCGGCCGAAGATCCCGCGGCTGCGCGGCCGGGCGGCGCTCGGCGCCGGAGTGGTCGCCCTGCTGCTGGCCATCCCGGTGCTCGGCGCGATCGCGAAGGCGGGCGTCGGCTTCGTCCAGTTCTTCACGCCCAACGCGCAGCTGTGGGGCGGCGACTTCTTCACGTTCTTCACCCCGAGCGCGTTCGTTGGGACCAGCGCGGGGGTGGTCGGGGGACTGCTCGTGCTGGCGGTCGCCGTCGGCGCGGGCTCGCGGCTGCTGGCGCGCCGCGAGGCGATCGCGCTCGGCGCGGTGCTCGTCGCGTGCATCGCCTTCGACGTGCGGCTGCGGCTCTCTGACCGCGGCAACTACATGGACTTCAAGCACCTCAGCTACGTCGGCGCGTTCGTGCTCGCGTTCGCGATGGCCGGCGTGGTGGCGCTGGCGCTCTCGCGCCGGCGTGCGCTGATCGCGGCGGCGGTCGCGCTCGGCGGGCTGTGGCTGGTGCCGGCGGTCGTGCGCATCCGCCACGAGGCCGGGCCGACGCTCCAGCAGGTCACCGTCGACATGTTCGCCCTGCGCGACTGGTCGAACGAGCTGCCCAAGGGAACCTCGATCCGCGACGACCTGCCGCCCACCGGACTGCAGCTGTGGGCCAACTACTTCCTCTACAAGCACCCGATCAGCGGGCCCTATCCGATCCTGCACACCACCTACGCGCGGATGCCGTTCGGCGTGACCGGGACCTACGCGCTGACGCCGCGCTTCGTCCCCGGCCACGGCTTCGAGCGCTGGCCGCGCCCGCAGCACACCGATCCCGTGCCGGTCAAGCAGAACTTCTCGTTCATCCTCTGGCGGCTGCACATGCCGAAGAAGTACCCCGACACGTCGTCGGTGGCGATGATCCAGCCCTAGGAGTGCGCGTTCTCGCGGTGCTGGGCGCTGGCCAGCACGCGTGAGATGAAGACCGGGTTGCCGAGCAGGTAGCGGCGCCACATGCGCTGCGGCTCGATGGCCAGGCGGAAGATCCACTCGAGGCCGTTGTCGGCGAGCCAGGCGGGCGCGCGCGGCAGGCGCTCGGAGACCCAGTCGAACAACGAGCCGACCGTCCACAGGACGTCGGTGTCGAGGCGGTGAGCGTTGCGCTCGACCCAGAGCTCCTGCTTGGGGGTGCCCATGCCGACGAGCACGATGTCGGGGCGCAGGGCGTTGATGTCCTCGATGACGCGCTCGTCGTGGGGGCTGCCGGGCTCGAAGTAGCCGTGGTGGCAGCCGACGATGCGCAGGCGCGGGTGGAAGCGGGTGAGGCGGTCTGCGGCCTCGCGGGCGACGCCGGGCTCGCAGCCGAGCAGGTAGAGCGTCTGGCCGTTGTCCTCGAGCAGCCGGGCGAGGTCGCGGATCCAGTCGGCCCCGGTCATCCGGTGGGGGATCTCGACGTCGAGCGCCTTGGCGGCCAGGCGGACGCCGTAGCCGTCGCAGTAGACGAGGTCGGCTCGCTCGAGCACGCGGTGGAGCTCGGGGATCTCCTGGGAGCGGTTGAGCACGTGCGCGTTGACGTACATCACCTTGCGGGTCGGGCCGCCCTGGCCCACCCAGCTGGTGATCCGCTCGAGAAGCTCGTCCGGACGCCCGAGGTCCACCGGGATGTCGAAGATCCGGGAGCTCTGCGGCGGTGCGCTTCCTTGCACCGAGACTGCGGCCTCCACCCCTCGAAGAGTACGCCCCCATAGCCTCCGCGCCGAAATGCGCGTTGCCTTCGACGCCCGGGACGCCCATCGGCCGCCGCTGCGCGGCTGGGGTCGCTACGCGGCCGAGCTCGAGCGCGCGCTGCCCGCGTTCGTCGGCCTGGAGGCCCTGCGCGACGGCGGCTGGGGGCCCGAGACCCTGTTCGAGCAGGTGCGCCTGCCGCGCCTGCTGCGCCGTTCGAAGCCCGACCTGGTGCACAGCACGAACTGCTTCCTGCCGCTGCGCCGGCCCTGCCCCGGGGTCGTCACCGTCCACGACCTGGCCTTCGAGGAGCACCCCGAGGACTTCTCGCGCGAGACCGGCGCCAAGTACCGCTTCTTCACCCCGCGCGCGGTCCGCTCGGCCGAGCGGGTGATCTGCGTGTCGCGCTTCACCGCTGACGACGTCTGCGCGCGCTACGGGGTTCCGGAGGAGCGCGTGCGCGTGGTCCCCAACGCCCCGGCCCTCGCGATGGGTGACGCGCCGCCCTCGCCCGGCGGCTACCTGCTCGCCGTCGGCGACGTGCGACAGAAGAAGAACCTCGACCGGCTCGTGGAGGCGTGGCGGCAGGCCGGGACCGAGCGGCGGCTGGTGATCGCCGGGCTGGGGTCGGGGCCGTGGCCCGACGTCGAGACGACCGGGTTCCTCGACGACGCCCACCTCGACGCGCTGCTGCGTGGCGCCGACCTGCTCGTCCACCCGTCGCTCTACGAGGGCTTCGGGCTGGTCATCGTCGAGGCGATGGCGCGCGGCGTGCCGGTGGCCTGTGCGGACGCCACCGCGCTGCCCGAGGTGGCCGGTGGCGCGGCCGAGCTCTTCGACCCGCTCGACGTCGAAGCGATCGCCGCGGCCATCGGGCGGGCCCTCGCGCGCCGCGACGAGCTGTCGCACCTGGGCCGCGAGCGCGTCGCCGGGCTGTCGTGGGAGCGCACGGCGCGCGAGACCGTCGCGGTCTACGAGGAGGCGCTCGCCGCGTGAGGACCACCGTGCTCGTGCTGTCGGTCGACGAGGCCGGCCTGCTCGAGAGCTGCCTGCCCGCGATCGTCGGGCAGGGCCCGGAGGTCGTCGTCGTCGACAACGCATGCAGCGACGGCACGGTCGAGGTCGCCGAGCGCTGCGGCGCCCGGCTGCTGCGGCTGTCGCGGCGCATGTCCTACGCGGCGGCGATCAACGCGGGGATCGCCGGAACCCCGGGCGATGCCGTGCTGCTGCTCAACGCCGACTGCGTCGCGGCGCCCGGGTTCGTGGCGGCGCTGGAGCGCGCGCTGGGCGCCGACGAGCGCCTGGCCGCGGCGGTGCCGAAGCTCCTGCGCGACGGGGCCGAGGAGATCGATGCGGCGGGGATCGTCGTCACGCGCGGCCGCCGCAACCTGCTCGTAGGCCATGGCGCTCCCGCGGGCGCCTACGCGCGCGGAGGCGGGGTGTTCGGCGGCGACGGGGCCGCGACGCTGTGGCGCCGCGCGGCGCTCGAGGACTGCGCGGTCGGCGCCGAGGTGCTCGACGAGGACATGGAGCTCTGGGCGACCGAGTCCGACCTCGCGTGGCGCGCGCAGCTGCGCGGCTGGCGCAGCGCGTACGTGCCCGACGCGGTCGCGCGCCACGTGCGCACCTACAGCCCGTCGATCGCGCGCGGCGAGCGGCGGCCCGAGCACCGGCGCATGCAGTTCCGCAACCGGCTGGTGATGGTCGCCAAGAACGAGACGCCGCTCGGCCTGCTCGCCGACCTGCCGTGGGTCGTGGCCTACGAGATCGCCGCGCTGGGCTACGCGCTGCTGCGCGAGCGCGCCCTGCTGGGCGCCTATCGCGACGCCTGGGCGCTGCGCGCCGCCACGCGCCGACGCCGCGCGGTCGTGCAGGCGCGCCGGCGCGTGCGCCGGCCGCCGTTCGGGCTGGCGCCACCGCCCTGATCTCCGATAGGTTCGGCCCGCCGGTCCGGCAAACGACCTGGGGGAACGACTATGGATACGTACGTGATCATCCGGCGCGAGGGCTGGCGGTCCGGCCCTGATCTCGAAGCGGCCGCGGCGAAGTCATCGCAGGTCGGCGACGAGGAGATGTCCGACGACATCCGCTGGATCCGCTCCTACGTGCTCGGCGAGGAGTCCGGCGGGCTGGGGACGGTCTGCATCTACCAGGCGTCGAGCCCGGAGAAGATCCGCGAGCACGCCGAGCGCGCGGGTCTGCCGGTCGACGAGATCATCCAGGTGGCCGACACGGTCATCGTGCGGCCCGACCCCGCGGCCGCGCCCGCCGGCTAGAAGCGCCGAAGCACTTCGACGATCCGCGCGCCGGCCGCGCCGTCCCAGCCGTCGGGAACGGCGCGGTCGCGGCCGCGGATCTCGGCGATCAGCGCCGGCGCCTCGCCGATGCGATCGGGCCGCAGGCCCAGCAGCGCGTTCGTGCCGAGCTCGACGGTCACGGGCCGCTCGGTGTTGTCGCGCAGCGTGAGGCACGGCACGCCCAGATAGGTCGTCTCCTCCTGGATGCCACCGGAGTCGGTCAGCACGCCCGCCGATGACGCGACCAGCGCGAGGAAGTCCACGTAGCCCATCGGGTCGAGCAGCCGCACCCCGTCGGGCTCGGCGGACAGGTTCTGGCGGGTGCGCGGATGGACGGGGAAGACGACCGGGAGCTCCGCCGCGACCGCCGCGAGCTGCTCCATCGCGACCTCGAGCAGCGGCCCGTCGACCAGCGTCGGGCGGTGCAGCGTCACCACGAGGTAGCCGCCCGGCTCGAGGCCGAGCTCGCCGGCGACCGGCGACGCGTCGATCCGCGAGCGCATCGCGACCAGGCTGTCGATCATCGTGTTGCCGACCGCGTGGATCGCCGTCTCCGGGCGACCCTCGGCGAGCAGGTGCGTCCGGGCCTCGGGCGAGTGGATGAACAGCAGGTCGCTGACGGCGTCGGTGACGACGCGGTTGACCTCCTCGGGCATCGTGCGGTCGAACGACCGCAGGCCGGCCTCGACGTGGCCGACCGGGATGCCGAGCTTGACGGCGACGAGCGCGGCCGCCATCGTCGAGTTGACGTCGCCCGGCACGAGCACGAGGTCGGGGCGCTCGGCCTGGAGCACCGGCTCGAGGCGTTCCATGACGTGCGCGGTCGTCACCGCGTGCGAGCCGCCGCCCGAACCGAGGTGGTGGTCGGGCTCACCGAGCCCGAGCTCCTCGAGGAAGACGTCGGACATCGCGCGGTCGAGGTGCTGGCCGGTGTGGACGAGCACGTGCTCGAAGGCGTCGTCTGCGGCGAGCAGCGCCGCGATCGGCGCGATCTTCATGAAGTTCGGCCGTGTGCCGACGACCGAGACGACCTTCACGCGGCGGCGGCCTCCGCGTAGACGTCCCAGGTCGCGCGCGCCGCGTCCTCCCAGGACCAGTCGGGGGGATCGGGCGCCGGGCGCCGGGCGGTGGCCGCCGTGGCCAGCAGGCCGGCGAGGTCGTCGTGGCCGACGAACGTCGCGCGGTCGGCGAGCACCTCGCGCAGCGCGGGGACGTCGCAGGCGACGACCGGCGTGCCGCACGCCAGCGCCTCGACCGACGGCAGGCCGAAGCCCTCGTCGTCGGAGGCCAGCACGAGAGCGCGGGCGCCCGTGTAGATCGCGGCGAGGTCGTCGTCGGGGACCTGGCCCGTGAGCGTGACGTCGGGCAGCTCGTGGGCCCACTGCTTCGCCGGGCCGACGAGCACGAGCGGCATGTCGCGCGGGGCCTCGGCCAGCGCCTGGACGCGCTTGCGCGGGTCGGGGTGCTCGAGGCCGCCGACCCACACGAGGTACTCGTCGGGCAGGGCGTAGCGCTGGCGAACGGTGGCGACGGCCGCCGAATCCATCGGCCGCATCGCCGGCGCGGCGGCCTCGGGGATGACGATGACGCGGTCGCGGGGCAGGTCGAGGTGGTCGATCGCATCGCCGGCCACGGCCTCGGTCGGCACGATCACGCGCGCGGCGCGCTCGACGGCCATGTAGCGCAGGCGGAAGCGCATGCCGGTGCGCAGGTACTCGCTGCGGCGCTTGAGCGGGATGAGGTCGTGCAGGGTGACGACCTGCGGGCAGGGGCTGCGAACGCGGACGCCGTCGATCCACGGCGCGTGGAAGATGTCGGCGCCGCGGCGGGGGCGCGCGCTCTCGACGACCTCGTTGTCGTCGGCGGTGCTGCGCAGCGCGTCGAGCAGGCAGCGGGTGTAGCGGCCGATGCCGCGCGGGTCGGCGGCCGGGCGGCTGTCGAACGCGATCCTCACGGCGCGATCAGCGCCTCCACGCGGCGCGCGTAGCCGTCGGCGTCGAAGCGCCGGGCGCCGGAGCGGGCGTGAGCCGCGAGCTCGTCGCGCCGCTCGAGCGCGCGCACGACGCCGTCGGCAAGCGCGTCGGGGCGGCCGGGCGGGACGAGCACGCCGTCGACGCCGTCGCGCACGACCTCGGGTAGCCCGCCGACCGCGGTCGCCACCACGGGCGTGCCCGCGGCCATCGCCTCGGCCAGCACCGTGCCGAAGGGCTCGGCGTACGAGGGCAGGACGAGAAGGTCGAGATGCGACATGAGCGATGGGGCGTTCTCCACCCAGCCCACGGTCTGGACGTCGGAGGCGGCGGCGACAAGCGCACCATATCCGGGGTCGGCGGAGTAGGCGTCGGATCCCATGATCACCACCTGGGAGCCGGGGACGCGGGCGCGGATGGCCGGCGCCGCGCGCACGAGGTCGAGCACGCCCTTGCGCGGCTCGATGCGCCCCGCGTAGCCGATGACCGGGCCGTCGCCGCGTTCCCACGGCGGCGCCGCGGCCGGCTCGGCGTTCAGCTCGACCGGGCAGCCGACCACGTGTGCCGCGAGGCCGTCGAGGCGGTCGGCGACCGCCTCGGAGTCGGCGAGGACGACGTCCGCGCGGCGCCAGAAGCGCGGCACGCGGTCGACGAGGTCGTGGACGTGCAGGACGGTGCGCGCGGCGTTCGCGACCGCCGGCAGCAGCCGGCCGGCGACCGTGCCGTTGAGGTAGACGACGTCGTGGGCGCGGGCGAGCCGGCGGGCCTTCGGGAACGAGCGCAACGCGGTCGCGCCCGCGCGTGCGGCGAGCCCGCCGACCGGCAGCTCGTCCGGCCCGGCGACGGTCACCTCCCAGCCGTCCAGGCGATCGATCAGGCGCCGCAGGCCGATCTCGGCCCCGCCGGGATGCGCCACGGCGTTGACGGCGAGCATGCGCGGCACTCGAGGCATCGTAGGCTCGCGGCGTGGACGCGTTTCGCGAGGGGGTGTGGGACGCCGTGCCGGCCGACGCGCAGCCGGAGGCGTTCGAGCGCCGCCGGCGCTGGCTGCTCGCGCACGTCGCCCCCGGGGCGAAGGTCCTCGACGTCGGCTGCGGCGACGGCGCGTTCGCCGCCGAGCTGCTCGCAGCGGGCGCGACGGTCATCGGCGTCGACGTGGCCGAGAGCGCGCTCGCCCGCGCCCGCGTGCGCGCCCCGCGGGCGGACCTGCGGCTCGCGCGCGAGGGCGAGCCGCTGCCGATCGACAACGGCTGGGCGGATGTGGTCTGGGCCGGTGAGACGCTCGAGCACGTCGTCGATCCCGCCGGGCTGCTCGCCGACATCCGGCTCGCGCTGCGCCCGGGCGGGGAGCTGCTCGCCACGACGCCGGCGCACGGCCCGCTGCTGACCCGGACCGCGCGCCTCGATCCGCGCTCCGACCACCTGCGGTTCTTCACCCGGCGCTCGCTGCGGTGGCTGCTGGCGCCGCATTTCGGGAACATCTCCGTGCGGCGGTCCGGTGGGAGGTTCTACGCCTGCGCGTCCTGATCGACACCAGCTACGCCCTGCGCGGCCCATCGGGCACCGCCACGTACGTGCTCGAGCTCGTTCCGGCGCTGCGCGCCGAGGGCGTCGAGGTCATCGAGGCGGCCAACGAGCGGCGCCGCCCGCCGTCGGGCGGCGGCATCGGCAGCGTGCGCAACTGGCTGGCCGACCGCCGCTGGCTGGCCCGGGGGCTGCCGCAGTTCGCCGCCGACGTCGGCGCGGCGATCGTCCACCATCCGCTGCCGGCCCACGCGCGCCAGCCTCCGAGCCGGCAGGTGATCACGGTCCACGACCTGGCCTTCGAGACGCACCCCGAGCACTTCGACCCGCGCTTCGCGCGCTGGGCGCGGCGCGCGCATCGCCGCGCGGCCGAGCAGGCCGACGTCGTCATCTGCGTGTCGGAGACGACGGCCAACGACGTGCGCGAGCGCTGGGGGATCCCCGACGACCGGATCGTCGTCGCGCCGCACGGGCCGGGACAGGAGCTGCCCGACGTGCCCTCGCGGAAGCCCGAGCACGTCCTCTACCTCGGCGACGACGAGCCGCGCAAGAACCTCGACCTCGTGCGCCGGGCGACGTTCCCGCTGCCGCTGCGGATGATCGGGGGCGCCGGCGAGGGCGTCGACCCGCCGACGCTCGCGCACGTCTTCGCGGGCGCGCTCGCGCTGGTGCACCCGTCGCTGCACGAGGGCTTCGGACTGGCCCCGCTGGAGGCGATGTGCGCCGGCGTGCCGGTCGTCGCGGTGCGCTGCGCGGCGGTCGAGGAGGTCTGCGGGGACGCCGCGGTCTACGTCGACGCGCACGATCCGGCGGAGCTGTCGGCGGCTGTCGCGCGCCTGCGGCAGGACGCGGCATGGCGCGCGGCGCTCGTCGCCCGGGGCCGCGAGCGCGCCGCGCAGTTCTCGTGGGCGGCGTCCGCGCGCGCCCACATCCGGGCATACGAGCGCGCGCTCGCCCGCGGCTAGGGTCAGGCGCGCGTGCGCATCGCGATCCTCGGCACCCGCGGCATCCCCGCGTCCTACTCCGGCTTCGAGACGGCGGCCGAGCAGCTGGCCAGCCGCCTGTCCGAGAAGGGGCACGAGGTCGTCGTCTACTGCCGCCCCCACGTCGTCGACCGGCGCCTGCGCGAGTACAAGGGCGCACGGCTGGTCCACCTCCCGACGATCCGCAACAAGTACCTCGACACGTTCGCGCACACGTTCCTGTCGAGCCTGCACGCGGCGCGCCGCCTGCATCCCGACGTCGCGCTGTTCTTCATCGCCGGCAACTCGCCGATGTGCCTGATCACGCGCGGCGCCGAGATCCCGACGGTCATCAACGTCGACGGCCTGGACTCCGACCGCTCGAAGTGGCCGCCCCTGGCGAAGGCCTACCTGCGCTTCGCCGAGCGCAACGCGCCGCGCTGGGCCGACGAGGCGCTCACCGACTCGCACGCGGTCGCCGAGATCTTCGAGGCGCGCTACGGCCAGCGCATCGGCGTCGTGCCCTACGGGGTCGAGGACCCGGGCGGCGACGGCCTCGACACGCTCGCCGAGCTCGGGCTGGAGCCGCGGCGCTACATCCTGTTCGTCGGCCGCCTCGAGCCCGAGAACAACCCGCACGTCCTCGTCGAGGCGTTCAGCCGGATCCCGCTGAAGGACACCGGCGGCATGAAGCTCGTGGTCGTCGGCGGCGCGCCCTACGCGGACGAGTACATCAAGCAGGTCAAGCGCGCCGGCGACCCCCGCGTCCTGTTCCCGGGCTACATCTTCGGCAAGGGCTACTGGGAGCTGCAGCGCAACGCCTACGCGTTCTGCGCGCCGACCGAGGTCGGCGGCACGCACCCGGTGATCCTCGAGGCGCTCGCCGCCGGCAACTGCGTGATCGTCAACGACCACGCGCCGAACGTCGAGACCGTCGGCGACGCGGGCCTGACGTTCTCCGGCCGCGAGGGCGTCCCGTCGCTGACCGCCCAGCTCGAGCGGATCCTCGCCGACCCCAAGCTCGTCGACGAGTACCGCGGCCGCGCGCGCGAACGGGCGCGCATGTACTCGTGGGACGCGGTCGCCGACCAGTACGAGACGCTCCTGCGCCGCGTCTGCGAGATGCGCGGGCCGGGCGTCCTCCCGCCCGAGCTCGTCGACGCCGCCTAGCCCACCGACACGGACCGGCTCTCCTGGCCGTTCCAGGAGATGCGCAGGGCGCCGCGGCCGCGGGCGATGACGGTCGTCCAGACGTAGCCGCGGTCGGCGGTGCCGCTGCGGGTGCCGATCGCGCGCCAGGACTTCGAGCCGCGGGCGCGGAACTGGATCTGGACCGTCGGCGCGTGTCCGTTGTCGGCCGGGCGGATGAGGGCCCAGACGCGCATGCGCTTGCCGTGGCGGGTGTGCGGGCTCGGGACCCAGATCGGGAGCTTGTACGCGTTGAACGCCGGCTTGTTGGCGCCGTTGATGTAGCGCAGGCCGCTCTGGAAGGTCAGGCCGATCGGCGGGCCGCCGTCGACGAGCAGGAACTGCGAGAGGCTCTGGACGGCGGGGTTGCGCCAGGCGATGTACTCGGCCTCGTCGAGGTAGGCGGCCTGGCGCGTCGGTGAGACGCCGAGGCGGTCGGGCGGGTTGGTCTGGTAGCCGAACTCGGTCAGGTAGAGCGGCACGCCGTGGGCGCCGACCGGCTGGCGGTAGCGCAGCCAGGCGCGGCGCAGCGTGTCCGAGAGCTTCGGCAGGTTGGCGATCGTCAGGTAGAGCGGATCGGTCGGCTTCTTGTTGGGCGCGAACGTCAGCTCGTAGGGGTGATGCGAGAAGCCGCTGGCCTTGAACAGGACCGGGTGCTGCGCGGGGAACGTCGTCAGCGGGTCCTTGGTCGGGCAGCCGCGGATCCGCGCCGCCCGGCCGCGATAGACCTCGTTGTACTTGTTGACGCAGTAGAGCTCGGTGATGAACTGCTGCGGCTTGATCGCGCGGCTGATGCCCTTGACGTTGAGGCCCTTCGGCGCGGTCACGCCGATGAGGATCGTGTCGCTGCCGTGGCCGGTGGACGACAGCCCGTTGTACATCGCGTCGGCGAGGCCGCGGTAGAGCGTCGGCGACGTCGGCACCCAGGCGCGATGGCCCTTGGAGCCGTGCTGCGTCCACTGCGGCGTCAGCCAGCCGGGCTGGTTGGGCTCGTTCCAGATCTCCCACCAGTCGACGCGCGGCAGCGGCGGGCCGGGCTTGGTCGTCGTGGTGTACGCCGGCTGGTAGCCGGGCAGCCCGGGCACGCCCTTGGCCGGGTGGTTGACGGTCTTGGGCCGGTCGTCCTTGGCCAGGAACGAGCCGCTGTAGCGCGTCCCGAGCGCGCGCACGAACGCGTTGAACTCGGTGGGGCTCGGGTTGTAGGTCGAGTCGAGGTCCTTGCGGCGCGGGTTCGGAGTCGCCCACTTGGGTGCCGGGCCGGCGACGTCGAACATCACGCCGATCCCGCGCGCCCCGGCCAGCCGCACGAGCGTGTCGTAGCGCTCCCATCGGGCGTTCTCGTAGGCGTCCGGATCGGAGCCGTCGAAGCCCTTGGGCTTGGTCTGGCTGGAGGCGTCTGGCGCGACGGCCCCCCAGAACACCGTCACGCGGACGCGGTCGACGCCGAGCGCGCGCAACGTGTTGAGCGTGTCGGTGACCTTCGAGGGCGGCGAGAACTCGAGCAGGTCGTCGTCCTGGAACATCGATTGCTGCTCCGAGCCGGCGAGCGCGGCCGACGGGGTCAGCAGCAGTGCCGCCAGCGCGGCCGTGACGAGCGTGCGGCGGAGCATCAGGAGGCCGGCGCGCCTGACAGCTGGCGGTTGATCGCGATCAGCAGCTGGATGCCGTCGAACGACCGCGGGTCGAGATACAGGGCGGCCGCCAGCGTCTTCTTGGCCGCCGTCGGGTTGTGCAGCTCGGTGAGCTGGAAGTTCGCCAGCGCCAGCCACGTGCTGGGGTTCGCCGGCTGCAGCCGCACGGCGCGCTCGAGCGCGGTGCGCGCGCCGGGCAGGTTGCCGGCCTTCGTCTCGATCACGGACTGGTCGAAGTACGGGTCGACCGCGACGGGGTCGCGCTGGTGGGCATTGCGCACGAGCTCGCGCGCCTTGGCGATCTGCGGCGGGTTCGCGGTGATCGCGGCGAGCGCCTGGTCGCCCGCGTCGATCGAGCGCTGCGGCTGCCACGCGGCCCACGCCGCGCACGCCGCCAGGCCGATCGCGCCGACGGCGGCGGTCAGGCGAACGCGGTCGTCGAGGCCGTCGCGCGCGCGGGCGAGCATGCGCGTGGGGATGCGCGGCGGCAGCCCGAGGGCGCCGCGGCCCGCAAGCCAGCCGCCGGCGAGCAGCGCCGGGAATGCGACGCCGGGCACGAACCACGTCCAGTCGACGAACGAGTGCACGCCGAAGACGATCACCACCGTCGTGAGCGTGAGCAGGCCGACGCGCTCGGGTGTCGTGCGCAGCTCCGCGCCACCACGGTGCAGGCCCGTGGCCTGCGACACCGCGAGCGCCAGCGCCACCAGCGCGGCGAACGAGAGCGCGAGGCCGATCAACCCGCGGTCGGCCAGCGTCTGCACGACGTAGCCGTGGGCATGGGCGACCTCGAGGTCGTCGTTGCGGTAGTGCAGGCGCGCGGTGTCGTAGCCGCCCGCGCCGACGCCGAACCACGGATGGTCGCTGCCGATCTTGAACGCGTCGTTCCAGTAGCGGGCGCGCACGCTGCCGACGGCCGTCAGGCGGCTCGGGTCGTTGGACGGCAGCTTCGCGTCCGGGTTGGTCAGCGTGTCCCAGGCGTGCGAGATCGAGCCGCCGAGGCCGCGCTGGCTCGTGGCCAGCCCGCCGGCGGCCGCGACCGGCACGAGCGCCAGCACGACGAGGATCGCCAGCCCGGCGCGACGCCGGAACAGCGTCGAGGGCGAGCGGTGCGAGGCCCAGAAGCTGACCGCCAGCCCGGCGGCGAGCAGCGCGACGGCCATGAAGAAGACGAGGATCCCCAGCTGGTGGCCGGCCTGGTCGCGCAGGCTCAGCGGCACCTTGTCGTCGCTCAGCGCGCCCTGGCCGAACGCCCACGCGATCACGAGGATCGCCCCGACCGCGCCGGTGGCCAGGACCGCGAACCCGCGCAGGCGCAGCGGCACGAACCCGAACCAGAACGCGCAGCCGACGGCCAGCGCGAGCAGCGCGCCGCGCGAGTAGGCGAGCAGCACGACGACGAGCAGCAGGCCGGTCGCCGGGTAGGCGAGCGCGTTGAACGCCGCGTGGCCCGCACGCCTTGCACCCAGCCACAGGCAGCCGGGGACGCCGAGCGCCGCCATCAGCCCCACCGCGTTCCAGTAGCCGAACGGCTCGCGCAGGCGCGCGTAGATCTCGTCGGGCTCCAACCACGCCGGGAAGACCTTGTGCATCAGCGCCCACGCGGACACCGCGACGCATGCGACGGTGATCCCGCCGAGGACGACCGTCCAGCGGTGCGGCGCGAGCCGCACGAAGCACATGCCGATCACGAAGACCGCGAGATAGGTCACCAGGCGGTTGGCCTCGATCCAGCTCTGGTCGGGCACGACCGACCACACCGTCGAGACGGCGGTCGTGATCACGAACAGCGCGAAGAACGCGGCGGCGGTGGTGCCGGGGAGCATGCGCCGGGTCGCGGGCACGACCAGTACCGCGAGCGCGGCGACCACGCCGACGGCGAGGTCGACGACGATCTCGACCACGGTGGTGTCGTCGATCCGCAGGCCGCCGTTGGCCTTCACGGCGACCCAGGCGAGCGCCGCGCCCAGCAGCCCGGCGTAGACCCAGTCGGACTCGATCGCCGGGAAGCGCAGCGCGACGGGCTGCGCGCGGGTCGCCATGCCGGCCTGCGCGCTCATCGGCCGGCGCGGGAGCGGACGAGCCGCCCGACCGTCATGCCGGTCCCGATCAGGGCCAGCACGACGACGACGAGCAGCGGCTTGGGCAGGTTGGTGACCGCGGCGGAGACCTTGTGGTACGAGAGCGCCCCGGGGGTGACCAGCGACGTGCCGATGCGCTGCGGCGCGGCGCCCGACTTCAGCGCGCTGGCGATGTCCTTCTTGGCCTGGGCGACCTCCTGCGGCGAGGTGCCTCCGAGCGGGTTGCGCGACGTCGCGCCCGGCGTGTGCGGCGTCTGCACGCCGAGCATCGCGCGCCGGATGATCGACTCGCAGTCCGAGTACTCGCGCAGGTCCGAGGGCATCTGCTTGAGCGCCTGCTCGTAGTCCTTCTCGGAGTACTTGCGCGACAGACCGCCGTTGCCCTGCGCGCAGTCCTTGAGGACCTGGGCGCCGCTCGCGAGGGCCGCGCTGGGCGGCGCGAGGAGGCACAGAACGACGGCTGCGGCGATCCCGATACGTCGCAGCATCGCCTTCGACGCTAGCAATCCAGGGCCTCCCGGAGCGCCGCTTCGACGCCCGCGGCCCACGCTTCGTGGGTGTAGGCGGCGACGTCCCGGGTGCCGTTGTCGGCCAGCCGGTCGCGCAGCTCGCGGTCGCTGCGCAGGCGCGCGATGGCCTGCGCGAGACCGCCCACGTCGCCCGCTCCGAAGACCAGGCCGTTGCGCTCGTGGCGGACCAGGCCGCCGGCGACGGCGCCCACCTCGTCTGACGCGATGATCGCGGTGCGTTGGTTCATGGCCTCGTTGATCGCGAGCCCCCACGGCTCGCGGAACGCCCGCGTGCGCACGGACGGCACTACGAGAACGCTCGCCCGCGCGTAGAAGTTGCGGACCTCGTCCGGCGTTGCGCCACCGGTCAGGATCTCCAGGCGGCCGTCGCCGTCCCAGGCGTCGCGCAGGACGCGCAGGCCCTTGCCGGGCTCGTCGCGCCCGACGAAGAGGACCGTGAAGCCGTCGTCGGGCGCGCCCGACGGCTGGGCCCAGAAGCCGTTGTCGACCGCCTGCGGCGCGACGTGCACGCGCCGAGCGCCGTGGGTGCGCACGTAGGCCGAGACGTGCTCGCCGTAGGTGACGACCGCGTCGGCGCCGCGGTAGATGCGCAGCAGCGGCAGGTAGCTGAGTGCGTGGGCGAGCGTGCGCGGATGCGCCCAGAGGCTCGCCCAGAGGACGAACGGCACGCCGGCGCGGCGGGCCCCCGCGTAGGCGCCGGGCAGCGCGACGCGCCCGCCGGTCCCGCAGACGACGGCGTCGTAGCCGCCGGTCGCCGCGAGGCCGCGGACCTCGCGCTCGGCCACCGGCCGGCCGTGGCCCGCGACCGGCTCGGAGCCGTGCTGCAGCCGGCCGCCGTAGGTCACGAGGTCGAGCTCTACGCGCCGCCCGAGCGCGGCGAACGCGCCGACGCGGTCGAACGGCACGTGGTTGGTCACGAACAGGACGCGCATCAGCGCACGGCAGCCTGGTAGGCGGCGAGGGTCGCGTGGCCGCACGCCTCCCACGTGAAGTGCCGCTCGACGGTCCCGCGCGCCGCGGCGCCGAGCTCGTCGCGGCGGGCGAGCGCGTCGAGCACCGTCGCAGCCAGCGCGCCGTCGCCCGCGAGCAGCAGCCCGGGGCCGGTTGCGGCGATCTCCTCGGGGCCGGGCTCGCCGGCACGCCCCACCGCCGGAAGCCCGCCGGCCATCGCCTCGACGTACGCGACGCCGAACGCCTCGGCGACCGACGGCATCACGAAGACCGCGCAGCGCCGCGCCCGCGCGAGCGCCTCCTCGTGGTCCAGCGCGCCGGCGAACTCGACGCGGCCGGCGACGCAGAGCTCCCGCGCGAGCGCCTCGAGGGCGCCGCGCTCGGGCCCGTCGCCGATCACGACGTAGCGCAGCTGCGGGTGCTGCTCGAGCACGCGCAGCACGTCGGCGTGGCGCTTGCGCACGATCAGGTTGCCGACGGTGACGAGGGTGTTCGGCTCGTGCTCGGGCTCGAGCACCGGGACGTC
>Ga0070660_100000623_pt1 | contig 23620 bp, 25 predicted proteins | sample KBSC33metaG_FD_64670 | JGI IMG/M metagenome (GOLD analysis project Ga0070660, IMG submission 64670) | Corn rhizosphere microbial communities from Kellogg Biological Station, Michigan, USA - KBS C3-3 metaG | ecosystem: Host-associated > Plants > Roots > Rhizosphere > Soil ... | reverse complement strand
CGCCTCCAGCCCTAGATGACCGATCCCGGGCGGCTCGCGGGATGGTGGCGCCACGCGGTCCTCGCCGGCTTCGCCGCCGGGTTGCTGCTCTCGGCGCACCTGGCGGCGCCGGGCGGCTGGGCGCCGTGCGCGATCGCGGGGAGCTTGGCGCTTGCCGTGGTCGTCGCCCGGGCCCGGCACGGTCCGTCCGCGATCGCGGTCGCCGCCGGGCTGATCGCCGCCGGCGCGATCGCAGTGCTCGCCGGCCTCGGCCTCGGCTCGGTGCGGATCGCCGCGATCGACAGCGGCGCTCTGCCGGGTGCCGCCGGTCAGCAGGTTGCGATCCGCGGCTCGGTCACGGCGGTGCCGCGCCGCAGCTTCGGGGAGGTGCGTATCCAGCTCGACGCGCCGGAGGGGCGGGTGATCGTGACCGCGCCCGAGCCGGTCGCAGACGTCGACGTCGGCGACGGGCTCGAGGTCCGCGGCGTCCTTCGCCGTCCCGACGACTTCCGAGCCGGCGAGCTCGCCCGCGCCGGCGCCGCGTTCGAGCTCGCCGCGGGACGGATCCGCCCGACCGGCGCCACCCGCGCGGGCCTCACCGGCGCGCTCGATCGGATCCGCGGCCGCGCCGAAACCGCCCTCGGCGACGGCCTCGACCCCGGCCAGGAGGCGCTTGCCCGCGGCTTCGTCCTCGGCCAGGACGACCGGATCGAGCCGCTCGTCCGCGAGCAGTTCCGCCGCGCCGGCCTCAGCCACCTGCTCGCCGTCTCGGGGCAGAACGTCGTCCTGCTCGCGATCCTCGCCGGGGCGGCGCTGGCCCTGTTCGGTTTCGGCCTCCGTGCGCGCCTCGCGGTGACGCTGCTGGTGGTCGCGCTCTACGTCCCGATCGCCGGTGCCGGCCCGTCGATTCAGCGCGCCGGGGTGATGGGCGGCGCCGCGATCGCGGCGACGCTGGCCGGCCGGGCGACGGATCGCGCCTATCCGCCGCTCCTCGCCGCCGCCGTGACGCTCCTGATCAACCCGCGGTTCGGGGGCGACGTCGGCTGGCAGCTCAGTTTCGCGGCAGTCGCAGGGATCATGCTCTGGGCCGGCCCGCTTCGCGACCTGATCGGCGAGCGGCTGCCGGCAGCGCTGCCGGACCCCGCGCGGCGGGCTCTCGCCGACGGGGCCGCGATGACGCTGGCAGCGACCGTCGCGACGGCGCCGCTGATCGCCCACGACTTCGAGCGGCTGTCGGCGGCGTCGATCCCGGCGAACCTGCTGGCGATGCCGGCAATTGCGCCGGTCATGTGGATCGGCATGCTGCTCGGCCTGCTCGGCCAGGTCCCGGGCGTCCCGACGGCGCCGCTCGGAGCCGTCGAAGGAGCCCTGATCGACTACGTCGCCGCCGTCGCCGCGACGCTCGGCTCGCCGCGATGGGCCGAGGTCGATGTCGCCCTGCCCGGCCCGGCCGCAACGATCGCGGTCTATCTCGCGTGCTCCGCCGCGGCTGCGGTGACGATCGCGGCGCTTCGGCGCCGCCGCCGGCTGCGGCTGCCGATCGCCGCGCGCACCGCCCTCGCGGCCGCGACCCTCGCGATCCTCCTCCTCGCCATCGATCCGGGCGGCGACCGGCGCGACCCGCCACAGGGAGCGCTGCGCGTCACCGGGCTCGACGTCGGGCAGGGAGATGCGACCCTGCTCGAGCCGCCGCGCGGCGATCCGGTGCTGATCGACGGCGGGCCGCCGGGGGCCGCCGCCGACGCCCTCGACCGCCTCGGCGTCGACCGCCTCGCCGCCGTCTTCGCGACCCACGACCAGCTCGACCACACAGGCGGCCTCTACGAGGTGCTCTCGACCCGGTCGGTGGCGACGCTGGTTCGCGGCCGCCCGGCGCCGCGCCTCGAGGCGGCGGCCCGCGCCGGCGGTGCCCGCGTCGTCGCCGTCGCCGAGGGCAGCGCCCTGCGATTCGGTCCGCTCCGGATCGACGTCCTCTGGCCGCCCCGCGATGGCGCGCCGGCTGCCGATCCGAATGGCGACTCGCTCGTCCTGGCGGCTTCGTTTCACGGCTGGGACGTTCTCCTCACCGGCGACGCCGAGGCCGAGGCGACCCATCTCGACCCCGGTCCCTTCGACGTCCTCAAGGTCGCCCATCACGGCAGCGACGACGCCGGCCTCGAGTCGCTCCTCGACCGCTCGGTCCCGCGCGTCGCGCTGATCGAGGTCGGTGCCGGCAACCCCTACGGGCATCCCACCGACGCGACGCTCGAGGCTCTCGCCGCGCATGGCGTCTGCGTGCTTCGCACCGACCTCGACGGCGATCTGACGGTCGAGATCGGTCGCGCCGGGATCAGCGCCGGGACGAGCCGTGGCAGCGGCCTCGCCGGACGTCCCGGCTGCACTGCCGCCGGGTGATCGGACCGCCTGCGGACGTAGACTCGCGATCACCTGATGTCCGACGAGATGCGATCCGCCTACCTGTTCGCGGGCGACGATGCCGCGAAGCTGTCGGCCACGCTGAACCGGCTCCGCGCCCGGGCGGAGCGGGAGGGGGGCCCGGGCGCGCTCGAGGACTTCAGCGCCGCCGCCGGCGCGGCGCCCGACGCCGACGCGCTGGTCGGCGCGATCCCGGCGCTGTCGCTCACCGCCGAGCGCCGCTACCTGCTCGCCGACGGCGTCGATCGCTGGAAGAAGGCCGAGGTGGAGGCCGTCGCCGCCGCGCTCGGCGCGGTCCCGACTGACGTGACCATCGTCCTCGTCGCCCGCGGCAAGGCGCCGAAGCCGCTCGCCGAGGCGGTGACGGCCGCCGGCGGCGAGGCCCGGACCTTCGCGGCGCCCGACAAACGCAACCTGCCGGGCTGGCTCACCGAAGGCGCGCGCCGGCGCGGCTTCGCGCTGGCGCCGCAGGCCGCTCGCGCCCTGATCGCCCGGATCGGCAGCTCGACGGAACGCCTCGCCGTCGAGCTCGACCGGCTCGCGACCTGGGCCGGGGAGGGCGGCGAGGTCGGGATCGAGGAGGTCGAGCGAATGACCGTCGACACCTCCGAGCTCCGTGGCTGGACGCTCGCCGACGCGATCGTCGAGCGCGACAGGGAGCGCTCGGTTGCCGTCACCGAGGAGCTGATCGCCCAGGGCGATCCGGTGCCGGCCCTCGTCGGCGGTATGGCGAAGCGCCTCCGTGACGCCTACGGCGCGGCAGCCGCGCTCGAGGACGGCGTCCCAGCCGCGCAGATCGAGAAGACGCTGCAGATCCATCCGTACGCGGCGAAGATGCTCGTTCGCTCGGTCCAGGGAGTCGATGCGTCCGAGCTCTCGGCCGCGATCGGGGCGATCGCCGACCTCGAGTGGTGGACGCGCGGCGGTTCCGACTACGACGACAGGGTCGCGCTGACCGTCGCGGTCAGACGCGCGGCCGGCGAGACGGCGCCCGGGTGAGCGGAATCGAGGGAGGGGAGAGGCGAGTTAGGAGCCGGCGACGATCCGCGCCGCGCGGGCCTTCTTGCGGGCGCCGGTGTTGGCGTGCAGGGCGCCCTTCTGAACGGCCTTGTCGATCCGCGAGATCAGCGTCCGCTGCTCGGCCCCCGCGGTCTCGGAGTCGCCCTCGGCGACCGCTTCCTCGAGGCGGCGGAATTGCGTCTTGACCGCTCCGGTGAGGCGACGGTTCTCGTCGTGCTCGCGCTCGGAGCGGAGGATGCGCTTCTTCTGTGAGGCGATATTGGCCATCGGCGGCCGCAAACTGTAGCGATTGATGGACGAGCCGACGGACACGACCGAGCTGCCGCCGTTGCCGGCGAGCGCGCGCCGCTTCCACCCTGCCTACGCGGTCGATCCGATCGACGAGGAGTTCGCCGGCTCGGCGCTCGGGCCGGGGCCGACCGGGGCGGGGCGCCAGGACCGCCGGATCGGACGCTCGACAGCGTTCTTCAGCATCGCGACCGGGGCCTCGCGGCTCGCCGGCCTGGTCCGCGAGATCATCGCCGCGGGCTACTTCGGCGTCGGGCCGGCGATGTCGGCCTTCACGATCGCCTTTCAGATCCCGAACCTCGTCCGCAGCCTGTTCGCCGACGCGGCCCTGCAGGGCGCGTTCGTGCCGGTCTTCACCGAGCAGCTCGAAGCCGGCAACAAGCGCGAGGCGTTCCGGCTGGCGTCGACGCTGATCTTCCTGATCACGGCGGTGCTCGGCGTCATCACCGCGCTGTTCATCCTCGTCGCGCCGCTGCTGATCCCGCTGCTCGTCCCCAGCCTCGACGAGACGACCCGCGACCTGACCGTGACCCTCTCGCAGCTGCTCTTCCCGATCCTCGTGATGCTCGGCGTCTCCGGTGTCGTCGTCGGCGTCCTCAACAGCTACAACCGCTTCGCCGTCTTCGCGATCGCGCCGCTGTTCTGGAACCTCGCGATCATCGCCGTCCTCGTCGCTCTCTCGCCGCTCTTCAGCGGCGACGACCGGATCTACGCCTACGCGATCGGCGTCCTCGTCGGCACCGCCCTGCAGCTTGCGATGGTCTCCTGGGACCTCCGCAACACGCCGTTCCGGCTGATCCGCGTCTTCGACTGGCGCAGCGACCTCGTCAAGAAGGTCCTGCTGCTGATGCTGCCGGTGACGATCAGCCTCGGCCTGATCAACGTCAACCTCGTCATCAACAGCCTCGTCGGAGCGCTCGTGCCCGGCAACCTGGCCGGGACCGGCGAACCGCTTGCCGACTACGCCCCGGCGGCGATCGACAAGGCCTTCCGCATCTACATGCTCCCCCAGGGGATGTTCTCGGTCGCGGTCACGACGGTGATCTTCCCGACCCTGTCCCGTTACGCCGCCCGCCGCGACTTCGACGACCTGCGGCGGACGATGGCGAACGGGATGCGGATGATCCTGCTCGTCCTCGTCCCCGCGGCGGCGGCGATCCTCGTCCTCTCCGAGCCGATGGTCAGGCTCGTCTATCAGCGCGGCGAGTTCTCGCCGGAGGAGACGCCGCTGGTCGCGACAGCGCTCTTCTGGTTCGCGTTCTCGCTGCCCTTCAACGGGCTCTTCCTGATCCTGACCAGGACGTTCTTCAGCCTCCAGCGACCGTGGACGCCGACCTGGATCGCCGGCCTCAACCTGGCGATCACGGCCGCCGCTGCATTTGCGTTCTACAAGCCGTTCGGCGTCGGCGGGATCGTCGCCGGCACCGCGATCGCCACCGCGGTCAGCGTGGTCGCCCAGATGATCGTCCTGCGGCGGCCGCTGAAGGGGCTCGAGCTGCGGGCGCTGTTCGACGCCGCGGCGCGGATCACGGTCGCGTCGGCGGCGCTCGCCGGCGTCTCGTGGGTGATCTGGGACGCGCTCGATTCGGCTCTCGGCCGTGGCACCGGCGCGCAGATCGTCGCCCTGGGGACGGCGCTGGGGGCCGGCGGGCTCGTCTACCTCGGCGCGATCCTCGCCCTCCGGGTCCCCGAGGCGCGTCAGCTCCTCGCGGTCGCACGGCGCTAGCCGGCCGGCCGCCCGAGCGCCGACCTCTACCCTTCGCTGCGCGAAGCGCCGGGAACCGGCCGGCGGCTCCGCCACCCCGACATGCCCGCTCCGATGGACAGGATCAGGAACTTCTCGATCATCGCCCACATCGACCATGGGAAGTCGACGCTGGCCGATCGGATCCTCGAGCTGACCGGCGCCGTCGATCCCCGTGAGATGCGGTCGCAGCTGCTCGACTCGATGGACCTCGAGCGCGAGCGCGGGATCACGATCAAGGCGCAGGCGGTCCGGGTCGAGTACACGGCCGCCGACGGCGAGGCCTACCACCTCCATCTGATCGACACGCCCGGCCACGTCGACTTCTCCTACGAGGTTTCACGCAGCCTCGCGGCCTGCGAGGGTGCCCTGCTCGTCGTCGATGCCGCCCAGGGGGTCGAGGCGCAGACCGTCGCCAACACCTATGCCGCGGTCGAGGCCGGCCTCGAGCTGATCCCGGTCCTCAACAAGGTCGACCTGCCGGGGGCCGAGCCCGAGCGGGTGGCCGCCGAGGTCGCCGACCTGCTCGGCACCGACCCCGACGACGCGATCCACATCTCCGCGAAGACCGGGATGGGGATCGACAACGTGCTCGAGGCGATCGTCGCCCGCGTGCCGGCGCCGAGCGGGGACCCCGAGGCGCCCGCCCGGGCGCTGATCTTCGACTCCGAGTTCGACCAGTACCGCGGCGTCGTCGCCTATGTGCGGATGATCGACGGCCGCTTCCGCAAGGGCGAGCCGCTGCTGGCGATGCAGACCGGGACCCGCGCCGACCTCGACGAGATCGGCTTCTTCCGGCCGGCGATGATGCCGGTCGGCGGGATGGACGCCGGCGAGGTCGGCTACGTGATCACCGGCCTCAAGGACGTCGCCAAGCTCCGCGTCGGTGACACCCTCACCGACCGCGACCATCCCGCGGCGGAGCCTCTGGCCGGATACCGCGAGGTCCAGCCGGTCGTCTTCTGCGGGCTCTTCCCGATCGACACCGACCGCTACGAGGACCTCCGCGACGCGCTCGAAAAGCTCGCCCTCAACGACGCCGCCCTGTCGTGGGAGCCGGAGACGTCGGAGGCGCTCGGGTTCGGGTTTCGCTGCGGCTTCCTCGGCCTCCTCCACATGGACATCGTCCGCGAGCGGCTCGAACGCGAGTATGACCTCGACCTGCTGGCGACGACCCCGAACGTCAAGTACGTGGTCACGCTGACGAACGGCGACGAGATCGTCGTCCACAGTCCGACCGACCTGCCCGATCCCGGCTCGATCGCCGAGATCAGCGAGCCCTACATCCGCGCCTCGCTGATCTGCCCGAAGGAGTACGTCGGCGCGGTCATGGAGCTCTGTCAGGCCCGCCGCGGCACCCATGTCGACATGCACTACCTGAGCCCCGAGCGCGTCCAGCTCCGCTACGACCTGCCGCTCGGCGAGATCGTGCTCGACTTCTACGACGTCCTCAAGTCGTCGACGAAGGGCTACGCCTCGTTCGACTACGAGCCGCTCAGCAACCGCCCCGGCGACCTCGTCAAGCTCGACGTCCTGCTCGCCGGCGAGCCCGTCGACGCGCTCTCGATCATCTGCCATCGCGACAAGGCCTACGAGCAGGGCAAGGAGCTCGTCTCGCGGCTCCGCAAGACGATCCCCCGCCAGCAGTTCGACGTTCCCGTCCAGGCGGCGGTCGGCTCGCGGATCCTCGCCCGCGAGACCGTCAAGGCGGTCCGCAAGGACGTGACGGCGAAGCTCTACGGCGGCGATGTGACCCGGAAGCGGAAGCTGCTCGAGAAGCAGAAGAAGGGCAAGAAGCGGATGAAGCAGGTCGGTTCGGTCGAGGTGCCGCAGGAGGCGTTCCTGGCGGTGCTGACCCTCGGCGACGACGACTGAGCGACACGCCCGGCCCGCAAGCTCCTTCCCATGCAACGGAAGTTGCCGTCGGCACCGGCGGGCGTACCTAGCCTTGGTGCGTGTCGAAGCTGATCCCGCTCTTCTTCGTGGCCCTCGTGGTCGTCGCGGCGCTTGCGCTGATGATGCGCCCGGGGACGTTGGTCAGCATCAGCGACGAGGCGCTCGCGACCTCGATCGCGCGCAGCTCCGACAGCGGTGCCGGCGGTTGCCACCACCGTCGCGACACCTGGTACTGCACCGACGGCAACTCGGAGATGTACCGGGCCACGGTCGGCGACTTCGGCTGCTGGGAGGCGGTTCGCGTCGACGGCGACGGCAAGGTGATCTCGCTCGAGCCGGTCTCCGGCTGCGTCAACCTCCCCGACGTGCTCGGCCTCGGCCGCTGACCGCCACGCCTGCGGCCACCGGCGCTCGGCTTATGATCAGGCCGATGCGACGCGAACCGCCGGGGCAGGCGCTTCGCCCGCCGGGGTGGTGACACCTTGGAATCGGGCGCGATAGCCGAGGAGCGGGCCACCGAGGCGCCGCCGGTCGAGGACGTCCAGGGGAACGGGCGACGGATCGCGCTGATCGGCCTCGGCGCCTACGTGATCGCGACGATCGTCCTCTTCTCGTTCACCGGCGTCCTCCTCGCCCGCGAGACGATCTTCCTCTGGCTCCTGGTCGGCCTGCTGACGGTCTCGCTGACCGACGTCCGCGGCTTCGCCCGCGGCGTGATCTTCGACTGGCTGCCCTTCTACCTGATCCTCGTCGGCTACGACTTCCTGCGCGGCTTCGTCGGAGCCAACCCGCTCTTCCCGCCGCATTACCTACCGCAGATCGATGCGGACAAGTTCCTGTTCGGCGGTGTCGTGCCGACCGTCTGGCTTCAGGAGCGCCTCTACGACGTCGGACAGCTCCCCTGGTACGACGTCTTCTCGTGGGCGGTCTACATGAGCCACTACTTCATGGTCTTCGTGATCGCCGCGATCCTCTGGCGGGTCTCGCACCTCCGCTTCCTCGAGTTCCGGGCGATGGTCCTGGCACTGAGCATCGCCGCCTTCGTGACCTATGCGCTCGTGCCCGCCGCGCCGCCGTGGATGGCGGCCGACCACCTGATGATCGGCCCGGTCACGCGCGTCACCGGCAGCGTCTGGACCGAGCTCGGCGTCCATCCCGCGGCGTCGATCTGGGACAAGGGCGACTCGCTCTACAACACGGTCGCGGCGCTGCCGTCCCTGCATGCCGCCTTCCCGATGCTGATCTGCTGCTTCTTCTGGCGCAGCGGCTGGCTCGCCCGCGTCCTCGGCGTCGCCTACGTGCTCGCGATGTGCTGGACCCTGGTCTACGGCGGCGAGCACTACGTCTTCGACGTACTGCTCGGCTGGATCTATGCCGTCGCCGTCTACTTCGGCGTCATCTGGGCGCGGGCCCGCTGGTCGGAACGCCGCCGCATTAGGGCTACCTAATCGAGATTGCTAGCCTCGGGTCGGTGCCCAAGCGACGCGAGGTCAGGACGAAGAAGAAGTGCTGCAAGTCGGGTCCCCGCTGCAAGCGCTGCCCGGCTGCGATGAAGCGGCTCAGCAAGCGCGGACTCGCGACCAAGATCGGCAAGCGCAGCTACGTGATCCACCTCGAGGCGACGAAGAAGGATCTGAAGGCCGCCCGGGCCCGCTGAAGGGCCGCCGCCTGCAGGCGGCGCCGCGCCGCGACGCATAGGATCGCTCCGTCCGACGACGTTCGAGGAGGAGGTCCGGCGATGAGGATGAAGGCGGCGGTGCTGGAGGAGTTCGGCGAGCCACTGGTGATCCAGGAGCTCGAGCTTCAGGACCCGCAGCCGGGTGAGGTGCTCGTGCGGCTCGTCGCCTGCGGCGTTTGCCACACCGACCTCTATACGGCCTCCGGCGTCGATCCCTCCGGCTACGCGCCCGCGGTCCTCGGTCACGAGGGCGCGGGAGTCGTCGAGCAGGTCGGCGAGGGCGTCACCTCGGTCTCCGCGGGCGACCACGTCGTGACCCTGTTCTCGCCGCAGTGCGGCGAGTGCGTCCACTGCGTCGATCCGCGGACGAACCTCTGCATGGCGATCCGGGCCGAGCAGAACCTCGGCCACCTGCCCGACGGAACCGTCCGGCTCAGCCGACCGGACTCCGGCGAGGAGATCCGCCACTTCATGGGCACCTCGACGTTCGCCGAGTACACGGTGATGCCGGAGATCGCGCTCGCGAAGATCGACCCCGACGCCCCGTTCGACGGCGCCTGCCTGTTCGCCTGCGGGCTCTCGACCGGCCTCGGCGCGGCGATGAACACCGCCAAGGTCGAGCCGGGGACGACCTGCGTCGTCTTCGGGGCCGGCATGGTCGGCCTCGGTGCGGTCGCCGGCTGCCGCCTGCAGGGGGCGGAGCGGATCATCTGCGTCGACCTCTCCGACGACCGCCTCGAGCTCGCCCGCGGTCAGGGGGCGACCGACGCCGTCAAGGCGGACGACACGATCGTCGAGCGGCTCCTCGCGATGACCGACGGCGGCTTCGGGGCCGACTACACGTTCGAGGCGACCGGCAACGTCAAGGTCATGCAGCAGGCGGTCGAGGCCGCGCGGATGGCATGGGGGCTCTGCACCGTCGCCGGCGTCGCCGGCAAGGGGGAGACGCTCGACGTCATCCCGCGCTGGCTGATCACCGGCCGCCGCATCGCCGGCTCCTCGTTCGGCGGCGTCAAGGGCCGCGAGGGCGTCCCGAAGCTCGTCGACCTCTGGATGCAGGGCGAGATCGACGTCGATCCGTTCATCTCGCACCGGATCACGCTCGACGAGGTCAACCGCGGATTCGAGCTGATGGAGGCCCAGGACGGGATCCGCAGCGTGATCGAGTTCGGGTAGGTTCAGGTCATGATCCTGCAGCGCGTCGAGCAATCGGAATGGCTCTCGAACGCCTACCTGGCGGTCGACGAGATCGGCGGCACCGGCGTCCTGATCGACTCGAACCTGGCGACCGATCCGCTCTGTGAGCGGGCCGAGCGCGAGGGGACGACGATCACCCACATCCTCCTCACCCACCACCATCACGACCACGTCGTAGGTGTCGAGCAGCTGGCCGAGCGGTTCGGGGGGATCCCGGTCCTCGCCCATCCCCTCTGCAGGGAGATCGTCGGCGACGCGGTGACCGGCACGATCGACCACGGCGATGTCGTCGAGACCGGTGATCTGAGGATCGAGGCGATCCACACCCCCGGGCACTGTGGCGACCACCTCGCGCTGCGGATCAACGATGGCGACTGCATCACCGCGGACGTGATCTTCAAGGGCACGGTCGGCGGTACCGGGGCGCCGGGCGCGACGGGCCTCGGCGACCTCAAGGCCTCGATCATGGACCGCGTCATGGGGCTTCCCAACGACGTCCGGCTCCACCCCGGCCACCGCGAGCCGACGACCGTGATCGCGGAGTGGGAGAACAACCCGTTCATCCGCCTCTGGCGCGGCCTCGACGAGCCCGGCGACGAGCGCTGCACGGTCGGCCCCGGCGACGAGGACCGCCGTGACGCGACGCTGCTGCTCTGGGCGCCCGACTACGACGGCGGCAACAAGGCGCTGGTCCGCTTCGACGACGACGGCGTCGAGACGATCACCGGCGGCTCGCAGGTCCGCCGGGCCTGAACCCCGGGGAAGCGCGATGCCAGTCAGCACCGAGGCGGTCGGCAAGCAGTACCCGGAGACGACCTACGAGGTCGGGCTCGAGAAGATCCGCGAGTACGCGAACGCTGTCGGCCAGGCCGAGCCGGTCCACCACGACCGCGAAGCTGCCCGACAGGCAGGGTTTCGCGACGTCGTCGCCCCGCCGATGTTCGCCGTCGTCTACAGCGCTCCCGCGCTCGGCCCGGCGATTCTCGACCCCGACGTCGGGATCAACTTCGCGGCGATGGTCCACGGCGGGCAGGAGTTCGTCTGGGGCGAGCCGGTCTGCGCCGGCGACGAGATCACGACCCGGGCGAAGGTGCAGGAGATCTACGAGAAGGACGGCAAGGGCTTCTACGTCTTCGAGTCCGTCTCGACGAACCAGGATGGCGACGAGGTCGTCCGCGCGACCTGGACGAACATCGTCCGGGGCGTCTGAGGAGGCACGATGGCGGACCTGAACGAGGGCGAGGCGATCCCGGAGCTGCGGATCACCCCCGACAAGTACCTGCCGCACCGCTACGCCGGCGCCTCCGGCGACTTCAACCCGATCCACATCGACAACGACTTCGCGACCGCGGTCGGTCTGCCGCGCAACATCCTCCACGGCCTCTGGACGATGGCGCAAGTCGCCCGCGCGCAGACGCAGGCCGCGGGCGGGGATCCACGGTCGCTGCGGCGGCTCAGCGTCCAGTTCCGCGGCATGGGCGTGCCCGAGGAGGAGATCGTCGTCAGCGGGACCGTGACCAGCCGCGACGGCGACCGGGCGATCGTCGCGACCGAGGCGGTCCAGGGCGGGAACGGGATCGTCCGCAACGCCGAGTCGGAGCTCGAGCTGCGCTGAGGCGGCTGGTCCAGGCGGGGGAGCGCTTCCCTGGCTACCTAGAATCCACGGCGTGCTCAGCGAACGCCAGCAGCTCATCCTCGAGATCGCGGTCGACGCGTACCTGAAGACGGGCACGCCGGTCGGCTCGAAGACGATCGCCGAGCGCAGCGACTTCGACTGGAGCGCCTCGACCGTGCGCTCCGAGCTCGGCGCGCTCGAGCGCGAGGGCCTGCTCAGCCAGCCCCACACGTCGGCCGGCCGGATCCCGACCGACGCCGGATATCGCTGCTACGCCGACAACCTGATCGAGTCGGCTCCACGACCGGCGCCGGGACCGCAGATCGGCACCGTCGGCCTCGCCCAGGCCCGCCGCGAGGTCGAGGACGCGCTCCGCGAGACGACCGCGGCCCTCGCCCAGGCGAACGACCTGCTCGCGCTCGCGACGGCGCCGCCGGTCAGCACGGCGGCGATCCACCGGGTCGAGGTCCTGGTACTGCAGCCGCGGGTGGTGGCGGTCGTCGCGATCGCCGACAACGGCGACGTAGCAAAGCGGGTGTTCACGTTCCGATCGCCGGTCGATCCCGGCCTCGTCGAGTGGGCTTCGTCGTTCCTCAACGAGCGCCTCGCCGGGCTCGGGATCGGGTCGAGCATCGTCGCGAGCCGCCTCCAGGACCCGGCTCTCGGCGAGCGCGAGCGCGAATTCCTCGACGAGATCGGGGCCGCGGTCGCCGAGCTTGCCGAGGCGACGCCCCAACAGCTCTACATGGACGGGACCGGGCGCCTGCTCTCGGAGACCCACGCCGGCGACATTCCCCATCCGGAGGGGGTCGTGAGCGCCCTCGAGGGGCGGGTCAGCGTCCTCTCGGTGCTCCGCACAGCGCTCCGTGAACGCTCCGTCTTCCTCTGCATCGGCGAGGAGAACCCGGAGCCGGCGCTGCGCTCGGTCAGCGTCGTCGGCGCCGGCTACGGACTCGGCTACCGCAACCTCGGCGCGGTCGGGGTCGTCGGCCCCCTGCGGATGGACTACGGCAAGGCGATCGACTCGGTTCGCGACGCCGCCGGCGAGCTCTCGCGGCTGTTCGCCACGGTCTACGAGGGCTGATCGCGCCGGTGCCACGCGACCCCTACGAGATCCTCGGCGTCGACCGCTCCGCCGACGAGTCCGAGATCAAGCGGGCGTTCCGGCGCCTCGCTCGCGAGCTGCACCCGGACGTCAACACGTCTGACCCCGCCGCCGAGGAGAAGTTCAAGGAGGCCGCCGAGGCCTACGAGATCCTCTCCGACGCCGAGCGCCGGCGGACCTACGACGCGTTCGGCCACGAGGGGCTCCGCTCCGGCGGCTTCCACTCGCGGGCGGAGAGCGCCGGCGGCTTCCAGGACATCTTCGAGGCGATATTCGGCCAGTCCGACCCGATGTTCGCCGACCTGTTCGGCTTCGGCGGCGGCTCCGCCGGCGGCCCGACGGCCGGGGGCGACGTCGGGGTCACGGTCGAGATCGAGCTCGCCGACGTCATCGACGGTGTCCGTCGCGAGGTCGAGTTCGACGCGGTCGTCCGCTGTGAGCACTGCCATGGCAACGGCGCCGAGCCGGGCACGCCGATCGAGACCTGCGCGACCTGCGGCGGCGCCGGTCAGGTCCGGCAGGTGACGAGGACCCCGTTCGGGCAGATGGTCCGAGCGGCGCCGTGCCCGACCTGCGGAGGCGACGGCAAGGTGCCGGAGACGCCCTGCGGGGTCTGCGGCGGCGCGGGCTCGGTCGAGGACCGCAAGTCCTACGAGGTGGAGGTGCCGCCCGGGATCGAGAACGGCCAGCGGATCCGGATCAGTGGCGCCGGCGACGCCGGCAGCAGCGGCGGGCCCTCCGGCGACCTCTACGTCCAGGTTTTGATCGCCGACGACGAGCGCTTCCACCGCGAGGGGTCCGACCTCGTCACGGTCCTCGAGGTGACCGCGATGACGGCGATGCTCGGCGCCACCCTGCCGGTCGAGACCGTCACCGGCGAGACCGAGGTCGAGCTCGAGGCGGGGATCCAGCACGGCGAGACGATCCGCGTCCGCGGCGAGGGCCTGCCGGCGCTCCGCAATCCGCGCCGCCGAGGCGACCTCCACGTCGCGGTGAAGGTCGTGACGCCGGTCGAGCTCGACGACGAGCAGCGTGAGCTCGCCGAGCGCCTCGATTCCGCCCTCGGCCCGCAGAACGCACCCGGCAACGCCCGGCCGGGAGTGTTCGAGCGCGTGCGCCGCGCCTTCCGCTGAGCCGGCCGTGGCGCCGATGGTCCGCCTCGCCGTCCGCTGCCGGCCCGAGCAGGCCGAGCAGGTCCTCGCCGAGCTGATCGAGCTCGTTCCCGGCGGGGTGGAGGAGGAGCGCGGCGGCGGTTTCGTCGAGTACGCGATCTACGGCCCGCCCGGCGAGCTGCCGGAGCTGCCGGACCTCGAGGCGGCCGCCGGCGACGGGCTCGTCGAGATCGAGACGACCGAGATTCCCGACGACTGGGCTGACCGCTGGCGCGACTTCCACGAGCCGGTCGTCGTCGACGGCGGGCGGATGGTCGTGCGGCCGTCCTGGGAGGCGGACGTCACCGGCGCGGGCATCGACGTCGTCGTCGATCCCGGCAGGGCGTTCGGGACCGGGGCGCACGCGACCACGCGCTGCTGCCTCGAGCTCCTGCTCGCCCTCGCCGACCGGAACCTCGCCACCGGCGCGTTCGCCGACTGGGGGACGGGTTCGGGCGTCCTCGCGATCGCCGCCGCGAAGCTCGGCTGGGACCCGGTCACGGGCTGCGATCACGAACCCGCCGCGGTCGAGGCGGCCGCCGCCAACGCCGCCGCCAACGGAGTCGAGGTCGCGGTCGAGCGCGTCAACCTCCGCGACGAGACGCCGCCGGCGGCGGCGACCGTGACGGCGAACCTGACGGCGCCGCTCCTGGTTCCGCTCGCGGAGCGGATCGCGGCCGGGGCGATCCCGGCACCGGAGCACCTGGTGGTCAGCGGACTGCTGAGCGCCGAGCGCGAGCGTGTCGTCGCTGCCTACCGTCACGCCGGCCTGGGCGTCGAGGAGTCGCTCGCGAGCGGCGAGTGGGCGGCGCTCCTGCTCATCCGCTGAGGGCGAAAACGAATCCTCCGACCGGCCCGTTAGCGTTGCCGCCATGGTCGCAGCAACGGTCACGTTCTACAGCGTCGTCGTCTTCTTCCACATCGCCGCGGTGGTGATCGGCTTCGGGCCGACCTTCGCCTACGGCGCCTACATGGCGACGGCCCAGCGCGAAGGCGGTCAGGCGATCCCGCTGATCGGCCGGACGATCGTCTTCTGGGACCGGACGGTGAACACGGCTGCGATGACGTTGATCCTGCTGACCGGGATCTACCTCGCCTCCGACGGCCCCTACGGGACCGGCAGCTTCTTCATCAGCTGGGGCTTCGTCGCGATCGTCATCCTGTTCGCGCTCACCCACGCCTTCTTCATCCCGAGGACGAGGCGGGCGGTCGAGCTCGCCGAGCGTGACCTGGCGGCGCCGGACGGCAAGCTCTCGGCCGAGTTCGAGGCGCTCAGCGGGCAGCTCGCCAAGGTCGGCATCGCCGCCGGCCTCCTCGTGATCCTGACGATCTACGTCATGACTGCGAAACCGTTCCTCTGAGAGCGGCCTGGCCCGGTCCAGACCACTCTCACCTGTCAACAGTCCGATAATCGGGGGCAATGACCCCCGACCGCTCGCTGCCGATCGCCATGTTCGACTCCGGCGTCGGCGGGCTGACCGTGCTCCACGAGTGCCTCGTCTCGCTTCCGGCCGAGGACTTCCTGTACCTCGGCGACAGCGCCCACTTCCCGTACGGCACGAAGAGCGCCGAGGACCTCCGCGAGCGGGTCGTCGCGAACACCGAGCTGCTGCTCGGCCGCGGCGCGAAGCTCCTGATCGTCGCCTGCAACTCGGCGGCTTCGGCGGGCGCCGAGGCGGCGCGGGAGATCGCCGATGCCCACGGCGTCGAGGTCGTCACCGTGATCGACCCCGAGGCGGAGATCGCCGCCGCGATCAGCGGCACCGGGAGGATCGGGGTCCTGGCGACGCCGGCGACGGTCGCGGGCGGCGCCTACCGGCGGGCGCTCGAGGCGCAGGGCCGCGGGCTCGACGTGACCGAGGTCTCGGCGCCGGACCTCGCGCCGATCATCCAGAACGGCTTCCCGTTCGACCAGTCGGTCCTCGACACGGTGCGCTTCTACTGCGAGCCGCTGCGCGCCGCCTCCGTCGACACGCTGATCCTCGGCTGCACCCACTACCCGCTGGTGGCGCCGATGCTGCAGCGGATCCTCGGCCGCGACGTCCGCCTCGTCACCGCCGGACACGCGATCGCGGCGAACGCGCAGCGGATCCTCGAGAGCCGCGCGCTCGAGAGCGCCACGAGCGGCGAGGGGGCCTACCGGTTCCTCTGCACCGGCGACGTGTTCTCGTTCCGCGAGCTCGGCACCAGGTTCCTGCAGATGCCGCTCGGCGACATCGAAGGGGTCTGATCGCGGCCTCACTACTCTTCGGTCGATGAGCGACGAGATCCTCGAACGAGTCCAGGCCGACACCCGCACGGCGATGAAGGCGGGCGAGCGCGACCGCGTCGGAACGCTGCGGATGCTCGCCAGCTCGCTCCAGCAGGACGAGAAGGAGGGCAAGGGCGACGCCGTAGCCGTCCTCCAGCGCGAGCGCAAGAAGCGGATCGAGGCAGCGGATGCCTTCGAGAGCGGCGGGCGATCCGAGCAGGCCGCCGCCGAGCGCGACGAGGCGACGTTGATCGAGTCCTACCTCCCCGAGCAGATCTCCGACGAGGAGCTCGAGCGGATCGTGGTCGCCGCGGTCGAGTCGACCGGCGCGACGGACGTCAAGGAGATGGGCAAGGTGATCGGCGTCGTGATGCCACAGGTCAAGGGCCGCGCCGACGGCAAGCGGGTCTCGACGATGGTCCGGGAGCGGCTTGGCGCGTAGGCAGCTGACGATCGAAAACGACGTGGCCGCGGAGCTCGCGGGGTCGGGAGATGCGGTTCTTCGCGAGCTCGAGGAGCGCCTCGACTGCGACGTCTATCTCCGCGGCAACGTGATCACCCTCGACGGCCCCGAGCACTCGGTCGCCGAGGGGCAGGGGCTCGTCGAGGAGCTGCTCGGCCTGATCGAGCGTGGGCACGATCTCGAGCCGGAGACGATCGCCGCGGTCGACGGCGCCCGCGAGTCCGGGGTCGCCCCGGCGGCGATGCTCGGCGATTCGGTCTGGCGGCACCGCGGCACGAGCGTCGCGCCGCGGACTCCGAACCAGAAGCGTTACGTCGACTCGATCCGCGAGCACACGGTCACGTTCGGGATCGGACCGGCCGGGACCGGGAAGACCTTCCTCGCCGTCGCGATGGCGGTCGCCGCGCTCGAGTCGCGCGACGTCAGCCGCGTCATCCTCACCCGCCCCGCCGTCGAGGCCGGCGAGCGGCTCGGATTCCTGCCCGGCGACATCCAGGCGAAGGTCGATCCCTACCTGCGGCCCCTCTTCGACGCGCTCTACGACATGCTCGACCCCGATCGCGTCAACGACTACTTCGAGCGCGGGATCATCGAGGTCGCGCCGCTGGCCTTCATGCGCGGCCGGACAATCAACGACGCCTTCGTGATCCTCGACGAGGCCCAGAACACGAGCCCCGAGCAGATGAAGATGTTCCTGACCCGGCTCGGCTTCGGATCGAAGATGGTCGTCACCGGCGACATCACCCAGATCGACCTGCCCGCGAACCAGCGATCCGGTCTCGTCGTCGTCGGCGAGATCCTCTCCGCGGTCGACGACATCAGCTTCATCCGCTTCGGCGGCTCCGACGTCGTCCGCCACCAGCTCGTGCAGCGGATCGTCGCCGCCTACGGCGAGTACGGCGACCGCAAGCGGTCCCGCGGTCCTTCCGGGCCGCATCGCGACCCGGATGGCGGCGATTGAGCACCGACCTCGCCGACGTCCCGCCGGAGCTCGCGGTGGCGGTGGCGGCCGCGCTCGAGGCGGCGGGCGTCGCCGACGGCCACCTCTCGCTCGAGCTCGTCGACGCGGAGCGGATCCGCGAGCTCAACCGCGAGCACCGCGGTCGCGACGAGCCGACCGACGTGCTCTCGTTCCCTATCGACGGGGCCGGCCCGAGCGCCGGGCCTCGTGAGCTCGGCGACGTCGTGATCTGCCCGGAGCACACCGCCGACCTCGCCGAAGCGGCGGTCCACGGCGTCCTCCACCTCTGCGGCTTCGACCACGAGACCGACGACGGCGAGATGCTGGCGCTGCAGGGGCGAGTCCTCACCGCGGTGAGGGGGCCCGGCGCCGGTGGCTGACGTGGCGGTCCGCTCCGCTCGCATCGCCGAGGCCGACGCGGTCCTCGCCTGCTACGAGTGGCTCTTCGCGCCGCCCGGCTCGCAGCCGGCGAGCTGGAACCCGGACTGGGCGAAGGTCGCGCTCGTCGACGCGATCGATTCCGACGCCGCGAACGTGTTCGTCGCCGACGAGGGCGGGCGGATCTCCGGGTTCTGCACCGCCTACCTCGATCTGCTCTCGGTCCGCTACGGCCTGCGCTGCTGGGTCGAGGACATCGCGGTCGACCCCGAGCGCCGCTCGCGGGGGATCGGTGCGGCGCTGCTCGCCGCCGCCCGCGAGTGGGCAGCCGCCAACGGCGCGTCCCACCTCGAGCTCGACAGCGCCGCAGGTAGGGTGGATGCCCATCGCTTCTACGCGCGCGAGGGGGCGCGGAATCCCTCCTACAGCTTCGGGTGGTACGGGCTCGGGGAGCGGGAGGAACCGTGAGCGTCGCGACCCGCTCCGGCTTCATCGGGCTCGCCGGTCGCCCGAACGTCGGCAAGTCGACGCTCGCGAACGCGCTGGTCGGCTCGAAGGTCGCGATCGTCTCCGACCGGCCGCAGACGACCCGTCGCGCCGTTCGCGGCGTCGCCACGGCCCCCGACGGCTCCTGGCAGATGATCCTCACCGACCTGCCCGGCGTCCAGAAGCCCCGCGACGTCCTCACCGAGCGCATGCAGAAGCGGGTCGAGCGCGAGCTCGCCGACTCCGACGCGATCCTGTTCGTGCTCAACGGCGAGCAGGGAATCGGTCCCGGCGATCGCTTCATCGCCGCGATGATCGAGGCCGGGCACCCCGAGGCGCCGGTGATCTGCGCCGTCAACAAGATCGACCGGCTGAAGCGGCACGAGCTCGTCGCCGCCCTCGCCGCCGCCGGCGAGCTCGAGGTCGTGGACGAGGTGTTTCCGATCAGCGCCCGTCGCGGGACCGGAGTGGAGGCGCTCCGCGATTGCCTCGCCGGGCTGATGCCCGCCGGTCCGTTGCTCTACCCGCCCGGCGAGAGCAGCGACCTGCCGAGCGAGATCCACCTCGCCGAGCTGATCCGCGAGCAGGTGCTCCGTCGCACCCGCGACGAGATCCCCCACGCGGTCGAGGTCGAGGTCGAGTCGATCGAGGCCCGCGAGGACGGGATCGTCGCGATCAAGGCCGACGTCTGGGCGGAGTCGCAGTCACAGAAGGCGATCCTGATCGGCAAGGCCGGCCGGATGGTCCGTGAGGTCGGGACGGCCGCACGGCGGGAGCTCGAGCGCGAGCTCGGGGCCAAGGTCTTCCTCGACCTCCGCGTCCGCGTCCGCGAGCATTGGCGCCGCGACGAGTCGCTGCTCGACCGGCTCGGGATCGACTGAACGCACCTCCGGCGATTCCCGGAGCTTGCGGGAATTGGGTCTTGACTCGCGTCCGGGACGCGGCATAGGGTCGCGCTGTCCAGATCAGGTGCCAGCGAAGGGGAGTCAATGGCCGCAGACGACACGACCCACGGCGACGACGAGGCGACACTCGCGAAGCTTGGGTACAACCAGTCCCTCGATCGCGCATGGAGCAGCTTCTCCAACTTCGCGATCTCGTTCACGATCATCTCGGTCCTCGCCGGTTGCTTCACGACCTATGCCTTCGCGTGGAACGGCGGCGGCCCGATAGCGATCTCCTGGGGCTGGCCGATCATCTGCGGCCTGATCCTCCTCGTCGCGTTGTCGATGTCGGAGCTCGTCTCCAAGTACCCGACCGCCGGCGGCATCTACTACTGGGCGTCCGACCTCGGCGGGAAGACATGGGGCTGGTTCACCGGCTGGTTCAACCTGATCGGCCTCGTCGGCGTCGTCGCCTCGGTCGTCTACGCGTCGGCCCAGTTCGCCTACTACCTGCTCAACCTGTACGGGCTCGATCTCGGATTCATCAACTTCGGCGACGCCCAGCACGTCCTGCTCGAGACCTTCGTCCTGTTCGCCCTCTTCCTGACGATCCATTCGCTGATCAACATCTTCTCCTCGCCGCTCGTCGCGATGTTCAACAACATCTCGGTCGGCTGGCACGTGCTCGGCGTCGCGGTCATCATCGCGATCCTGATCATCGTCCCCGACGAGCATCAGAGCCTGGACTTCGTCTTCACCGAGAAGTTCAACAACACCGGCCTGTTCGACGGAAACATCGGGGGCTTCAGCTTCTGGTTCTACGTCCTCCCCCTCGGGTTCCTGCTGACGATGTACACGCAGACCGGCTACGACGCTTCCGCGCACATCAGCGAGGAGACGAAGGGCGCCGCCGTCGGTGCTGCAAAGGGCGTCTGGCGCTCGGTCTTCTGGGCCGGAGCGATCGGCTGGCTGGTCCTGCTCGCGATCACCTTCGCGGCGACGAAGGTCGGCTTCGTCACCAACCAGGGCCTCGGTTCCTCCCTCTCGATCTTCTCCTCCTCGCTCGACCCGTGGGCGGCGAAGATGGTGATCCTGATCGCGACGATCGGCCAGCTCTTCTGCGGCATGGCCTGCCTCACCAGCGCCTCCCGCATGTGTTACGCGTTCTCCCGCGACCGCGCCGTCCCGGGTCATCGGATGTGGACCAAGCTCAACCACCACCGCGTGCCGGCGTTCTCGGTGATCTTCATGGCCACGATGGCGCTCATCGTCACCCTGCCGGCGCTGATCGGCGACAAGAACAACTACACCTACGCCTTCCAGGCGGTCGTCTCGATCACGGTCATCGGCCTCTACATCGCCTACGTGATCCCGACCTTCCTCCGCTGGCGGATGGGCGATGCCTTCGAGCCTGGGCCGTGGACGCTCGGCAGGAAGTACAAGTGGATCAATCCCGCAGCGGTGGTCTGGGTGATCATCTGCGTGATCGTCTTCAGCCTGCCGCAGGGCGCCGCAGGAGCGCCCTGGACCGACGGCTTCAGCTGGTCCTTCCACGAGAACGTCGACGCCGGCCTGATCTACGTCAACTACGCGCCGATCATGGTCGGGATCGTGATCATCGCGGTCGGGCTCTGGTGGCTGATCAGCGCCCGTCACAAGTTCGAGGGACCGATCCGCCAGGTCGCGACCGACGACACCGGCCGAGTGATCGAAGGCCGGGAGGATCCGTCTGCGCCGACGGCGTAGTCTGCCCCGCGGGTGACGCTCGACGAGCTCAAGAAGGCGGTCGCGGACGGCACGGTCGACACCGTGCTCCTCGCGATCGCCGACATGGAGGGGCGCCTCCAGGGCAAGCGCCTGACCGCGAGCCATTTCCTCGACCAGGTCGCTCATCACGGCGCCGAGGGCTGCAACTACCTGCTCGCCGTCGACGTCGACATGAACACGGTCGAGGGCTACGAGATGGCGTCGTGGGGAACCGGCTACGGCGACTTCGAGATGAAGCCCGACTTCGACACGATTCGGCCGGTCCCATGGCACGAGGGAACCGTCCTGGTCATGGGCGACCTGCAATGGGCCGACGGTCGGCCGGTCGTCGCCTCGCCCCGGCAGATCCTCCGCGGTCAGCTCGAGCGCCTCGCCGAACGCGGGCTGATCGCCAACTCCGGCACCGAGCTCGAGTTCATCGTCTTCCGGACGCCGTACGAGGAGGCGTGGCGGCGCGGCTACCGCGACCTCGAGCCGGCGAACCTCTACAACGTCGACTACTCGCTGCTCGGCACCGCCAGGATCGAGCCGTTGATCCGGCGGATCCGCAACGAGATGGCGGCGGCGGGCCTCTTCGTCGAGAGCTCGAAGGGCGAGTGCAACCTCGGCCAGCACGAGATCAACTTCCGCTACGCCGACGCGCTCCGGACCGCCGACGAGCATGCGATCTACAAGAACGGCGCCAAGGAGATCGCTGCCCAGGAGGACTACTCGATCACGTTCATGGCGAAGTTCAACGAACGCGAGGGCTCGAGCTGCCACATCCACTGCTCGCTCGCCGACGCCGAGAGCGGCGCCAACGTCTTCGCGGGCGACCAGGCGATGTTCGACCATTTCGTGGCCGGCCAGCTCGCCTGCCTGCGCGAGATGACGCTGATGTTCGCCCCCTACGTCAACTCCTACAAGCGCTTCGTCGAGGGCTCATTCGCGCCGACCGCGGTCGCCTGGGGCCACGACAACCGGACGTGCGCGATGCGGGTGGTCGGCCACGGTGAGGCGCTTCGCGTCGAGAACCGCCTGCCCGGCGCCGACATCAATCCCTACCTGGCGCTGAGCGCGATGATCGCCGCCGGCCTGCACGGCATCGACGCCGAGCTGCCGCTCGAGCCGCCGCTCGAGGGCAACGCCTATCAGTCGGATGCACCGCGGGTCCCGACGAACCTCTATGAGGCGCGCGACCTGTTCGGCGCCAGCGAGGTCGCCCGGGAGGCGTTCGGCAGTGAGGTCGTCGACCACTACCTGAACCGGGCCCGGGTCGAGCTCGAGGCAGCCGAGGCCACGGTGACCGATTTCGACCTCTTCCGCGGCTTCGAGAGACTGTGAGCCGCGACGCCGCCGGTGAGTAGGCCGCTGATCGGCGTCTGCGCCGCCGTCGAGCAGGCGCGGTGGGCCTCCTGGGACGTCGTCGTCACGATGGCTCCGCAGACGTATGCGACTGCGATCCAGGCGGCCGGCGGGGTCGCGGTGATCCTGCCGCCCGACCCGGCGGCGATCGAGCAGCCCGACATGCTGCTCGACCGGATCGACGGCCTTCTGCTGGCGGGGGGATCCGACATCGACCCGGCGACCTACGGCTCCGAGCCGGGACCGGAGACGGTGGGCTTCCGGGCCGAGCGCGACGAGTTCGAGCTGGCGCTCCTGCGCCGGGCGATCGAGCGCGACATGCCCGCGCTCGGGATCTGCCGGGGGATGCAGGTGCTCAACGTCGCCCGGGGAGGGACGATCGACCAGCACGTCCCCGACCGGCTCGGCGGCGACGTCCTCCACCGCGAGGTCGCGGGGACGTACAGCGAGCACGACGTCGAGATCGTCGCCGGGTCGCTCGCCGCCCGCGCCGTCGCCGGCGAGCGCGCGACCGTCAAGTCCCATCACCATCAGGGCGTCGATCGGCTCGGCGACGGCCTCGCGATCAGCGGCTACTCGGCGACCGATCGGATCGTCGAGGCGATCGAGCTGCCCGACCGCAGGTACGCGCTCGGCGTCCTCTGGCACCCTGAGGAGGACATGAGATCGAAGGTGATCGGATCGCTCGTCGAGGCGGCGAGGCAGGAGGTGAACGGATGATCGAGGTGATCGAACCGGCCAGCGCCGAGGTGATGGCGGAGGTTCCGAGGGCCGGCGTCGAGGAGGTCGACGATGCGGTCGCCCGCGCCAAGGCGGCCTTCCCGGCCTGGCGCGCCGTCGATCCCGGCGAGCGGGCCAAGCTCCTGCACGGGCTCGCCGACCGGCTCGGCGAGAGCGCCGACGACCTCGCCGTGCTCGAGGCCCGCAACGCCGGTAAGCCGATCGGCGACGCCCGCGGCGAGATCGCGATGGTCGTCGACTGCTTCCGCTATTACGCG
>Ga0070660_100000622_pt1 | contig 23653 bp, 19 predicted proteins | sample KBSC33metaG_FD_64670 | JGI IMG/M metagenome (GOLD analysis project Ga0070660, IMG submission 64670) | Corn rhizosphere microbial communities from Kellogg Biological Station, Michigan, USA - KBS C3-3 metaG | ecosystem: Host-associated > Plants > Roots > Rhizosphere > Soil ... | reverse complement strand
ATATCGGGTAAAATTGTAAGTTCGTCTGATTTTTTCCTTGACAGGATATGACATGATTTTAGTGACAGGCGGGGCAGGTTTCATCGGTTCGAATTTTGTGCTGGACTGGCTGGCGCAAAGCATTGAGCCAGTCGTTAATCTCGATAAGCTTACCTATGCTGGTAACCTTGGCAATCTCGCTGGTGTTATGCAAGATGCGCGTCATATCTTTGTGCGCGGCGATATCTGTGACGGTGCACTGATTGGCGAACTCCTGGCAAAACACAAGCCCCGTGCGATCGTTCACTTCGCCGCTGAAAGCCACGTTGACCGCTCCATTCATGGCCCTGCCGAATTCGTCACGACCAACGTCAACGGCACATTCAGCCTGCTCGAAGCCGCGCGCGCCTACTACGCCACTTTGTCCGGCGACGAACGCGCGGCATTTCGCTTCCTCCATGTTTCTACCGATGAGGTCTACGGCTCGCTGGAGCCCGACGATGCTCCCTTCTCGGAAACCACTGCTTATGCCCCGAACAGCCCGTACTCGGCGTCGAAGGCCGCATCGGATCATTTGGTGCGGGCTTATCACCACACCTATGGCTTGCCGACGCTGACGACCAACTGCTCGAACAATTACGGCGCTTATCAGTTCCCCGAAAAGTTGATCCCGCTGATGACCGCCAATGCGTTGGCGGGCAAGCCGTTGCCTATTTACGGCGACGGCAAGAACGTGCGCGACTGGCTGTATGTCAGCGATCACTGTACGGCCATCCGGCGCGTGTTGGAAGGCGGGCGGCCAGGTGAAACCTACAACATCGGCGGCTGGAACGAAAAGACAAATATGGACGTGGTGCATACGCTGTGCGACATTCTCGATGAGCTTGCGCCAAAAGCGGAGAGCTATCGCAGCCTGATCACTTTCGTGAAAGACCGGCCGGGTCACGACCGCCGTTATGCCATCGATGCCACCAAGATCGAGCGCGAACTCGGCTGGAGGCCGGCAGAAACCTTCGACAGCGGTATTCGCAAGACGGTGCAGTGGTATCTCGATCACCAGGACTGGGTAAGCAACGTACAATCTGGCGCCTACTTGAAGTGGCTGGAGAAGAATTACGGCGAACGCGCCGAGGTAAGCGGAGAAGCTGCATGAGCATCAAGCGCAAGGGCATCATTCTCGCTGGAGGCTCCGGTACCAGGCTGTATCCGGTAACGACTTCGGTCTCGAAGCAACTGTTGCCAGTTTACGACAAGCCGATGATCTACTACCCGTTGAGCGTATTGATGCTGGCTGGCATACGCGACATCCTGCTGATATCGACACCCGCAGACACGCCACGCTTTCGCGAGCTGCTGGGCGACGGCAGCCAATGGGGCCTCAACCTAAGCTATGCGGTCCAGCCTTCGCCGGATGGGCTGGCGCAGGCGTTCATCATCGGTCGCGAATTCGTCGGCAATGACCTGTCGGCGCTCATCCTTGGCGATAACATCTACTATGGACACGATTTTGACGCACAGTTGCGCAAGGCTTCTTCGCGCGAAGAGGGTGCTACGGTATTCGCCTATCACGTGCTCGACCCGGAACGTTATGGCGTAGTGGAATTCGATCAGCAGCGTCGCGCGATCAGCATCGTCGAAAAACCGGCGCAGCCGAAGTCGAATTATGCGGTGACCGGCTTGTATTTCTATGACCAGCAGGTATGCGACATCGCCGCTGGCATCCGTCCGTCGGCACGTGGTGAACTGGAGATCACCGATGTCAATCGCGCCTATCTGGAGCAAGGCAGACTCAACGTCGAGGTCATGGGACGCGGCATGGCGTGGCTCGATACGGGTACGCACGAATCGCTGCTCGATGCCGGCCAGTTCATCGCAACTATCGAGAAGCGGCAGGGCTTGAAAGTCTCCTGCCCGGAAGAGATCGCTTTCCGCAAGGGCTACATCAGCGCCGAGCAGCTCGAAAAGCTGGCGCAGCCGCTGAAGAAAAACGCTTACGGCCAATATCTACTGCGCATTCTCAACGATACGGTGTTTTGATGAAGCTGGTAACGACTTCCATTCCTGACGTTGCGATCCTTGAGCCGAAGGTGTTTGGCGACGATCGCGGTTTTTTCTTCGAGAGTTTCAATGAAAGAGTGTTTGCGCAATTGACGGGCGCAAGCGAGCCTGTGTGTTTCGTGCAGGACAACCATTCCCGCTCCGCAAACAAGGTGCTGCGTGGCCTGCACTATCAGATCAAGCAGCCGCAGGGCAAGCTGGTGCGCGTGATTGCAGGTGAAGTGTTCGACGTCGCGGTCGATATCCGCAAGAGCTCCCCGACCTTCGGTAAATGGGTCGGTGCTGTGCTGTCGGCGGAGAACAAGCGGCAGATATGGGTGCCGCCAGGTTTCGCCCATGGCTTCGTCGTGACCAGCGATGTCGCCGAGGTTCTATACAAAACGACAGACTACTGGGCGCCGGAATATGAGCGCAGCATTGTCTGGAATGATCCCGCTATCGGCATCGAGTGGCCGATAACAGGCGGGCCGCTGCTGTCCGAAAAGGACCGCAACGGCAAGCTGCTTGCGGATGCAGAGGTGTTCGATTGAAGATCTTGTTGACTGGCCGCACCGGGCAGGTAGGTTATGAACTGGAACGCAGCTTGCAGGGACTGGGCGAGGTTGTGGCGCTGGATCGCGGCCGTATGGATTTGTCGAATCTCGATAGCGTGCGCAATGCAATTCGGGAAGTGCGTCCTGGGCTGATCGTCAATCCGGCTGCTTATACCGCAGTTGATCAGGCCGAGAGCGAGCCCGATTTGGCCATGTGCGTCAATGGAGATGCTCCGGGCGTCATGGCCGAGGAGGCGGCCCGGCTAGGCGCGGCAATGATTCATTATTCGACCGATTATGTATTCGACGGCACCAAGACCGGCGCGTATACAGAGAATGATGCACCTTGTCCGGTCAACATATATGGTCGCAGCAAACTGGCGGGTGAGCAGGCTATTCAGGCAAGCGGAATTCCGCACTTAATCTTCCGCACCAGCTGGGTATATGGCTCACGCGGCAAGAACTTCCTGCTGACAATCAAGCGTCTTGCGCAGGAGCGCGACGAGTTGCGGATCGTTCATGACCAGCACGGTGCGCCGACATGGTGCCGGACTATTGCTGACGCCACCGCGCATGTTGTTGCACGCTTGTGCGACGCGAGAGCAAAGCAGATGCTTGATCAGGATCTGTGGCGCACGCACTCGGGCGTCTACCATCTTGCTGCGCAAGGTCAAACAACCTGGCATGGTTTTGCTCAGACTATTATTACGCACAGGTCAGTCAGTAAGAAGCCGGTGACGACACCGATCAAGACACAAGACTATCCGCTGCCGGCCCCAAGACCGGCCAATTCAGTGCTCTCATGCGAGCGCTTCATCGGCACATTCTGTGGCTTGCCGCAGTGGGATGATGCGTTGCGCTTGTGCCTGGAATGAACATGTGGCGCATATCAAGAAGTCTGCCCGCGCCCTCTAATTCCCAATAACAAAACAGTGAAAATGTGAGATGACATCATGCTGATCCCTATCATTCTCTCCGGCGGTGCCGGTACCAGGCTTTGGCCCGTTTCGCGAGAGGCGCATCCCAAGCCATTCATGCGCATTGGCGGCGGGAAAAGCCTGCTGACCCAGACGCATGAGCGCGCTCTGGCGGTTTCAGACAACACCGCGCCGCTCATCGTTACCAACCGCGATTACTATTTTCTGTCGCATGACGAACTCGCGGAACAGCAGGTCAAGCCGCATTACCTGCTCGAGCCGGTGGGACGCAATACAGCGCCTGCCATTGTCTTGGCCGCCATGTGGGCGATGGAGCAGAAACCGGATGCATGCATGCTCGTGTTGCCGGCCGACCATCTCATCAAGGACACGCCTTCCTTCTACACGGCGGTACAGCATGCAGAAGCGTTGGCCAATGACGGTTTCATGGTCTTGTTCGGCATCAAGCCTAAGGCGCCCGAGACAGGATTCGGGTACATCGAAATGGGGGATGCCGTCAGCCAGCATGCGCGGATGGTGCAGCGTTTCGTCGAAAAGCCGGATGCAATTACTGCGGGCCGATATCTTGCGCAAGGCAACTATGTGTGGAACAGCGGCATGTTCTGTTTCAAGGCAAGCGCGATTCTCGACGCATTTGCCGCTTACAAGCCGGCATTGCTGGAAGCAGCACGCACTGTATGGCAGCGCACCAAGGCCGAAGGCGACAAGATGGAACTTACCGCGGATTTCTCCGCGTTGGAAAACATCTCGGTCGATTATGCGGTGATGGAGAGAGCTCGCAATATCGCTGTCATTCCGGGCGATTTCGACTGGAGCGATATAGGCGCTTGGAGCGCGGTGGCGGATGCTATTCAGGCTGACGAAGCGGGTAATACCACCAACAATTGTCAGACCATTCTGATCGATAGCAACAACACGCATATCGAGACGAAGGACAGACTGGTGGCGGCGATCGGCTTGAACAACTTGCTGGTGATCGATACGCCTGACGCGCTGTTAGTTGCGGACAAGTCCAAGAGCCAGGAAGTGCGCCAAGTGGTGAGCCGCTTGAAAGCCAGCGGCCACGAGGCGCATAAGACGCACAAGACGGTGGTGCGCCCTTGGGGTGCCTATACTGTGCTGGAAGAAGGTCCGGGCTTCAAGATCAAGCGCATCAGCGTCAAGCCGGGCGCTTCGCTGTCTTTGCAAATGCACCATCACCGCAGCGAGCATTGGGTGGTGGTATCGGGCAAGGCCGAAGTGGTCAACGGTGAACAGATAATTGCACTGGAAGCGAACCAGTCGACTTATATTCCGGCAGGAAACAAGCATCGTCTTACCAATGCGGGTGACGGGGAACTGGCCTTGATCGAGGTACAATGCGGGTCTTATCTGGGCGAGGATGACATCGTCCGCTTCGAAGACATCTACGGCAGGGTGCAGTGAATACTGGCCCTGTTGCGCTCGGTATGAAGCTAGCGCAGTTTTCCGCACTTCAGTGTCAACAGGCAGTTTTGCTCTCTTTTGCTTGTGCCGCCAGACGCGGCAAGGCTTGGCCGTCATTTGATGGCCCATTGATTGCCGCCTGTCAGGACATCCTGATGCAGGATAAATAGCCTTGCCGGGAGATTTCCTGGCTCTGGCAGACGTGCTAATTTTGCAAGTTGAAGATAAATATCCAGATGAATAAAACACCTATCGCAGTCATTACCGGCATTACGGGCCAAGACGGCGCCTACCTGGCCGAACTCCTCCTTGAAAAGGGGTACAAGGTTTACGGCACTTACCGCCGCACCAGCTCGGTCAACTTCTGGCGCATTGAAGAGCTCGGTATCGACCGTCATCCGAACCTGAATCTGGTCGAGTACGACCTGACGGATCTAGGCTCCAGCATTCGTCTGCTGCAGACAACGGGGGCGACAGAAGTCTACAATCTCGCCGCACAGAGCTTCGTCGGCGTTTCCTTCGATCAACCTGGAACGACTGCGCAGATCACGGGTATCGGTCCATTGAATCTGCTGGAAGCCATTCGCATCGTCAATCCCAAGATCCGTTTTTATCAGGCATCCACCTCCGAGATGTTCGGCAAGGTGCAGGAAATTCCGCAGGTTGAGAGCACGCCGTTTTATCCGCGCAGCCCTTATGGTGTTGCCAAGCTCTACGGCCACTGGATTACGATCAACTATCGCGAGTCCTATGACATTTTCGGCTGCAGCGGCATCTTGTTCAATCACGAGTCCCCGTTACGTGGCCGTGAGTTCGTGACGCGCAAGATTACCGATGCAGTTGCTAAGATTCGCTTGGGCAAGCTCGATGTGCTTGAACTTGGCAACATGGATGCCAAGCGCGACTGGGGGTATGCGAAGGAGTACGTGGAAGGCATGTGGCGCATGCTGCAGGTCGAAGAACCGGATACTTATGTGCTGGCAACCAATCGTACCGAAACGGTGCGCGATTTCGTCACGATGGCTTTCAAGGCGGCGGACTATCAGATTGAGTGGCGCGGCCGTGGAGAACAGGAAACCGCCGTCGATGCCGCAACCGGCAAGACGCTTGTGCGCGTGAATCCGAAGTTTTACCGTCCGGCGGAAGTGGACCTCTTGATCGGCAATCCTGCCAAGGCGAAAGAGAAGCTGGGCTGGGAACCGAAGACGACGCTGGAACAGTTGTGCCAGATGATGGTGCAGGCCGACTTGAAGAGAAACGAGCGTGGCTTCTCCTTCTGAAAAATCGTCAACAGCTTCGCGCGGCCGCGTACTCCTGACGGGCGCTAACGGCTTTACCGGCAAGTATGTTCGTGCCGAACTGATCGATGCCGGTTACGAGGTCGTCGATGCCGTAGTCGGTGCCGCGCAACATCCGCATCAAGTCACGCTCGACATCACATCGCGCGACAACTGCTGCCGGGTGATGGAGTCGGTGCGTCCGGATTATCTCGTGCATCTGGCCGCCATCAGTTTCGTTGCGCATGCGGATGCCGAAGCGCTGTATCGTGTCAACGTGATCGGCACGCTCAATTTACTGGAGGCGATGGCTGAAGCCCAGCTGTCGCCGCGCCGCGTGCTGGTGGCCAGCAGTGCCAATGTCTATGGCAATTCGACGCCTGGCATGATCTGGGAAGCCCAACCGCCGCAACCGGTAAACCATTACGCTACTAGCAAACTGGCGATGGAATTCATGGTACGCACCTGGAGCGATCGGTTGCCAATTGTGATTACACGGCCGTTCAATTACACCGGGGTGGGGCAGGAGGCGCATTTCCTGGTGCCGAAGATCGTCTCGCATTTCGTGCAGGGTGCGCCGGTCATCGAATTGGGTAATCTTGATGTCGAACGCGACTTTTCAGATGTACGCATGGTGGCTGCAGCGTATCGCGGCCTGCTGGAACACGACAGTCACGGCGACATCGTCAATGTCTGTAGCGGTACTCCCTATTCGCTGCGCGGCATCCTTAACACGATGCAGGAGATTGCAGGCTACAGGATCGACGTGCGCGTTAACCCCGCCTTTGTCCGCCAATCGGAAGTGAGGACGCTGATCGGCTCGCCGCAAAAGCTTAAATCCATTGTCAGCGATCTCAAGAGCATTCCACTGAGTGAAACCCTGCGCTGGATGTATGAATTCGGCAAAGTCAGGCAAGGATAAGCTATTCATGCTTCCCCACGCACGGACCGCACTCAACAACACGATGGCCATGGAAGGCTGCAGAGCCCCGGATTATTCGGATGTGCTGCGCAGGGTACGTTTGGGTATCAACGCCATTCCTATTTTGTCGCCGATGGCGGGGGTTGGCCGATACACTTATCACCTGATCCATCAACTGCAGCAGATGTTGCCGCAACAGCCATGGTTGTTCTATGGCTCGTCCTGGGAACGCGAGATCCGGACTGCTGCGGCACCGGGTGCGCAAGGCGTCAAGACAGTTATTAAGCGCTTTTTGCCGCGCCCCGAGATGCTGCTGCGTTTCATGGGACAGTTGCGCTTCTCAGCGGGCACCAACAAGCATGACATCGATCTCTATCACGAGCCGGCCTTTATGGCCTACAGCTTTCGTGGTCCGTCGGTGGTGACGATTCACGACATTTCCTGGGTACGCCATCCGGAGACACACCCGCCCGAGCGCGTGCGCGAGATGAACCGCATCATGCCCGGCGTCGTCAGGCATGCAAGCCAGATCGTGGTCGATTCCGAATTCGTGCGGCAGGAGGTGATCGGGCACTACGGCGTGTCGGCCGAGCGGGTGACGACGGTTTTGCTTGGCGTATCGCCGGAGTTCCAGCCGGTCGATGCAGCAACATGCGCGCCTGTGCTGTCGAAATTCGGGCTTAGGCATGGCGAGTACATCCTTGCTGTCGGCACGCTTGAGCCGCGCAAGAATCTCGCTACCGCCTTGTCGGCCTATACTCGCCTGCCGGAGGCGTTTCGCAAGCGTTATCCGCTTGTCGTGGTCGGCATGAACGGCTGGCGTATGGAAACGCTTACAGGTAGTCTGCAGGCGATGATCGCGCGTGGCGAGGTGAGGCTGACCGGCTATGTGCCGCAGTCGCATTTGCCCGCCTTGTACACTGGCGCACGGGCATTCGTCTATCCTTCCCTGTATGAGGGGTTCGGCTTGCCGCCGCTGGAAGCGATGGCTTGCGGCACGCCGGTCATCGTATCGAAGCGTGCATCATTGCCGGAGGTCGTGGGCGATGCAGGCTTGCTGGTCGAGCCGCTGGATGACCGGGCGATTGCGCAGCATATGCAACGACTGGTCGAGGATGATGCATTACACGTCAGGCTTGCTATGGCCGGGCGTCAGCGTGCGCAGCAATTTACGTGGCAAAAGTTCGCTCTGGATATGATGGCGGTGTACCGCAAGGCGCTTTCCTGATCGCATCGCCGTTTGCAGTGTATGATGCGGCGCTATTTGGTTATAAGAACGAATCATGCGGATCAGTTGTTCCGTCGTAAGCTTTCACAATCCACCTGAGCAGATCGCACGGACCTTGCAAAGTGTGACTGCCTCTCTCGGCAATATCGAGCTTTGCTTGCTCGATAATTCGCGTACCGATGTCCTGTCGGCTACCGCTTGCAAAGCAGGGGCGCGCTATGTTCATCTGCCGTCGAATCCGGGTTTCGGTGCCGCTCACAATATGGCGATTCGCGAGGCCATTGCCGGTGGATCCGATTATCACCTCGTTCTGAACCCCGACATCGCCTTCGGTCGGGAAGTCATTCCTGCGCTTGTTGCCTACATGCAGGCACACCCGGATGTCGGCCTGGTCATGCCGGATATCCGTTATCCCGATGGCCGACGGCAACGATTGTGCAAATTGCTGCCCAATCCGGTTGATCTCTTATTGCGGCGTTTCATGCCCTCGCTATATCGTGCAAGCGGACGGCTTGCAACCTATGAATTGCATCGCAGCGGTTACGATCACGTCATGGACGTACCTGCGCTGTCAGGTTGCTTCATGTTCCTGCGCACCTCGGTGCTGCGCCAAGTCGGTGGTTTCGACGAAGGCTTCTTCCTGTACATGGAAGATTTCGACCTCTCGCGCCGCATCGGCCGCGTTGCGCGCACCGTGTTCTATCCGGCTGTATCGGTGACACATGAATACCAGCAAGGATCGTACAAGAATCCGGCGCTGTTGCGGCACCACTTGCGTTCGGCGTTCAGATACTTCAACAAATGGGGCTGGCTGTTCGATGCCGAACGGCGCGCAGTCAATCGGCGTACATTGACTGCTTTGAATCGGCCGCCGCTGCAGGAGGCCGTGGTGGAGCAGCGCAAATGAGCGCCGTGCTGCTCGACTTGACTCAAATTCCGCTGGAGCGTACTGGCGTCGGCATCTATGCGGTTAACTATGTGCGCTGTCTGCGCACTGCCGCCAATCTGCCGCGCATGCATTTCCTGATTCTGGACGATGACCGCGAACTGATCGAGGAAGCGCGTGCGGTGCCGGACGCGGTCGTGACCACATTGAAGGCAAAGGTTTTCCGTCGCTTCGTGTTCCGTGTGCTGGTCGAGCAAGTCCTGATTCCATGGCTGGCCTTGACGCGCTCCATCGCCGCTGTTCATTCGCTGCATTACAGCTTTCCGCTGTTTTCCTTCGGCAGGTTCAAGCGTATCGTCACGGTATGCGACATGTCTTTCTTCCTGTTCCCGAAGTTGCATGTGCCGGTCAAGCGCTTCTTCTTTCAGTTCTTTATCCGCAGGCTACCGAAAGTGGATGGGTTGTCATTCATTTCCGGCTCAACCATGCGTGACTTCGAGTCCTATTTCCCGCAAGGAGGCGCTCGAAAGGCGGTGATTCATCTCGGTGCCGATCTCGACTGTCTTGCCGCCCCGGTGGATGATGCAGTGTTTGCTGCGTTGCGCGAACGTTTCAACCTGGGGCGGTATATTCTTTACGTCGGCACCATTGAGCCGCGCAAGAATCTTCTTGGATTGATCAAGGCCTTCGAGCAATGCGCGTCGGCGTATCCTGATGTCAAGCTCGTTATCGCCGGCAAGCTGGGATGGGATTACCAGGACGTGTTGGACTATGCACGCACGTCGATTGTGAGCGAGCGCATCGTGCTGACCGGTTATATCAACGAATCACAGAAACATGCATTGCTGAAAGGCGCGCTGGTATTTGCCTACGTATCGCTTTATGAAGGTTTTGGCTTGCCGGTGCTGGAAGGCATGGCCTCCGGCGTACCCACCGTTACGAGCAATATCTCTTCTATGCCGGAAGTGGCGGGCGATGGTGCCTTGCTGGTCGATCCACATGATGTCGGCCAGATTGCCCCCACGCTGGGCGTTCTCCTGAAGAGCGAAAGTGCGCGATCGGAGTTGGTGCAGCGCGGCCTTGCGCAGAGCCGCTACTTCACTTGGGAAAACATGACGGCCAAGTCGCTCGATTTCTACCGGCAAGTTGTGTCTTCATGAAAGCTTGACGACATGCACATGGCGCGCTTTTTCATCTTCAACCTGCTTGGCCATATGCTGCCGATCCTGGTGGCGCTGGTGTCGGTTCCTGTGATCGCACATTTTGCAGGCGTGGACAGGCTTGGTGCGCTTGGCGTGGTGTGGGCTCTGGTTGGATATTTCAGCTTTCTCGATTTCGGCTTGAGCCGGGTGGTGACGCGTCGCGTTGCCTATGCTGCCGACCAGCGGTGCTTGCAGGAAGAGCTTGCACAATTGCGAGGCTTTTTCTGGTGGCGCGCAGTGCCCGGCTTGATCGCTATTGGTGTGCTGCTTCTATTGGCGCGCTCGCTGTTCGCTGGTTTCCTGCCGCCAGGGACACTGGGTGCGGAACTTGCACGAGGCTGGTCATGGATCGCATGGTGCGTGCCGGTTACGCTGGCGACTAACTGGTTGCGTGGCGCACTGGAGGGCGTGCATCGTTTCGCTCGCGTCAATCTGCTGCGTTCAATATTTGGCGCATGGAATTATGCTGGCCCTGCCGTTGTTGCATTGTATCGGCCAACGCTGGATGCCTTGATTGTCGGTATCGTCGTCGGCCGCATTCTCGCGCTTGCTGCGCACGCTTTTGCCTGCCTGCAGGCCGAGCGCGGGATATTGATCGGGCCGTCACAATCCCATCGCTCGGGCATTCGTTCTTTTTTTCAGGAAGGCGGCTGGATCACGATTTCCAATGTCATCAGCCCTTTGATGCTGTATTCCGACCGCTTCGTGTTGGGCGCTTTACTGTCGCCGCGGGCGGTAGCGTGGTATGTCACCGGACAGGAAGTGATGCTGCGTACGCTGGTGATTCCTGGCGCATTGGCGGGCGTGTTGTTCCCGAAGTTTGCAGGCAGGCCTGATGCCGATGATGAGCAAGCACTGTCCGGCTTATATCAGCGCAGCATCCGCGTAGTATCGGCGTTGATGTTGCCACTATGCACCTTGGCAGCAGCGGTCGCCTATGATGGTTTGCGGCTGTGGCTGGGCGAGTCGTTTGCAGTCAATGGCCATCGTGTGATCGAGATCATCGCGATCGGTGTCTTTGCCAATGCCATTTGTCATTTGCCGCACGCCTGGCTGCAAGCGGTTGGTCATGCAGACCGCACTGCTAAAGCGCACCTGATCGAATTGCCCTTGTATGCAGCGGGCTTGTTTATGGCCGTCCTGCAATGGGGAATCGTGGGGGCAGCGGTGGCATGGACGTTGCGTGTTGTACTTGATTGCGTGGTGTTGCTGCGTCTGGTCGGGCGTGAAAGTGCACAGCCGGTGCTTGGCTTGCTGCTTGTCGGCATCGCCCTGATCGCGGCAGCCGGCCTCTTGCCCGCCTTGGGCGTCGATTGGCATTGGCGGGTTTTAGCCGTGCTGTTTAGTGTTGGCATTGCTGCAGTTTGTGCCTGGCGCGGTTTGTTGACGGAAGACGACCGTAAGGAATTGTTAATGATGCGGCGCGATAAACGTTCCTGATTTACCCTTGCCACCTATTTGTCAATCGAATAATGCATCCGAATTGCAGTATTTTGATGATAAATATCTTGCAATAATTTAAACTGTCGGATTGTTTCGCCGTAAGGTTCCGGGTGCCTACCGGGCTTCAAAGGGCGCGCATTACACAATCACTATGTCGTCTTTCCTGATCAGTTTTATTGCCTCCGCATTGCTAACCCTGTTCATCATTAAGCGCGCGCATCTGCACGAAGCAGCGCTCGACAGCGATTTGTCAGGGGTGCAGAAAGTGCATGTCGCAGCGGTGCCGCGTATCGGTGGCGCGAGCATTTTCCTGGCAGTTGTATTTGCCAGCGTGCTGGCGATGCTGCGCACGCCATCCATCGGACAAGGCGTTCTGCTGCTCCTATTGTGTTCGGCAGTGGCATTTGGGGGCGGCATCGTCGAAGACTTTACCAAGAACGTCAGCCCGCGCCGTCGCCTGTTGCTGACAATGGCTGCGGCTGCTCTGGGCTATGCCATGCTCGATGCGCGCATTGAACGGCTCGACTGGATTTCGTCGGAATGGGAGCTGAACTACGTCTGGATCACCTTGCCGCTCACCATGATTGCAGTGGCCGGCATTGCCAATGCCGTTAATATCATCGACGGCTTCAACGGTCTGGCGACGATGGTGACGATCTGCATGCTGCTCTCGCTTGGTTATGTTGCCTGGCAGGTGGACGATACCTTTATTCTGGTGGCAGCGTTCATCGTCGCTGGCGCGGCGGCAGGTTTCTTGATGTGGAATTATCCTGCCGGCATGATCTTTCTTGGCGACGGCGGCGCTTATTTCCTCGGCTTCATGCTGGGCGAACTTGTCATCATGCTTGTGATGCGCAATCCGCAAGTCTCCAGTTGGTATGCACTCCTGCTTTTGATCTATCCGGTATTCGAAACCTTGTTCTCGGTATATCGTCGTCTCTTTGTGCGCGGCAAGTCACCCGGCATGCCGGACGGCATTCATTTACACAGCCTGATCTTCCGCCGCATCGTGGTTTGGGCGGTAGGCCGGCGCGATGCACGTGCCTTATTGGTACGTAATGCGCTGACTTCGCCTTACCTTTGGCTGTTTTCGCTGATGGCTGTCGTTCCCGCGACGCTGTTTTGGCGGCATACCTGGCTGCTGATGGTATTCTGCTTGCTGTTTGTGACAAGCTATGTCTGGCTTTATGTACGCATCGTGCGCTTCAAGTCGCCGCGCTGGATGATTTTAGGAAAGAGAAAGAAAAAATCACCTAAGTCCGGCTTTGGCGACCAGTAATCCTCAACGTTTTCGTGTTCACTCATACTTCATCATGGCGTCTCTATCACAAAGCATTTTCAAGGCCTACGATATTCGCGGCATCCTCGGCAAGACGCTCGATGCCAACATTGCAAAGCAAATCGGACAAGCGTTCGGCAGCGCGGCTCGTGCCAAGGGCGAACGCACTGTCGTCATCGGTCGCGACGGCCGTCTGTCCGGCCCCGAACTGTCCACGGCGCTGGCTGCCGGTCTGCAATCGACCGGCATCGATGTAATCGACATCGGTCTGGTTGCCACTCCCATGTTGTATTTCGCCACCCATGTGTTGGGCGCCACTTCCGGCATCATGGTTACCGGCAGCCATAACCCTCCTGACTACAACGGCTTCAAGATGGTGCTCGCTGGCGAAGCCATCTATGGCGACACCATCCAGGGTTTGTATCAGACCATCGTCAAGGGCGAGTTTGCGCAAGGGCAGGGTGGCTATCGCACACATGACATCCGGCAGGCCTATATCGAACGCATCACTGGCGATGTAAAGCTGGCGCGTCCGCTGAAGATTGCCGTGGATTGCGGCAATGGTGTGGCTGGCGCTTTTGCAGGCGACCTGTACCGGGCACTGGGTTGCGAAGTGCGTGAGCTGTTTTGCGAAGTGGACGGCAACTTCCCCAACCATCATCCCGATCCGGCCCATCCGGAAAACCTGCAAGACCTGATCCGTTGCCTGCAAGAGACCGATGCCGAACTGGGGCTGGCCTTCGATGGCGATGGCGACCGCCTGGGAGTGGTGACCAAGGATGGGCAGATCATTTATCCCGACCGGCAACTGATGCTGTTTGCGCAGGATGTACTTACCCGCCATCCGAACGGGCAGATCCTGTATGACGTCAAATGCACGCGCCATATTGCGGCATGGGTGAAGAAGCACGGCGGGCACCCGCTGATGTGGAAGACCGGACATTCGCTGGTCAAGGCTAAGCTGCGCGAGACAGGTGCGCCCTTGGGCGGGGAAATGAGCGGACATATTTTCTTCAAGGATCGCTGGTACGGCTTTGACGACGGCTTGTATGCCGGCGCACGTCTGCTGGAATTGCTGTCGCGGGTGCAAGATCCGTCGGCCGTGCTCAATGCTTTACCGCAATCGACCAGCACGCCGGAATTACATCTGCATTTGGCAGAAGGCGAGAACGTGCGGTTGATCGAGCAGTTGCGCAAGGAAGCACGTTTTCCCGAGGCGCAGGAAATCGTCACCATTGACGGTTTGCGAGTGGAGTATGCAGACGGTTTCGGGCTGGCACGTTCGTCCAACACGACGCCGGTGGTGGTGATGCGTTTCGAAGGCGAGTCGGATGCCGCCTTGCAGCGCATCCAGAGTGAGTTCAAGCGTGCCATTCTCGCAGCCAAGTCCGATGCGCAATTACCGTTCTAAGCTGCACTGAGCATGAAGATCCTGATCGTGCGCGTGTCGTCGCTTGGCGATGTCGTGCACAACATGCCGATGATTGTCGATATCCTGCGGCACTATCCGCAGGCACAGATTGACTGGGTGGTCGAAGAGGGCTACGTCAGTCTGGTACGCTTGAATCGTGGCGTGCGTACGATCATTCCGTTTGCACTGCGGCGCTGGCGCAAAAGTTTGTTCTCTGCAAAGACGCGGGCCGAGATGCGTGCCTTTCGCAATGCCTTACGGCAGGAAGCGTACGATTTCGTTTTCGACACGCAGGGATTGTTCAAGACCGGGCTCATCATGCGTATGGCTCGTCTTGCTCCACAGGGGCGTCGCGTGGGGTTGGCCAATGCCACCGAGGAATCGGGATATGAAACGATTTCGCGCATTTTCCATACGGTGAGCGTACCGGTTCCCTTGCGTGCCCATGCTGTACTACGTGCGCGACTTGTTGCAGCGGCAGTGCTGGATTACGAGGCAAACGGCCCTGCCGACTTCAATATGCAGGCGCCGGATGCATCGAATGCAAGCTGGTTGCCGCGCGATCCCTATGCTGTGTTTTTTCATGGCACGGCGCGCGATGCCAAGCGCTGGGACGAAGCATCGTGGGTGCGGGTCGGTCAAGGGCTGAATGCCCGTGGTTTGCCGGTACTGCTGCCTTGGGGCAGCGAACAGGAAAAGCATGCGGCGGAGCGCCTCGCCGCGCAGATGAAAAATGCGATCGTGCTGCCAAGGTTGCCAATGATGGATGCAGTCGTGCTGGCACAGCGTGCAACGCTGGCGATTGGTGTCGATACCGGTCTCACGCACATTGCCGCCGCGTTCAGCCGCCCGACCATTGAGCTGTACTGCGACTCGCCGCGCTGGAAGACCGAGGGAAACTGGTCGGATTACATCATCAACCTCGGCGACGCCAGCATGCCCCCAACGGTGGAGCAGGTCGAAGCTGCCATTGCGTCCCTGCTCAATACGGCTGCAGAACTGCGGATCGAAAGGGCATAATAGCGCCCCATGGAAGACCAAATCCTTCAAATCGATATTCGCGAGTGGCAGCCTGCCGCGCCGCAAGAGGCGTGGATACGTGCTTTGGAAGCAGGCAAGGTATTGTATTTTCCGCAGTTGGCATTCGTATTGAACGAGTCCGAGAAGCGCTTTCTCACACCCTCTATCCGCGCCCCGAAAACCCGCAACATCAGCCTTGATGCCGGTGGCCGCTTGAAGGGTGCGGTCGGCGATGCATCGGTGCAGCAGGAGTTGGCGGCGATGGTTGCCCGTTTTCGCAAGCAGGCGCAGGAATTGATTCATTCCCTGTTGCCCCGCTATGCAGACGCATTGAGGCTGGCCCCGACCAGCTATCGTCCGACACAAGTGGAAACCCGTACTCAGTCATGGCGGGCTGACGACAGGCGATTACACGTCGATGCCTTTCCCTCGCGGCCCAACTATGGCGAACGCATCTTGCGCGTGTTCACCAACATCCATCCTGAAGGCGTGCCGCGTGTCTGGCGCGTAGGCGAGCCTTTCGAAGCAGTGGCGAAACGCTTTCTGCCAGGCAGCAAGCCGTATTCGCGCTGGCAGGCAAAAGTCTTGCATGCATTGCATGTGACCAAGTCGCTGCGCAGCGAATACGATCACCTGATGCTGCAACTGCACGATGGCATGAAATCCGACTTGCAGTATCAGCAGAGTGCGCCGCAAGTCCATATGCCTTTTCCACCCGGTTCGGTATGGGTTTGCTTCTCGGACCAGACCTCACATGCCGTTATGTCGGGGCAGTACATGCTGGAGCAGACTTTTCATCTGCCCGCAGCAAATCAATATGATCCTGATGCCAGCCCGCTGGCGATCCTCACACGACTTACCGGCAGACAGCTCATCTGATGCGCTCTTTGTATTCCATCGCATGGTGGCTGGCGCTGCCTTTGGTGCTTTGCCGTCTATGGTGGCGCGGCCGCAAGGAACCCGGATACCGCCGCCACTGGGCCGAACGGCTCGGCTTCTATCGTGATTCGCGTCCGTCTTTTCCCTTGATCTGGGTTCACGCTGTTTCCGTTGGCGAGACTCGCGCCGCCGAGCCACTGATCGACGCTTTGCTGGCGCAGTATCCCGCGCACGGCATCTTGCTTACGCACATGACGCCGACCGGTCGTGCTACCGGGCAGGCGCTGTTTGCGAAGCATGGTGAGCGCTTGCGGCAGTGTTATCTGCCTTATGACACTGGCTGGATGACAGCACGCTTTCTTCGCCATTTCCAGCCGCGCATCTGCATTCTGATGGAAACCGAAGTGTGGCCCAATCTGATGGCGCAATGCGTGCGCCACGGTGTGTTGGTGAGCTTAATCAATGCACGCCTGTCTGCACGATCGCTTGCCAAGGGCGAGCGTCTGGGGACCTTGATAAGCGATGCGGTGCACGCCATGAGTTGTGTTGGTGCGCAGACGGAAGATGACGCAGCCCGCATACGGCAGCTTGGCGCACCGCATGTAGAGGTTACCGGCAGTATCAAGTTCGATGTCACGCCACCTACCAAGATGCTGGAGCGCGGCGCTGCGCTGCGGGTTCGCATCGGCACACGTCCGGTGCTGCTGTGTGCAAGCACGCGCGAAGGCGAGGAAGAACTGATCTTCGATGCAATGAAGGATGTCGATCTCGGCAATGCATTGCTGATGATCGTGCCGAGGCATCCTCAGCGTTTCGACGAGGTTGCTGCTATGGCTGTTCAGCGCGGTTTTAGCCTGCGGCGGCGCTCCGAATTGGGTGATGAGACGCTACCCTCGGATGTGAGAGTATTGTTGGGAGATTCGATGGGCGAAATGTTTGCTTACTACGCAGCCTGCGATGTTGCTTTCATCGGGGGCAGTCTGAGGCCGTTAGGCGGGCAGAACCTGATCGAAGCTTGCGCGGTTGGTAAGCCGGTGCTGATTGGCATGCATACTTTCAATTTCAATGCGGTGAGCGAGGATGCGGTTACCGCTGGTGCCGCATTGCGCGCCTCCGATGCCACCGCGATGTTGCGCGATGCGATACAGCTACTATACGACGGTGAGAGGCGTGCCACGATGAGCACTGCAGCACAGACGTTTGCACAGCAGCATCGTGGCGCGACCAGCCGCACCATGAAGCTGCTGCAGCCCTTGATCCGCTGATTTACTTCTGCGCCGTCTCGTTCAACCCGCCCCCCAACGCCCGATACAGATCGACCGCATTCGTCAACTTCAACTGCCGCGCCTGGATCAGCGCCTGCTGCGCACTGAAAAGCTCACGTTGCGCATCGAGCAGATCCAGTGAACTGGCTACACCACTCTTGTACCGCAAATCCGCCAGCCGCAGACGCTCGGCCTGTGCATCCTGCACGGCGCGTTGCGCTTCGATTTGTTCATCCAACGTCGCACGCGCGTTAAGTGCATCGGCTACCTCCCGGAAAGCCGTTTGGATAGTTCTCTCGTAATCGGCGATAGCGATGTTCTTGCGCACCTCGGCCAGCGTCAGATTGCCTCTGTTGCGGCCAGCGTCGAAGATGGGTTGCACGAGTTGTGGCGAGAAAGTCCAAGCGCGTGAATCACCCTTGAATAAGTCCGACAATTCAGTGCTTGCCAAACCAATGTTCGCGGTAAGCGAGATGCGCGGGAAGAATGCGGCGCGCGCGGCGCCAATGTTTGCATTGGCCGCTTTCAAGCGTTGTTCGGCGGCACGAATGTCGGGACGGCGTACCAGCAAATCGGAAGGCACTCCGGCCGGGATGTCCGTGATGATGTTCTGCTCGGCCATGCTGTGTTCGGGCGGCAGTCCTTCCAGCGGTTTACCGACCAGCAGGTTCAGGGCGTTGATTGCCTGCGCGTGCTGGCGGGCCAGTGTGGCGAGCGATGTGCGTGCTGTTTGAGTCAGGATCTCGTTCTGCTTCAGATCGAGCGCCGAGGCGGCACCGACATCGAAACGCTGCTTGGCGAGCCGATAAGCGGATTCGCGACTTTCCAGCGTCATGCGCGCCAGCTCGTATTGCTCGGCAAGCGAGCGTTCCGCCAGATAGGCTTTTGCTACTTCTGCTACCAGCGAGATCATTGCGGCGCGGCCCGCTTCCTCCGTGGCGAGGTATTGCGCCAGTGCCGCATCATTCAGGCTGCGCACGCGGCCGAAGAAATCCAGCTCGAAGGATGGGATGGAAAGACCGACTTGATAGTTGCTGGTGATTACTGGAATGCCTGTAAGCGACAGGCGACCGGGGGTACGCACACGTGATCCGTTGGCGCTTGCGTTCAGGTTTGGCAGCAGATCTGCCGACTGCACGTTGTACTGCGCGCGCGCTTCTTCGATGCGCAACGCCGCCGTGCGCAGATCGCGGTTATTCTCCAGCGCGGTTGCAATCAATGCCTGCAGGCGCGGGTCCGGAAAGAATTCACGCCAGCCGATTGCACTGGCATCGCCAGTTTTTTCGTTGGCCTGGGTCGGATATGCCGAAGCTATCGGCGCTTGCGGTTGCTGGTAGGTCGGCGCCAGCGAGCAGGCGCAGAGCAGGCCTGTGGCGAGCATGGCCAAGGTTAAATTTTTTATCATGCCTGATCCTCATTCGGTTGCAGATTTTTTGCCGCGTACATGCGGCGCTGACGTTCGCTGCCCTTGAAGAAACGACGCACCACGACAAAGAACACCGGCACCAGGAACACGGCCAGTGCCGTCGCAGTGATCATGCCGCCCATCACGCCGGTGCCGATTGCGCGCTGACTAGCGGAACCGGCGCCGGTGGCGATCACCAGCGGCAGCACGCCGAGAATGAAGGCGAGCGAAGTCATGAGGATGGGGCGGAAACGCAGGTGCACCGCTTCCAGCGTCGCGTCGATCGCGCTCTTGCCTTGTGCCTGCAAGTCCTTCGCGAATTCGACGATCAGGATAGCGTTCTTCGCCGACAAACCAATGATGGCGATCAGGCCGACTTTGAAATACACGTCGTTCGGCATATCGCGCAGCATTGTGCCAAGCAGTGCGCCGATCACACCCAGCGGCACAACCAGCATCACCGCAATCGGAATGGAAGTACTTTCGTACAGCGCGGCCAGCACCAGGAAAACCGCGATCAGCGACAGGGCGAACAAGGCCGGCGCCTGCGAACCCGAGGTCTTTTCCTCCAGCGAACCGGCAGTCCATTCAAAGCCGAAACCGGCTGGCAGTTGCGCAACGAGCTTTTCCATTTCCGCCATGGCTTCGCCGGTACTGCGCCCGGGGGCGGCCTCGCCAGAGATGCGTACCGCCGGATAGCCGTTGTAGCGTACCAGTTGCACTGGACCGGAAATCCAGTGCAAAGACACGAAGCTTGACAGCGAGACCATGTTGCCTTGGGTATTACGCACCTGTAGATTCAGCAGATCCTCAGGCTGCAGGCGTTGCGGCGCATCGGCTTGCAGAATCACGCGTTGCTGGCGGCCTTGGCTCGGGAAGTCGTTCAGATAGCTGGAGCCCAGCGCGTTGCTCAAGGCACTGCTGATATCGGCAAACGATACGCCAAGCGTATTGGCCTTGTCGCGGTCGATGTCGAGTTGCAATTGCGGCGTGTCTTCCAGTCCTTCAGGATGCACGCCCCTGAGCACGGGGCTCTTGGCGGCCAGGCCGAGCAGTTGATTGCGTGCTGCCATTAAGGCATCGTGACCGCGCCCGCCACGGTCCTGCAGGCGGAAAGTAAAACCGGTGGCATTGCCGAGTTCGCGGATGGGCGGCGGATTGACCGGAAAGATAATGGCATCCTTGATCGTTGACAGCGCACCGAATGCACGCGCTGCAATGTCGGGCGCAGCTTGTCCCTCACCGCGTTCGCTCCAATCCTTAAGCGGCGTAAAGACAAGACCGGCATTTTGACCGCTACCTGAGAAGCTGAAGCCGCGCACGGCAACGGTACGGGCGACGCCGGGTTGTTTCAGGTAGTAATTCTCGACCTGTTGAAGTACATGCACGGTGCGATTCGCGCTGGCTCCAGGCGGCAACTGCACGTTGGTAATGATGTAGCCCTGATCTTCGCTCGGCAGGAAGGAGGTGGGCAGGCGCAGGTAGAGTAGGGTGGCGCAGGCAACGATCAGGCCGTAGATCACCATGTAGCGTCCGGTTTTGCTCAGGATACGTGCTACCAGGCTTTGGTAGTTGTTTGCCGTGCGGTGGAAGCCGCGGTTGAACCAGCCAAAAAAGCCGTTCTTTTCATGATGATGGCCGGCTTTGACCGGCTTGAGAATGGTGGCGCACAAGGCGGGTGTGAGCGACAGCGCCATCAGCGCCGAAAACAGCATGGACGACACCATCGACAGCGAGAACTGACGGTAGATGGCGCCCACTGCGCCGCCGAAGAAGGCCATCGGGATGAACACGGCTACCAGCACCAGCGTGATGCCCACGATGGCGCCGGTGATCTGGTGCATTGCTTTGCGCGTGGCCTCGCGCGGGGAAAGACCTTCCTCGCTCATGATGCGTTCGACGTTTTCCACCACCACGATGGCATCATCCACCAGGATGCCGATTGCCAACACCATGCCGAACATGGTCAGGACGTTGATCGAGAAACCGAAGGCGAGCATGGCGGCGAAGGTACCCATCAGCGCCACAGGTACCACGATGGTCGGAATCAGGGTGTAGCGGATGTTCTGCAGGAAGAGATACATCACCAGGAATACCAGCACTACCGCTTCGAGCAGAGTCTTGACCACTTCCTCAATGGAAATCTGCACGAACAGGGAGGTGTCGTAAGGGATGTCGTAGCGCACACCGGCGGGAAAGTAGTGCGACAACTCATCCATCTTGGCACGCACCGCTTTTGCGGTTTCCAGCGCATTGGCGGTGGGTGTCAGCAGCACGCCGATAGCGGAGGTTGGCTTGCCGTTCAAGCGCGCGGCGGTGGCATATGTCTGCCCGCCGATCTCGATGCGGGCGACATCGCGTAGTCGCACTATCCCCCCGCTGGGCGCGGCGCGCAGCACGATGTTGCCGAATTCTTCTGGCGATGCAAGCTGACCATTGACGACGATGGGCGCGGTGACCTGTTGCATGTCGGAACTCGGCAAATCGCCTAACGTGCCGGAGGCAACCTGTGCATTCTGGTTGCGAATGGCAGTAGCGACATCAGCCGGTGTGAGCTTGAAGCCGACCAGTTTGGCCGGATCGATCCATATCCGCATGGCGTGTTCCGTACCGAACAAGGTCGCATTGCCGACACCCGGCACACGCTTGATTTCATTGAGCACGTTGCGTGACAGATAATCGCCGAGCGCCACCGGATCGAGCCGTCCGTCGGTGGACGACAAGGTGGTAAACAGCAGGAAGTTGCTGCGCGCCTTGCTCACCTGCACGCCTTGCTGGATCACCGCCTGAGGCAGACGCGATTCAACGCGCTTGAGGCGGTTCTGTACGTCCACCGCAGCGAGGTCGGGGTTGGTGCTGGGCGTAAAGGTGACGGTGATCTGCGCCTGTCCGTTGGCCTCGCTTTGCGATTCCATGTACTGCAGACCATCCGCACCATTCATTTCCTGCTCGATGATGCTGGTGACGCTTTCGTCCAATGTTTTAGCGGATGCACCAGGATAAGTTGCCGTCACGGCAATCGACGGCGGGGCGATAGTCGGATATTGCGCAATCGGCAATTGCGTGATGGAGATCGCACCTGCCAGCAGAATAAACAGGGCGACGACCCAAGCGAAGACTGGGCGGTCGATAAAAAATTGTGCCATGTCAGGAATTCTTTGCGGAGACTATATTCGTGGCGGAGGCTTTCCACGGTACCGGCTTCACCGTTGCACCGGGGCGCGCTTTCTGCAAGCCTTCGACGATCACGCGATCGCCAGCTTTCAGGCCCTGGGTGACGATCCACTTATCGCCTTGAGTGGCGCCGGTTTGTACCGGCTGCGTCGCTACCTTGCCATCGGCGCCTACCAGGAGCACAGCTGCTCCATCCGGGCTGCGTGTGACGGCCTGCTGCGGCACCATGATGGCTTGCTCGTTGACCGCCTGCTCCAGCCGGGCGCGTGCATACATGCCTGGCAGCAGGAAACCGTCGGGGTTCGGGAATTCCGCGCGCAACGTGATGACCCCGGTGCTCTCGTCGACGGTAAGGTCGGAAAACAGCAGCTTGCCCTCGTAAGGGTAAGGACGCCCGTCTTCGGCGATCAGCGTAACGCGCGCCTTGTCCTTGCCGACGCTTTTCAACCGGCCGGCGGCCATGGCTTGCTTCAGGCGCAACAATTCAGCACCGGACTGTGTCAGCGTGACGTAGATCGGATCGATCTGCTGAATGGTGGCCAACGGCGTTGCTTCGCCTTGGCCGACGAGCGCGCCTTCGGTAACCAGAGAACGTCCGATACGACCGGCAATGGGCGCGGTTACCGTAGCGTAACCAAGGTTCAAGCGTGCGGTTTCGAGCGCTGCACGAGCAGCGGCGGTATCGGCTGCCGTTTGTTTTTGCGCCGTTACCGCATCATCGTATTCCTGCTTGCTGATGGCATTCGTTTCCACCAGCGGCTTGTAACGTTGCACCTTGAGGTTGGCCTGTGCCAGATTCGCCTCGGCCTTCGCCAGCGCGGCTTGGGCGCTATTGAACGTCGCCTTGAATGGCGCGGGATCGATTTTGTAAAGTACATCGCCCGCCTTGACGTCGCCGCCTTCCTGAAACACGCGCTGCAGGACGATGCCGGCTACGCGTGCGCGCACCTGGGCGATACGCCGGGCTTCGATACGGCCCGGCAATTCGGTAGTAAGCACTGTGCGTTCGGGCTGCACCGTGACGACCGCTACTTCGGGGGGCGGAGGGGCCGCTCCTTGCGCCTGGGCCGGCGCGACTTTGTTTCCACAGCCGGTCAGAATGGAAAAACTCAACGTAGCGGCTATACCTGCGGCACGACGAAATGAATGCATATTTGTTTGCACGTTCAGCAAGAACTGTAGTGAAGAATGGGAAGTGCGATGCTTTCGCGAATGCGACGACGCAGTTTTGCGTTTAATAACAGACAAGCTCTGCGTTTTCGAAAAGCTATTGTACCGAGATACATTGCCATGTGTTTGATGCCACTTTTTTCAGTTTCGGAGCGGTTC
>Ga0070660_100000620_pt1 | contig 23695 bp, 36 predicted proteins | sample KBSC33metaG_FD_64670 | JGI IMG/M metagenome (GOLD analysis project Ga0070660, IMG submission 64670) | Corn rhizosphere microbial communities from Kellogg Biological Station, Michigan, USA - KBS C3-3 metaG | ecosystem: Host-associated > Plants > Roots > Rhizosphere > Soil ... | reverse complement strand
ACCTCCTGCTTCACGTTGATGTTCAGGTTGATCTCGATCGGCTTGTCCGGCGCCTTCACCGTCACGCAACCGCCGAGGGTCAGCCCCGCGCAAGGAATAAGCCACCGCATCATGGACAAAGGGCTCGCACCCGAACGCTCCAGCGTCAAGCATGGCGTCTTCATCGCATGGTTCCACTTTCCTTGGTCTGAATGGCCCGTTCACCCGGCGTAGCCGATTGAGGCGTCCGTGCGGGCTGCGCCTGGTTGAGCAGAAGCCTGGGATCCATGTAGGCGCGCGCCGACCCGACCAGCCCGCGGAAGGGGGCACGGATCTGGATATTGAAGCGGAAGGGGAGGTTGCGGATCAGCCGTGTGACCAGGCTCTGCTCGGGCGTCGCCTCGCGCACGCCGGTGAAGCGCACACGACTCACCATCTCGCCGTCGAGCCGTCCGTCGAGGCTGATGTCGAGACTCGAATAACGGATCGCCTTCAACGCATCGAAAGCGAGCTTGCCCATCGTGCCGAGCTCGGCATTGCTGAGTTCGCCGACATAAGCGAGCGTGCCGCCGCCTTTGCGCGCGACGATCTGCCCATTTTCGATCCGGCCGCCGTTCTGGTCGAAGATCATCGGCAGCACGCCGTCAAATGCGCCGGTCGCGGCGATGTTGGGAAAATCGAGCTGCTGCACGAACGAGGCCGCGTCGAGCCCGTCGATGCGGAAGGTCAAGTGCCGCTCCGCTTCCGCCCCGAAATCCAGCACGGTCGGTTCGAGCCGCAGCGTGCCGCCGGCGAACGGCCAGGTCGCGTCGGCCACCTTCACCTGGCTGTGGCCGGTGAGTTGGTAATGGACCACGCCATTGGCGACCTGCACGCCGGGATTGATTTCGGCGATCGTCGCCTCCTGGTCGGGCGCGCTGACGAGACCGAGCAGATCGGTGAAATGGATCTGACCCTTGATGCCGGTGACCGGCCCGAATGCGGCGGCAAGGTCGATCCGGTCGGTGCCGAATGTGCCGCTGCTGGTGAGGTCGTTCGGCGACCAATCGATCCGGCCATTGCCCGAGATCGTGCCCGCGACATTGGCGATTACGCCCAGGGTCAGCGGGGTCAGCTTTTCCGGCTGCAGCCCCTTGGGCGCGAAGGCGATGCCCTGCACGTCGAGCAACGCATGGCCAGCGCCGGAGGTCAGATCATGTTCGATCGCGACCTCGGCTACGGCGGCCTTGCTCGCAGGCTCGCGCAGTGTGGCGGTCGCGCGGATCAGATTGTCTTTAAGGTCGAGCAAGGCATCGTCGGTTGCCAGCGGATTGAATCGCGCGGTGGCCGCCGCATCGCTTACGCGCAGATCGCCCTTCAGGTGCAGCAACCCGCCGGCAAAGCGCCACGCCCCGCCCGCATCGGCGATAGCGAGCGGCACATTCGCGATCATGCCCGACGCGCCCGCGAATGCGCCGGCGACGCCTGTCCGATCGAATTTCCCGTTCAGATCAACGATAGCGAAATGCGTCTGCCGATCGGGTGGGCCGAGTGCCGCATCAGCACCGGCGGCGGTGAAACCCGCCTGCGTCACCCGTAGCTGCGCCGCGCTCAGTATCACCGGCGCCCCGCTTCTGGTCTGCCCTGTCAGCCGCACCGGTCCGCTGCTTGCGTCGATCCGCAAGGCGCCGCCTGATCGCATTACGACCGGTCGTCCGCAGACCGATAAGCGCGTGCCCTCGAACGTGAAGCCGGCCAGCTGCAACTGGCGGAAACTCACCGGCTGGCAGCCCAGATCCACGGCCATGTTTCCGTCAGCCACTGCGGCTCCCTGCGCCGGCAGGGTCAGCCCATGCACGAAGCCGCCGCTGAAGGGCCCGTCGATCCGCAGCATCATGGCGAAGCGCGCGCGCCGCCCGTTCCATGCGAAACGCACGGCGTCTGCGCCGAGCATCGCCTCGCCTGCCCGATAATCGGCAAGCCGTGCGGTTCCGGTCAGGGGCGCCCCGGGCGCGGCCTGGTGCAATCGAAGGTTCATCGTCGGCAGTGTGCCGCCGCCGCTCGACAGATCCGCATCTGTCCGCCAACCTTGCGCGGTCCAACTGATCCCGCCTCGTTCGGTGATGCTGATCCGACCGCCGGTCGCATCGGCGAGATCGAGCCGCCGCAGATGGAAGTCTGCTTGCCTGCCATGCAGCGTCGCCACGAGATCGGCGACGGCATCAGACTTCGCGAGCATCCGCGCCACCGCATCGGCCGCGCGCTTGCCCGTCGGTCCGACCGGCGTTCCCGCTGTCATCGCGCCCGACTGGGCTACGCGGCGGGCCACATCGGGCAGAGCCAGCGACCGCACGCCGAGACGGGCGGTCACGGCAAGATCGCCGATCCGGCCCAAGGCCTTGATCGCCCCCCGCACGCCGCTGAAACGCGCAGGGCCGGCCTGTCCTCCGAAACCATCGAGTGTCGCCCGCAAATTGAGATTCTGGAGGACTTTGTCGGATGACAGTGCGATCCGCGCGCTGCCCGCTCCCAGCCCGAGTGCGGGGCAGGCGGTTTGCCTTATCCGTACGGGTCCTTCCGCCAGCGGTGTCCCCGCGGTCGCCACGATCTTGAGATCGGCATCGACGGCGTTTAGCGCGCAGGAGGCCAGCCGCAACGCAGGCGCCTCGATCCGCGCTCGCCCGTGGAATTCACGCTGCGGATTGCCCGTGCCTTCGATCGCCGCGCGGATCGCGCCGTTCGGCGTCGCCAGCGCAAGCTGCACGTCGCGCAGCTCCAGTGCCAGATTAGGCAGTTTGGTTTGTCCGCCGGCGGATCGCGGCATCAGCCGATCGATCGATCCAAGGCTCAGCCCGTTCCGATCGAGCCGCGCGCGCAGCCGCACGCCGTCGACCCGCACCGCCCGTACCAACGGCCCACCCCAGCCATAGCCGATCTCCACATCGATCCGCCGCGCGATCAGATCGGGCGCCACGGCTCTGCCGATCCGCATGTCCTCCATCCGCTCGCGGAAAGGGCCGATTCTGGTCAGCCGGTAGGATGCGGGCATATGCGCGGCCGCCAGCCTGCGCTCGACGATACCGGTCGCGATGCGGAAGCGCAGGCTCCAGGCTAATAGCAAGGCAAGCAGCAGCAGGCCGGCAAACACGAGGATTGCGGTGGCGATCGGGCGTCGTCTCATGCGCGCCCATTAATCCGGTTAGCCTGAACCACGGCCCATCTAGGCAAAAGTCGGCGATCAGGGAAAGCCGGGAGCGGCTCGCCGCCGCGATCGTTATGCTCGTACACGAAAGGAGAGCGGGTGATGCTCGAACATGTTCCGCAATGGTTGGGGGCGATGCTTCGCGGCGTGCGCGCCGGCCATTCGAAGCTGGTGATCGTCAATCCCGATCTCGATGTAGGGTCGGAAAGCCTCGAGCTCGAAAGCCCTGCCTTCGCTTATGGCGCACGGCTGCCCGAGCGCTTCACCGCGGATGGGGAGGGCGTGTCGCCGCCCTTATTATGGCGCGATCCGCCCGCGGGCACGGCCTGCTTCGCGCTGATCGTCGAGGATCCCGACGCGCCTGCGCCTTACCCTCTCGTGCATGCGGTGGTGTGGGCGATCCCGCCCGACGTGCGTCGGCTGGCCGAGGGCGCGATCGCGCCGGATGGAAAAGGCGCTATCAGCGGCGATGTCGGGCGCAACAGCTTTTACACCGAAGGCTGGCTTCCGCCTGATCCGCCGACCGGACATGGCAGCCACGATTATGTATTCCAGCTCTTTGCGCTGGGCGAGATGCCGCCGATGGGGCCGGATCCCGGTCGTGACGAATTGGTTGCCGCGCTCGAGGGCCGCGTGCTCGCGGCGGGCCTGCTGGTCGGGACCTACTCGCGCGGCGAGGAGGCTCCGGTCGGGCGCGTAATGGCCGGATTGCGCCCTGCCACCTAGGGTCCGGACCCTAATAGTTCGGCCAGGCATCCCGATAGCGGTCGCGATCCGCCCGGCAGCGCGCGAGATCGGCGTCGCCATTGCGGATTGCGCGCTCGGCGTCGGCGCTCGCCAGGCTATGGTCTGCCTGCGTTCGCAATGGCGTCGGCCGGCACGGATCCGGGCTGGCGACCATAAGGGGGGCCGGGGGCGGCGGCAGGAAAGAGGGCGAGGCGATCGGTCTCGATGTCCCGCACCCGGCCAGGACCAAGACAAGCAGCCCGGCCGGCAATAGTCGCAGCATAAGCGGTCACCTTGTCTTGCGCGGAAAGGACCTGGGGGAGCAGCCGGCTGAGCTCGGCATCGCGTGCGCCATCGGCCGCGATCACCCGGTCGCGCGCGTCCAGGCCGGCCTGTGCTGCACGGACATTGGCGGCGAGGATGCCGGGCACCTGCTTCAACTGCCCATCGGCCAGCCCGCTCTGATAGCGCGCTTCGCCGTAAGCCTGAATCGTCCGATCCCCCAGATATGCAAAAAGCGCCGCGGCCAATACGGCCGCGGCGCCTATCATCAACTTGGCGAACATGCGTGTTCGGTGATCACGCGATTGCGTGGCGTGTCGCCAACCGCAGCACGACGTTGGCAATGGCGACCGCGCCCATGATCGCGGTCACCACGCTATCCTGGTCGATATTGGCGGGCAGCAATTTGAACGTGCCGAGCACGGCGAACAGCGTCGCGACCACGTTCACCCATACGGTACGGCTCTGCCACCAGGTCTTGGTGTCGGTCATGTCAGTCTCCTTGGGAAAAGGCCCGCCGCTCATCGGCAGGCGAAAAATCAGGCGATCACGTTCAGCGCGCGGTCGCCGCTGGCCCAGATCGCATCGCGCACCGTGCGCGGCAGGATGATGCAGCCGTGGCTGGCGGTGCCGGGGTGGGCGATGCTGTCGCCATGGATGCGGAATTCGGATCGGCCGAAGGTCTTGATCCCAGCGTCCGGAATCAGGATGAGCGTGCACGGGCCGGTGTTGGGGCTGTCGCGTCGCGCAGTGATGGTCCAGCGACCTTGCGGTATCGGGCCAACGCCGAGCGCCGCCTGCATCGCCGGATTGTTCTGGCCGCGCCCGGCACCACTATAGCCGCGCCAGGTCTTGCCGGCGCGCGACAACAGCCCCGCGGATTGATCCCAGGTCCACATGGGTCCGATCCTTTCGGTTGTGGGAAAGTCAAGCGGCCCGACGGCGCGCTTTCAATGTGGCCACGACTTCGGCTGCTTTTTCGGGTGCCACCTCGATCGCGAGCAAAAGCGCGTCGAAATTGCCCTGCACATTGCGCAGCTCGTGGCGCAGCACGGAAAGCTTGGCGTCGCATAATTGGCGCTCGGCCGCCTGCGCTTCCTCGAGCCGCTCGATCCGCGCCTGGAGCTTCTCGACCAAGCCCATCGCGACCTCATCGGTCTGATGCCGTCGGCTTTTCCAATAATCGAGGATCGGCCGCATGCCCGCGCCGATCCCCCCGCCGCCCAGTGCCGCGCCGCATAGCTGCGCCCAAGCGGGAAATGTGTCGATCAGGGTCATGAATCCCTCCAACCTGACCGCCCGATAGGGTGATCACTATCTTCCGATGAATGGATTTGCCTCCCGCCCGCGGCCATTATGGCGGGTAAAGGAATTAATGATGAAGTTCGCGTCGCGTAGGAACGAACCTGCGGTGGTCCCGGTAGTGCGTGTGGCGGAAGGGTTTTCCGGGCTGCTCCACAATTGGGTCCAGTCGCTCTACGATAAGGCACATGATCCGTCGCACTGCTCGCGTTGCGGAGTCTATCTGCCGGCGAAAGATCGGATTTGCGGTCCGTGCACGGTAGAGGCCGCGCGCTTCTCCGATCGATAAGGCGGTCGGCCGAAGCGCCCCCTGCGCATTTTCTCGCCCTGGCCAAAGCGCCTCTCAACTGGTCCTGGTGACGCTGAGCGTTCCCGTTGCAGGATAGCGAGCCGTCACCCTCGCGCCTGCGCCATCGACGACCGTATATTTTACCCACCCGCTCTCGACCTCGTTCAGGCTGAATCCGGTATAGGAAATGGTGTCTGCGCCCAGGCCGTTATTCTCGAAGCCCAGCTTCCCGCTGGGCTCGTTCTGGAACGTGAGGGTATCGGAATAGGGCGGTATGCCGCCCGAATAGTCCGGCTGAAGAATGCCATAGCCTTGGGCTGACAGATTGCCGCTCGCGCCCGAAACGTTGAACGCAACGTCGGCATGGGGCGCGAAGGTCACCCAGCACGTCAGCGGTCCGCTGCTGGTCGGCGGCGGAGGGGGCGAATAGGCGGTCGCCAAGAGTCCGATCCCGCTCATGAGAGCCCTCCGCCGCTGGCGACCCATTCGTCGGTGCCGACCTTGAGCAAGGTGCAAAGCCCGCGCGCGGCCAGCGCGCGGCTGCCGGTGGTGGAGGTGCCGACCAGTCGAAGCGTCACGCCGGCGCCCTGCGTGATCGTTATGCCGGATCCGCTGTTATTGTAGATTGCGATCGTATCTCCGATCGCGAATGCGGTGGTCGCATTGGGCGGCACCGTGATGCCGGCGGCCGCCGAGAGTCCCTGCCCGACGTCGCCAAGCGCGATCTGATAGCTCGCGCTCTTGGCGATCAGCGGGATGGTACGATAGCCGATGGAGCGCGCGGTGCCGCCGCCATCGATCACGCTTGATGCATTGGCAAGGTTGGTGACCGCGCCCGTCACCGCTCCGCCCGATTTGGATAAAGGTGCGTTCGCGCCGGCGAGCCAGGTAGCGACCTGCGCCATCAGCGTGCGGATCGCATCGTTGATGCCGCTGGCGGGGCATCCTTCGGCGATATTGATGCCGGCGATATCACTGTTGTTCGCAGGCGTGACGTCCCAATCCGTCACAGCGGATTTGGCCATGGTGGTTCCTTTCAAAGAGTTTGGGTGTCCGAAAGCGGCCCGGTACTCGTCGGCCTAGTCGGGATCCGTACTGGTCTGGGCGCGCGGCGGGCCGCCGACGGGATCGGTGGTAAAGTGGCTGGACCTTCGTGCGGGCGGACATCAGAATTTGGTAGAGTCCCACCTGGAACGCGTAGCCCATTATTGAAGGCGCCAGGCTTTGCGGATGCCCCGCTTCAGGCGAACGTCCTAAGATGCTGTTTTTCTCAGTTTAAGCAGGTCCCCGAAATTGGGACTGCCCACGAAGCTCGACAATGCCGATCCCGCCAGCCCGCTCAGCATCTGCCCGATATTGCCGCTCTGCGTCTGCGTGCTGTTGGTCGTATCGACGCCATATTTGCCGGTCAGCCCGCTCACCAGGTTCGCGTAATTGTTGACGCCCGTATAGGGGATCGCCGCCGCCGCCTGCAGCGCGCTCATCGCCGGCGTAACGCCCGCATATTGCGCATCGGCGAGCGTGCCGGTCAGCCCCAAGGCCTGCATGATCGAGGACACGCCGCCATTGGCGGCGCCCAGTGCCGTCTGGTTATCGGCATTGGTCTGGCTACCGAGCGCCTGCGCCGCGGCAAGCTGTTGCTGCTGCGTCTGGTTGTAGAGATTGCCGAGGTTGCTCGCCGCGCTCAGCGATCGATCCTGCGCCGCATTATAGCCCGCATCCGATTGCGCGCCGACCTGCGTCATGCGGTTGAGCTGATTATCGTAATCTTGATAGCGCAGCTTGTTTTCGCTGTCGGCGAGATTGTGCGTCAGCACGTCCATATAGGGCGTGGACAGGCCTGCCCCCATCCCTGCCGCCGCAAAGCGCTGGTTGGCGGCCCTGGTCACCGCATCGTCCGACTGGTGCAGCATCGCGCCCAGATAGGGATTGCCCGCGTCCAGATATTTGCCGCCGAGCACGTCCCGGTAATAGCCGGCGCTGCCCGGATTGGCGGCCTGCGCGGTCATGCCCTGCAATAGGCCGAGCGCGGGATTGCTCGAGCCTTGCGCCAGCCCCCTGAGAACGCCCAGCGAAGGATCATTGGCGCCCGCTTGCTGCAACGCCTGGTACGTCGCCGCACCCGGGCCGCCGCCATTGTAGATGTTCGACGCCACATTCTGCGCGCCGTTGACGAAGCCGTTGCCGTGCGTGATCCCGTTGGCGAGATCGTTATAGAGGCCATACGCGCTCTGGCTCATCTGGTTCAGATTGCCTTGGTTGGCATTGAGCACGCCCTGTGCGGTGGTCAACCCTTGCGAGATATAGGGCGCATATTGGTCGAGCGGAGCGGAGGTGGTGGTGCTCTGCGTCTTGGATTTGCTCGAGGAGAGTCCCATCGGTGGTTTTCCTTTTTTTGAGTCTGGGCGATGACGGACGGCCCGCGTCCGTCATGGGGTGACGGATCGGGTGCTGAGCCAAAGATCGAGGAAGGGGGCGCCGTCGCGCAGCCGCACCGGCTGTTAAGGCGCGGCGCCCCGCCGTTCGCGGGTGCGGCTGCTACGGGTTAGAATTCGCTGCCGCGTGGCAGGTTGAAATGGATGGCCACGCCCGAGACGTTGCTGCGCAGCTTAAACACGCGCACCGGGCGCATGACCGTCACGTCCAACTGCCGGTCTCCCTGCCATGTGATCCGGACGATGTTCGCATCGTCTTGTGGCCAGTCCATCGCATGATTGCTGTCGAAGCGAAGCACGACTTTTCCCGCGGCAGGCGCATCCCCCGGCACAGCCAATCGCACCTCATAGACGAAGCTGCTGGTGGCGCCGCAGTCGCCCCGGACGAGCCGGGCCTGCTGGCCGCCGGGCGCATTCTGGCTGGTCAGCATCTCGCTGGAGCAGACACCGCCACAACCTGGCAGGCTCAACACCAGCATCCCCATCGCGCAGGCGGCGAGAAGACGGTGCCGCATCAATAGCATCCGTTAAGCGCGTCGTGGATTCCGCGGCTGATTTGCTCCTGATCGCGGGGATCGTCGAAATTGCTTGCCCGATAGGACCATTTCGATGTGCCGTCTTTCAATTGCACCATCCCCGCCATCCCCTGCAGCAGCCATGGCGAAATGCCCTGGCGCGTCCCGGTATAACCATAATTGTAATTGCCGAAATTTTCGAACGCGGGATCGTATCTTTTGTAATCCCACGGCCCATGGTCCTCCACCTGCGATTTGAACCAGAGCAGATCGGACGGGCGATGTTGCGCGGCAGCCGTACCGTTTGCCTTGAGCTGCGCTGCCATTTCGGCGGGCAGAATACCGGCCGGGCCCGCCGGCGGTCCGTAGCAGAGCTCCGGATAAAGCGTTGCGACCCGGCCTGCGAACATGCCCGGTCTCGATGTCGCTCGTTTTGGTGGCGCCATGATGTTTCCCCGCCCTTACAGGTTTTTCCGAACGGCCAGCTGATGCGGCTCGAACCCCGCAGGCCGAAGCGCGCGTGCCCAGCCGGGCCTGCTTTCGACGATGATCCCCAGCGCGCCGATCGCGCGCGCCCACGCCTCGACTTGCGGCACGATCCGGTCGCGCACTTCGCCCACGTCGCCGGCCGCGACCAGGCCGTGCACGTCATAGGCGCCGGTCGGATAGGTCCGGATCTCGGTGACGGCGGCGGCATGGTCGCTGCGCCAGAATTGCGCGCTGCCCGCCAGGATACGCGCGTCCAGCCATTCGGGCGTGTGCAGCCGCGGGTCCATCGCCGCCGCAAACGCCGGCCGCCATCGGAGGTAACCGGTCCAGTCGGTCATGGCTCATTCCGATTTCTTGGGTAAAGCGCCCGAGGTCAGATCATGGCCGACCGCATGGCTTGAGCCCGATCCCGAGGTAGCCGCCAGGCTCGGGATGCGCGACCGCCACCATCTGCGCATGATCCATTCGGCAGCCTCGATCGCCATAGCTGTACGAAATCGATACCAGGTCATCGATCTTATTGGTCAGTCGTAGGCTGTTGCCAGGTTCCAATGGGCCGTAGATCGGCGAGGGCGGCGTTTTGGCGATGACGATCGTCTGGACCAAATTGCCGGTCTCGTTATCGATCGAAGTATATTCTCGGGGATGCCAGCATCCGGATAACGCCTGTCCGGCGAGACCGATTAACGCGCATTTCAAAATCCGGTCCATGATCGCCCCAGCGCATATTTATCGGCGCCCACTTCTAGCGGGTTCTTGTTGCCCATAAAACTGGTCCACATCTCCACCGGAAGATAGGCCGGACCCAAAATCTGCGACTGATAGGTGTGACCCTCCTCATGCCGCCCGATGTTGACGTCGGAGCCGGTGTAAGATTTGCCATGACGATCAGGGCCATCATTCACACCGTACACCTGAACATTTCCCAATGTGTAGGCACGATTATGAACATTAAGTGGAGAATTCAGCAACTGGATAGCGTTGTTTCCCAACTGAAAGCGCGGATTAGTCCCCATCAACCTGCCTGCTAGATAGGATGGTCCTGCAGCCGCGAGTCCCAATGTCGTGTTCGTGCTACCCCACAATTTCCCCAACAAATCCAGCACCGGATGTCGCGCAGACGGCGTCATATTCGCCGAGCCTGCACCGCGTCCGAACATGCCTGGCGCGGGCGTCCTGCTGGTTTGATAAAGCCGCCGCGGATCGAGTCCCAATATTGAGGTCAGGTCTTGCGCGGATGAGTCGCTGACGGAAATTCCTCGAAAAGTTTTCATAATCCTCGCTACCTGATGCGGATGTCATTGAGGGTAGGGTAGAATTGCTGGCGTTGCCCGACAGGATGCGCGCGTCCAGCCATTTGGGCGTATGCAGCCGGGGAGCCATCGCCGCCGCGAAGGCAGGCCGCCATCCGAGACAGCCGAAAGAGATTCTGCATCGCGTCCCTCACGAACAAATTCTTGTCGGGCGATTTCTGTTTTGTTCGCTCGATCAGCAGACGTCATGTTTGAGGGTGACGTTGTGCAGGAATGTCTCGAACGCAGGCAGGTCTTTTTCAAGTCGGCTGGGCCGGGTAATCAGATAGGCATTATATTGAACGCATGAAGCTTTCATGTCCGGCACCTAGCCCTGCTCTGTCAGCGCGTTAATCGAAAGCGTCCCTTTATCCATCACAGCGCAATGGATTGTCTTTCGGCCACGAAAACTGATCCTCGCCCATTGCGCTGGCGTCAGCGCGAACGGCCGCCCCTTGCACTCCAGTTTTGCGGAGTGCCGAAGAGTCCACGGTACAACATTGAAGTCGGCCCAGATGCCGACCATCGTCGCACGCGTCCGCTCGGTATTTTTCCTGCAGTCGAAAGGCGGGCTGATATTATAACCAAAGCCATGCACGTGGGGCCAACTCAGGCCGGGGCATACGACCCGGCCCTCCGGCGCATGAAGCCGAATTCCATAATCCTCGGTTTCGTAGACGCGTCCGGCGGCAAAGGACGGCTGATAGGGCATTCCCATCGCGCAAAAGATCAGGATCGCCGTGCGGACGTTTGATCTGAGCATCTTCCGCCCCCAGAAATTCCTCGGCTCGAATCCTGCCAAAGAATGCCCGCGAATATCGTTCTTATTATGTTCCATTGTCCAGTTTTTTTTAGCGAGGACCTTCGTGCAAGGGCGGGGCACGGGCGGTCTCAGCAACCGGACGCCAGCCAGAATGCCGAGAACAGATATTCGCTCGCCAGTGTCGCGGTCGTCCATCGCGCCTGCAATAGAGTTTACCGTCCCTGTCGATCGCCACCCTATTCAGATTGGCGATAAGCGGCTCGGCAGCCGCCCCTCAACTGGACAATTCCGCCAGGCAGCGACCATCCTCGATCTTGGCCTCGCGCACGAATGTCTCGAAAGTGACCATATCGCGACGGAGGCGGTCGCGCTGCGTGATCATCCAGACCTTATAGAAGATCGCGGGCTGGTCCGGCTTTTTATCCCAGGATCCCGCATAGCCGACCAGGTTGACGCGCAAACCGAAAGGCCGGTCCGGATATATGCAGGAGATTGACCGCATGCCAGACAGCCGAAGCCCGTTCCGCTTGATCGGCATCCTAGAATGTCCGCATTCGATTTTTATGTAATCCTTTAACGTCTCGTCCCCGCTATTCGCATCTTCCCATACCCCGATCCTGTTGATTTTCGGGCCATCGGCCTTGCAATCGCGGCGCGCGTCGAGCTCGAAATACAGACCATGCACATAGTGAAAGGTCGGGCTCAGATCCGGGCAAATGGAGCGATTATCTGGAACGGTCACCCGCATGCATATTTCCGGGATATGCACGATGCGCGCATTGGCCTGCGTATCGCTCAGGATCATCACGCTGCATGTGGCCAACTTTATACTGCGGCCCAGCAAATTGATGGACGACATCCGGGGCCTCAATGCCCGATCCTCAACGCCATCAGCGGGATTGCAATCAGCGAGCCGCCCACGATCCACGGCCATTTACGCGACGGTGCCAGCACAATTGCCGCGATGGCGGCCAGGCTCAGCGCAATATAGGCGCCTATAAGGATTGCGACGCGGGTCGCCCCTGTCGGGTCTTCCAGCGTCGCTCCGGCGGCTGCCAGAGCAAATATCGCGAACGCTATCATCCCGGCGAGACCGATCACGATCAAAGACCGCATCATTATCGATGCGGATAGGGCGATCAGCGATGAAATCTGCTTCCCTTTCAATCCCACCCCTGACGGTCTCCTCTTCGAGCCGGGCTCAGCCGCACCGACGTAATGGCCCTCTTTGATCCACTTCTGTCCGGCTTACATGTCGCCAACGCCCTTAACCTGACATGGAATTTGATCACTTTTTGTTCCGGTGTCCAGTGCTTTTAAATCCATCCGGATATTGGATATGCCTCCAATAGATCGGCCACCAACGAGGGAAGCGAAGGACCGGACTGCAATGATCCTAAGCGCGTAAGCGCTCGGCCAGACAACTCCTGGGCGCGCCGGACCCAACTGCGCTGAAACTAGAATTTGATACCTATCATATCGTGGGCTTGAGCCTGGCACGCGCTTTTATTGTCACCGCAATCGCTCTCTATCCGGCCATCTACGAAGCCGTGATTGGTTTCCCACTTCCGAATGCATGTGATGTAATCTGGCCCGTTCGTGTTGAAATGGATCCACCAGACCGTCAAGAGCTTCTGGTCAATCCAAAAGTAGGTCTGGTCATAGGGTGACGTATGTACCACATCTTTATTGAGACTTAGCTGCTGCAGGAGCTGCGCCCGATCCGTATAGCTGCGCCCGCAAAGTCTATGTGAGGCTGTTTGGCTGACGAGTGCAGCCAGAGCCAAGCCAACGGCGAGCATATTCTCCTGCTTCCTCTTAAATTCCGGTTCCTGTCGGGCATCTCAGCGCGAACGGATAATTGCGTAGTGCTATCGATGCTCCCGATCCCACGTCCTGTCCACCGGGGACCTCGATAATAAGCTGCCCCGGGAAGCGTTTCTGCATCGCGTCCCTCACGAACAAATTCTTGTCGGGCGATTTTCCATCAATCACGTCAGTGATACCATGAAACCGCGAGGAGCGCGCGCCGTCCTGGCTCAGTAACTCGCCGGAGATATTCGAAACATAGGGTCGCAATGCTGCCTTACGTGATTGATCGAACTGGTAAGGAATGATCGCGGCAGTGTTTGGTCGCACCGTCGCGAAGGCGCCCGCTTTGCCGTACAGGCGCGTATTTCCTGCCAAGCCGCGGGCGAAGCCATAGCATGTCTTGAGAGGGGCGGAATAAGTGAATGGGCCAACCGTCGGTGATGTCGCGAGGGCGGAAGATGCCCTGGGATCACCCCCTTCGGGCGGCGGAAGGATCGCCGTCCCCAGCGCCCCCAATTGAGCTGACGTGCCCGTCAGGGAAGCGGCAGCCCGTGTCGCTTCGGCAATCTGATGTAGGCGAGATATTCTTTGGCCAAAGATACCCGATCGCGCGGAATCTTGGGCCAATGCCATGCCATTTCCAGCCGGCCCGCGGCCATCGGGCCAAAAGCCGTCGAGGTTACCTGCTCCGCTGCCATAGAATCGCGTCATTCCGTCTCTCCCATCACACCGCCGCGCCGCCGGCATCCTTCCACACGCCACTCGCATGCCGCCAGATCGGCTTGCCGAGCGTGGTGTCGTAATACATCTGCCCGGTGACCGCCTTGACCGGCCGCTCGGCGGTCGGCCCGCACCCTGCCAGCCGCCGGATCAGCCCGTTGGCGGCATCGCGGGCCTTGCGGTTCCATTCGGCCTGGCTCGGCTCATTATCCTTGATCAGCCCGCTCATGGCCGCCCGCCCGCCACCGCATCCGCGTCATAGCCCTGGGCATAGGTCCATCGCGCGCCTGCGGGGATGCTGAGCGTGACCCGCGTCAGGTTCCAATTTTCGCGGCATCGGAACGCGCCATTCGCCTGCGCCTGCGGATAGCGCGTCTCCGTCATCGCATCCCCCGGCCGGTTCGTCCCCGCCACCGCCACCGCCGCGCCGGCGGCATCGGTCAAGGGGCGGATGCCGCGGATCCGGCTGCGCGCGCCCGGCGCCAGCTCGCGCGCCGCGTCGGCGATCGTCGCCGCCAGCGCCGGGCCGGACAGTGTGCCCAGCCGGTGCGCCCCGTCGAACAGCATGCACGCCGGCACGCCGCCGCGCAGTGCCGCCCCGTCCAGCACCAGCGCATCCGTGTCGATCGACGGATAGAGCGCATCCAGGTCCTCCAGGCTCGACGACAGCGACAAGGCCGAGAACAGATATTCGCTGGCCAGCGTCGCGGTCGTCCATCGCGCCTGCGCATAATTGTAGAGGAATACCGTCGTGGTCGGGTCGGCCGACGGCACCGCGACGATGTACAAAGCGCGCGTCGGGTCCACCACCGCGCTCATCGCGCCATAATAGCCCCGGTCGATCAGCGATCGGAACGTCCGGTCGACCTTCTCGTCGCCGATCGCCTGCACGCTCACGCCGTCGCACGTCATGAAGCCGCGGTTCGACCAGAAGAAGCTCGTCTTCCCCCAGCTCGCCAGGCTCTTGGGCGCGGCGCAGCCGGCGTCGGTGACCACCTCGTCGAACTGCCACACCGTGTCGTCGGCAGTGTAGGTCATGCGCAGGATCCGGTCTTCCTGGAACACCAGCCCATATTCGCCGCCGACGATGCCGGCGACGTCGCCGCCGCCCGGCATGTCATATTGCCCCGCTTCCGACGCGCCGCCCGCCGTCCAGCTCGCCGGATTGCCATTGTCGGACCAGGCGATGCGCAGTCCGCTGCCGCCGGCATAGCCCGCCACCACGAACCCCCGCACCACGCCCAGATAGCGCGCGGTCGGCGGGCTTCCGCCCAGATTGGTCATCGCGGATGGCGAGGCGGGATCGAACGTCTTGATCGGATCGATGCCATTGGTCGCCAGCATGAAGGCGCCAAAGGGGCAGAAGCGCATGCCCAGGTCGCGCGTCCCCGCCAGCCCGCTCGCCACGCTCGTATAGCCGCTCGTCGAATAGCTATAGATATTGCTCGTCGTCGCGGCGAACAGATAGGGCGCATCGGCATGGCGATAGCCGCCCGCGCCGATGCAGCGCGCCGCCAGCGTGCCATTCTTCATCGGCGCGAACCCCGCGATCGGCGCATAGCCGCCCGCGATCGCCGCGACCCCATCGGCCTTGCCCAGCCCCTGGCTCGTGGTCGGAGGCTGGTCGGGCAGCCAATCCCCGAACAGGATCCGCGTCATGGCGTCACCGACAGGGTCAGCGTGCCGTTTGCGAATGGGGCGATCGGATAGGTACCGTCGCACGTGGCAAGGTGATGGTTGGGGCCGGCGGGTCGGTCCAGCCTATGGTCCCCGGCGATACAGCGGGGCATCGAATAACGGCCGCGCAGCGCATAGCGCGGATACGTGTGTTGGTTGGACATCAGCTTGTCCTTTCGGATTGGGGTAAGGGCAGGCGGTGTCAGTCTCGGACGACACGACATTCCGCCATGAGATGGCGATATGGATTTGCGGATGGGGTCGACGCGCGCGTCCAGCATTCCAGGATGCCCGGAGCGGGCCGTGTTATCTTTGCGCTATTTGTTTTTTGGGCGTCGGGCCAACCTTTGAGCTAGTTCACGTCCTCTTTACCCAGGCGGTGGTCGGAAATTTCCCGCTGTCCCGAGAGAACCCCGCAGTCGCGATCATTCCCAATCTGGCACTGTCACAATGACCACGGCAGTCGCGCCATTTCCTTCGACCAAGCTTGGAGGGTTACAGGCCGCTGACCCGTGGAGCGTAAAAATTGCTAATGTGCCCGTCATTCATGAGATCGCCGGTTCGCGATCCGCCAATGTAGGAAAGGAGTCCATTGTGACCTGAGGTCGAGTCGAAAAGGATGCTGCGCCCATCGGCATTCCCAAGTTTCAGAATGCTTCGGATCAGGCCGCGTCGCTCTTTGGCTATTTGCATTTTTTTGGGCGCTAGATCAAGGTTTGACCGTGAAAGGTGGACCATGGAACAGGCTGAATTATTGAAGCTCGCGGACGAGTTGGAGGGCCACGCACAGAAAGCGCGTGAGCCACTTGTGGGAGAGCGAAGCGGTACAGTTTATGAAAAGCCGGGAGGTCGGATCGAAGAACTCTCTCTCGCCGTGGACAAGATTGCCGCCGCGCTTCGCGTGATGGCTAAAGCAAAATGAACCGAGTGATATTGCTTCACAAGGTAAGGCGCTCGTTTCTGTTGGCGTGGTTTATGAGTTTCCTGCCTGCCGCAGGATTTTTCATTTACGGCCTGCCAATGATCGCCGGCCTGCTCGCGTTACCGTTCGGCGCGATATGTGGGTTCAATGCCTATCGCCTCTCCAAGGCCGGTCTTTGAATGCTCAGGACGATGATTCTCCTCATCGCACTGGGCCTAACCTTGACCGCGACCATGGAAGGCATAGCGTTGCTGGCCAGCGTTTTTATGGGCGGATGGTGAGTTCCGCCGACCGCGCGATTAGGATGAGGGTGCCCGAGGCCAAATCCACGGTGTCGCCCCTATCATGGAAGAACGGATGAATGCCAAAACGGTCGACTGGACGTTGGCGCCCACAAGAACGCCTTGTGTGTCGGTCAAAAAGCTCGCGATAACTGGCATATCGAGTTCGTCACCCGCGATGACGGTCGTGGCGCTGGAGCCATCAGCTATGCCCGAGGCGCTATATATCGCCGAGTTTGGGGCGCTCCGTCCTGTGGAGCCGCGGTCATCGCAGGTCTGCCTTATTCGATTATCGCACACATCACGTTGTCCGCATTGTGCATTCAATTCCGGGCATTTTCATAGGAGAAAAGAAGTCGTTCTTAAGCAATGACTCTTGCCTAGTACGGGAACAGTGGGTGCTCGATCCATTTCCGCCCCTTGCCATAATGTCTTAGGTCTTGAATCATATTGTCTTTGGTGGCGTCTGCGTTTTGTGCGACATGGCCCTGTCGGCGACCGACCTGAGCCGCCTTCATGGAAATGAAGAACTGCCGACAATGAACCTTCAGCTCGAACTCAAGATCGCAGCGCTAAGGCTTCTGCCTCTGCGCGTGCGCCGGTCGATTATGGAACGGCGTTGGGATGAAGAGATCGAGGTGACGGCAGAAGGGGAAATGCGGTTCCTGCAAAAGCTGCTCAAGCCCGGCGATCTCACGGTCGATGTCGGCGCCAATCTTGGAAACTACACCTACGCACTGCACCGCATCACCGGGAACGTGCTTGCGATCGAACCCCACCCGCGTCTCGCGAAATTCATCCAAGCGCTACGCTATCCCGGCGCGCGGGTTCTTTCGATCGCGCTATCGTCCAAAGATGGCGTAACGGACTTGCACGTCCCGCATTTCCGCAGCGGGCACGTGCTCGGCAGCCTGAAGCAGGACGTTGCACAATCAGCCTCACTCCAGCTGGAGCACTACCGGATTGCGACCCGCCGCTTGGACGGATTGAGCCTCAAGCCGGTAAGCTTCATCAAAATCGATGTGGAGGGATCGGAAGAGGAAGTCCTAGACGGGGCAGGGGCGACGATTGCCCGAGACATGCCGATGCTGCTAATAGAAATAGAGGAGCGCCACAATCCAGGAGCGCTCCAGCGGATATGCGACCGTCTAAATGAGTACTCGGCATTCTTCCTCTACAAAGAGCAATGGCATCCCATCTCCGACTTCGATGTAGGCGTACACCAAGTTGTTACAGAACTAGATCCAATCAAATATCAAACCCGTCGCGCCATGCCCTACGTCAACAACTTCCTGTTCGTCCCGAGCCAAAAGGCCGCACAGGTCGAGGAAGCGTTGACGTTACGCTGATTGCACGATTGCGGTCAGCGTCCCGGAGGCTAGATCGACCGTGGCTCCGGTCTCGTTGAAGAAGCGAACCGCTACGATGTCATTCGATTGTACCGACGCAGAAACCAAAAGGCCCTGCATATCGGTCGAGAAACCCGCGATAGCAGCCATGCCGAGCTTTGCGCCAGCCACGTTGACCGTCGTAGTGGTGCCCGTTCCGTCGGATAGGCTGGGTGGATTGTAAGTTGTTGAACCGATCAAGCGATAGCTGTTGCCAGACCCGGAATCACCGAGACTGGATAGGGTGTTGAGGAATTTCTGACCGATGACCTGATTGTTATCGGCACCGGATCGGAAGGCCAAGCCGCGAACCTGCGACGCCTGCGCCATGCTGGTGGACGAAACAGTTTGTGAGGTGCCCACGCGGTAGGTCCCAATTCCACCACGACCCGTCAAGCCAGCCTCGAACCCCGTGATTTTCGTGCCGGCCGTAACGCCGGAGCCGCTTATGGCTGTAAGGTTACGAATTCGGCCGGATGCCACAGCGGTAACCGTTAGGAGTGTTCCTGCGATCGATCCTGTGAACGATGCGGTGCTATCGACAACGGTCAGATCGATCGTGTGGTCGTCGCCTGTGACATCGACCGCGAAATAATCGCCAGGGCTTCCCCGACGACCGTCGCAGGCCGACGAGATGCGCCATTTCGCCGCATTGCCTGCAATCAGGGCACCCTGGAGACCGCAATAGGAGGTGGTTACATCGACGATCAGGCCAACATCGGCCGTCGCAACGTGATTGACGCCGATGCCATCTACATATGAAACCGCGCCCGTGATGACGGCCGTCCCGGCATTCGTGCCGATCAAAATGCCCTGATCGTCACATCCGTCAATCACGGTCACGTCGATGCGGTTGCTCTGCGCCTGATTGACCGATTGGGCATTGTAGACGCAGCCCGAGAGCTCCGCATTCCGAATTGTCGCGCGGATATAGTTGTTGGCGCAATTATCGAGAATGCGAACGCCATAATAGCCTCCTTCTGACACGAAGTCGAAATCGCAGTCGTTGCACGAATTGAAATCGATGTTGGGATAACGCGCGCTGCCGATGACTGCATTGCCGCCGTTCATAGCTCGCACACTTCCTCGGTTGCCGCTTGCGGTAATCGCCAACGCGAAAGCGGCGCTCTGGCTGTTTTGGCAGGTAAGATGCCACACAGAATCCCTAACATTGGTCGCGATGAAGGCCTGTCCGGTTAGGTCGGTGCTCGGCATCGGCACGTTCGTATAATTCCCATCCAGTGTCGGATACCCCAGCACGTTCACATTGCTGTAGGCCGGCGCACTATTGCCCGCCGCCGTATTCCCAAGCTCCAGCGTGATTCCGTCCACGCCATCGGGGGTCTTAACCGTCACCCCCGGCATGAGCAGGGTCAGGTTGTTGCGCCGTATGCTTATCGTCGCGCGATAGACGCCGGGCGGGAAATAGAGCGTCGCGTTGGCTGGCGCCGCCGCAATGGCCGCGGCAATGGCTGCCGTGTCATTCGTGGTGCCATCGCCTTTTGCCCCGAAGCTGATCACGGACAATGAATCGCGTGGCTCCAGTCCGTTTACGCGCGCCTCCAGCGCCTGGAATGCTGGGGATTTGCTAAGCGCTAGCGTCATTCAACCCTCCACCAAAAAATCGGCGCCGTCCGTCAGCAGATTGCCGCCATCACCCCCAGCCTTGCGGCCGGTCTCCGTCACGGCCGCGCGCATGCGCAGCGGGCCGGAGGCGATCTTGGCCTTGCGGCCCGCCATGTTGATCTCGTCCAGAATCTCGTCGTACCAGCTCTTGATCATGGGCAGCCGCGCGTCATTCCAACCCCGGAGCTCCGCCATGGCGAGCGATGCCGCGATGTAGAGATCCGGGTGTTTGGTCAGCAGCCAGTTGGTCGGGTTGACGTCCGAAAGCGGCTGGATCGCTTGCTTGTATTTCAGGCCCAGCGTGCATGTCGCATTTGGAAGCGGCCCCAGGACGATACTCTGGCCGTCGATCGCATAGGCAACAGGCACTCCGCTGCGATTGTCCGGGTAGAGCGACTTCAGCGAATTGAGGGTAAGGGCCTCCAGCGGAAGGCTATATTGCCCATTCAGGAACAGGCCGCGCACCTCGTAATAATCCGACGGAAGCGCGATCGAACTGGCCGAGCCGTCAAGAGTGGTGGTCGCCTCCTGATCCGGCGTGTCCAGCACGCGGTTAAAGCGTGCCTCGGCCAGCCCGATACATTCGGTCGGATTGATGTTGGCGGCGCTGTCGTCGAGCCAGGCGAGCAGGCTGGACTGAAGCTCGGCATAGGTCTGCGGTTCCGCCATGCGGGGTTCCTTATCGTGCATGAGTGTGAGGGCCGGCCGATGCCGACTTGTTCGGTGCGGCTCGTATCCGCGCCGATCCTACAGGATGATGTTCTTCACCTTGCACCAGCGATAGTCGCCGGAATTCAGCAGTTTCTTCACCGCGCCGGCGTGGTCTGGATCCCAGGCATTGACGCCATACAGCGTCAGCCATTCGTACATCACGCTGGTCGGAATTGAGGCCGCGTGCCAGAATTCGGAGCGACGGTCGAAGCTTTCATTTTGCAGGCTTCGATTCGTGTCCGCAATCCTTCGGTCATTTATTTCCGTGCGGACGAGTACTGAATCTGGATCATCTCCCGGCGCGATATATTTGCGGACTCCACGACTGGAATCCTGATCGATCAGTTCCCAATGGGGCATGCCCGGTCCTTGATGCATGTTGCGGCGCTTCAGGGGCGGGGCCTTGACCCCGCCCCATATGTTTTAGCTCAGGTCCGCCACCACGCCCGACGCGGCCTCGTTCAGGCATTTCAGCGCCCATTCGACGCTCAGCATCTTGCGCGTGGAAAGGCCGGTCTTGGCCAGGTCCTGCACGCCCAGCGGATCGAGCGTGCCGATCTCCCAATATTCGGGATCCACGATCAGCGCGTCGCGGGTCGAGGAGAAGCGCGACGGCACGAACTGCACTTCGCCGAAGTCGGAGACATAGATGTCGGCTCCGGCCACGATCGTCGCTTTCTTGTTGCCCGTCTCACGCCGCTGCTGGGCGAGGCCGGGAAAGGCCGCCGCGGTCTGCTTCTGTCCGCCGGAGGTGATCACCAGCTTGGGGTTGCCGCCCTTGGCCCAGACCGACTGCAGCACCGTCTTGAGCAGTGCCTCGGTGTACGGGCGCTGCGTGCCGTTGGTTGCCGCCGTCACCGTGCTTCCGCTGAAGCCTCCGCTGGCGCCGGTCGCCCCACGGCTGACATTGCTGGTCAGCCAGGCGAGCGCGCCCGCGGTCTGGCCTGCCGTGCCCACCGCCGGCGCGACGGAAGCGTAATTGCCGCACGCGCGCGCCTCCATGTCGGTGCGCAACTCGCGTCCCGCCTTCATGATCTCGCGCGCGAGCTCGCTCTTGCGTCCCGCCTTGTTGGTCGCCTCCAGCGTCGAGGAAACGCCCACTACCTTGGTCGAGATCTGGGTGTAGGTCGAAACGCGCGCGGTATTGGCGCGGACGTCATTGGCCAGGTCGTCGCCCTGGACCTGCGCATTATTGGGGTTGGCGTTGGCCAGCCCGTCAGTCTGCCATTCGGTCTTGGTGGCGGTGCATTTGCCCGTCGAGATCGCGTTCAGGAACGGCGTATCGTCGGGGAAAAGCTGGGCGATCTTGTCGGAAAGATCCTCGCGCACGCCGACGCGATTGACGTTCTGGATGGTGTTCGTTGGAACGGTCATGTCGTTGTCCTATCTGAAATCCTCCCCGGAACGGGGAGGGGGAAGTAGCGGCGATCAGCGACATGCCGGGGGCATGTCGCAGCCGCGAAGTCGGCTCGCAGAGCGAGCCGTGGCCGAAGCCGGTGGAGGGGCAGGGAGGCCTGGGACCGCCGATGAAGCGGTGCGCTTGATCGGCGCCCCCTCCACCACGGCACTGCGTGCCGCGGTCCCCCTCCCCGTGCCGGGGAGGATCGGCCTGTATTCAAAGCGTGATGCCCATCTGGTCGAGCATCGCGGCGTAGGCGTCGCCCGTTCGTTCGCTCTTGGCGCGGGCCCAGGCCGCATCTCGGGTGCGGGCGCTGCGCTCGGCGCGGCCGGGGCTTGCGCCCGGCTTGGCGACCCGCGGCGCGGCGCGCGCGGCCTTCACCGCCTGTGCCCGCCCGGCCTGGAGCGCGTCATATTTGGCGGCCTTGGCCTTCCACTCCGCCGCAGCCTTCAGCGCCAATATGTCGGTCGCATTGGCCTGGCCCATCAGCGCCATCGAATAACCAAGCTCCACTCCGACCGATTCCAGGTCGGTGAGCATTGCCTGGCGCCGTGACGCGTCGGTCCATTGCTCGCCCAGCACATGCGCCAGGGCCGCATGGTCCTGGGCGACTTCGTGATGCTGGTTCACGGCTTCGCGCTGTTGCGCTTCGGCTTCGGCCTCGGCGGCGGCGTGCGCCATTGCCTCGCGCTGGGCGAGTTGGCCTTCATAGGCCGCTTGCTGCCGGTAAAAGCCTTGTGGGTCGACCGCCAGCAGGCCGGGATCGGGGCGTTGCGGGGCCATTTGCACGGCAAGATGTTCCAGACGTTGGGCATAGAGACGCTGCTGGTCCGCGAACAGCGCATTGGCCTCGGCCGCGGCGTTGCGCCGTGCCTCCGCCGCTGCGGTGGTTGCGGTCTGTACCGCCCGTTCGCGCTGGGCCTCACGCACCGCGATCTTCTCCTGAAGCTCGGGCGGAAGCTGCTCGAAGAGTTCGGCTGCGTCCTCGCCCCAGGAAACGGGCGGAACGATGGCCGGCTCACCCGGTTCGTCCGCCCCGTCCGGGGCATCCGCGTCGGACGAATCCGGCGCGTCTTCCGCCGCAGGCAACGCGCCCGCGGCTGAATCTTGATCCTCCTCGAGCGTGTCGAGGAAGTCTGCGAAATCTTCAACCCGTTCATCGGACGACGCGGGAAGCTCGGTTTCGGCGGTCTGTGCCATATGTCACCATCCTGCTGGAAAAGCCTCTCTCCCCTTGCGGGAGAGAGGTTTGGAGAGAGAGGGAAACGGACGCTTGCGCTGGCGCCCGCACTTGCCATGATGTCCGCGCAGCATCGCGGAGGAATGATCGATGGAAAGCCGGCGCAGGCAGGCCTTGCTCACCGCCGCGGCGATGATCCTGATCGCAGTCTTCGTGCTGTTCGTATTGCCGCCCGCGGCGAATGATTCCGAAAAGGCGTTCCGTCTGATCGTGGCCGTCGCCGCAATCTTCGCGGCCATACTCCGATGGCGCCGGGCGACGCGCGGCGGCGGCGACCGCTCGTGAACCATGTCGATCCGCGCCTCGCCGCATATGGCGCAACCGCGATCCTCGCCGGAATCCTCATCGCGCTGCTTGTCGATCAGCCGGCTTCACGCTTCGTCGGCAGCGTCACCGCGGTCGCGATCGGCTTCAGCCTGATCCGTCAGGCCTTCCGGATCGAATGATCATTGGTTGGGCGCGGGATAGCGCGCTCAGGAATGCGTGGCCCAATAGCTGGCGGCCAATATGAGGAGAGCCAGAACGCCCAAGCCTATCAGAAGCCAGCGGAGCGGAATCAGAACGACCAGCCAATCGAAAAAGAAGTCGAACATCATTCCCCCCGTTTGCGGCATGCTCATTCGGCTTCAGCCTGATCCGTCAGGCCTTCCGGATCGAATGATCATT
>Ga0070660_100000605_pt1 | contig 23973 bp, 25 predicted proteins | sample KBSC33metaG_FD_64670 | JGI IMG/M metagenome (GOLD analysis project Ga0070660, IMG submission 64670) | Corn rhizosphere microbial communities from Kellogg Biological Station, Michigan, USA - KBS C3-3 metaG | ecosystem: Host-associated > Plants > Roots > Rhizosphere > Soil ... | reverse complement strand
CCAGTCGACCAACATCCCCGGCCTCTACGCCGCGGGAGAGTGCGAGTTCCAGTACCACGGAGCCAACCGCCTCGGCGCCAACGCGCTGCTGGCGTGCCTGGTCGGAGGCGAGATCGCCGCGCAGGGCGTGCAGGCCTATCTCAAGCAGGCGAGCCTCGACACCGACGCCGCCGCCATCGTCGAGTCGACCAAGCTCCGGAAGGACGAATACGAGGCCCTCAAGCGCAGCAACGGCACCGAGAACCCCTACCGCCTCCACGACGAGCTCGCCGACACGATGTGGAACAACTGCGGCATCTGGCGCACCCAGAAGGACCTCCTCAGCGCCAAGGCCAAGCTCGACGAGCTGGGCCAGCGCATCCATCAGTGTGGCCTCGTCGACGACGCCGGCTGGAGCAACCAGGCCGTTCCCTTCACCCGCGCGATGGTCAACATGATCGAGCAGTCGAAGGCGATCGTCGGAGGCGCGCTGACTCGCGACGAGTCCCGCGGCGCGCACTTCAAGATGGACACTCCGGATCGGGACGACTCGAAGTGGCTCCGCACCACGGTAGCCCAATACACCCCCACCGGCCCCGTCTTCACCTACGAGCCGATCGATGTCCGCTACATCCCGCCCCGAGCCCGCAAGTACCGGATCAACCAAAACAAGATCGTCAAGGAGATCATGGGCGAGGAGGCGCTGAAGGGAGTCGGAGAGACCGAGCCGGTCACGGCGAAGTCTTAGTGATATGTTGGTCTGAGTTAGGCTTCCTCGCCTAGGTGCTGCACTCGGGCTTCAAGAGCCAAAATTCTTTCTTGAAGTGCGCGCTGGTCGGTAAGTTTCTTCTGAAGCTCTGCGAGAACTGGTGCCTGGCCACCCGGCTCGTCATCAGGTTCGCCGGCTGAGGCAGGGAGTACAAAATCTACTTCACCACCCTTTTCCAGAAAGCCCACTAGTTCGCTGATTGACGAAACAAGCGTATTTCTGTTGTCCGCGGTGAGCTTTTTCGGCAGAACCTCGGCATCAACAAGAGCCTTGGCTATTTCCTCTATCTTCTCAGCCCTCGCCTTCTTAATTGCGTTGGCCAGTAGCTCCTCAATCGACGGTTCCTTGATATCAAGCTTTCTAATTTCATCGAGCTTTAACCGGATGTTCAGGATTTTCTCGGTGCCCTCTAACGCCTTGTTCATCAAGGTGAGGAAGACATTCGCAAGACCTGCGAACAAGAGCAACTCGATAATGATGGACCCATGCGAAGCGCTCGCGACCTTCACATCTTCGACGGCATTTCCGTTGGCGAGTGCGACACCCCGGGCAATTCGCCACCACTTCTCTGACCACTCCTTCAGGTCGACTACATCGTTTATGGAGGCTTCAGCCGTGAAAACGACGCGCATCAGGACTCCCTCGCTTTCAACTGACCTTCGCTTTACGAATCCGTTCAGACTTGATTCCAATGCCTGAAAGTGAGTGACCGCTCTGTTAAAGTCGGCAACGATTGTCCCGAAACGTTGGGCAGCTGTTGCGATGTCCAGTTGGTTTCTTACCAAAATCTCTTCGACTTCCTGGACACCGTTTTCGCCCAAGTGTTGGGCTATCCTTTCGTTGGCCAGAATCTCGCGCTGTTCGGCAGACAGGCTTGCCAAGCTTACGCTTCGGACTGCATCAATGACCGCCTGGCGCTCTGCCTCGAATGGCTGCGCGGCGCTTCCCGAATCCGCATTGGTTTGAAGAATTGCCTGCAGGGCCGCATAAGCTTGCGGCACACCCTTGCCCGATACCTCGCGGTCTACCCATACTGCCAATTCGTAAATCTCATCAACATTCATTTGAAGCGGTTGTGCCTCCAAAACAAGCGACTGAGAGAGTACCGCTTGATCTTCGTACGGCCACTAATCATTCTTCACGGTCCTGACACCCTTGCCTTCCCCCGGGGCGTCCCAAATTGAAAAAGGGACGCCCTTTTTCCGTTTGGGAAATCCTTTTTGAAAGTTGGGACGTCCCTTTTGCAAGAATGACACCCCTGCCGCAAAGAAGGGAATCCCATTTGGGAGGAAGGAACTCTATATGAGCGAAGAAGATGGGGGCAGCCCCGTCCTTGGCGGCGGCGGCGCGTTCATGTCATTCAGACAAGGCGGAGGAAGCAGCGATATGCCAAAGGATTACATACCCTCTCAGGACCTCGACTACCAGGCCTGGCTCGCCAATTTCGTGACCGTCGCGAACGCGAACCTGGCGGCGCTCGGCCTCATCGCCGGCGACATGACGCCCGTCACGACCGCCAAGACCCCCTTCGACACCGCGATTCCCGATGTGGTCACGAAGAAGGCCGCGCTGGAGACGGCGGTGCAGAACAAGGACACCTGCCGCAAGAACAGCGTGGCGAGCGTGCGCACCGTCGTGCGGAAGATCCAGGCGAACCCGGCGGTGACCAACGCGCTGAAGGCCTCGCTCGGCATCACCGTGAAGGACACCTCGCCGACGCCCGTCACCCCGATCCCGCCCACTGACCTCGTGGCGCGCGGCCTCGACACCGGCACGAACGTGCTGGCCTGGAATCGCAACGGCAACAAGGCCTCCATCCAGTTCGTGATCGAGGCGAAGATCGGCACCGCGACCTCTTGGACCCTGGTCGACGTGACGACCGCCACAAAGTACGCCCACACCCTCCAGCAACCCGGCGTGAAGGCGATCTACCGAGTCCGCGCCCGCCGAGGGACGGTGGTCAGCGATCCGAGCAATGAGGCTGTCGTGTACGGAGTCTAGCGGGCCTCTGCCTTCCTAGAGGGCGTAGGCCGGTGTGTGGACGAGGACGAAATCCGTAAAGGGCTGAGCCTCGGTAGTGCAACCGAGCGCGCGCAAGGCGACGGCCACTGCGTCGATTTCATTGTCGTCAAGCTCGACTTCAAATGTCCGCTCTATCGAGTTCTGCTTGAGCAGGGCGCGAGCGATTCGTGCCGCGAAATGAGGTGTCATCCGGGCGTGCTGCGGTTCGGTTTCTTGAATCATGGGCTCCCCTTGGCAGGAACTAAGGAGGGGAGTGCGCAGGGCCAGCGCTGTGCCTAAAGAGAAGCCTACGGTTTCAGGCTACCTGAGAAGGTCCTTCTTCTCCGGGTCGGGTCGAGGGCCGAGGCTATAGAAGCATCGCGGGCTTGCGGAGGACTTCGCTCGGGTAGAGGCGTCGGAGCCGCAGGCGGGTGGGGTGGAAGGCCAGCTCTTTGCGCCAGTGCTGTAGCTCGGGCATATCGCGGAGCTCGCCTTCGTCTTCGCGGAGGTCCAGAGGGATGTCGAAGAAAAGGACCGCGTCGTTACCGGTGAATTCTCGGACTCGAAGCGTTGCGTGCTTGAGATCCATGGGTTGTGTCCTATTATTGGACCACACGGGAACCGGAATGATCCGCGATTATCGAATTTTGTCCCGGACCGACGCTGGCGCGCCGTGGCTGGACGGACGGGGCCAGTGCCCTCTGGCACGCTCGGGTATGATGGTGAGTCGATTCGCTTCGGTGGATCGATAACAGACGCTTCAAAGGTTCGGTGACAGGGCGATCCCCGCTCTTCCTTAGAGAAGAGAATGGCGGGCAACGCAGTGGAGGCAACTCCCGACAAGCTCATCGTTCGCAGTGGAAGCGAGGAGAAAATATGATCCAGGGAATCCTGGGCACAAAGGTCGGCATGACCCACCTCTTCACGGAGGATGGTCGGATGGTGCCGGTTACCGTCATTCAGGCGGGGCCGGTGTACGTCACGCAGATCAAGACGCCCGATAAAGACAACTACAGCGCCGTCCAGGTGGGCTTCGGCGAGATTAGCGACAAGCGTCTCACGTTCCCCAAGTTCGGCCATCTCAAGAAGGCTGGCCTTAGCCACAACCTCCGCACCTTACGCGAGTTCCGGGTCGATGCGACCGACGGACTCGAGCTTGGGCAGGAGATCAAGGCCGACATCTTCGCCGAAGGCGATAAGGTCACGGTCACCGGCACCAGCAAAGGCCGCGGCTTCGCCGGCGGCGTCAAGCGCTACCACTTCAAGGGCCAGCACATGACCCACGGTTACATGACCCACCGACGCCCGCTCTCGAACGGTGCGACGGGCCCGCAGAGAGTCTTCAAGGGCTCCCGCCGGCCGGGCCACATGGGCGACGAGACGGTCACTCAGAAGGGCCTGAAGGTCGTCAAGGTCGACGCCGAGCGCAACCTCATCCTCATCGATGGCAGCGTGCCCGGTCCGAACGGCGCATTGGTCGTCATCAACAAGGCGGTGCGCTAATGGCAAGTATTGATATCAAGGGCAAGGACGGCAAGACCGTCGGCAGCCACAATGTGAGCGAGCTGATCACGACGGCCAACCCGTCGATGACCACCGTCCATCGCGCCGTGGTCGCTGAAGAGGCCAACAACCGTCAGGGCACGCAGAGCGCCAAGACGCGAAGCGAAGTCCGGGGCGGCGGCCGCAAGCCGTACAAGCAGAAGAAGACCGGTAACGCCCGACAGGGTTCCATCCGCGCTCCGCACTACGCGCACGGCGGCATGGCCCTCGCGGTGAAGCCTCGCGACTACAGCAAGCAGATCAACCGAAAGGAGCGCCGCCAGGCCATCCTCGGCGCTCTGAACGAGAAGGTGATCAAGGGCGATCTGATCGTCGCTGATTCGATCGTCTTCGCCACGCCCAAGACCAAGGAAGCCAAGGCTCTCCTGACAGCGCTTGGAGTGGGCGACGTGCGCCGCGTGCTCGTGATCCTGCCCGCGTACGACGAAGTCACGCTGAAGTCTTTCAGCAACATCCCGCAGGTGACACTGCGCACGGCTCCGAGCAATGAGGAAGGCGCGAAGAGCGCAGGCTTCTCGGCTCGCGACGTGCTGGTCGCGCACAAGGTGGTCATCGTCAAGGATGCGCTCGCCAAGCTTGAGGAGGTGTGGGCCTAATGAAAGATCCGCATACCATCATCGTCCAGCCGCACATCACGGAGAAGTCCGTCGCCCTCTCGTACGGCGACACCCGCATCCGCGATGAGAAGGATCTGGTTCGGAAGTACACATTTATCGTCTCGCCCGACGCAAACAAGCTGGAGATCAAGGCGGCCCTCGAAGCCATCTACAATGCCGGCAAGAAGAAGAGCGACGACCTGATCGTGGTGGACAGCGTCCGCACGATCCGCGTCCTCGGCAAGAAGCGACGGCGCGGCCAGAAGAGCGTTGGCTACGAGCCGAATCGCAAGAAGGCCGTGGTCACGCTGAAGAAGGGCCAATTGCTCGAGGATTACGGAGTCTAAGATGCCAACCAAACGAATGAAACCGACCTCGCCGGGCCGTCGCTTTATGGCGACGAGCACCTACGAGGAAGTAACCAAGGGCAAGCCAGAAAAGAAGCTGACGCGTGCAAAGCCGAGTTCCGGCGGCCGCAACAGCTACGGCCGTGTGACTTCGGTCAACGTGGGCGGCGGCAAGAAGCAGAAGTATCGAGTCGTCGACTTCAAGCGGAACAAGGATGGCGTCATTGCCAAGGTTGCGGCGATCGAATACGATCCGAACCGCACCTGCCGCATCGCGCTGCTCCACTACATGGACGGCGAAAAGCGATACATCCTGGCTCCTAAGGGCCTGGAAGTGGGAACGCGCATTCAGAGCGGGGAAGGGGCGGACATTCTGCCCGGCAACTGCTTGATGCTCAAGAACATTCCTCTCGGCCAGATGGTGCACAATGTCGAGCTGCAGCCGAACAAGGGTGGCCAAATGGTCCGCTCCGCCGGCGCCGCCGCGCAGGTCATGGCGAAGGAGGGCTCCTACGTGACGCTCCGCCTTCCGAGTGGCGAAATGCGCATGGTGCACAACACCTGCAAGGCAACCGTTGGCGAGGTCGGCAACGCCGAGCACGAGAACGAGTCCATCGGTAAAGCCGGTAAGAATCGTAACCTCGGCCGCAAGCCGCACGTTCGCGGCGTCGTGAAGTCTCCTCGAGATCACCCACACGGTGGTGGTGAGGCGAAGTCGCCCATCGGACGCAAGAAAGGTCCGGTCGATCGCTGGGGCAACAAGGCTCTTGGTACGAAGACCCGACACAACAAGCGAACCAACAAGTTCATCGTCCGTCGTCGCGCTTCGAAGTAAGTGGCCTGAGCTTCTAGCTCATGGTTCCAGCGGCATTTTGCCTCTGGTCGGGGCCGAAGGCGTTAGCCTTCGGCCTTTTTTTCGGTTGAGGCTCGCCTCCCTGAGGGGCAGGGTTGGAGACCGATTTCTCGCGCTGTGCTACGGATCCGACTTACGCGCCCATCCACCCCCGCCCCTCATTCAAAGGAGGGGAGCTTTAAATGTCCTGCTTTCCCTTGACAACCAACCGGTGACTTGTGGCTTTGGCCCGCATTCGGCTTAACTGGACACAGCGGCGGTCCAACCGGCGCGAAAGGCCAGCTTATGGACGCAGTCACTTGGGGACGATTTCAGTTTGGGTTGCTCGCAACCTTCCACTATCTCTTTCCAGCCCTCACCATGGGCTTGGCGCTGATCATCTTCATCCTGAAGCTGATCGCCTATCGCCGCAAGGATGAAGCCTACAACCGCGCCGCGCAGTTCTGGGCGCGGATCTTCGGCATCAACTTCGCGGTAGGGGTAGTCACGGGCATTCCGCTTGAATTCCAGTTCGGCACGAACTGGGCGCAGTTCTCGAATTTCGCGGGCGGCGTGATCGGCCTCACCCTCGCCCTCGAAGGCATGTTCGCGTTCTTCGCAGAGTCCGCCTTTTTGGGGCTGTTTCTATATGGGGCCAAAAAGCTGACGCCCAAGATGCACCTGCTGACCTCCTTTATGGTGTTCGCAGGATCGTGGCTATCGGGTTACTTCATCGTCGCGACGAACGCCTTTATGCAGCATCCGGTCGGCTATGCGCAAGGCGAACGAGGGCTACAGCTCGCGGATATGTGGGGCTACCTGCTCAACCCTTGGGCGATCTGGCAATACCTGCACAACATGATGTCCTCGGTGATTACCGCTGCCTTCGTCGTGACAGCGGTTGGCGCGTTCTATCTGCTCGCGCAGAAGCACGGCGACCTGCCGAAGCTCTTCATCCGAATCGGCGTGACCGTCGGACTGATCGCCTGTGTGCTGATTCTCTTCCCAACCGGCGACCAGCACGGAAAGATGATGGCAAAGTACCAGCCCGCGGCCCTCGCGGCGATGGAAGGCAAGTTCGAGTCGGGCGATAAGGCGGAGCTTGCATTGATTGGTCAGCCGGACGTGATCAATAAACGGCTGGACAATCCGGTGTACGTTCCGTACGTTCTAAGCTATCTCGCCTACGGGTCTTTCGGCGCGAAGGTCAAGGGTCTGAACGACATACCCCAGGATCAGCAACCCGATAATCCTGAGCTGCTCTACTACGCGTACCACATCATGGTCGGGCTCGGCAGCTTGTTCATCTTGCTCATGTTGATCTCGGCGCTGAAGCTATGGAAGGGCACACTCTTCAACTCCAAAGCGATGCTCTGGATCTTGATGCTCGCCTTCCCGTTCCCATATATCGCCACCACGATGGGCTGGATGACCGCCGAATTGGGACGCCAGCCTTGGCTCGTCTACGGCTTGCAGCGAACGATCCACGGATCATCCCCGACGGTCACCGCTGGAGCAACGGCTTTCACCTCTTTAGGCTTTCTAGGCATGTACCTTGTCTTGGGAGTTCTCTTTCTCTATCTGGTTTTGCGGCAGCTCAGCAAGGGCCCGGACGCCCCGCGCGAACAGCACGTCGAGGCGAGGGCCGCCTAAGGAACACGCACCATGGCAACTGTCTGGTTCACCATTCTGGCCCTGATGATCGCGACCTATGTCGTGCTCGACGGCTTCGACTTCGGCGCGGGCATCCTGCACCTGTTCGTCGCCAAGAAGGAGAACGAGCGGCGTTCGATCCTCGCGGCGATCGGTCCTTTCTGGGACGGCAATGAGGTCTGGCTCCTCGCGGGAGGCGGCATCCTGGTCTTCGCCTTTCCTCGAGCCTACGCGGCTGGATTTAGCGGCTTCTACCTGCCGCTCATGATGGTCTTGTGGCTCCTGATCCTTCGTGGCATCTCGATCGAGTTCCGCAATCTGGAGGAGCATTCGATGTGGCGGAGCTTCTGGGATGGGGTGTTCTTTCTCGGGTCCAGTCTGATGGCGATTGTCCTCGGCGCCGCGCTGGGCAACGTCATCCGAGGGGTGCCATTAGGCTCGGATGGGTTCTTCTCTGGGCCGCTCTTCACGAACTGGGTCCCTGGGCGCAATCCAGGCGTGCTTGACTGGTACACGGTCCTCGTGGGGCTCTTTACGCTTGTGATGCTCGCGATGCACGGAGCGCTGTTCCTGCGAATGAAGGTCGAGGGAGATCTCTACGATCGCTGCACGCGCGCAGCCAAAACGCTGTACCCGGGTGTGGTGGTCCTGGGCATCCTGGCGAGCATTGCCACCGTAGCAGTGCAGCCCAAGCTCCTGCCGGCAATTAGTGAGCGCCCCTTGGCATGGGTCTGCACGGCAGGCGTGTTCGCCTGCCTCGCGGGAATTCCGCTGACCATTAGGAAGGCCCAGGAAGGGCTCACCTTCCTTTTCTCGGCCGGCTTGATGGTATGCATCCTTGCCGCGACGGCGGTGGGACTCTATCCCGTTCTCCTGACCTCGACGGTGGACAAGGCCAACGACCTCACTGTCGCAAATGCTTCCTCGGGCGAGCTCAGTCAGCAGGTGGGCCTCTACTGGTGGGCAGCCGCCATCGTGCTTGCGATTGGCTACTTCATCTATCTGTTCCGCTCCTTCCGGGGGAAGGTGGTCCTTGGCGAAGGGCACTAGTTGTGCTAGTCTGTAACTAGCATCAAGAGCGGCCCGAAAGGGTCCGGCAACCGGGTAGGAGAACCACGGTGCCTTCGGCGAGAGCCGGATGTGCGGTCGAAAGACTGAAACAGGAATCTCCAGGCGAACACCGCCGAGCGCTGGTGCGTTCGGCGGTGTTTCTGTTTGAGCCTCGCGATGCAAAGGAGGTTAGAAATGCCAATAGCCAAAAGAGGTCCGATGTCCGAGGAACGAGCCAACGATATCGGATGCGTCATCTTCCCGGTTCGCTCAGAAGGTCAACTCCGAGCGATGCGGGCTTATTACGCCGTGAAGCGGGCGGGCGAAGCAGCATCAGCGGCGGTTTCCGAGCAGCAAATCATGGGGCATCCTCATGTGCTGCTACACATCCCCCATGCGTCTAAGCACATTCCGGAACGGTGGCGGAAAGAGTTCTCGATTGACGACTCGGACCTTGCAGACGAGCTGCTGAGGATCACCGATCATTACACCGACGAGCTCTTTGTGCTTGAAGGAGCGGCCAGACTCGTTCACCCAGTCAGCCGGCTGTTGCTCGACCCCGAGCGCTTTCTCGACGCTGATCTGGAGCCGATGGAGGCGAAGGGTTTTGGTGCGGTGTACAGAGCAACGACAAGGGGAGAGCAACTTCGCTCCGACGAGAGCGACTGGGGGCAGCTGATCAAGGAGTTCTACACTCCGCACCATGCGTTTCTCAACGCCTACTCGTCCGTTGCTGCGGTGAAGTTTGGGGGCTGTCTCATCGTCGACTGCCACTCCTTCCCCTCAGAGCCCTTAGCGTTTGAGCTCGACCAGTCGACCCCCAGGCCGGACTGCTGCATCGGAACCGCAGGCCTACACACTCCGGGGAAGCTCCTGGATGCAGCCATAGAGTTCTTCGGAGCTTGCGGCTATTCGGTCGCCGTAGATCGACCGTATTCGGGCTCCATAGTCCCTTCGAATTGGCGGGACGATCCGAGGGTGTCCTCGATCATGATCGAAGTGAAGCGCAGCCTCTACATGGATGAAGCGTCGGGCAGCAAAGGCCCTAATTTCGAAGTGGTGAAACAGCAGCTTTCGGAAGGGTTGCACGCGATGACCGGGGCTTGGGCCACGTAGAGCGATTTCCCCTTGATTGGCTTAAGGCCGGGGTGTCGCCTCGGCCTTCCTGGTATTTTAGAGCAAAGATGTAACATGGCAGCGGATCAAATGCCATGGACGAACTCCGTCAGTTTATTCGCGAGGCGTTAGCTTCAGGCAGAAGCCGCGATGAGATCTCAGCGATCCTCGTTAGGGCTGGTTGGCCGCAGGATGAGGTCGAAGATGGCCTCAGCCATTACCTGGAGGCCGATTTCCCGATTCCGGTACCGCGCCGTCGCTACTCCGGATCCGCGAGGGATGCTTTTGTCTATCTCATCACGTTCGTTGCCTTGTATACAACTGCGATTTCTCTAGGCTCGCTGCTGTTCGGGATAATCGATGTCTACCTTCCCGACGCCACGCAAAATCGGTATGGCTACGGCGGCGATCCTTTTGGCATGCGCTGGGCTCTTGCCCCCCTGCTTGTTGCTTCCCCCCTCTACTTCTGGTTGGCACGGAACAACGTTCGATCCGTGCAAAGGCATCCGGAAATCCGCACTTCTGTGGTGCGGCGCTGGCTCACCTACTTAACTTTGTTCGTTGCCTGCGCTGTAGCCTTCGGAACTCTGATAGCCGTCATTGGGGGTCTGCTTGGGGGCGATCTGGCGCTTGCCTCTGTTTGCAAAGCGGCCATAACGCTTCTGATCGTGGCAACGGTGTTCTTTTACTACCGCTGGGAGCTCGGCTACGGAGGGGGCGAAGCGGCATGAGTTCGAAGCTTCCGAACGTGCTGGGGAGCGTTTCTATCGTCGTCGTTGTCGCTGCCGTTGCGATTGGCTTCTGGATTGTTGGATCGCCGATTCAGGCGCGGAAGCACGTTCTCGACGAACGGAGATCGGAAGCGATCGGCAATATTCGCATCGCTGTGCAATCTTATTTCAGGGCTAAAGGGAAGTTGCCTGTATCGCTTTCGAAGCTGGATGCCCCTTACCAGGACAGGCAGGATCCCTCGACAGGAAGAGACCTGGATTACGCAGTGACGGGGGAGCGGAGCTATCGAGTCTGTGCGGATTTTGAAACCGACACAACTCACGAGACTCGCTACGAATACTATCAACCGGACTCAGTCGATTACTACAAGCATGCCAAAGGACACTTCTGTTACGACCTCGAAGTGAAACCGACCAATAAATAGGCGCTGGTGCTTGCCGGGGCGAGATTTCGCTGGCCTTGCGATTTCTGCACCCGGCGCCTCTTTCGCGACCCTCGGTCGGAAGAGGCTGAATTTCCACCAACGTTCTTGTTGACGTGTATCTGCCTCACATCGTTCCGGTCGAAGTTGTAGGCCAATCCGCCCACGCGCACAGCAGTTGGTCGGACCAGTGTTAGAATTTGAACTCAGACGTCTGAAGAAAAGCCATGATCCGTAAGCTGCTCCTTCTGCCCATCCTCGCCCTGTCGATTGCTTTCGCTCAAGAAGCCAAACCTGCCCCCACAGATACAACTTACACTCTGAAGCGGAGCGCCAAAGCGGGCGACAAGATCGAGTACAAGCTAACCGTCAAGGCAAGTGTTCAGGGCATCGATGGCGTGCTAAAGGGTACAGCCGTCGATGAGGTCAAGAAGTTCGAGGATGCCGCCTACACGATCGCCGAGCATTGGACGGACTCTAAGATCGAGGTGGACGGGCAGGAATCCGATGGCCCTGAAATGGACTTCAGCCTGACCTACGCGCCCACCGGAGAGCTGAAGACGATCGCCGGCGGCGAGAACCTGGACGAGCAATACAAGACTTGGTTTGTGTTGTACGACTCGATGCGCTCCTTGCGTCTGCCCGACAAAGCTGTGAAGGTCGGGGACACTTGGGAGGCAAAGATCACTCCAGTGACTGCCAACGGCAACATTGGTGTGGACCTCAAGTACGCGCTGGATTCCACCGAGACCGTCGGCGGGATCGACAGCCTGAAAATCAAGCTCGTGGCGAAGCAAACGAATGGCGGCACCGCGAATTCAGAGATGACGTTGTGGGTCAGCAAGGCGGATGCATCGATCGTCAAGATCGACGGAACCATCTTCCAACTGACTTTCCCGGACTTGCCTGTTCCGGTGGACGCGAAGTACACGCTTGAGCGCATCACCGCTTCGAAGTAAGCAGGGAAGCTGGTAAATGCACCTGTCATCCTCTTGGGTGAACGGGGAATTTGCTAAACGTGAGAAGCCGCCGCCATCGCGCATTCACGCTGGTCGAGATCATGATCGTTGTGCTGATCATCGGCATCCTGATGGGCATTGCGGTGCCTCAGTGGGTTCGAGCGCGTACCAATTCTCAGCAGAAAGCGTGCATCTCAAACCTGAAAGCCATCGACCACTCGAAAGAGGAATACGCGATGGAGCAGAACCTCAATAGTGGCGACGCGATCGACGCCGCCGCAGCTTGGACAACCTTCGAGAAGGGACCCTTTCCAAGCTGTCCAGGCGGCGGCACCTACGCACCCGGTGCGGTTGGCGTAACCCCGACTTGCACGCTCTCGTCGGCGCCGAACCTGCACATCTTGCCTTAGTTCTTTGCGAAAGAACCTGCAAGTGACACAGAAACGAACGGTCATCCGTTATAAAGGTGACTATGTTTGCTCTTGTTTGCGCTCTAGCCGTTTTAGGTTGGACCCAAGCTGCTCCGCCACCGGCAAAAACTGAAAAGCCGGTCACCCTGGGCAGGGTGTTCAAGCTTGGCCAAAGGATGAAGTATGAGGTGCGTTCGAGCCTTCAGATCCAGCACCGGATGATCGGGCTCGAAACTTTCATTCCTGAGGACCTGGACATCATCTACAGCTTCACAACTGAGGTGACCAAGATGAAGCCGGACGGCATTGCGGAACTCCGATATCTTCGGCCAACAATGACGCAGATTGCGGGCGAAACGGCTGACAGCGGACCAGTGAGCCACGTTGAGAAGACCAACCTGGACTTCCTACTGACCGTCACGCCCGTTAACGACATCATCGACGAAAAGGACATGACGCCAAAGAAGAAGGACAAACCCAAGAGTGGTGGCTCCCTGCTTCTACGGCGAGGTACTCCTGCGGCGCAGATACAGGGCTTGATCGGCAGCTACGTACAGGAGATTTACCGCTTAAGCCTTTTTGTCGGATCACTCGACTCGTCGCTTGACTTCAGCCCACGATTGCCTCTCGACGACGTGAGCGTGGGTGACACGTGGAAACGCACAGTCGGCTATTCGCCCCAGAAGGTCAAGGGCAAGGAAGGGAAGGCATCGGTCCAGCGTCTCGACTACACCTATACTTATCGGGGCATCGACACGTGGAACGGCAAAAAGGTCTATAAGATCACCTCGGACTTGAACCTGGACAGCGATCTTGCCACGTTCTTCAATGACATGTTTGATGCGAAGCCGGAGGAGACGAACCTCAAAAGCATTCCGCTCAAGCTGAAGGCGAACGTGGTGTTCTATTTGGACGCTGCAACGATGCACACGCTCGAAGCCGATGCTAGCACCGAAGGGGGGTTCAAGGTCGTCCTTACCAACATGGCGGCGAATGCCGTCGAAGAGCAGAATCTCAAGGGTCATTCGACGATGAAGCTGCTCGGCATTTCGCAAGTGCCGCCGGCGAAACAGAAATAGGGCTGCCTGCACGGGGGAGGACGATGTACGGTGAGCGCGACGAATCTACAATCTCTCGCCGGCTACTGATCCTTATGGGGGCCGCATTGGCGGCCTTCACTCTATGCGCTTGGAAGTGCCGGGCTTCCGTTCCTTCCTCGGGTCTCCTATCGCTGCTGGTAGGTCTGGCCATGGTTGCCGAGTTCCTGCCGGTGGAGTTGCCCAGGCGTGGCGTTCGAATCACTTTTGCTTTACCGTTTGTCGCCGCCGTAGCAGTGTTTATCGGCGGTTTCACTGCTCTGCTAGTCGATCTGCTTGCCACCACATTTGTGAGCCTGCTTCTCGGCCGCGGGCTTCCGAAGGTGCGGGAGGCGAAGTGGATCGCCGCCAATGCAGCGATTTCCTCGATCAGCGCTGCTCTAGCGGGGTTCGTCTCTACGTCGCCCTTGCTGAAGCCTGGCGCTCCAGAGATTGCAGCGATCTTGTATGTCGCAGCTTATGCTGCGGTGAACCTCCTGCTGGTCGCGTACATCGAATGGGTGCTGACGGACCGGGCCTGGTCTGAGAACACCTCAGCCATGAGCGGAACCGCGCTGCTTGGATTTGCACTCTATAGCGCCGTGGCGCTGCTGGTCGTGGTGATGATCCGCGAGCAACTCTTCGTTCCATTGCCGCTGACCCTCTTGCCCGTGTGGGCCTTGCGCACCGGTCTGAGCTACCGCTCGAGAATGGATCGGATCTATTACGAGACGATCTCTGCACTTTCGCAGATGTTGCAGCGGGCGCATCCCTACACGCACGGCCACTTGGAGCGAGTATCGCGAACGGCCGAGGAAGTGGCATTCCGGCTCGGCTTGTCTGCACGCCGGGCGCGGCTCGTTCGCGAAGCGGCGGTGCTGCACGACATCGGGAAGATAGCCGTAAACGAGGAGGTGCTGGACAAGCCGGGGAAGCTCACCGCCGAGGAGCTGACGCACGTTCGGCTGCATGCCAGTTTCGGCGCAACGATTCTTGAACCCGTACGGACGTTCGCACCCATCGTGCCATGGGTTCGCCATCACCATGAGCGCCCGGATGGCGCAGGCTACCCGTCCGGACTGCCGGATATGGAAATCCCGATCGAGAGCAAGATCATCGCGGTCGTTGATGCCTTCGACGCCATGATTGGTGACGAGAACGGGACCGCCCGCGCATACCGCCAGCCGATGTCCGAGGCCGACGCGCTGAACGAGCTCGAGCGATGCGCTGGAACGCAGTTCGATGCCGAGGTGGTCAGGGCCTTTCGAGAGGTGGTTACGCGATGAGTGCTTTCTCCATCGCTGTGCTGCTGCTGGCGGCGCTGGGCACGGCAGGGCTACTCGTCTACATCAAGTTCTGGCTGCCTCGAGCCGTCGAGGAGCGCACGCTGGAGTCGCTGCGCGCTTTCGGAAAGGCCATCGAGCTTCGCTTTCCGAGCCACCAAGGCCTTACCGAGCAGGTGCTGCAGCTCTCGATGGAGGTCGCAACGGCACTGAAGCTGAGCCCGCATGAACGGCACCTGCTGGAGTTCGCCGTCCACCTGCGGGACATCGGGTTGTGCGCGATCCCGTACTCTCTGGTGAATGGGCGCTCGTGGGAGGATTGGTCTGCAGCGGAGCAAACTACCTATGACAGGCACGCGGAGATTAGTGGTGCAATGCTCGAAATGGTTCCTTCGTTGAAGCAGATTGCCGAGATTGTCCGCCACCACCACATGCGACATGAAGATTTTCCGAAGCTGGTCGAAGGCAAGTTCTTCACGCCGCCGATCCAGTCCGAGATCCTAAACGCCGTTGCCGCCTACGTGTGGATCGAGAACCATCAAGGGTCGGTTGCGGCCCGCGCTGCGATTACGGCAAAAACCGGAACAGAGATTGACCCGGCGGTTGCCGAGGCGTTGCTGTCGGTGCTAAGCTTCGCCCGTATCGAGGAGCCCCTCCGCCGTGCCGTGGTCTAAACGCAATGCTCTTGTGGCTGCGGCCGTCTTTGGGTTTGCGCTCTTGCTGCGGCTGTTCGGCATCGGGTGGGGCTTGCCGGACGATCTCCACAACCAGAGCTTTCATCCGGACGAGTATCTGATCTGGAGTCAGTCGCAGCGAGTGGAGCCGGCAAAGCTGAGCTTTACTCCCGGCTTCTACAACTACGGCACGCTCTACCTGACGCTGCTCCGAGTGTCGAGTGATGTCACCGCGGCTTACTCGGGAGGCCCTAAGGAAGGGGATCCGCAGAGCCGCTGGGAATACATCGCTCGCTGCAACCTCGTAGGCAGGGTGCTCTCCGCCCTTGCAGGCGCAGGCACGGCAGCTGTGCTGTTCTTCTTGATTCTCAGGTTTGCAAGCCTATGGGGAGCCGTTTTCGGCTCGGTGCTAATTGCCGTCGCGCCAGGCTTTGTCGTGCATTCTCGCTTCCAGACCGTCGACGTCCTTGCTACCTTCTTGATCGCGGCGAGCGCTCTGCACGCCGCGAAGCTGGTTTCCGACGACCCCGAGAATGGGCGAGCCATGAAGAACGCAGTGCTATGCGGGGTCTTTGCGGGTCTGAGCGCCGGCACCAAGTACACCGGCATGCTCGCGCTGTTCTCTTTATATGCAGCTTTGGGTCTTATACCTACACCAAAGAAGCTCCAACTTGCGCTTGCAGGCACGGGCGCAGCGTTAGCGGTGTTCGTTCTGACCACACCCGGAATACTTCTGGACAGCGCTGCTTTCTTCCGAGACTTCGCCTATGAGATGGCGCACACCAGCAGCGGGCACGGGCTGCTCTTCGAAGGGACGCCTTCCGGATTTCTCTATCATCTGATCAATCTACAAGTGGGGCTCGGAGTCTTGCTATTTCTGGTCAGTTCTGCAGGTCTGCTGTACGCGCTCTTCCGAGGGCCTTGGAAGACTTACTTCGATGATTACCGAGCAGGCGAGGGCTCATGGTTGGGGAGACACCTGCAAGCAAAGTGGCAGTCGATTGTCGCGATAGGCAAGGAGCAGCCGTGGGCTTGGGTGCTGTTCGCTTTCTGGCTGCCTTACTTCCTGCTCATCGGCCGAGCGGAGGTGAAGTTCCTTCGGTACACCTTCCCGCTCTACATTGCGCTTTCAGCGGGCCTTGGGTATGCCATTTCGGAGGCGAGGAAGCGCGGGGGTTGGGGACATGCGGTGGTGGCAGTTGCCATCCTGGCACTGGGCGGCTTTGATCCTGGTGGTTTGCGAAAAACGCTTTCGCTCTCGACGACAATGCAGGCGCGTGACGCGCGCGAACAGGCGGTCGACACCCTGCGCGATCTGGAGAAGCAGCATCCCGGTCTGACTGTTGGGTTCGCTAACGATCCGTGGTACTACTCGCCACCGACCTTTCCCGACACGGGCCTCTTCCGCGCTGCGCCCTTCCTCCAGGGCATGTACGGTGAAATGGAAGCGCTTGCCCGACCGCGCTCCTTCTGGTACATACCGCCGGAAGTGCTGGCGGATCCGCAGTGGGATCCCGAGAAGGTGGCAAGTCGCCCCCGCTGGGACGTCCGGTTACTGACGGAGAAGAAGCCCGACTACGTCGTTTTGTCCAACTTTGAGACCTACGACATTGATCGTTTGCAGGGCAGAAGGGACATCAGCATCCCGGCCCAAAACGAAGTCGCACAAGCCACTGCCTTCTTGACTTCGCTCAAGAACAGCTATGACCCCGTGAAGCAGTTCGGGCAACTCGGCGACACTGTGAACGACATGATGTACGTCGAACCCGTGGTGATCTTATGGAAGCGCAAGGGACTGCCCTAGACGAAGACATCGAGTGGTTTTTGGATCACCTAAAGGTCGAGCGAGCCGCCAGCGAGCACACGTGTACGGCATACGCAAATGACCTGGCTCATGCAAAGGCGTTCTTCCTCAAGCGTGAACTAGAGGCGTGGTTCGAAGTCGACGCAGCTAGCCTAACCGCGTATGAGACTTCGCTGCCCCTCGAACTCGCTCCAAGCACCCGCCGGAGGCGGATCAGCGCGCTTCGCAGCTTTCTAAAATTCTTGAAGAGAAACGGTGCCGGCCCTGTCACGGACCTTCCGACCGTTGACGGCATTCGCAAGGGCAAACTGCTGCCGAAGGCGCTTCCCCTAGAGAAGCTGCAGCGCATCCTTGCCGCTGCCGACCCAGCGAGCCCACAAGGTCTACGCGACCGCGCTCTGATGGAACTCATCTACGGTGCCGGGCTCCGGGTGAGCGAAGCCGTGAACGTGTCGGTGAACGACCTTCAGGCAGCCGAGCAGACGATCCGCATTCTAGGCAAACGAGGCAAGACACGATTAGTCCCCCTCCCCAGCGAGACCCTGAGTTGGGTCGTGCAATATCTCGAAGTTGCGCGACCGAAACTTGCAAAAAAGCCGCTCGCAAACCTGATCCTCAGCGACAAGGGCCTTCGCATGCTGCGCCAGACCGCCTACGATCGCCTGGAGAAATTGGTTGTCCTTGCAGGAATCACCGATCACGTGAGCCCCCACACACTTCGACATAGCTACGCGGTGCACCTGCTTCAAGGCGGCGCAGACCTCCGCGCTGTTCAGGAGCTACTCGGCCACGCCTCCATAGCAACGACTCAGGTTTACACAGGACTGGACATCGAAGAAGTGCGCCGCAAATATGCCGCCGCGCACCCGAGAGCCTAGCCGCGAAATGTGCAGTCTAGGATGACGTCGCGGATCTCGGGCTTTTGCTTCAGAGACTTTGCAATGAGGTTCACTTCCGACTTCAGGTCGGCAAAGTCGGCCCCTCCCATCCGCTGTAGAGTTCCGCGAAGCTGAACAACCCCGTGGCGGACTTGGATATCCGCCATCGTGACATCGATGCCACGGCGTGAGAATGCGCTTCGGGCAGCCTTGACGGCGCGGATATCGTCCGGGTCTCGCATGCCTCCAGCATAGCGGACTTGAGCGAGTACAATCCCAATTACATGGAGAAGGTCGATCTGAACATCACTGCCGGACGCGAAAGCGTCGGCGAGCCATGGATTTGGCGCATCAGCCGCGACTTTAATGTTCGCGTGACGATCAAGAAGGCCAACGTGGACACCGACTACGGCTGGATGCAAGTCGAGCTAGAAGGTCCCGTCGAGGAGATCCAGCGTGCGACTGCCTGGCTCATGACGACTGGCATGCACATCGAGGCGCAGCGCCGCGCCGTCGGCGTTAGCTAAGCGCCCTCAACAATTTGGCCGAGTACGCCCCCTATCCTCCCGAGGATTTTGAAGAGTTTTGGCATGAGGTCATTGCCGAGGGAATGGCTGCGCCACTCGACTACCACCGAAGCCTGAGCAACGATTACGACCTTCCCGGGTTTACGGTAGAGCTGATCGACTTTCAAGGGATGGCTGGACGAGTCCATGGTTGGCTCGCCTATCCAAGCGGCGCCCGGAGGCTGCCCTCCTTCGTCTGGGTCCCGCCCTACGGCCGCGAATCCCTGCTTCCGAACGCCTATGGAACGCGTGAGGGGTTCACGTCACTATCTTTTAATCTACACGGGCTGGGCGCGTTGCACCAGGAGCAGTACGTTCGCGACCGAGGCTATTTCGCCGAGGGTGCCGAAGACCCGAGCACCTGGATCTTCCGCCGCATGTTTCAGGACTGCGTCATCGGCGTCCGAGTCTTGCGGGCGCAGATCGAGGCCGACGAGGATCGGATTGGTGCTATGGGGATGAGTCAGGGAGCTGGGCTCTCCATTTGGCTGGGCGCGTGGTGCCCGATCATGAAGGCCGTTTGCGCCGATATGCCTTTCCTGAGCGCCATTAAGTTCACGCTCGAAAAGCACATCTACCGCTATCCCCTAAAGGAATTGACGGACTATATGGATAGCATTCCGCTCGGTCGGCAGCGGGTAGGCAACACCTTGGCGTACTACGACACGATGAACCAGGCGACGCGATGCAAGGTGCCGACGCAAGTGTCGATGGGCTTGAAGGACCCCTCCGTTCGGCCGGATTCCGCCCAATCAGTGTTCGAAGCGCTGCCCGGCCGGAAGATGCTCCGCACATACGACTGGGGCCATGACTGGCACCCCGACATGATCGAGAACAATCGCCAATGGCTTATCGAGAATCTCTGAGGCTTCGATGAAGGTTCTCGAGGTCGCAAGCTCGCTCCGCGACTGGGGCGGCATTGAGCGGTACGTGCTCTATTTAAGCCAAGGCCTAATTGCAAGAGGTCATGAAGTCGAGGTGACCTGCACACCAGGATCTCCCCTGGCTCAGAAGCTCGAATTCAAGCACCATCGGCTGGCTCTTCGGGGCAAGCACAGTCTCGTCGCGCTCGGAGGGTATTTGCGGTTATTGAGAGTCGGGAAGTATGACCTGCTCCACGTCCACTTCAGCCCGGACTTTCTCATGCCAGCGTACGCGGCTCGCCTGACCGGCAAACCGAAGGTTGTGCTTACCCGTCACGTCGCGCTGCGCTGGTCTTCGCGCAAGGTGCGACTCTATGGAAAGCTCTTCGACCATATTATCCCCGTGAGCCACGCGGTCGAACGGAAGCTGAAGGAGTCCGGAATTCCAGAGGGCCGCATGACGGTGGCCAAGGCAGGCTGCCCTGCTTTGGAGCGGACCCGACCCGTGGCCAACACTCGCGAACAACTCGGCATGAAGGACTTCGCCGTTGGTTGTTTCGGTCGGCTTGTCAAGGAGAAGGGCGTCGAAACCCTATTGGGAACCAGTGGGCAAGAACTCCACATTTTTGGTGATGGACCCAGAAAGGTCGACCTTGAGAAGCAAGCGGCAAGCCGCGAATGCACGAAGTTTCACGGCTACGTGCAAGATGTCTCGGACGCGATGGGTGCAGTCGACGCCGTCGCGATTCCCAGCGTATGGGAAGAGGCGTTTCCCTATGCGGCCTTGGAAGCGATGTCCCTGGCCCGACCGATCGTGGCATCCGAGATCGGCGGCTTACCAGAGATGGTGACCGATGGCATTAATGGCCTACTCTTCGCTCCAGGCGACTCGGCAGACCTCAATTGTAAGCTCGAGGAACTTCGGAGCGACCCGAGCTACGCCGCGAAAATGGGCGAAGCAGGGAAGTTATTACACGAGGCCGAATACACGATTCCTCGAATGAGCGAGCGGATCGAGACCGTCTTTCACGCGGTGCTTAGCGCCACACGATAGAATTTGGAACTATGGAAGGCTCACACAACTTAGGATTGATCGTGCGTGCGCGCGTGAGAATCTTTTTAATGCTGGGCCTTGCAGTGCTGGTCTCGGTGGTCGTCGGGCAGTAGATGCAACCAGTGAAGTGGTCTGCCTCGTTTGATCCGGCCGACACCCGCGCAGGCGAGGTCGGCATGGTTGTGCTCAAGGCGGAGATCCAGGACGGCTGGCACATCTATTCCCTAAAGGACGTCGCGGAAGCCACCCCGACGTCATTTACCCTGCCGGCAGGCATTCTCGAGAAAGCCGGCGATCCGCAGTCTGACAAGCCGATCGTCAAGTACGACAACAACTTCATGGCGAACACGGCCATCCATGAAGGCACCGCGATGTTTCGCGTGCCGGTCAGGATCAAAGCCGGCACGGCTGGAGCTCAGGCGGCCAAGGTCTCCGTCACCTACCAGGGGTGCGACAAGAGCCGTTGCCTTCGCCCCGAAACTGAGGAACTTCCGCTCTCCCTCACGGTTGCGCCCGGCGAGCCCCGGCCTGATCGGACGAAATCAGCACCTGCTGCGACCACAACCCAGCCGACAAGCGGCGACGGCCAAACGGACGCGTTCGCGGCCAGAGTCCAAAAGACCAAAGATCAGGGGCTGCTGCCCTATCTCTGGTTCGCCTTCTCCTTCGGCTTGCTTGCGCTCGTCACGCCTTGCGTCTTCCCGATGATCCCCATCACGGTGAGCTACTTCACCAAAGGCAAGAAGGATGGCGGCAAGGCCGACGTCAAGGGCGCTTTGGCCTACTGCCTTGGCATCATGGGTACGTTTACGGCCCTGGGCCTAGTGATGACGGCACTCTTTGGTGCAACCGGCATCAACAAGCTAGCCGCGAACCCGTGGGTCAACCTCGGCCTTGCCATTCTCTTCCTGGTTCTCGCGGCGAACCTAATGGGCATCTTCGAGATTCGGCCGCCGAGTTGGTTGGTGAATAAGACAAGCGAGAAGTCTCGAACCAGCTCCGGCCTCGTCGGCCCTATTCTCATGGGTTTAACGTTCTCCTTGACGAGCTTCACTTGCACCGTGCCGTTCGTCGGAAGCATCCTTGCCACCGCCTCTCGTGGCGAATATGTATATCCAACCCTGGGGATGTTAGCTTTCAGTGCCGCGTTCGCTCTACCATTCTTCCTGCTGGCAATCTTCCCCAGCTTGCTTGCGCGGCTGCCGAAGTCCGGCAGCTGGCTGAACACGGTAAAGGTCTTCATGGGTTTTCTCGAGATCGCTGCCGCCCTGAAGTTCATCAGCAACGTCGATTTGGTCTGGCAGGCCGGGGTGATAACCCGGTCTGTGTTCTTAGCTCTATGGACCTGCATAGCTGTCTTGGGGTGCCTCTATTTGCTTGGAGCAATCCGCTTGCCACATGAGGATCCCGGGATCAAGGTTGGCCTTCTCCGTCGCCTATTCGCCCTTGGGAGTTTGGCTGCGGCCGGCGTGTGCCTAGCCGCGTTGCAGGGCAAGCCGCTCGGCCAATTCAGCGCCTTTCTGCCGCCGGACCCATACCCCGGTTCTAAGAATGTTAAGGGTGAGCTCTATCAGTGGAGCGATAACTACGAAGCGGCACTGGAAACCGCAAAGCAGAGTGGCAAGAACCTGTTTATAGATTTTACTGGTGTGACGTGTACCAACTGTCGGTATATGGAAATAAACGTTTTCCCGCTTCCCAGCGTGAATGAGCGATTTAAAAAGTTCGTGCTAGTGAGGCTATACACGGATCGTGGCACTAAAGAAGACCTTCACAACCAGACCCTCGAGGATCAGCTTGCCAAGACAAACAGTTTGCCCGCCTATGTCATAGTCTCGCCCCAAGGAAAGGTATTAAAGGTTCACCAGCAGCAGATTGGTATGAACGATGAAGCTCAGTTTCTTGCGGCTTTAGACTCTGTTCTCAAACGTGAAACGCTGCAAGCTCTGCGCTAGCCTTCGAGCATTTTGATGGGGTAAAGCTTTTCGAAAGAACTTGCCAGCACATTGTATTCGTCCACTTTCGGCATCTAAGAAGCTACAACATAACAACGAGTAGGGGCTTGTGTGTTCGGCTGTAGTGGACGTGCATTTGTTTTCGCAGACTAACTGAGTTTTCGAAGACAATCGCTACTTAGTAGGCTGTATTCTTCTCTTGTACAGCTGCGGTATCTGCGCCTCCTAATGTGAAGTGCCGTAGAGTGTCTCGAAAGCGAGAGAGTCACTAAAGAATAACTAATTCTTATGTTGCTGTCGCGATGTTTTCGAGAGAGGAGTTACATTTGAACAATTCTTACAAATCTGTAGTCATCGTATCCGCCATGACTATGTGCGTTTTCGGCGTGGCGGCTATGCCAAAGGGCTCTCAGCCGAAGCCAGTGCAATGGAAGGGTGCTGTCGAGACAGTTGTTCCGGCCTACTACCAGGAGGTCATGACCCCCGACCATGGCAAGACAATCGTTCCGCTAGGACCCAAGATGCCTTATTCCGCGCCATTCAAGAAGATGGCTCGTCCGAACGCGCAGTTCGACGCCTACGAGGGCGGCCGCACGGGGGATAACACGCTTCCGACTGACGGTCAGTACAACACGGCTGCGTTCCCGAATGCCTACGGCGGAGATTCCACGAGCGGCTACCGCTGGCTCTACGGTAACGGCTTCGATTATCCGAACTCGATCCATCACGTCAATCGCTTCCGCACCGCGGGTGTGAATGCGGACAACATCGACTTCCTGTTCCACCTAAATCCCGACACAACGGATTTGAACTCGGTGGAGTTCTTTACCTACAACGATAGCTACAGCGAGATTGGCGACCCGACCACCGCAACCGGTCCGACGACGGCTCCCTCTGCCGGAAACGTCGGCGTGGTGTATACGTTTGCCACTCCGCTCAATGCTCCTTCGCTGACCTATCCGAATGGCCGCACCTTCCGCATGAATCCGGATACCTCGACGCTCCAGAGCGGCGCGGGCTTCCAGATGCCAAGCGGCAGCGACGGCTGGTACCAGATCGTCTTCGCCAATGCAACGACGCCTTCTCTGGTGTACGCCTCCAACGTTCAGCCGATGTTCTTCGGCACGCAGGGCACAAATCCGGGCTTGGCGGGCCGATGGTCGTTCAGTGATGGCAACGGCACGGCGGGCAGCCAGGGAACAACGTCGGTCTTCGACTGGGGCAGCGGCTACTATGGCCTTCCGACTTCCGGAACAGTGACTCGCGGCACGACGATCGGTTCTGCGGTCGACGTGACGAAGCTCAAGGGAACTGCTGGCAACAGCGTGACCGTTACCCAAGCGCTGCAGTCGCTACTCTCGCGCAACAACGCGGAAATCACCGTCTCCTGCG
>Ga0070660_100000603_pt1 | contig 24010 bp, 20 predicted proteins | sample KBSC33metaG_FD_64670 | JGI IMG/M metagenome (GOLD analysis project Ga0070660, IMG submission 64670) | Corn rhizosphere microbial communities from Kellogg Biological Station, Michigan, USA - KBS C3-3 metaG | ecosystem: Host-associated > Plants > Roots > Rhizosphere > Soil ... | reverse complement strand
CCGGCGGCCCGGACGGCTCCTCCGCCCCGCTCTATTTCACCGCCGGCGAGCAGCTCCGCGAGTCGCCCGGCCCCGGCTCGTCGCCGGAGGCAATCGCGCGGGCGCTCGTCGCCGGGCCGCCCGCGAACGACGACGCCGGCCTGGACTCCGAGATTCCGGCCCGGACCAGGGTCGAAGGCGTCCGGGTGTCGGGCGGGACGGCGACGGTGCGGCTCTCGGGCGGATTCACCGGCGGCATTCCCGCCGACCCCGGCCGGCGAACCGACGATCAGCAGGCGGCGATCGACGCGCGGCTCGCTCAGGTCACCTACACGATGACCGGCCTCGACGGCGTCGAGCGGACCCGCGTGCTGGCCGGCGGCCGCCCGCTCGGCCCGGCCCGCAGCCGGGCCGACTTCGCGAAGCCCCGCGGCGGGCCGCCGCGCGGGCGCAGCGTCCGCAGCAACCGAGCGAGCGCCGCCATCCGCGCGGTCCAGAAGCGGCTGGCGGAGCTCCGCTACCTGCCGCCGGGGGCGGTCGACGGGATCGATGGGACCCGGACGCGACAGGCGGTGATGGCGTTTCAGGCCTGGGAGGGCCTCGAGCGGGACGGGATCGCCGGGCCGCTAACGAAGGCGGCGCTCGCCGAGGCCCGGCGCCCGCAGCCGCGCGGCGACGGGCCCGGCCGGCGGATCGAGGTCTACCGGGACAAGGGCGTGACCCTGCTCGTCAAGCGCGACCGGACCAGGCGCGCCGTCCACACGTCCTCCGGCGCGCCCGGGTACACCACTCCCGCCGGGCGCTTCGAGGTCTTCCGGAAGGAGCGGAACTCCTGGTCGGTGCCCTACCAGGTGTGGCTGCCGTGGGCGTCCTACTTCAACGCCGGCATCGCGTTCCACGGCTACCCCGAGGTTCCGCCCCACCCCGCCTCCCACGGCTGTGTGCGGGTGCCCGAGCCGGAGGCCGAGCACGTCTACGACTTCGCGCGGATCGGGACGACCGTGATCGTTCGCTGACGCCTCAGAGACGCGCGCCGATCTCGACCGCGTCGGCCGCCGGCCCGCTCACGCCGCGGTTCGCCCCCCTGCCTTCGTAGTACCAGGGAAGCAGCCGGCGCTCGAGGAGGATCACGAGCCCGAAGAGAGCGATGCCGATCACCGACAGCACGAAGATCGTCGCGAACATCGTCGCCGTCTCGGTGGCGTTGTTGAGGACGAGGATCAGGTGCCCGAGACCCTCGGAGGACCCGACCCACTCGCCGAACACGGCGCCGATCACCGCCAGTGCCGCGGCGACCTTGAGGCCGCTGAACAGGAACGGCAGGGCGGCGGGAAGCCGCGCGTAGCGGAACTGCTGCCAGCGCGATGCGCGCAACGTCCGCATCAGTCGCAGGAGCTGTGGATCCGCGGCACGAAGACCGTCGATCGAGTTGACCGCGATCGGGAAGAACGCGACGAGCGCCACGACCATGACCTTCGGGCGGAGATCGAACCCGGTCCAGATCACGAAGATCGGCGCGACGGCCGGCACCGGCACCATCTGCGAGACGACGAGCCACGGATAGACCGCCCGCTCGATCGTTCGCGAGGAGCGGATCAGGATCGCGAGCACGACGCCGAGGGCGATCGCGAGGGCGAAGCCGATCAGGATCTCCTCGACGGTCACCCAGGTGTTGTCGATCAACAGATCGCGGTGCTCCCAGCCGGCCCGGGCGATCTCGGTCGGCGCCGGCAACGACGACTCCGGCACATCGGAGACGACGGTGTAGAGCTGCCAGAGGGCGAGCACGACGACCGCGAAGGCCGCCGGCGCGACGATTCGCATCGCCGCCGAGTCGAGGCTGAACCCGCGCCGGCCGTCGCCCTTCACGCCGCCGCCTCCACCCCGCGCTGCAGCAGCGCGATCAGCCGGGCCTTCAGATCCGCGAACCGGGGGTCCGTCGTCGTCGGCCCGCGCTCGCGGGGACGCTCGAGCCCGACGTCGACGGAGAGCTCGATCCGCCCCGGGCGCCCGGACATCACGTGGACGCGGTCGGAGAGGAAGAGCGCCTCCTCGACGTCGTGGGTGACGAACAGGATCGTCTTCCGGTCCTCCTGCCAGATCCGCAGCAGCCACTCCTGCAGCTCCTCGCGGGTCAGCGCGTCGAGCGCGCCGAAGGGCTCGTCGAGGAGCATCACGTCGTGCCCGGCCAGGAACGTGCGCAGCAATGCCGCGCGCTGCCTCATTCCGCCGGACACCTGCGACGGCCACGCATCCTCGAAGCCGGCGAGCCCGAAGCGCGGCAGCTCGGAACGCGCCCGCCCCCGCGCTTCGCGGCGGCTTACGCCGTCTAGCTGGAGCCCGAGCGCTGCGTTGTCGAGGACGGTCCGCCACGGCATCAACAGATCGGCCTGCGGCATGTAACCGATCGCGCCCAGGAGCTCGGCCGGCTGGCCGTCGAGGAGGATCCGTCCGGCCGACGGCGGGTCGAGGCCGGCGAGGAGGTTGAAGAGCGTCGACTTGCCGCAGCCCGACGGCCCGACGATCGAGACGAACTCCCCCGGCGCAACCGCCAGGTCGACGCCGTCGAGGGCGCGGACGGGACCGCCGCCGGACCGCCCCGGGAACGTCTTCGTCAGACCCTCGGCCCGGAGGCGCGGCGGTTCCGCCATCCGCTCAGCCCGACCCGTCGACGAACTCGTTCGTCGCGAAGCGGCCCGGCCCGATCGGCTCGTCGATCAGGTGGTTGGCGATCAGGAACCGTGAGAGCGACCGCAGGTCGGCGGCGTCGAAGCGTCCGTACCGGTCGGCACCTGCCTCGAACAGCGGCAGGTAGGCGTCGAGCGAGGCCTTCGCGAATCGCTCCGGGATCGCCGGGTTCTCGGCCAGCAGGGCGTCGAGCCCGGCCTGCGGATCGGCGAGGACGTCCTCGTACCCCTTGATCGTGGCGCTCACGAACGCCTGCATCAGGTCCGGCTCGGAGCTGATCTTGTCCACGGTCGAGAAGGCGACGAGGCCAGGGTACCTCGGCCCCCCGTAGGCATCGAGGTCGAACGAGGTCGCCGGGTAGCCGTCGGCCTCGACCTGGACGCCGTCGGAGGGCACGTAGCCGGTGAAGGCGTCGATCTTGCCCGCCTCGAGGTCCTGGACGCCGTTGAAGCCGATCGTCACCGTCCTCACGGTCGCGGGATCGCCACCGGCATCGGCGACCATCGTGTCCAGAACCGCGTCGTCGGAGGGAACGCCGGTGATGCCCACCGTTCGCCCTTCGAGGTCGGCCGGCGAACCGAAGCCGGACCGGTTCAGAGCGATCAGGCCTCCGAGCGGCCGCTGGACGAGCGCGAGTATCCCCTTCGCGCTCCGCCCCTGGGCGATCTGGCCGGCGACGTCGATGCCGTCCGCGAGCCCGAAGTCGGCCTTGCCGGCGTCGATCAGCTTCAGCGTGTCGGCGGTCGAGGTCGGCTCGATGATCTCGAGGTCGATCCCCGCGTCCGCGTAGTAGCCGTTGGCGACGGCGTCGTAGATGCCGGCGTGGACCGGGCCGGGCACGAAGTCGAGGACCAGGGTCGCATCCGTCCGTCGGCTGGAGCCGTCGTCCCCCGTGCCGGACCCGCCGCCCCCGCAGGCGGCGAGCGCGATCGCCGCGACCGCAACGAGCGCTGCCGCAGCCCTAATACGGGATCGATGTGCGTCGGACCGACCGGTCACCTGTCCTCATGGTCGCTGGTCTCACGGTTGCGGCGCCGCTTCCCCCGGAGGTCGAAGGTGGGAGGCCCCTCGCCGGCACGTCGCGCGTCAGCCGGCCGGGGACGGCATCGCCGCCGCCTCGGCTCGCTGACGGAGTGCCGCGAGAGCGACATGCGAGAACTGCCCGTACGCCGGCGGCGGGTCGGCGGGATCGATGTGCTCGCCGACCCAGAAGCCGCGCTCGCCGTACAGCAGCGCCGCGCAGCGCTCGGCGTCGAGGGGTTCGAACGCCGCGGCGCTCAGCTCGGCGATCGCCGCGTCGGCGTGCGGGCCGACGCGGGCGAGCCGCTCCGGGCCCCACTCGATCCCGGGACCGCGGCCCTTGCCGTGAGAGGTGCCGTCGCAGTGAGCGACGAATCCGCACTCGGCGAGCTCGATCGCGCGGGCGAGCTCCGCCTCGCGAGCCGCCCGGGCGCCGGGGAAGGACGGTAGGTCCTCGTAGAGATCAGGACGAAGCCGTAACGCGAACCGCTTGACGACACCCGAGGAGCGGTAGCCGCGGCGATGCTGGGCGAAGCGGATCTCGGCGTCACGGGCGCTCGAGCCGACGTAGACCCAGGGGATCCGGGGGTCGCGGCGCCGCCCGGCGCCCCGGTCGAGCTCGATCACGTAGACGCTGGCCACGCGAGCCTCTTCGCCGCGGCGCCGCCGGTACCCGGAGCGGTCGCGATCGTGCAGGCGCCGCGGCGCTTGCAGAACGGTCCGCGGCGGCCGCGGTCGCTAAAGCTCGGCGGCCGCCGACTCGATAGGCGAGGCATGGACGCGGTGAGGAGCCCATCCGACGCCAGCACGTCGCCCGGCACCGACGCGCCGGTGGTGACGATCACCACCGCGGAGGACCGGAGGCGGATGCCCGCCTACACCGCGGAGCTGCTCGCGTTCGTCGCGATCGGCGCCGCGATGGTGGTGCTGATCCCGGGTTCGACCGCGACGCGGGTGGCCGGGGCCGTGGCGCTGCTCGCGCTCGCCGGCTGGCGCGCCTACGCGCACGGCCGCGATCTCGACGTCCGGCAACGGACCCTTCCCCCGATCGCGTTCGCCGCCTGCATCAGCGCCCTCGCAGCGATCAGCGGCCAGCCCCTCTACGACGTGATCCTCACCTTCAACGTCCTCCTCGTCGCGCTTCAGGAGGATCGCCGGACGCTGATGCTCGTGATCGCCGGGACGTGGCTGGCGCTGATCCCGCCGGCGGCACTCCACGTCGACGAGCTCGCCCTCCGCGCCGCGGTCTGGGCCGTGCTGATCCCGGCGATCTCGCTGCCGGTCCAGCGGCGCTCCGAGGAGCTCCGCGAACGGGTCGGCCTCGGCCCGAAGCTGCGAGCGCTTCAGGCGACCATGCTTGCCGCTCCGGACTCGCGCGAGACCCTGGCCCGGGCCGCACCCGGACTCTCCGGCTGTGACGTCGTCGCCCTCGTCGAGCCGGACAGCGTCGGCAGCCTCGTCGTCACCGCTTCGAACGAGCCGGAGCTGACCGGCACCGTCGTGCCGGCGGAGGAGCAGTCACTCGTCCACCGGACCTTCGGCAGCGGCAGCCCCGTCTTCGTCCCCGACACCTCGCGCGCGGCCGGTCTGCTGCCGAGCATCGCCGTCCGGTTCTCCGAGATCAGCTCCTGGTTCTGTGCGCCGGTGACGCGAAGCGGCGTCGTCGCCGCCGTCCTCTGCACCGGCTGGCGCGAGGGGATTCGCGGCACCGATGACCTCCGGCTCGACGTCGTCCGCTCGCTCGCCTCGGAGGCCTCGACGACCATCGACCACACCGACCTGCTGCGCTCGCTGTCGGACACCGCCTCGCGCGACCCGCTTACCGGCCTCGTCAACCGCCGCGGCTGGGACGCGCTGCTGGCCCGGGAGATGGCGATCAGCCGCAGCCGCCGGACGCCGCTGTCGGTGGCGATCATCGACCTCGACCGCTTCAAGGACTACAACGACGTCCACGGCCATCGCGCCGGCGACCGGCTGCTCCGCGAGGCGGCCGGCTCGTGGACCGCCGCGATCCGCCATCGCGACGAGCTGGCGCGCTGGGGCGGAGAGGAGTTCACGCTGCTGCTGCCGGAATGCGGCGGGGCCTGCGCGCTCGAGGTCGTCGAGCGGCTCCGGGCGAGCACCCCGGGGGGGCAGACCTGCTCGGCCGGCGTCGCCTCCTGGGACGGGACCGAGAGCCCGATCGAGCTCTTCGAGCGGATGGACGAGGCGCTCTACGCGGCGAAGGCCGCCGGACGCGATCTGGCGATGCTCGCGCCGCCGTCCTCGCGGCCGCGGCTCCACGCCGTGCAGGTCGCCTGACCGGCCCTAACCCGGCTCGTCGGACGGCATCGCCGCCGCAACCGGCAGCAGCTCCGGCCGCTTGGCGGATCGACCGTCCCCGGAGGAGACCCCGCGCAGCCGGCGGAGAAGCCACGGCGCCATGTGCCGCCCCATCCAGACGGCGTCGGAGCCGTAGCGGGCGAGCGCCCGGCGCGGCGGCGGGGGCGGTAGCGGCAGCGCCCAGTCACCGTTTGGCTCCCCGAGCCCGAGCGCGGCCGCCGCGGCGGCCGCCATCCGTGCGTGGCCGGCCCCGTTGGCGTGGAGGCGATCCGGGCACCAGAGCGAGGGATGGGCGACGCCGTCGTGCTCGAGGTCGACGAGGACGGCGCCGCGGGCGGCGGACATGGCGCGAACGCGGGCGTTGAAGTCGCTCACCCGGGCGCGGATCCGGGCCGCCGCGACGGTGATCACGGCGGTCGGATCCGGGAAGGTGAAGGTGAGGACGGTCGCGCCCTGCGCGGAGAGCGCCGCGGCCATTGCGTCGAGGTCGCCGACGACACGGTCGAGGTCGAGCCGGCGGCGGAGGACGTCGTTGATCCCGCTGAGGATGCTGGCGAGGTCCGGCTCGAGCGCGAGCGCAGGTTCGAGCTGCTCTTCGCGGATCTGCGGGACCTTGCGCCCGCGGACCGCCAGGTTCGCGTAGGCGACGCCGGGGTTGTCGGCGGCGAGCCGCTCGGCGAGGCGGTCGGCCCAGCCGCGGTAACCGCGACCGTCGGGATAGGGGTCCTCGAGCCCCTCGGTCGTCGAGTCGCCGAGCGCCACGAACCGCTCGTAGACCGGGTTCCGGTTCGCGCCGCCGTCGGTCATGCCGGAATCCCCGGCCCCTACTCCACCCGCGGCCCCGGGAGGTTGCGGAACCGGAAGGCTTCCGGCTCCCGACCGGCCTGCACGTACCAGCACTCGCCGGACATCTCGCCGCTGAACAGGGCGAGGACCGCTTCGGCGACCCGCTCGGCGGGGATGATCGGGGTTCCCGACTCGAGCAGGGCCTCGCGGATCGGCGCGATGATGTTCGACTCGGCGAAGCCCGGGCAGACGGCGTTGAAGCGGACCCCCTCGCTGACCAGGCCGAGGCCGAGCGAGCGGGCGAGGCCGACGACGGCGTGCTTGTTCGCCGCGTAGAGGGGGTCGAAAGGCACCGCGGTGAGGCCGGCGAGCGAGGCGGTCGCGACGATCGCTCCCCCACCCCGCTCGCGCAGCGCCGGCAGCGCCGCGACGGTGCCGAAGACGACGCCGTCGAGGTTGATGCCCATCACCTGCCGATAGCGATCGAGGTCGAAGTCGTCGCCGAGGCCGATTCCGCTGGCGACGCCCGCGTTCAGATAGACGAGGTCGAGACCGCCGTGCTCGCGGCGGACGACCTCGACGAGCTCGCGGTTCGCCTCCAGCGTCGAGATGTCGCCGGCGACGAACAGGCCGCCGATCTCCTCCGCGACATCCTCACCGGCCTCGTTCACGTCGGCGATCACCACCTCGGCGCCGGCGCCGGCGAGCGCTCGCGCCGCGGCCGAGCCGAGGCCGCCGGCGCCACCGGTCACGAGGGCGACCTTGCCTGACAGCTCCGCGGTCCCGGCCGACGGCGTGCTCGCGCTCATCGCGCCACCCTATGCGACCCCCCGATCGGTCGCCGCGGTCGCGGATAGGGTGCGAAGCGGTGAGGCTCGCGAACGGAGGGAGAGGCCGATGCTGCTGATCGCCGTCGGCGCGGTCGTCCTCGCGATCGCCCTGTTCGTCCTGATCACCTACAACCGGCTCGTCCGGATGCGGTTCGCGTGCGAGAACTCGTGGGCGCAGATCGAGGTCGCGCTGAAGCTCCGCCACGACCTCGTCCCGAACCTCGTCGCCGCCGTCTCCGGTTATGCGGGCCACGAGCGAGCGACGTTCGAGCGGACCGCCGAGGCGCGCGGGGCCGCCGTCGCCGCCGTCGGGACCGGACCGGCGGCACAGGGCCCGCTCGAGGGAACTCTCGCGGCCGGGATCGGCAACCTGATCGGCGTCGCCGAGGCCTATCCGGAGCTGAAGGCGAGCGCGAACTTCGCGGCCCTGCAGAGCGACCTCAACTCGATCGAGGAGCGGATCTCGATCACCCGTCGCGTCTACAACGACACGGTAGAGACGTACAACACAGCGGTCGCCGTGTTCCCGCAGTCGCTCGTCGCCGGCGCGTTCGGCTTCCGCCCCCGCGAGTTCTTCACCGCCGATGCCGAGGTCCACACCGCGCCGGTCGTCGACCTCGGGCCGGCGGAGGATCAGTGAAGCGCTTCCTGCTGCGCCTGATCGGCGCGCTTCTGATCATCGCGGTCGTCGCCGCGGCGAGCGCCGTGATCCCGGCGGTTCCGACCTCCGAGAAGGAGTACGAAATCACCGACGCCGGCGTCTCGGTCCGGCTCCAGGACGATGGCAGCCTGCTCGTCCACGAGGCGCTGCCGTTCGACTTCACGGGCAGCTTCTCGGGCGCCTACCGCGACATTCCCGTCCTCGACGGAGTCCAGCTCTCGGACTTCGGCGTTCGCGAGGCCGGCAGCGGCCGCTACCGCCCGGGCGGGAACACCGCCCTCGGCTCGTCCGACAGCCCGGGGACGTTCGGCGTCGAGAGGATGGAGCACGGGTACCGGGTCGTCTGGCACTACTCGGCCGCCGACGAGACTCGGGCCTTCGAGCTCACCTACCGCGTGACCGGCGCGACGAAGGTCTACGACGACGTGGTCGACGTCGCCTGGAACGTCTGGGGGAGTCAGTGGGACTTCTGGCTCGACAACCTCGACGCCGAGATCGCAGCCGCCTCCGACACGGCGCCCGAACAGGCCTGGGTGCGGCCGCGCTCGCTCGGCGTCGATCCCGAAGTCGGAGCCGACGCGAGCGTCGCGATCGACCGTGTCCCCGAGGGCGAGGCGGTCGGCTTCCGCGCCGTCTTCCCGCGTGACGCGATCTCCTCGACCGGCGGCGCGAAGGTCGAAGCGGGCGACGGCCTCGCCAAGATCGAGGACGAGGAGGCGGCGCTCGACGACGACTACGGCACGATCGACAAGCTCGAGAACTTCGCAACCGACAGCGCGCTGCTGCTCTCCCTGATCGTCGCCGCGGCGGCCCTCACCGCCACCGCCGCGCTCGTCCTCGCCGCCCGCGAGCGCGACACCGGCGTCCCCGAGTACCTGCCGGAGCCGCCCGAGGACGTGCCGCCGGCGGTCGGCTACGCGATCGCGCACGAAGGCGACTACGACCAGCGGATCGTCCTCGCGACGCTGATGGACCTCGTCGATCGCGGCTTCTACGAGGCCCGGCCGGCTGCCGGTGAGGACCTCGACCTCGAGATCAGACGTGGCGAGCGGAGCGGCGTCGCCGGCCTGCAGCCCTACGAGACCGAGACGCTCGAATTCTTCGACGAGCTAGTGGGCGACGAGTGGGTGGCGCTCGGCTCGATGTCCGATCGGATCCCGAAGCACTCGAGCACCTGGCGGACGCGCTGGCAGTCCCTGAACGGGAGTCTCGAGGACGCTGAGGAGGGCGCGATCTCCTGGGACCGCGACTACCGGGGCCTACGAGCGCTGATCGCGCTGGCCGCGATGATCGTCTTCGGCCTCCTGATCGCACTGATCTGGGCGCGGAGCCATCGGATCGGCATCCCTGTCACCGGCCTCGTCGCCACCCTGCTGCTGATCTTCGTTCCGCCGTCGAACTGGCTGCGCCGGCTCGAGCCGGCTGCGCGCGAGCGCAACGAGCGGTGGAGCGCCTTCGAGAAGTGGACCCGGGACTTCCCGCGGCTCGAGGACGATCCGCCGGCGACCCTGAAGCTCTGGCGGCGGATCCTCGTCTACGCGATCGCGTTCGGAACGGCCGAGCGCGTCGCCAAGTCGGGCCGGATCCCGGCGCCGGTCGCCGACGAGGCGGCGAGCAGCGGACTCTGGACGTCCTACGCGATCACCTCCGGCAGCTTCGGGAGCGGCTTCGACGGCTTCTCGTCCGGATTCGCGAGCCAGGTCGCGCCCGAGTCGAGCTCGGGGTCCGGCGGTGGCGGCGGAGGCGGTGGGGGCTTCTCGGGCGGCGGGGGCGGCGGCGCCTGGTAGTGACGGGCGATTCGACCGTGGCGCTGGAGTAGGCTCCGAATTCCTGAAAACGGCAACTGAAAGGAACTGAATGCTGATCGCCGACTACTCGTTCGGTGAGGCGCTGGGGACCGTCCTCGCCGTCTTCATCTTCGTGGCCTGGATCATGGTCCTGTTCACGATTCTCTCCGACCTCTTCCGCGACCACGAGATGTCGGGCTGGGGCAAGGCCATCTGGGTCGTCTTCCTGATCTTCATCCCATTCCTGACCGCGCTCATCTATCTGATCGCCCGCGGCGGGGGCATGCGGGAGCGCGCGCTCAAGGAGCAGTCGGAGCAGAAGAAGCACTTCGATCAATACATCCGCGATACCGCCGGAACCTCGAAGGTCGACGAGCTCGCGAACCTCGCCGAGCTGCACGACAAGGGCAAGATCAACGACGCCGAGTACGAGCAGCTGAAGGCGAAGCTGCTGGCCTGATCGGGACGGGCGCCCGGCCCGCGCGGCCGGGCGCTGCTCCCGCCTCCAGGAGGCTGGATCTAGCGCTCGCGCGCGCTCGTGCAGAGCGCGTCGACGAGGTGCTCGCGGTCGAGCGCGTCGGCGCCGAGGTCGCCGGGGCCGGTCCGGCTCGTCGCGAGCCCTTCGATGACGAGACGCGCGTAGCGACGCCACAGCCCCGGCTCGGTCTCGTGGGTCGCATCGCTGACGGCGGCGACCATCTCGACGAGCAGCGGCAGGTCCTCGAAGCGGAAGTCGGGGCGCAGGTCGCCGGCGTCCTGCGCGCGCTTCGCCAGCTCGGCGACGAGCGGCTCGATCCGGGCGCGCGCAGCCGCGAGCCGCTCCTTGCCGCGGGTCGGGACGAGCAGCGCCTGCTTGAGGCTGCGATCTTCGGCGTGCAGCTCGAGCGCTTGCTCGAGGAAGCCCGCGAAGCCGGTCCAGGGGTCGTCGGCGCCGAGGGCCTCGCGGGCCAGCGACTCGACTCGCGCCGTCTTCTCGTCGAGGAGCTCGTCGATCAGCGTCTCCCGGTCAGGGAAGCGGCGATAGACGGTCCCGACGCCGACGCCGGCGTGCCTGGCGACGTCGTCGAGTCCGATGTCGACGCCGCGCTCGGCGAACAGCACCGCCGCGGACGCGAGGATCCGCTGCCGGTTCCGCTCCGCGTCCCTGCGAAGCGGCCGCGGCGCCACGGCCGTCTGCGATGCGTCCGTCATGCGATGATCGTATCCGGCAAGCGGAGAGTTGCCTCCGCTTCAACTACTGAGGTCGGGAGCGGCAAGGGTGGACTCGAAGCGCGACGACGACGGCGGGATCGCCTACGGGACGGGTCCGGGGCGGTGGGTGCTCGCGATCGCCGTGCTCGGCTCCGGGATCGTCTTCCTCGACGGGACGGTCGTAAACGTCGCGCTGCCGCGGATCGGCGAGGACTTCGATGCCCCGACGAGCTCACTGCAGTGGATCCTCAACGGCTACATGCTGTCCCTGGCTTCGCTGATCCTGCTCGGCGGCTCGCTCGGCGATCGGTACGGCCGGCGGCTGATCTTCGTCGTCGGCGTCCTCTGGTTCACCGTCGCCTCGCTGCTCTGTGCGATCGCCCCGAGCGTCGACGCGCTGATCGGCGCCCGCCTGCTTCAGGGCGTCGGCGGCGCCCTGCTGACGCCCGGCAGCCTGGCGATGATCGAGTCGAGCTTCCGGCGCGAAGACCGCGCCCGCGCGATCGGCGCCTGGTCGGGCCTCGGCGGCGTCGCGACCGCCCTCGGGCCGCTGCTCGGCGGCTGGCTGGTCGAGGCGGTCTCGTGGCGGGCGATCTTCCTGATCAACGTCCCGATCGGCGCCTTCGTGGCGCTGATGGCAACCCGCCACGTCCCCGAGACCCGCGACCGCAACGCGCCCGAGCGTCTCGACGTCCTCGGCTCGGTCCTGGCCGCCGTCGGCCTCGGGGGGACGACCTACGCGCTGATCGAAGCGCCCGATGCGGGCTTCTCGCCGGTGATCGCAGTAGCCGCGATCGCCGGCGTCGCCGCGCTGGTCGGGTTCATCGTCCAGGAGCGCCGCAGCGCCCATCCGATGATGCCGCTCGGGCTCTTCTCCTCGCGGCAGTTCAGCGCCGCCAACGCGGTCACGTTCGTCGTCTACGCCGCCCTCAGCGGCGTCTTCTTCCTGCTCGTCGCCTTCCTCCAGATCGCCGCCGGCTACTCGCCGATCGCGGCCGGCGCCGCCTCGCTCCCGGTGACGGCGCTGATGCTGCTCTTCTCGGCCCGCGCGGGCGCCCTCGCACAGCGGATCGGCGCCCGGGTCCCGCTGACCGTGGGACCGCTCGTGATCGCCGTCGGAATGGTGATGATGGGCCAGATCGACCCCGACGGCGACTACGTGACGTCGGTCCTTCCGTCCGTGATCGTCTTCGGGGTCGGCCTGACCCTCGTCGTCGCCCCGGTGACCGCGACGGTCCTCGCCGCCGCCGAGACCCGCTACTCGGGGATCGCCTCCGGGATCAACAACGCGGTCTCGCGGGTCGGCGGGCTGCTCGCCGTCGCCGTCCTGCCGCTGATCGCCGGCCTCACCGGCGACTCGTTCTACGACCCCGCGGCGATGACCGACGGCTTCCGCACCGCTATGTACGTCACCGCCGGCCTCTCCGTCCTCGGCGGCGTCATCGCGTGGCTGACGATCGACTCGCAGGTCCTCGAGCACCGCGAACCGCCCCCCGAGCAGGTCACCGGCGAGTACTCGTGCGACGTCTGCGGCCCCAAGGTGCTCCCCTCCCACCGCGAGGAGGAGCCGGTAACGGTGGGGTCGGAGTAGTGCCCGCAAGGTGGTGCGGATCTCCACCTCTATACGGGGAGAATGTCCGCCACCTCGAGCCTTGGCGCCGGCCGGCGCCGGCTCCCACCCCCCTTCACTGCTTCCAGCGCTATTCCCGCGGCTTCGTTGCGGTCGTCATCGCGCCGGCGGCGCCGCCGGAGATGACCCTGCGGACCAGCCCGGGAGCGACGACGCGGAGGACGGCGGCGAGACCGTAGGCGCGCGGCACCCAGCGCTCGGCGCGGCCGCCGAGGCCGGCGTCGACGATCGCCTCCGCGACCTTGTCCGGCGTCGAGACCATCCAGCGCGTCAGCGGCTTCTCGCGCAGCTCGGCGGCGGGGAACCCCTCGGTCGCGATGAAGCCCGGCAGGACGAGCCCGACGTGGACGCCGTGCTCGCGCTCCTCGACATGGAGCGAGTCGCTCCAGCCGATCAGCGCCGCCTTCGATGCCGAGTAGGCGCCGGCGCCGGGCCGCGAGACCCGGCCGGCCGTGCTGGCGACGTTGACGAGCGCGCTCGGCGCCGAACGGCGCAGCAGCGGCAGCGCCGCATCGGTGAGACGGACGACGGCGTCGAAGTTGAGCCTCATCGTCCGCTCGACGTTCTCCCAGCCCTCGTCGCCGAAGCGCCCGCGCCAGGACGCGCCGGCGTTGTTGACGAGCAGGTCGAGCCGCTTGTGATGCTCCTCGACGTGGGCGACGACCCGCGCCGGGGCGCCGGCACCGGTCAGGTCGGCCGCGACCCAGGTCGTCGGCACCGGCAGCGAGTCGGCGACGGCACGGAGCCGCTCCTCGCGACGGGCGACGAGGACCAGCTCGGCGCCGGGCTCGAGGGCGAGTCGCCGCGCCGTCGCTTCGCCGATCCCGCTCGACGCGCCGGTGACGAGGAAGACCCGGGCCATCAGCCGACGTCGAGAACGATCTTGCCGGTGGCGCCGCGCCCGTCGATCAGCTCCAGCGCCTCGATCGCCCCGGCGACCGAGAGCGGGAACGAGGCGCCGACGAGCGGGCGGACCACGCCGGAGCCGATCAGCTTCGCGAGCTCGGCGCCGATCTCGCGGTTGACGTCGGGCTTGCCGATCACGAAGGCGCCCCAGCCGGCGCCGATGACCTCGGTGTTGTTGAGGAGGAGGCGGTTGACGCGGACCTCGGGGATCGAGCCCGCGGTGAAGCCGACGACGACGAGCCGGCCGCCCTCGGCGAGGGAGCGCAACGAGTCGGTGAAGCGATCGCCCCCGACCGGGTCGAGCACCAGGTCGACTCCGCCCCCGGAGAGCTCCTTGGCCTCGTCGCGCCAGGGGCCGTCGGAGCGGACGGCCTCGTCGGCCCCGGCGTCGCGGGCGACCCGCTCCTTCTCGTCGGTCGAGACGACCGCGATCACCTTCGCGCCGATCCCCTTCGCGACCTGGATCGAAGCGGTGCCGACGCCGCCGGCGGCGCCCTGGACCAGCACGGTCTCCCCCGCCTTCAGACGACCGCGGAGCACCAGCGCGAACCAGGCCGTGTGGTAGTTGAGGATCAGCGCGGCGCCCTGGCGGTCGTCGAGCTCGTCGGGGAGCGGGAACGTCAGGAACTCGGGGGCGACCGCAACCTCGGCGAAGCCGCCGAGCATCGGGAAGGCCGCGACCCGCTGCCCCGGCTCGAGGGCCGAGCCGTCGGGGGCCGAACGCACCGTTCCCGCGACCTCGCTGCCGGGAACGAACGGCAGCGGGGGCTTCACCTGGTACTCACCGCGGGTCTGCAGCACCTCCGGGAACGAGACGCCGGCGGCCGCGACGTCGACGAGGACGCCGCTGCCGGGGGTCAGCATGTGCGAGGCCTCCGGCTCCGGGACGTCGGCCTCACGCAGGGCCGAGTCCGGCCCGCTGAGGTCGACGATCTGGATCGCCTTCATCGGCTCGCTCGGCTACTTGTCCTTGCGATGACCGTCGAAGGAGATCACCTGCTGGATCCCGCTCGGGCGGTTCGCGTACCGCATCGTCTTCAGCGGCAGCGGCCGGAAGTGGATCTGCTCGGCCGTCGCGTCCGAGTGCCACTGGGTCGGATCGCCGGTACCCTGCTCGGCCGCGATCTCGTCGCCCGACTTGTCGATCGCCTTCCAGATGTCGCTCTGGCACTTCTCGAGCTTGCCCTTGCCGCAGTAGGCGAGGTTGAACGGGCTCGGCACATGCCTGCCGAGGAGCGCATTGATGTCGCGGTCGAAGTACTGGTACCAGCCCGAGTACTGGCCTCCCGGCGGCTGATCGAAGCGCGAGAACAGGCTGTCGAGCTCGTCGAGCTGAGAGCCGATCCGCGGCTTCATGAACGCGTTTGCGATGTTCGTCCACGAGCCGTCCATGACCGCCGCGCCCGGCGCGTCGATCAGCCCGTCACCGTTGCGGTCGAGGCGGCTGCCGTGACGCTTGCGCCACTGGACCATCAGGTCGAGCATCTGCTGCGCCCGCGGGCTCGGCGCCTCGCTGCCGGCGAGCAGCTTCTTGAGCAGCGGCACGGTGTCGATCGCGCGGATGTCCTGCGTCGCGGCGGCGTTCATCGCGCCGGTGACCGACGCGAGCGACCACTTGCCCGACTGCGACTGCAGCCGCTTCAGGTTCGTGTTGAGCAGGTCGACCCGCTCGGCCGAGCCGGCCCGGCCCCACTGGTCGTCGGCCGAGCCGAAGCCCTTCGCGGTGACCTGGTTCCAGTTGGTCATCGTCCCGTCCTTCGGGTCGATCCCGTGCGGATGGCCGTTCTTGCTCAGGAAGCCCTTCCATTCGTACTTGCCGGTGCCCTTGGTGAGCAGGCCCGGATCGACGCCCTTGGCGCGGATCGGCAGCTTGCCGGCCGTGTAGACGGCGACGTGCTGATCGTCGATGTAGAAGGAGTTGAACGTCTGCGGAGTCTTCGCGGCCGCGTTGTAGAACGACTTCGGATCGTGCACCTGACCGGTCGAGATCCGCCGGTTGAAGAGCAGGTCGAGGACGTCCTCTCCATAGCTCGAGCGCTTCGACGCGATCGCGACCTTCTTGCCGTTCACGGTCGCATAGCCGGTGACCGGCCCGTGCACTGTGGTCTTGAACGTCACCGGCTCGCCGTCGAGCGTGCCGGCGTCGAAGGTCTTCATGCTCCGGCACTTGCCCTTGTACTCGTACTTCGTGTCGCTGCCACCGCAGAGCGTCTCCGCGTACTGGTCGATCACGTCGCCGCTGGCCGAGGTCAGCGTCGTCGCGAAGTCCTCGCCACGGCCGATCAGCAGGTAGCCGGGGAACGGGGCCGACGTGGCGCCGCGCCAGCGCAGGCCCGGAGCGTTCATGTCGATCTCGTAGGTGAGGCCCGGGTAGAAGTAGCCGATCTGCGGGCCGCCGACCATCAGCGGGTTGCCCGTGTTCGAGCGATCGCCGGTGATCATCAGCGTGTTCGAGGCCTGGACCGGCTGCGGGGCGACCTTCGCGGCCAGCGTCTTGTCGGCGACCGCGGGCGTGGTCACGTAGCTGTCGTGATCGATGACCACGTTGCCCTTCGCCTTCTTCGGGATCTTCCCGTACGGGAACTTGCCGTCGATCGTCGTCGGCACGCCCTTGTTCTTGAACTGGCGCAGGTCGTTGAAGACCTTCATCCCCTTCTTCCCGCCGAGGCGATCCTGCAGGCCGGCGAGGAACTGGGTCCGTCGCGCCTCGTCGCCGCCCCCCTCGCCGAGAAACTGGTCCTTGAGGGCGTTCAGCGCGTAGATGTCGTTGCGCGTGAACGGCTCGACCGACGAGCCCACGTAGTCGTAGTAGCCGTTGATCCCGGCGATGAACGTGTCGATGTCGTGGAGGACCTTCTTGCCCTCCTTGCCCTGCGCCTCGAGGGCCTGCGTCTGCTGGGCGACGACGTCCTCGGTCTGCTGGCTCGGGACGAAGCTCTTCAACTGCGTGACCAGACCGATCGCGCTGAGCCCCGGTGCGTCGATCGCGGCGACGCGCGCGTTGTAGCGAGCCTGCTGGAGGAGCAGGCCGCGGTCCTCCGCGGCGATCCAGCCGGCCGCGTAGACGCCGTCGTCGTAGCTGTCGGCATCGACGTGCGGGACGCCGTAGACGTCACGGGTGATCGTGATCCCGGGATGGCCGGCGACGGTCTCGGTCGTGCCGGGGCCGTCGGTCCCGAGGCTGTTCAGCGCCTCCGACTTGAAGTACTCGGTGAGATCGCCCTCGGTGACGTCGTCGAAGAGCGGCGTCAACCCGTCGTACATGGTCGCCTGGGCGTCGTTCGGCATCGGCGCCGGCGGCTGGCCCGGCTGGAGCTGACCGGACGGGATGATGTTCAGCGCCGTGTCGGCGTAGTCCTTCGCCGAGGCGACGGCGGGCAGCGCCAGCATCGTGACGGCAGCGATCGCAAGCGTGATCAGGCGGTTCGGCAAGGGGGCTCTCTCCTCGGGATCGGCCGCGGACGAAGCGGCGGGGCGGGCGCCACGATAGCGCGGCGGGGCGGACCCCGGCGCCGGTTCACGGCCCCGGGAGCCGCCTGGCCGCCTCTATGATCCGCGGGCGCTCGCGCCGCTTCAGCGGCCGGGCCGGTCGAAGATGAGAGCCCGCTCCGACACCCTCTCGCTCGCCAAGGCCTCCCAGCGCCTCGGGCCGAAAGTCTGCGGCAACAGGGACATCGGCTGACGCGGCGACGGACCGCGTGAACGCCGATCTCCAGGACCGCCGGGCGGCGGTGGGGCTCGTCCTCATCGGCATCGCCTCCGTCCAGTTCGGCTCGGCGCTCGCGACGACCCTCTTCGACGAAGCAGGCCCGGCCGGCACGGTGCTCCTGCGAACCGCGTTCGCTGCGCTCGTCCTCGCCGCCGTCTGGCGACCGGCGATGCGTGGTCGCGGGGAGACGACCTGGCGCGCCGTCGCGCTCTACGGGGTCTGCCTCGTCGGCATGAATCTCTGCTTCTACGAGTCCCTCGACCGGATCCCGCTCGGGATCGCGGTGACGCTCGAGTTCGTCGGACCGCTGACGGTCGCGATCGCCGGCACCCGCAGCCACCGCGACGTCATCTGGGTCGTCCTCGCGGCAGCCGGAGTCGTCCTCCTCGCACCCGGCATCGGCGACGGCCTCGACGCGCTCGGGGTCGCCTTCGCGCTCACCGCCGGAGGGTTCTGGGGCGCCTACATCCTGATCGCGGCGCGGATCGGCCGGGGATCGGCCGGCCTTGGAGGCCTCTCGGCGGCGATGATCTACGCGACGATCATCCTCGTGCCGTTCGGCGTCGCCGACGCCGGCGCCGACCTTCTCCATCCGGGGGTCCTCGCCGCCGGGCTCGGCGTCGCCCTGCTCAGCTCGGTGCTTCCCTACACGGTCGAGCTCGAGGCGCTGCGACGCCTGCCCGAGCGGACGTTCGGGGTGCTGCTCAGCCTCGAGCCGGCGGTTGCCGCGCTCGTCGGGCTGATCGTCCTCGACCAGCACCTGCTCGGCCGCGAGATCGTCGCGATCGCCCTCGTCGTCGCCGCGTCGGCGGGGGCCCTGAGCTCGACCGAGGCCGTCGAGGCCCCACAGAGCTGAGTCAGTCGCCCGGCGCCGCCGGGGCGGCCGGCTCGAAGCCCGGGCAGGAGCGGACCGGCACGCGCGGGTACTTCGGATAGGCGGGATCGGTTCGCGACCGCTCGCAGAGCGAGAAGCTCGAGCCGCGCGTGTTGGCGATGACCCGCTGATGGCGGCAGCTGTCGCAGAGGCCGGCCCGAAGCGCCATGCGGCGAGTCTAAGCCTTTACTTCACTTTGTATAGTGGGTGGCTGCCGCGAATGCCCACCTTCCGCCGCCTGCTCTCCTTCCTCGGCCCCTACCGGCGGCAGAACATCGCATCGATCGTCCTCGCCTCGCTGGCGATGGGGATGACGGTGCTGATTCCCTGGCTGGTCGGTCGCGCCGTCAACGCGGTCGACGACGGCGACACCGACGGGCTCGTCCCGCTCGTGATCGCGATCGTCGTCGCCGGGCTGCTCCGCCTCGGCCTGACGGCTTCGCGGCGGGTCGTCGCCGGCAAGGTCTCACTCGCCGTCGAGTTCGACCTCCGCGAGCGGATCTACCGCCATCTGCAGACGCTGGAGCTCGGCTACTTCGACTCCCAGCAGACCGGCCAGCTGATGTCGCGGGCGACCGTCGATCTGCAGTCGATCCGGTTCTTCCTCGGCTACGGGCTGATCTTCATCACCCAGAGCGCGCTGACGCTCGTCCTCGCCGGCGCGATCATGTTCGTGCTGCAGCCCGGGCTCGCCGCCCTGGCGCTGCTGCCGGTCCCGTTCGTCGTCTTCACCGCCTCCCGCTACAACCGGACCTCGCGGCCGGCGCTGCAAGAGGTCCAGCAGCGGATCGCCGAGCTGACCGTCGAGGCCGAGGAATCGGTCTCCGGAGTCCGCGTCGTCAAGGCGTTCGCACGCGAGCAGCACATGCTCGACCGGTTCCGCGACCGGGTCGTCCGCGTCTTCGACCAGAACGTCTTCTCGACCCGGCTGCGCGCCTTCTACAACCCGATGATCGCGTTCCTGCCGAACCTCGGCCTCGCGGTCGTCCTCCTCGTCGGTGGCCGCCAGGTGATCAACGGAACGCTGACCCTCGGCGACTTCACCGCCTTCTACACCTACCTGGTGATGCTGATCGGCCCGATGCGGATGCTCGGCACCGCGCTCGGGATGTCGCAGCGGGCGATCGCCTCCGGCAACCGCCTCTTCGAGATCCTCGACCGCGAGCCGGAGATCGAGAGCCCCCCCGAAGCCCCGGACCTGCCCCCGGGCGAGGGCCACGTCGTCCTCCGCGACGTCTCGCTCAGCTACGGTGCCGGCGACCCGGCGCTCGAGGACGTCAGCCTCGAGGTCGAGGCGGGCCGGGTCGTGGCCCTGGTCGGCCCTTCCGGATCCGGGAAGACCAGCCTCGTCGCGCTGCTGGCGCGGCTCTACGACCCGACCGCCGGCAGCGTCGAGATCGACGGCGCCGACCTCCGCGAAGTCGACGTCGGCTCGCTGCGACGCCAGATCGCATTCGTGGCCGACGACAGCTTCCTGTTCAGCGCGACGATCGCCGAGAACATCGCCTACGCGAAGCCTGACGCGAGCCGTGAGGAGATCGAGCTCGCCGCGCGTCGCGCCCAGGCCGCCGGGTTCGTCGAGCGCCTCCCCGACGGCTACGAGACGATGGTCGGCGAGCGCGGCCTCACACTGTCGGGCGGGCAGCGGCAGCGGATCGCGATCGCGCGGGCGCTGCTCGCCGACCCGCGGATCCTGATCCTCGACGACGCGACGTCGTCGGTCGACGCCCAGACCGAGGCCGCGATCAGGCGCGGACTCGACGAGGCGCTCGAGGGCCGGACTACGTTCATCGTCGCCCACCGGCTCTCGACGATCTCGCTCGCCGACGAGATCGTCGTCCTCGACGGCGGCCGGCTCGTCGATCGCGGCACCCACGATGAGCTGCTCGACCGCTGCCCGCTCTACCGCGAGATCGCCGACCACGGCCTCGCCGATCGGGCCTTCCTGCAGCGCGACCTCGAGGAGCGCGAGGAGGTGGCGCGGCTGTGAGGCGGCAGAGGACGGAGGACCGCAGACAGCAGTCAGCCGACACGAAGCAATGCGAGGAGGATCAGGCTCGCGAGAGCGAGACCCGGGCGCCGTTCGGCGACGCCTGGCTGCTCGCGAAGTCGGTCTGGCGGACGGTCCGTGGCGACGACGATCGCGGTCGCAAGGTCCGCTGGCTGTTCGGCCTGCTCCGGCCCTACCGCGTCCGCGTGTTCTGGATGATGGTTGCGCTCGTCCTCGCCACGGCGGCGGCGCTCACTCCCCCCTACCTCGCCGGTCTGGCGATCGACAAGGGGATCACGCCGGGCGATCTCGACGCGCTGACGCTGATCGTCGTTGCCTTCCTCGTATCGGCGGCCGTCTACTGGGCGGCCACCTACGTGCAGACGTACCTCGTCGGCTGGGTCGGGCAGCGGGCGCTGCAGGACCTCCGCGAGCGCATCTACACCCACCTGCAGAGCATGTCGCTCGGCTTCTACACGCGGAACCGCCCCGGGGTCCTGATCTCGCGGATGACCAACGACGTGCAGGCGCTCGACACGCTCGTCACCGACGGCATCGTCACGATGGTCTCGAGCGTGCTGACGCTGGTCGGCGTGATCGTGATCCTGCTCGCCATCGACGTCCAGCTCGCCCTGGTGACGTTCCTGACCTTCCCGGTGCTCGCGATCGGCAGCATCGTCTTCCGGATCGCCTCGGCGAACGCCTACCGGCTGACCCGCGAGAAGATCGCGAACATCACCGCCTACCTGCAGGAGAGCCTCAGCGGCGTCCGCGTCGTCCGCAGCTTCGGGCAGGAGCCGCGCCACCTCTCCGAGATGACCGTTCTCAACGAGGAGAACCGCGAGGTCAACATGCGGACCGTCTACCTGAACGCTGCCTACTTCCCCGCCGTCGAGCTGCTCTCGGCGGTCGGCACGGCGGCGATCCTCCTCTTCGGCGGCTATCAGGTGGTCGAAGGCAACGTCGAGCTCGGCGTCCTGTTCGCGTTCGTCGGCTACCTGCAGACCTTCTTCGACCCGATCCAGCAGATCAGCCAGCTCTACACGACCTACCAGCAGGGCATGGCCGCCCTCGACAAGATCTTCGACCTGCTCGACACCGAGCCCGACCTCGTCGACCCGCCGAACGCGATCGATCCCGGCGAGATCCGCGGCGCGATCGACCTCGAGGGCGTCTGGTTCGGCTACGGCGACGACCCCGAACGCGACGGCGGCTGGGCGCTCCGTGACATCGACCTGCGGATCCTCCCCGGCCAGACGGTCGCGCTGGTCGGCGAGACCGGCGCCGGCAAGTCGACGCTGGCGAAGCTCGTCGCTCGCTTCTACGATCCCCAGCGCGGGCGGATCCTGATCGACGGGACCGACGTCCGCGAGCTCGACTCGAACGCACTCCGCAGCCGGCTCGGCATCGTCCCCCAGGAGGGCTTCCTGTTCAGCGGCACGATCGCCGACAACGTCGCCTTCGGGCGACCGGGAGCCTCGACCGAGGAGATCATGGAGGCGCTGCGCACGGTCGGCGGCGAGCCGCTCGTCGCCGGGCTCCCCGCCGGGCTCGACACCGAGGTCGGCGAGCGCGGCACCTCGCTGTCGGCGGGCGAGCGGCAGATCGTCGCCTTCGCGCGGGCGCTGCTGGCCGAGCCGCGGATCCTGATCCTCGACGAGGCGACCTCGAACGTCGACGTCCGCACAGAGCGGCGGATCGAGCAGGGCCTCGAGCGGCTCCTGGTCGGCCGGACCGCGATCGTGATCGCCCACCGGCTCTCGACGATCCGCCGGGCGAGCCGGATCGTCGTCCTCGAGAACGGCACGATCGCCGAGAGCGGCACCCACGAGGAGCTGCTCGAGCTCGGCGGTGCCTACGCCCGCCTCTACGGCACCTGGGCCGCGGTGCCCGCCGCCTAGATGATGATCTAAACGGTCGCCGGCTCAGCCACCGGGGCTGATCCCACCCGAGGAGCCGCCGCCGCCCGAGGAGCCGCCGGACGTGCCGCCGGAGCTGGTGCCTCCGGAGGGGGCGCCCGACGGCGGCGGCGTCACCGGTGCCGGCGTCGTCGTCGTCGGTACCGGGGTGGTCGTCGTCGCCGGCGGGGTGGTCGCGGTCGTCGTCGGGGCGACGTCGGAGGGGGCGCCGGTCGTCGTGTCGGAGATCGCGGTCCCGCTCTGGCCGCACTCGTCGAAGCCGAACGACTCGCCGGCGGTCTGCGCGTCGCTCTCGGCCTGGTCGAGCTGGACCGACAGCGACTCGACGGTGGCGCTGTCGCCGGAGGCGAGGGCGCTCTGCTGCTGGCCCAGCACCGAGATCTGCTCCTTGACCGCGACGTAGTAGTCGGAGAGCGAGCCGTCCGGGTCATCGGGCTTTCCGAGCGCCTGGAGGCCCTTCAGGGTCTGCTTGGTGATGTCCTCCTGCTGCTGAAGCGCGGTCGAGCTTCCGGACCCGTCCGAGGTCAGGTTCGCGATCGCCGCGTTCGCCTCCGCGCAGCGCGCGTCGGCGGCGGTGATGAACTCGTCCTTCGAGACCCCGCCGGCGCCGGTCGTGGTCGAAGACGTCACCGACGACGTCGTCGCATCGTCACCGCCGCAGCCGGCGCTCCAGATGGCGATCACGCCGATGGCCGCGACAGCCAGCCTGGCCGTCATCCCTCTCATCGCCCCGCAGGTTAGCGACCCACCCGCCCCGCCAAGCGCACCTCTGGACGGATGTCCGACGCTTCCCAGGAGCCGACCTTCTACGAGCGCCGAAGGGCCGCCCCCAGCGAGAGCTGCGGGCCAGGGATTCGAACCCCGAATACCTGTTCCAGAGACAGGCGTGTTGCCATTACACCAGCCCGCAGAGCTGCCGGTCAGATTAGCTGGATGATTAGCTAGCCGAGATCGTCGAGGTCGGCGTCCGCATCGGCGAGCATCGCCCGCTCCTCGCCGAGCTCGCGGCCCGTCTCGATCAGCCGCCGGGCGGCCATGAGGTCCTCGGGACGGCCGATCGAAAGGGCCGCGACGAGGCAGTCGGAGCGCACGTACCAGGCCGACAGCTCGAGCGCTTCGGGGTCGCCGCGGAGGATGACCTCGTCCCACTCGGAGGCGCCGCCGACGTACTCGAGCGAGGCCCAGTCGGAGAGGTCGCTGAAGAAGTAGGGGACGACCGTGTAGGGCTGCTTGTCGCCGAGCATGCCGCGGGCGGCGTGGCGGCCCTGCTGGAGAGCGACGTCCCAGTGCTCGAAGCGGGCCCGGCCGCCGTGCAGCCCACTCTCGTAGCTGCAGCAATCGCCGGCCGCGAAGACGCCCGGCACCGAGGTCTCGAGCCCGGAGTCGCAGTCGATCCCGTCGCCGACCTCGATGCCGGCCCGCGCGGCGAGCATCGTGTCGGGTCGGACCCCGGCGCCGACGACGACCGCGTCGCAGTCGATCGCGCGGCCGCTCTCGGTGAGAACCGTCTCGACCCGCTCGTCGCCCTCGAACGCTGCGACCGTCTCGCCGGTAACGATGTCGACGTCGTGGTCGGCCAGGAGGCGTTGCAGCCGCTCGCCGACCTCCTCGCCGAAGCTGCGGGCGAGGACCACGGGCTCGATCTCGACGATCGTGCAGCGCTTCCCGATCGCGGTCAGCGACGCCGCAACCTCGGCGCCGATGTAGCTGCCGCCGAC
>Ga0070660_100000598_pt1 | contig 24134 bp, 24 predicted proteins | sample KBSC33metaG_FD_64670 | JGI IMG/M metagenome (GOLD analysis project Ga0070660, IMG submission 64670) | Corn rhizosphere microbial communities from Kellogg Biological Station, Michigan, USA - KBS C3-3 metaG | ecosystem: Host-associated > Plants > Roots > Rhizosphere > Soil ... | reverse complement strand
GATCGACCGGGTCGTCGAGGTCCGAGGGGCGCATGAAGCGCGCGGCGGGCAGGCTCCAGGGATTGGCCGCGCCGACATCGTCCGCAGTCGCCTCCATCACCAGAACGGGCATCAGCGCGGCGTGGCCGAGGCTTGCACCGAATGCGCGCGCCGCCGCGTCCAGCTCCGCACCGCCGCCGCAAAGCTCGTGCGCCGCGGCCCGTCCGCCCGGGCCGACCGGATCGTCGCGATAGGCTTTCCAGGCGTCGGCATCCGCCAGCGAGAGCAGGTATTTGTCGTTGCGCGCGAACAGGTCCACGCCCGTCGAGACCCCATCAGCATAGCGGCTCCAGGCAAGCTCCGCGCTCACCACTAGCCCACGCGCATGCGCCGCCGCGACCAGGATCGCTAGCTGATCGGGCGCGACGTCGGGGCCGATCGCGATCAGGCGGTATCCGGCGTGCGCGGCGTCCGCCACCGCCGCCTCCAATGCGGCACGGTCCAGCGGCGTATCGCGCGCATGGACGGCGGCCCAATCCTGCGGCTTCGGCAGCGCACCGATCGCGGAAAAGCCGCCGATCGGGCGCGCGGTCAGCACCGACAATCGGCCCGCATCCGCCACGTGCGTTTCGCCATCGACCATGCCGCCCGGCGGCGCGATCGGCACGATTATGCTGGTCACGCCCTGATCGAGATAGGCCGCCGCGAAGCGCGCATTGCGCACCGCGCCGAAGCCGTCGATCAGTCCCGGGACCAGATATTGGCCGCGGGCGCTAATGATGCGCGCGCCGCGCGGCACCCTCACCCGTCCGGCCGGTCCCACCGCCACGATCCGGTCGTCGCGAACGAGCACGATCGCGTCGGGGATATCCGCCGTTCCGCGCCCGCCGCGCGAAACGTCGACCAGGGTCGCGCCGACGATCGCGGTGACGGGCCGGGCCGCGGCCGGGGCGGCGGCGAGCATGAAGAGCCCGGACAACAGGAAGGTCAGGCGCATGGTCAGATATCCGTCGTCAGCTTGGCCGAGACCTGGCGGGGCTGGTGGGCGGCGAGCGCATTGCTTCCCACCACATCCCAGGCGGATTTATTGGTGACGTTGAGGCCCTGCACGCGCAGCACCGTGGGTTTGCCCAGCAGCTTGAACCGATAACGCATGCCGAGGTCGAGCTGGCCGTAGACGGGCAGATGCCGCGTACCGTCGACGCTGAGCACGCGCCGGCTGTCGCGTTCGAAACTGGCGTCCAATGAAAAGGCGCGCCACATCGGCAGGCGATAATCGGCGCTGGCGAGGATGGTGAGCGGGGTCGAGCCGACCGGCCGCCGCCCGACCGCGCCCGAGGCGACATCCGCCCCCGACACCGCCGCATCCAGCAGCACCGCCCCGCCGACGATGCTCAGCCCGTCGATCGGGCTGCCCGAAAGCGACACTTCCCCGCCCTGGTGGCGGATCTTGCCCAGCCGCCGGAAATAGCGGCTCGCGTCCAGCCCGTAATAAGGCTTGTCGATCCGGAACGCGCCCGCGATCAGCGTCAGGTGCGGCGCGAGCGTCCAGCGCAGCCCGGCATCGATCTGGCGCGTGCGGATCGCGGGCGGCGCCTCGTCGCGGTTGACCGCGACGCTGGGCGCGACGTCGCTTTCCTCCATGCCACGGCTGATCCCCGAATAAAGCGACACCGTCTTCGACAGCTGCACGGCGGCCGAGGCGTTGAACAGCCAGGGCGCATCGCGCGACGTGGGCAGGACGCCGGTCGGCGGCGTGACGGTCTTGCGATAGCGGCTCTTCTCGACGCCGAGATCGAGCTCGCCCACGCCTTTCCACACACCCTGATAAGCAAGGCCGACGGTGAGTTGGCGGACATGGTCGCGCGTCGCCTGCGCGAAATCGAAATGCGGCTGAGGGACGAAGGCGGGCCTGTCGACCGGCCCAGGCCCCAGATCGGCGCTGCCGGTCGCGCCATAGGAACGGCGACGATCGCGCGCCCAGGCGGCGACGATCAATTGATGCTGGCGCGGTCCGTCCTGGAACAGGCGCGAGGCCTGGATCTGGCCGCTGGTCGCGGTGGCCTTGTGGTCGCGCTCGGCCACCATCGCGCGATCGGCGTCCGCCGTGCCATGGTCGACCAGGATCGGTGTATAGCTGATCGGGAGATGATCGACCGATCGGAACAGGCCGCCGCGCACGCGCCACGCGCCCAGCACGGCATTGGCGATCACCCCATCGTTGAAGGACAGCTCGCGCACCTTGGCCCAATGCTGGCCGGTGAAAAGGTGCGGGTCATCCAGCACGGGTATGGTGGTCGCGCCATCGAGCAGGACGGTCGGCTGTGCCTCGTCACCCTTGTCGCTGATCCGGCTCCAGAACGGGATGATCTCGAACGATGCGCTCGGCCGCCAACGCGCGGTGAGCGCGGACGAGGTCACGTGCGACGCGCCGCCATACCATTGATCGTAGCGATAGAGCCCGATCCCGCCGGCAAGCCCGAGATTGGGCAAAGCGTCGCGCCACTGCCCGTCCGCCTCGAAGAAGCGACCACCGAAACTGTCGACGTCGGCATCGACCGACAGCACGTTGTGATCGGGCTTGCGGATCGTATAATCGGCGATCCCGCTCGGCGCGGGGAAGGGATGCCCCAGCACCGATCCGCCGACGAAGATGCGATAGCCCCCGACCAGACGGCCGGTGAGGTTGGAGGTCTTGTCGAAATACAGCCCGTCGAGCCGGATATTGCCCGCCGCGGTGGGCGAGAAGCCGCGCACGCTGCCGGGATCGTAGAGCCCCAGATTCTCACCGTTGATGTTGATCCCGAACGCATCCGCCGCCTGCGCGATGCTGTTGTCGTCGACGCGCTGCGCGGTAGCCGCGCCGGATATCAGCAAGGCGGCGGCGAAGGCGCCGATCGGGCGGAAATTACGTGTCATCGGCTCTCCCGGCCGCCGGCAGTGGATCCGGCTTCGGGCATCGGGTGCGGCGGGCGGGCTCAAGCCGCGAGCGGCGTTCGACCAACGGCCTATCCGCTTCGACAAAGCGCCCCGCTGAAATGCCGCACGGCTTCCGCAGGCAAGCGTGAGCGCGTAAACCGGCTTCGGGCGCCGCAAGCCGGGCCTGACGGAACGGGGCAAAGAGTGATGCGAGACGCGGAGGATCGGCCAATGCTCGCGCCGCGCGTCGCCTTGCTGTCGATCGCCGCCTTCTGGGCTTTCTATTTCGTGCTCGTCACCTTGCGATCAGCCGTGATCGAGGGCGCCGTGCCGCCAGGGCCAATGATCGTACAGCGGGTCGTGGTGTGCGCGGTAAGCAGCGCCACCACCGTCCTGCTCTACCTCGTCATCCGTCGATCGACCTTCCCGACGATGCGGCGCAATATCGTGGTCGCGGCCTTGCTCGCGGTACCCGCGGCGTTCGTCTATTCCACCGCCAATTACCTGATCTTCGACAGCCATTTGCTGACCCAGCTCGCGCGGCTGGTGCGCAATGGCGGGGAGACCGGGCTGCAATTGCTCGCGCCGGTCGCGCCGGGCGATTGGGACATGACGCCCTCGGCCGAGATATTGGGCAATGCGGTCAACGGCTATTTCTATTTCGCGACCTGGTCCGCGCTGTATCTGCTGCTGTGCCATGGCATGGAGATGCAGTGGATGGAGCGCCATGCCGCGGTCCTGCGCGCCGCCGCGCAATCGGCCGAGCTGCGCGCGCTGCGTTACCAGATCAATCCGCATTTCCTGTTCAACACATTGAACTCGCTGTCGGCGTTGGTGATGAGCGCGCGCCGCGACGCGGCGGAGCGAATGATCGGCAATCTTTCGGCCTTCTTCCGCATGAGCCTGGCGGGCGACCCGACCGCCGACATCGCCTTGTCGGAAGAAGCGTTCCTGCAGCGGCTTTACCTGGATATCGAAGGGGTGCGCTTCCCCGATCGGCTGACCGTGGCGTTCGACATTTCCGATGCCGTGCGCGACTTGCCCGTGCCCGGCATGATCCTGCAGCCTTTGGTCGAAAATGCGGTGAAGCATGGCGCGGCCCGATCGCGCGACCCCGTTTCGATCCGGATCGCGGCGTTCGCGCGCGATCGCCAGCTGCATCTGAGCGTGGAGAATGACGGCGCGTCCACCGCACCGGAGCCCGCCTCCGGCAGCGGCATCGGCCTTCAGAATGTGCGTGACCGGCTCGCCGCGCGCTACGGCGCCGAGGCGGAGCTGCGGACCGAACGGCGCGACGATATCTATCGCGCCGAGATCATCCTCCCGATCGAGTCCGCGCATGGCTGAGCCGCCGCTCAAGCTGCTGATCGTCGACGACGAGCCCCTCGCGGTCGAGCGGCTGACGATGCTGTGTGCCGGACTGGATGGGATTGCGGTGATCGGCAGCGCACACGACGGCGAAGCCGCGCTCGACATGCTCGACCGGTGCGCGCCCGATTTGCTGTTGCTGGACATCGCGATGCCGCGGATGGACGGGGTCAGCCTCGCCCGCGTGCTTGAGCGACGCGCGGTGCGCCCGGCGGTGATCTTCGTCACCGCCTACGACCATTATGCGGTCGATGCGTTCGAGGTGGCGGCGGTGGATTATCTGCTGAAACCGGTCGCCGCCGAACGGCTGGAACGTGCGATCGCACGCGTGCGCGATGCCCGGCGCGGCGCCGCGCGGCCACCGGACGAGCCCGATCAATTGTGGGTGCCGCATCGATCCGAGATGATCCGCATTCCCGTGGCCGGCATCGACCGGGTCGAGGCGGAGCGTGACTATATGCGCCTGCATGTGGGCGCGCGCTCCTATCTGATCCATATGACCATCGCCGAGCTGGAGCAGAGGCTGGATTCGGCGGCTTTCCTGCGCGTCCACCGCTCGGCGATCGTGCGCATCGACCGGATCGATCGCGTCGGCAAGGACGATATGGGCAATTGGTTCGCCGAGCTCACCGACGGCCATCGCCTGCGCGTCGGCCGCACCTATCGGGCGCGGCTGAAGGCGCTGGTGCGGCGGGATGCGGTGAACGGGTGACGTCCGGCATCCTGCTCCGCGACGGCAAGATGCGCGACGAGGATATCGCGGCCTTCATCCGCGACAATCTGCCGGTGGCGGATGTGCCGGGCGTGCCCGAAATCCGGCTGCACAAGGCCGCGCCCGACAGCGGTCTGCGGCGGCTGGCGGAGGCCGACGCCGCGTTCGGATCGCCTTACTGGGCCTATCATTGGGCCGGCGGCCTGGCGCTCGCACGCCATGTGCTCGACCATCCCGAAAGCGTCGCCGGAAAGCATGCGATCGATCTTGGCGCGGGCAGTGGGCTGGTCGCGATCGCGGCGGCCAAGGCCGGCGCGGCGAGCGTGCGCGCGGCGGAGATCGATCCTTATGCGGTGGCCGCGCTACGGCTCAACGCCGCGCTCAACGGGGCTCGGATCGCGGTCCTGGCGGAGGACCTTACGCCATTCCCGCCGCCGCCCGCCGACATCGTGCTCGTGGGCGATCTGTTCTACGCGCCCGATCTGGCGGCGCGGGTGAGCGGTTTCCTCGACAATTGCCTGGCACAGGGAATGGAGGTGCTGGTCGGCGACCCCTGGCGCGCCTTCCTTCCGCGCGCGCGGTTACGCGAAATCGCGCTCTGCCAGGTGGCGGAGACGGGATCGGGATCGGGCAGGGCCGCGGGCGTGTTCAAATGGATCGCACCCCGCATGAGCGAGGCGAATCCGACCTGACCGGCGCCGCGCGGGTTGGTTAAACTTTGGACACCTTGAGCGTGCGCGCATCGACGCGCGGCGCGGACCGGCTAGGATAATGCCGCCAAGGCCGTCATCCACCCCCCAATTGAATGATGGGCCAAACCTTGGCCGGCGCCCCGTCATCCCCCCGGTTGGCGGGGCGCCGCGCGCTGCTGTAGGGGTCCCCGACGCCTCCGCCCGAGCGGGGCATAGGGAGAGATTCGGATGCGGGCGAAGCGGCTGGCGATCGGCGTGGCGGCACTATTGCTCGGGGCAGCCTCGCCCGCGCGATACGACCACCCTTTCCAGAATCCCGATCTCCGGGTGGCCGCGCGCATCGCCAACCTGCTCTCGCTGATGACGCTCGACGAAAAGATCGATGCGCTTTCGACCAATTCGGGTGTCCCGCGGCTCGGCGTTCCCAGCTTCGGCGCAACCGAGGGCATTCATGGGCTGCAGCAGCGCGGGAACCCCGAGCGCGGCTGGGCCGGCAGCAAGACCACGCAATTCCCGCAACCGCCGGGCATGGGCGAGAGCTGGGATCCGGCGCTGGTGCGCCAGGCAGGCGGGGTTGAAGGCTATGAGGCGCGCTGGATCACCCAATCGGGCGACGGCAAGCACCCGATCCTGATGGCATGGGGACCGCAGGCGGACCTTGCCCGCGATCCGCGCTGGGGGCGCAGCGAGGAGGTTTATAGCGAGGATCCGTTCCTCGCCGGGACGATGGCGACGGCATTCGCCAAGGGCCTGGAAGGCGACGACCCGAAATATTGGCAGGCCGCGCCTTTGCTCAAGCATTTCCTCGCCAATTCCAACGAGAATGACCGCACGCGCACCAGCAGCGATTTCGACGATCGCCTGTTCTGGGAATATTATTCCAGGCCGTTCCGCATGACTTTCCGCGATGCGGGCGCAAGCGCGGTGATGGCGTCGTATAATGCGTGGAACGGGGTACCGATGGCGGTCAACCCGGTGCTGCGCAAGGTGGTGATCGGCCAATGGCATGTCGGCATCGTCTCGAGCGACGGCGGCGCGATCAAGACTTTGGTCAAGGATCACAAGACCTCGCCCGATCAGCAGGCGGCGGCGGTCGCGGCGCTCAAGGCCGGGATCAACCAATATCTCGACGTCTACAAGGACGAGCTGCACGCCGCGCTCAAGGCCGGACAGATCGGCGAGGCGGATCTGGACGAGGCGCTCCGCCGCAAATTCCCGACCACGATCAAGCTCGGCCTGCTCGATCCGCCCGAGCGCGTTGCGTATGCGAATATCAAGGGCGGAACGCCGCCATGGGAAAGCGCCAGGCACCAGGCGATCTCCAAGCGGATGGCGCTGGAATCGATCGTCCTGCTCAAGAATGAGGCGCGGGCGCTGCCGATCGCGAAGGCGGGCCTGCATTCGGTCGCGGTGATCGGCCCGCTTGCGGATGGCGTGCACTGGGACTGGTATGGCGGCTTCCCGCCGTATGCGATCACGCCGCTCGACGGGATCCGCAAGGCGGTCGGGCCCGCGGTGAAGATCAATTTCGCGCATGACGACACCGATGGCGCGGCAGTGGCGGCGGCGAAGGCGTCCGATGTCGCGATCGTGGTGGTGGGCAACGATCCCACCTGCGGCCCGAACATGGCGCATGACTGGACCGACAATGGCACCAAACCCTGCGCCGATCCGGGCGACGGGCGCGAAGGGCGCGATCGCGAGACGATCACTCTGGCGCAGGAGGAACTGGTCAGGAAGGTGCTCGCCGCCAACCCGCGCACGGTGATGGTTCTGGTCTCGAGCTTCCCCTTCGCGATCACCTGGAGCCAGGCGCATGTGCCCGCGATCCTGCACATGACGCATGCCTCGCAGGACGAAGGCGCGGCGCTCGCGGACGTGATCTTCGGCGCCTACAATCCGGGCGGGCACACGGTCGCGACCTGGCCGGCATCGATCGACCAGCTTCCGCCGATGATGGATTACGACATCCGCCATGGCCGCACTTACATGTATATGAAAGGCAAGCCGCTTTACCCGTTCGGCTATGGCCTGTCCTACACCAGCTTCCGCTATGCGAACCTGCGCACCGACAGGCCGGCGCTGGCGAAGAACGGTGTCGCGACGGTGAGCGTGGACGTGACCAACAGCGGCAGGATGGCCGGCGACGCGGTGCCGCAGCTCTACGTCCATCACCTCGGATCGAAAGTCGCGCGGCCGATCCAGCAACTGGCGGGCTTCCAGCGCGTCCATCTCGCGCCGGGCGAGACGAAGACGGTGAAAATCCCACTCAAGGCGGCCGAACTCACTTACTGGAACGGCACGGCGCTGACGGTCGAGGCTGAGCCGGTGGAGGTTCGGATCGGGGACAGTTCGGCCGATATCGTGCTGCGGCGGAAGTTCGTCATACGCTGAATTGCTAGTGATCCTTCGCCGCCGCCTCCGGCTCGGGCGGGGGCATGATCCAGCTGTGATTTTCGACGATGATCGACGGCACCGGCCGCCCGCTTGCATCGCGTGACGGGCGGAAGCGGAAGCGGCGTTCGATCAGTTCGCAGGTATGCGCGTCGAGCGCGGGCGATCCGCTCGATCGCGTGACCATGCAGTCGCGCGCGCGGCCGTCTATCCCCACCCGGTAGCGGACCGCGACGGTGCCGGAGATGCCGGCGTCGCTGAGCTCGCGCGGATAGTCGCGGTCGGAGATGCGGCCGCCGATCCGCCGCGGCGGCGTGCCGTCGCCGGTCCCGCCCGCGCCGCCGCCTCCGCCGCTTCCGTTGCCGGCCCCGCCGCTCCCCGTGCCGCCGGTTCCGGTCGCGGCCGGTGCTGGGATGGCGAGCGGCACGATCACTATCGGCGGCGGCGGTGGAGCGGGAGCGGACGGCGTGGGCCGCAGCACGATCGTCACGGCACGAACGCGCGGCCGTGACGTGCGGGCACGCCGGCGCGGCGGAGGTGGCGGCGGCGGCGGTGCGACATCTTTCAGCGTGATCGGCACGACGTCCGCGCGCGGCCCGGGTGTGCGGTCGCGGCCCGGTGCGAACAGCAATAGCGCGAGCAGCAGAATGTGTACGCCAAAGGTGATCCCGCCCGCCGCGACCCGCTGCCGCCTGCCCCGGATATCCTGCGCCGCCATATCGGCTTATCAACGGATGCCGGCCGCCGCGGCTCCCCTATAACCACAGCCGTTCCGTCGAAAGAACGAGATACTTACTGCGGTTTGTCAACAGCTTACGCAATCCGCCCGCAGACCCGTGAAACCGGAACGCGTCTGTGCCGTTCCCCTTGTGCGTGCATTTGGCATGATGAACGAGGAGACGATGGCCGCGGACAGTGAGGACATATTCGGGCGCGCGATCCGGAAATTGGAACGGCTGGCGCATCTGGACGAAACCGACCGGCAGGCCATTCACGCGCTTCACGCCAGGATCGAGACCCACCCCACATATAGCATGTTGGTGAAGGACGGCGCGCGCGTAACGCACTGCACGTTGTTGATCGACGGTTTCGCCTGCAGCCAGAAAGACACCGGCGATGGCGGACGGCAGATCCTGTCGTTTCACCTGCCAGGCGATTTCCTGGACCTGAACCATGTGCTGCTCGACCGTTCGGATCATGCGGTGCAGACGCTGACGCCCGCGACGATCGCGCGTATCGCGGTGCAGGATTTGCGCATGCTGGCGGAGGCGCGGCCACGCGTCGGCCAGGCCTTATGGCGCGATACGTTGATCGACGCGGCGATCGCGCGCGAATGGGTGGTGAACGTGGGCCGGCGCGGGGCAACGGCGCGGATTGCGCATCTGTTGTGCGAATTCGCGACACGGCGCGAGCTCGCGGGCTTCGGCCCTCCCGAACGTTTCGATCTGCCGATGACACAGGAGCAGATCGGCGACGCGACCGGACTGACCAGCGTGCACGTCAATCGCAAGCTGCACGACCTGCAGGACATCGGCGTGATCGCGCGCGACCGTCGCAACCTGCATATTCGCGACTGGCCGCGACTGATCCGGATCGGCGACTTCGACGCCGCTTACCTGCACGCTTCGGCGTGAGGGGCGTTCGCGGAAGAACGCGTTTTCAAATACACCGCGGGGTCAGGCGTGGCGCGATGCGCCCCCGCCAGCCGCGGCGTTGATGGCAACGAAATGGAGCGTGAAGAAGACCAGACCTGCCGCATCGGTGACACGCATCAGCCATTCGCCACGGCCCCAGAAGGTGCGCGGAGTGTCGCGCAGCAATTCCGCAAAGTAGCAAACCGCATGGTCGCGCGCGGCATCGAGGCCGCTCAATTCCATCCCTTCCTCATCGGCGTGGATGGCGCCATCTTCCACGTGGAAGAAATATCTGGGCATTCCGACTCCTTGCCCCAGCGATGTGGTAGGCGCGAAGCTTGATCGAAATCAATATGGTTCGCCCGCTATTTGGCTGATTTCGGGGGATAAAATTGGAATGATGGAAAGATTCACGATCCTGCCCGTCAAAGGCGGCACCGACCTTGAGGATATTGCGGACTTGTTCCGCGCTTATGCGGCCTCGCTGCCGGTCGATCTTGGCTATCAGGGCTTCGAGGCGGAACTGGCCGGCCTGCCCGGAAAATATGCCCCACCCGCGGGCGCGCTGCTGATCGCGCGGACGCCATCGGGGGAAGCGATCGGCTGCATCGCGATGCGGCCGATGCCGGGCGACGGCCTCTGCGAGATGAAACGGCTCTACGTGACGCCCGCGGCGCGCGGGCTGGGGCTGGGCGGAGCTCTGGTCCGCGCGATCGTCGAGCGCGCACGCACGGCCGGCTACAAGGCGATGCGGCTGGATACGCTGCCGACGATGCAGACCGCGCTCGCCATGTATGCCCGCGCGGGCTTCACGACGATCGACGCTTATTATCCGACTCCGGTGGAAGGGACGATCTTTCTGGAATTACGCCTTTAGCTCACTCCGCCGCAGGCACCGCACGGCCGGACGGGCCAGAGCGGCCGGCCAGTTCAAGAAAGGAACGCATCGGCGCCCAAGCTGTTGATATCATTGCATCGACGTACCCCACCCCGCCGGTGCGCCCGGATTTTCACATTTGGGCACAAGCACAGAGCCCCGCCGCAAACTCCCCCATTTGCGCGCGGGGCTCATTGCATTTGGCGGATCAGATCGCGCGGGATGTGGCGGTTTCGTAGAGCATGAGATTGCGATCGCCGAGGCCGAGCGCGGGCCAGGCCGCGCGCCATTCCGCGAGATGCGCGGCGGCGAAGTGGCGATCGAGCGCCACCTGATCCGCCCATATCTCGGTCACGCGGATCAGTCCGGGATCAAACAGATCCTCCGCATAAGCGTACAGCAGGCAGCCCGGCTCGGCGCGGCTGGCCTCGACCATCCGTTCCATCGCCGGGCGCGCTACGTCCAGATTTTCCACGGGCAGGCGCACCGTTCCGACGATCAGGAGCATGTCGCGCCTCTAGCTCATGCTTGCAATCGCGTCAATTGACGCGTATATTCGCGTCAGAAGGAGCAAGGGCATGGCATCTCTAGTTCAGGCCCAGACCATGGACGCGCCGGTCGAGCCGCAGAATTTCGCGCGAGCGGAGGATCGGGCACGATTGTCGGCGCCGGCGCTCAGGGCCTTCCGCGCGCTGGCCGCGCAATGGGCGCTCAACAATGCCGAAGCCGCCGCCTTGCTCGGCGTTTCCGAAAGCACGTGGGACCGGATCAAGCGGGCCAAATGGGACCAGCCTTTGTCGCAGGACCAGCTCACTCGCGCCTCGGCCGCGATCGGGCTGTATAAAGGTCTGCACTTGCTGTTCGTGGACGACAATGCGGATCGCTGGCCCAAGCGCGCCAATGCGGGGCCGATCTTCCGCAGCAAGAGCCCGGTCGAGGCGATGATCGAAGGCGGGATTCCGGTGATGCTGGAGACGCGCCTGCTGGTGGATGCGGTCCGCGGCGGACTCTGAGTGATCGACGATATTCCGGTCGCGCGCGAGGCGTTGCCGCGCACGGTGCGGCTCGTATCGAGCGCACGCCTGCGCGAGTCCGTATTGCTCGGGCTGGCCGAGGCGCGCGATCTGGATGGACTGGCGGAAATCGAAGGCGCGACCAGCGGCCGGCTCGTCGCCGAGGCGCGCGGCCTGGGCAGGGTTTCGCCGCACGAGCTGGTCCACGGCGTGCCGCACGCCGCGCACATCAACGCCGCCTTCGCTTATGCGCGGCCGCGCGCGCTCAACCGCTTCAACGGCCCCACCCGTGGCGCCTGGTATGCCGCGCTGGATGTCGAGACCTGCCTGGCCGAGGTCGCGTTCCACATGACGCGGTTCCTTGCCGACAGCGGGATTTCCGAGGCCGCAATCGACTATGCCGAGCTTCATGCGAGCTTCGCGGGCGAGTTCCTCGACCTGCGCGCCCTGCCCGACCATCCCGCGCTCAATCCCGACATCGAGGCGGGCTATCCCGAAGGCAACAGACTCGCCGACGCCGCGCTCGTGCAGGGGCTGAACGGTATTCTCTACCCTTCGGTGCGCCATGCCGGCGGAACCTGCATCGCCGCGCTCGTGCCGCACGCGGTCCAGTCGGTTGCGCAGGGCGATATGTGGCGGCTCACCTGGGCGGGAACGCCGGAACCTGAGACGGAGCGGATCGGGAGATAAGCCGCTGCAGCGGATTTCCGGTGCGCACGCGCGTTTTCCGACGCGGATACGTGTCCGCGCTTTCGGGTTGGGGGCCGTTATGGTACCGTAACGCTTCCCTTCGGGAGACTTGTGATGGCTTTCGTCGAATGGCGTATGCGCGGTCCGGAAATTGCGAATTGCAATTGCGACTGGGGTTGCCCCTGTCAGTTCAACGCCCTCCCCACCCGCGGCGATTGCCGGGCGATGACGGCGATGCGGATCGACGAAGGCTATTTCGGCGACCTCGATCTGTCGGGCCTGTTATGGGCCGGCATGTTCGCCTGGCCCGGACCGATCCATGAGGGCGGCGGCGAGGCTTTCGTGGTGATCGACGCGCGCGCCAGCGAAGCCCAGCGCGGCGCGCTCCTGACGATCCTTTCGGGCGGCGAGACCGATCCCGGCGCGACGATCTTCAACGTCTTCGCGACCGTCATCGAAACGCTGCATGAACCCGCCTTCGTGCCGATCCACTTCTCGCTCGACATGGACAAGCGCGTCGGCGCCGTCCGCATCGAGGGCATCATGGACACAAGCACCGGACCGATCCGGAACCCCGTGACCGGACGGGAGCATCGCGCGCGGGTCGTGCTGCCGAACGGGTTCGAATATCGCGAGGCGGAATATGCCAGCGGCGATTCCCGCGCGACCGGGCCGGTCAGCCTCGAATGGACCGGGCGGCATGCGCATGTCGCAATGCTCGACCTCTCGACCCACGGCGCCGCCTGACCGCGAGACGCCGGGCGGCGCGCCTGCGCGGCCGCTGCTCACGCAGATCCTGACACGCGAAAACCGGATCGTCGGCGCCTGCCTTTTGCTGCTGAGCGGTGTCGGCTGGTGGTGGCTGCTGCGGATGGCCGCGCCGATGCAGGCGGGCGGAGCGATCGGGACGATGGCGGGGATGGCGCCGATGCCGGCCGGCGTCGCGCCGTGGAGCCTTGCCTATCTGGGCCCTTCCTTCGCGATGTGGGCGATCATGATGGTGGCGATGATGCTGCCCTCCGCGGCACCCATGATCCTACTCTATGCCAGCTTCGCGCGGCGATCGCCCGCGCGTGGCGCGACGACCGTCTTTGCGCTCACCTATCTTCTACTCTGGACCGTCTTTGCGGGGCTCGCCACGGCAGGCCAGGCCTTTCTGATCGGGCATGGATTGCTCGCCCGCGCCAGCCTCGCGATCAGCGACCGGACGCTCGTCGCGGTGCTGCTTGCCGCGGTTGCGCTCTACCAGCTGAGCGGCCTCAAACGCCTGTGCCTCTCGCACTGTCGCTCACCCGTGGGCTTCCTCATGCGATACTGGCGGCCGGGTGTCACAGGCGCGGCACGCATGGGAATCGCGCATGGCCTTCATTGCCTGGGCTGCTGCGGCCTGCTGATGCTGCTGCTCTTCGCAGGCGGGGTCATGAACCTGCTTTGGATCGCGATCCTCACATTGGTCGTGGTGGTCGAAAAATATGCGCCGCGCCAATGGCATATGGACTGGCTGATCGCGGCGGCGCTGCTGGTGGCGAGTTGCGCATTGCTGGTGCGGTAGGTCTCGCGCCGCGCCATCGAATAGACATCGGTTACATCCGTATGACTTAGAAGCTCGCGCACAACGTCGAGAATGGGAAGACGTTCTCCCGGGCCTCGAGCACGCGCTATCGGCAGTTAGAGATCCAGCTCGCCGTCACGGAGCTTTCGGTCACGCTCCGTCATTTCGGCGTCGTTGGCTGGGAATATCGTAGCCATGCCGTCATTGGCGGCCCTTTCCTGAATCTCTTGGACAAAGGCGCGCAGTTTGTCGTGATAGTCCTGGAAGGCGGCAGCGTAGTCGGCGCCGTGCCGTTCCAGGGCTTCAGCAATCCGCCCCGCTCCGATGATCGCCATCGAGCCGCCCATGCCCGCGACCGGTGATACACAGTAGCCCGCGTCCCCCACGAGAACGACCCGCCCCTTCGACCAGGACGGCATGCGGATCTGGTTGATCCTGTCGAAGTAGAAATCGTCGTCCGTTCCCACATGCTTCAGGGCAGTCGGGACCTTCCAGCCTAGCCCATCGAAATGGTCATGGATCATCGCGCGCTGCTGCGCACGATCGCGATAATCATATTCGATTTCGCCTTCGGTGCGAAAAGCGAGGCCAATGTCGGTTCGGTCGTTATAGCCGTTCAGCATCACGGTCCGGCCCGGCACGCTGAACACCTCGGATACGTTAGGCGGCAACATTCCCGTCACCGGTACGACCTTCAGATAGACATAGCCTCCCATGAAGTAAGTGAAGTTCTCCTCGTCGCCGAACACCAACCTCCTGGTGTTGGAGCGATTGCCGTCGCAACCAAATACAAGGGCAAAAGTACGCCGCGTTCCGTCGTCCAGCGTGACCGTGACTCCGTCCGGTTCGTCCTCGAGCTGTTTGATTGACCGGCTGAACAGCACCTCGACGGATCGATCAATCCCGGAGAAGAGGATATCCAGCAGGTCGTCGCGATGTATCTCAAATCGGGTGCGCGACGGATTTTCCGGGCCCGTCCCGACGCCGAAGCCGCCGAGTGTGCGATCGTCGGCATCCTTGAACGCGAACGCGCGCGGAGGAAGTGCTCTGGCCCGAACAGCGTCGAACATGCCCATGCGCTCAAGAATGCCGATGGTTTCGCCTTCGATGTCGACCGGCGTTCCACCTCTGCGAAGTCCGCTTGCAACCTCGACGATCGTGACCTGGTAGCCCAGGCGGTTCAGCCAAAAAGCGGTAGCCAGGCCCGCGAAGCTTGCGCCGCTGACGAGCACAGGGAAGCCGGATGGCGGGGCAGGATTCTGGACGCGAACAAGGGGGTCGATCATAGGAGGATCCACGGAGAGAGATAAAAATTGAACTATATTCAGTCCCAACATATACTCAGTATATATAAAGGCAAGGGCTAATGGACGATAAGGACAATCGCCGGACCCGAAAGCGTTTGGCCACCCGCCAGAGCATCTCGGACACGGCGACCCGCCTGTTTCTGGAAAGAGGCTTCGACGCCGTGACGATCGATGACATCGCCGCTGCCGCCGATGTCGGGCGCATGACGGTCTTCAATCACTTCCCGCGCAAGGAGGATATGTTCTTCGACCGCGAGGAAGAAATCCAGACATTGGCCTTTGAAGCCATTCGCAAGCGGGAGGCCGGCGTCTCGCCAATCGAAGCGACCCGCAGACTGGCGCATGACCTTGTTGCCCAAGATCACGAATTCGTGATGCTGTCCGAAGACACGAGCTGGTTTATCAGCACGGCCCTCGCCAGCGCAGCGCTCAAGGCGCGCGCGCGCGAAATGCGCGACGATTTTACCCGCGCCTTGGCAATAGTGCTGGCCGATACCAGCAACCGACCTGCCGGTGATCCCAATGCTCATCTTGCAGCCGGCCTGATCGTATCGACTTGGAACGTCGCCTTCAGTGAAGCGCAGAACCTCTTTGATCGCACGCGCGACGCAGGCGAGGCGAAGCGCTGCTTCCTTGAGGTAATCGACCGCGGCACCGCGGGCGCGGCCGCAGCGCTTGCAAAGACTGCTTATGCTTGATTCGGTCGTATCCATAGAGCGTGTCCCGCAGCCCGACATGCAGATGAATCCCCGAAGGAAGTCCTCCGACTGAGCAACTCAGGCTCGGTGAACGAATGTCGGCTTTCGGGAAGTGCAAGCCGCTCGCTAAACGTCAGGATTGGGGCGCTTACCCGAATTGGGGTCGCCGCGAGGCTGGATTCGCCGCTTTCGACCCGATCGCGGACGTTGGCGCCCTGGCCACAACCAAAATCGGAAGATAAGCACGATGGCGATGACCGAATTGCTGGACGACGGACCGTTCTTTCACGGCACGATCGCGGATTTGCGCGTGGGTGAGTTCCTTATCGCGGGATACCGGTCGAACTATCGTCCGGAAGTTGTGATGAACCACATCTACTTCACGGCCAAGGTGGATGGCGCAGGGCTTGCCGCTGAAATCGCGGCGGAGCTCACCGGAGACGGCGCAGTCCCGCGTGTTTATGTCGTAGAGCCGACCGGGCCATTCGAGAACGACCCGAACGTGACCGACAAGAAGTTCCCCGGCAACCCCACTCGATCATATCGCAGCAGCGCACCGCTCAAGGTCGTTGGCGAAATCGCACACTGGACCAGATTGACGCCCGAAGCCCTACAAATGTGGAGAGAAAGGCTGACCGCGCTGCGCTCAGAGGAACGCGGCGAAATCATCAACTGATACGCGGGAATACGCAATCTCGACGCGTGTACGGCTGCCGTGTCGGCGGCGGCGGTGGTGGCCGGCGTCCGGAAACGCAATCGACGCTTAGACCTTGAAATGTACCGAGGTCTTGCGACACTGCCGGCCATGAAGATCGCGCTCCGCCTCGCTTCGCTCGTCGTCCCTGCCGCGGCAGCCTTATGGGCTGCTTGCGCTCTGGCCGAAGCCCCGACCCCGTTCGCGCCAGCGCAGGACCTTGTCGTCTATCGCGGCGCCATGCTTTTCGACGGCACAGGGCATCCGCCGCGTTCCGACATGGACGTCGTCGTCCGGGGCCAGCGTATCTCGCAGGTCGTTCACGACGCCGACCTCGATCCCGACCTTCTTCGAAGCGCCAGGATCGTCGATCTTCGTGGGAAATTCCTTATGCCCGGCCTGATCGACGCGCACGTCCATCTCGCAACGCCGCCCAACCGGCGGCAAGCGGAAGCTGTCCTGAGGCGCGACATCTATGGCGGCGTCACCACGGTCCGCGACATGGCCGACGATCTGCGCGCGGTGGGCGATATGTCGCGTGCCAGCCTGGTCGGCGAGATCGCCGCGCCTGATATCTATTACGCGGCACTGATGGCAGGCCCGGCCTTCTTCAGCGACAAGCGAACCGCGCAGACTTCGGCCGGCGGCGAGCCCGGTCATGTGCCTTGGATGCAGGCGGTGACCGACGGCACGGACATGCCTCTGGCAGTCGCGAACGCGCGCGGAACCTTCGCCACCGCCATCAAGCTCTATGCCGACCTGTCGGGTGAATTGGCGACGAAGGTTACTGCCGAGGCGCACCGCCAAGGGATGAAGGTCTGGGCGCATGCCACGCTCTATCCAGCCAAGCCGTCGGAAGTCGTGGCCGCCGGCACGGACGCAATCTCGCACGCCTGCCTTCTGGTCCGCGAATCCGCGGCGCGCGTGCCCGCTTTCACGGAGCCTCGCTCGCCGGCACCGCTCGAACCGTTCCGCGATGGCCGCAATCCCGACCTCGCCCGTCTTTTCGCCGAGATGGTTCGGCGCGGGACGATCCTGGACGCCACGGTCTGGGCCTACAGCGCGGATACCGCCGGCTCGACGACGATGCCGCCGCTGCCGCCCGGTAGTTGCGACGATGGCATCGGTGGCGCGATCACCGGCCAGGCCTATCGCACGGGCGTGGCGATCGACGCGGGCACCGACAATGTCGCCGAGTGGACGGATCCCTGGCCCGATCTCTTCCACGAACTCGACGCTTTATCGCGCAAAGCGGGGATGCCCAACGGTGCCGTCCTGCAATCCGCAACCCTGATCGGCGCGCGGGCCACGGGACAAGAGCGGGACATCGGCAGCATCGAGCCGGGCAAGCGCGCCGACATGGTAGTGCTCGCGCGCGATCCGCTGACCGACCTGAACAATCTCAAGTCGGTGGTGCTGACGGTAAAGCGGGGACGGCAGTTCGAGCGATCCGCCTTCGTGCCGCTGACCGAAGGCGATATTACGGATCGTTAAATCCGTCCGCGCACCCGAATGACCGCTTTCCGGGGCGAGGCTGGCACTTTGGAACGACCGAAAATGGGCGCGGAGCCGCCGCGTCCATTAACTGCGGGAGAATCGTGCCCGATGCGTTGCAGGATTGGTGGCGAGTTGCCGCTGAAACGCCCGGCATAATTTCTGCTCGTTGCCATAACCCGAAATGACGGCCACGCTCTTCAGCGGGAGATCGGTCTCTTCGAGCGCGCGACAGGCTGCCTCGAGCCGCATCAGCTCGACCGTCTTCGCCGGCGTCCGGCCGACTTTCGTGGTATAGACACGCGCGAACGTCCGCGGTGCCATGGCGGCGCGCTCGGCAAGGGCCTGAACCGAAAGATCCGCGGCGAGGTTGGCAGCCATCCAGGCATGCAGTTCCACAAAGGCTCGATCTCGGGTCTGCGCGGCAAGGGGCACGCTGAATTGAGACTGCCCGCCGGCGCGCTTCATGAACACGACCATCTGGCGCGCGGCATCAATCGCGGCGCGCGGCCCATAATCCTCTTCAATCAGCGCCAGCGTGAGATCGATCCCGGCGCTCACCCCGGCCGATGTCCACAGTTTCCCATCGCGCACGAAGATGCTGTCCGGATCGACATCCAGCCCCGGGTATTCGATCCTGAGCTTGTCGAGCCATGCCCAGTGCGTTGCCACCCGCTTGCCGTGCAATTGGCCCGCCGCGGCCAGCAGGAAAGCGCCGGTGCAGACAGAGCAAAGCCGTCGCACGGTTTCGACGCGCGCCGCAATGAAGTCGCGGAGCACCGGCGCGACCTCATAATCCTCGCCCCAGCATCCGCCTGGCGCGATCAGCGTATCGATCGCCATGCCGGCGAGCGACGACACTGCCACGGTCACGACCGGCAGCCCCGAACTCGTCAGTACGGCGCCGCCATCAGCCGAGGCCACGATGGTTTCATAGCGTTGCGGCTGCCCCGGCCCGATGCCGCGGTTGGCCGTAGTCAGCGCCTGCAAGGGGCCAGCCAAGTCGAGCAGGTTCATGCCGTCATAAGCGAGCAACACCACCCGCAGCGGCGGCTGCGCCGGCACCATCGCGGGCTTGGTCAGGTCGTCAGCCATGGAAATTGGGATACTCGAAGGTCAGCGCAACGCCATAGGCCGTCTGCGATCCGTAGCGGCGCGCAATGTCGGCTAGAACCCGGTCCAGCGTAAGCGCCGGGTTATCGGCGGGAATCGCGACGGTCCGCTCCACCGGGCGCGCGCCTATCAAGTCGGGCAGCACGACCAAGCCGTGACGCGTCTCCACCGGCGCGTCCGTGGGTGCGACCGCGAACACGCGCGCGCGTCCGGTCCGCGAATAGGCATCGGCGGTGAACGCCATTGCGACCTCGTCCGTGTCCCCGTGCACGGCAATGCCGAGCGTCTGCGGCCGATGAAACCAGCGGTTGAAATACTCCGTGGCGGCGAAGGCGGAGAGATTGCGGCCGAACCGCGGATGGAAGGGCCGGCTGTCGTGGATCGGGCTCCAGTCGGTCGCGCCGATCTCAGCGGCGACCGCTGCGGCGCGCTCATGGCCGGCAATTGCCTCGACCAGGGCGAGCGAAATGGGAACGGCGGCGCTGATACCCGCGCTCGAAATCACCTTGCCGTCGGCAACGTAGCGGCGATCGTCCTCCCAACGCACTTGCGGATAGGTTTTCCGGCGATAGCCGTCGGTCGCCCAGTGGGCAGTCGCGCGATGGCCATCCATCACCCCGCTAGCGGCCAGGACCAGCGCACCGTCGCAGATGCTGATGAGCGTTCCGCCCTTGGCCGCTTGCTGCCGGATCCAGCCGAGCAGGACAGGATCGTTCCGTCGGACCACGGCCGGCACCACCACATAGTCAGCTCCGTCGGGGAAACGCGCGTCAAATTCAGCGGTGGATGCCTGCGGCCGGATGCGAAGCGTCGGGCGCATGGCAATCGGCCCGGCTTCGGTGGCGACCGCCACCACTTCGCCCAGATCGGCCTGACGCAGGATACCATAGGGAATGACATAGTCCGTCAGTTCGGTGCCGCTATTGACCCCGATCACCGCGATGACCGGCCGTGCCCGCCCAAAACGGGCGCGATAGGGTTCGATCCGCTCCTGAGAGGAGGAGGCTACCACGGCCTCGCCCGCGCCCGATGACGCTTTCGGCGGACGGGCGGCGATGGGCCCACATCCGACCACGCAGCCAGCGAAGGCGAGAAGCGCGAGACGAGCGGGAACGGCAACTGATCGGGTCATGGCAATATCCAGTCGTGAGGAGGCCCGCCTTCTCGACCGGATTACGGTTGGCTCAAATGCCGACTTTCTATCATTTCCTGCCAATCGGGACCTGACGCAGTGAGCGCGAGTGGCCGACTTGGGCGCAACGCCACGACGCTTAGAAGTGACGCTCCAGCGGCAATTGCCCGACTGCCGACGCCCAGGGATGTTGCCGTTCTTCGTAGACCGCGACATGCGGCGGCGGGAAATTGGGGTCGGCGAAGGCGCCTACCGCCACCGCCACGAAATCGGGCGCGGCGTTCATGTCCCAATAGACGATCGACGCGCAGACGGGGCAGAAATGGAAGGTGGCGGTCGTGCCGCTATCGCCGGTCCGCGACCATTGCGACGAGGCGCCCTCGATCGTCACATGATCGCGCGGAAAGCGGGCCTGCACGGCGAAGATGCTGCCGGTGCGCTTCTGGCATTCGAGGCAATGGCAGATCGAGATGCGAACGGGATCGCCTTCGCAGGTCAGGCGAAGCTGTCCGCAGCTGCACGAGGCTATCCGGCCCGTCATGCACATAGCCTAAAGCGCGCGCGGCCTGAACGAAAGGCGGTTAGCCGCCCACATGCCGGCTGCTGCCAAAATCGCGGGCTGGCACCCGCTGGTGGCGACCAAATGACGGGGGCACACGATGCCACGCTTCCCGATCAGTGAATGCGGAACCTAAGCACAGGACCGTTCCAGTCGGGAGAGGCGACATCGACCTCCTCGAGGTCCGCGATTCCGGAATAGCCCTGAGCTACGCGCCGCCAAAAAAGCAGAGCACCGACGTTCTTCCGAGCAACCGCCGCTTCCCAACTGCCCGATCGCATCTTGAACAGGCTATGTGCGAACCTCGTTCCCACGCCGCCGCGCCGGTACTTTCGGACGACGAAAAATTCGGCAATGTTCGCATCGACGGGGCGGCCGGAATGCCCATCCCGGTTGAGCAAGGCGAAGCCCGCAAGCTGATCCTCGATCCGGAGCAAAAGCGCCGAATGTCCCGCGTCCGTCCAGTAGGATTCAAGCGGGTAATCCGGAAAGCGGCCGAGCGCGTTCAGATCTCCCTTGCGCGTGCCTGCCCAGTGCTCCGAGAAATCATGCGTGTAGAGCTGTAACAGGCTCTGCAGGATCGGCTCGCCGCTTCGGTCGATGGCCTCCACATGAATCTTGCTCATCGACGGTGCGTAGCACCTGACCGCGGCTTTCTACCATGTACCTTCGTTGCGAGCGGCCGGAGCGAAAGCGGATTGCCTCAAAAACTCGGCACTGCCCTGAGCGGTCGCCGGTTTGCGCATGGGAGGCGCCTCACCCGCTTGCCCGAATTGTCCGCCGGAAATGAGCGCATCGATGTGGGATTGCAGCGTCACTTGCCCGCGCTCAGGCTCCTCGGGCAAGTCGAAGTCCGCCTCCAGCGTCGCCGCGGTCATCCTGGCATATGAGGCGGCGGCGGCTTCGGAAAAACCGAGCGACCGATAGGCCTCTTCCCAACGTGCGCGCGGCACTACCTCTACCTTGACCGGGCGGCCGAGCGCGGTGGCAAAAGCGTCGGCCACGTCCTGCGCCGAATAATGGCGCGGCCCCTCGACATAATGGATACCCGCGAGCGCCGCAGGTTCGATCAGGCGCCGCGCCGCCGCTGCGCCAAGATCCTGTGGCGAGACCATCGGCAGCGCGAAGTCGGCCGGGAAGAAGGATTGGAGTATGCCGCGCTCGCGCACCGCGCCGGCCTGCGCATCCCAATTGGTGAAATAATAAGCGGCCCGATTGATCGCGACCGGGATCGGCTTGCCCTGCAATGCCTGCTCCAGCTCGAACAGGATGGTAAGGTCGCCGCAGCTGCCCCCGGACCGCGCGCCATAGACCGATTCGACGACCAGCTTTTCCAGTCCCGAATCCGTGACCGCCGCCGCGATCGCCGCGGCCGTCCGCCGTTCCTCAACGTCGGTGTCCGCCGAAACGTCGGCGGGCGGATTGAGCAGGAACGCACGGCGGCCCGTGCGAAAGATCGCCTGCATGGCGGAGACGTCATGGACGTCGGCGACCGCAACCCTGGCGCCCGCCTGCTCCAGCGCCGCTCCTTTGCCAGGGTCCCGCGTCACGATCGTCACCGGCTCGCCGTGGGCGAGCAAGGCGCGGGCGGCCGCCGACCCGACATGCCCCGTTGCACCCAGGATGATGTGCATCGCCATTCTCCCTCATGCCGGGAGAAGAACCAGCAGGGCCGCGCGGCGCTCCGTGGCAGCTAATCGTCCGCCGTGCGGATTGCCCGTCTGGCCGCGGATGCTAGACAACGCCATGGTAAATCTCTTGCTCTCCGCCCTGCTTGGATTGTGCGGCGTCGGCAGCCTCTGGGGGGCGATCACCTTTCTGCGCAGCGGCGAGGTGCGGGCGATGGGTGGGCCCTTCACACGCACAGGCCAGCCCGTCCGCTTCTGGGCATATACAGTCTGGCTGATCCTGCTCGGCTGTCTTTTACTGCTGCTTGCGGCTTTGCCCCACGCGCGCTGAACACCAGCGCTCAGCCTTACGCGCGGGGTGGGGCCCGCTAGTCGAGCGCGACCACCGCGACCGATTTGGGCGGGAGCGTCAGATGCGCGGTTCCGTTGCTGACGCTGCCGCTGATCGGCTTGGGCGCGACCATGTTGGGCGCGTCGAACGTGTTGACCGCACCGACGGTGGCGGCGGTCAGCACCTGGCCGTTGACCGTGCCGGCGCGCGCGCCTTCGACCGCGACCGCGATTTCGGCGGGGCGGTTGGGATCGATATTGGTCACCGCCAGCCAGAGCTTGCCCGCCTTGTCGCGCGCGGCGACGGCGTCGAGGCGCGGCATCGTCATGGCCTGGAACTTATAGTCGCCGCCTTCGAACTTCACCGGAACGGAGGTCGCGTCCTGGAACGGCACATAGAGCCGATAGACGTGATAGGTGGGCGTCAGCAGCATCTTCGGCCCGTCGGTCAGGATCATCGACTGCAGCACGTTTATCATCTGCGCGATATTGGCCATCTTCACGCGATCGGCATGGCGCATGAAGATGTTGAGGTTGACCGAAGCCAGGATCGCGTCGCGCAGGCTGTTCTGCTGCTGAAGGAAACCCGGGTTGCTTCCCGGATTGGGGGCGAGCCACGCGCCCCATTCGTCCACCGCCAGCGCGACCTTCTTGGCCGGATCATATTTGTCCATGATCCCGGATTGCTTGACGAGCATCCCGTCCATGCGGAACGCCTCCTCAAGCGCGATCGCATATTCGCGCTCGTCCAGCCCCAGGCTCTTGAGGTGGGGCGGCCAGCCGCCGACGACGTAATTGTGGAGCGACAGGCCGTCGATGTCCCAGCTCCAGACCTTGTCCTTCCAGGCCTTCATCACCTCTTCGGTATAATCGCTCTTGCCGCTGTCCCAGCCGACCGCGAACCGCTTCATCTTGTCGGGGCCCTTCTCCTGATCGGAGTTCAGGTTGCGCGAATAATGGGCGAAGCGCTTCATCTCCTCGACATAGTGGTCGGCGGACATGGCGCCGCCGCAGCCCCAATTCTCATTGCCCAGCCCCAGGAACTTGACCTTGTAGGGCGCGGGGTGGCCGTTCGCGGCACGCTCCTTCGCGAGCGTGGTCGGCTTGTCGGCGGTCATATATTCCAGCCAGTCGGCCGCTTCCTCAGGCGATCCCGAACCGATGTTGACCGAGACATAGGCGTCGGCGCCGATCTGATCGAGGAAGTCGAAATATTCGTCGGTGCCGAAGCTGTTCGGCTCGATCACGTTGCCCCAGCTCGCATTCAGTGTCTGCCGGCGCTTGTCCTGCGGGCCGACGCCCCAGCGCCAATGATATTCGTCGGCGAAGCAGCCGCCCGGCCAGCGCAC
>Ga0070660_100000589_pt1 | contig 24352 bp, 17 predicted proteins | sample KBSC33metaG_FD_64670 | JGI IMG/M metagenome (GOLD analysis project Ga0070660, IMG submission 64670) | Corn rhizosphere microbial communities from Kellogg Biological Station, Michigan, USA - KBS C3-3 metaG | ecosystem: Host-associated > Plants > Roots > Rhizosphere > Soil ... | reverse complement strand
CTCCTGGCAATGTCAAGGCTTTCATAATGGGTTTTTATCTTTAGCTCATCGGAAATATCTTCAAGCAGATTAATATTATCAATATCTGAAACTACCGGCAGATCATACAGTTTAATAACGATTTTGGTAAAATTATAAAGGTCCGGAGAATCGGTTTTCAGGTGAATTTTTCCGCCAGGTTTTAATATCTGATCATATAGTCTTAAAAAAGCCGGATGAGTTAATCTTTTTTTTGCTTTAGAAAAACGAAGCTGCGGATCTGGAAAGGTGATCCATATTTCATCAATTTCTTTTTGAGAAAAATAAGAATTGATTTTATCTATTTGCGTTCTTAAAAATGCCACATTGCCCAGGTGATGCTTAAGGGCAAAAGTGGCGCCTACCCAAAGCCGGTTGCCCTTTATATCAACACCTATATAATTTTTTTCAGGATATATTTGTGCAAGGCCTGTCGTATATTCTCCTTTGCCGCAGGCAAGTTCAAGATTAATTGAGTTATTATTTTTAAAAAAATCATTCCATTTCCCTTTCATATTCTCAGGATATTCCAACACGTTGGGAAATGTTTTTATCTCCCCAAATCTTTTTAATTTTTTTTGCGCCATAGAGTGCAAATGTAACAGCCGTTATTCAAAAAAAATGAACCAGGGATTCATTCTATTTTTTTTTACCGATGTAAAATATTCACTTACCGATTATTCGGGCATATCAGCCTAAAGCCATTTTCCTCTTATAAATACCACCTTTAAATTTGTGCTATCAAACTAAAAAACAAATAAACATGGAACAAAATGATATGGAAAGATTCAGAGGCAGTAAAGACTCGAGAATATGGAGCGGCTTTTTTTTAGTAATTATCGGATTATTGTTACTCGGTAATAAAATGGGAGCGCCCATTCCGGATTGGATATTTACATGGCCTGTTTTATTAATTGCAATAGGATTTTTTGTAGGCCTCAGAAGCAGGTTTCACAATCCGGGGTCTTTCATCATGATACTTATTGGAAGTATTTTTTTAATAGACCAGCAAATACCCGGAATTCAATTTCACAATTACATCGTGCCTATTATTCTCATAAGCCTTGGGTTACTTTTTATTTTTCGGCCAAGACATCATGGATGCAATCGGCGGCAGCGTTATTGGGACAAGAGGAATCCTCCGTTCAACCCCGGATTTGAAAATCCCGGATCAGAAAACTTTAAAAAAAAAGATTCTAATCCCTTAACTGACAATAGCGAATACATAGATGTGGTGGCGGTATTTGGCGGAGTTAAAAAAAATATTCATTCAAAAGATTTTAAAGGTGGCGAAATAGTGAGTTTTATGGGCGGTGCCGAAATCAATTTTATGCAGGCTGATATTCAACACCCTGTTGAGCTTGAAGTGAACAATGTATTTGGCGGCACTAAATTAATTATCCCTGCAGACTGGGACGTGAAAAATGAAATATCTGCTGTGTTTGGCGGTGTGGAAGATAAACGCAGTTTCAATAATAGCACTCCCGATACCAACAAAAAAATAGTGATAAAAGGGTCATGTGTATTTGGAGGGATCGAAATTACCAATTATTAAAAATTAAATTTTCACCTTATAATTCAAACTTTATGAAATGGTATCTTGCAAAAATAATTTTCAGAATTATTTGCGGAGAAGGAAACCACACTCCGCAATTTGATGAACAACTAAGGTTGATAGAAGCCGAAGACGATATGCATGCGTTTCAAAAGGCACGTATAATGGGCGATGACGAAGAAGATAACTTTTTGAATAATGTGCAAAAGCCGGTACACTGGAAATTTATTGATGTATCAGAAATTCACCCGCTTGATAACCTCGTAGATGGTGTAGAATTGTATTCAAAAATAGCCGAGGAGGAGGATGCAATAAAGTACATCAGTAATATCAAAGACCGGGCTAAATATTTGCATGAAATTTGTTTGCAAAAAACATTTCAAATGAACTAAAATCATTGGTTTGACTAATTCCATTTTATCTGACAGGCGTTTACGATTTTTTTTCATCGCGTGGTGGTTTGTATGGATGTTGGTGCAATACATTATGCTGCGGCAATTGAATATTGATGAAGTTCATGCGATTACGGATAGCATGGTTAGTAATATTCTTCTGGCTGCATGTTCTTTTTTTATCAGTAATAATATGAAGTATTACCTGCCGCGTGGTGAAAAGTATTGGTACATCCTGGTAGTAAGCCTTATGGTAAGTTTTCTTTGGATGCTTGCGCAGCATGGAATTCTTTGGCTAATTTTTAAAGAAGGGGATAGTTATTTTTCAGTTATCCGGAATTCATGGGGCATCAGGTTTGGAGCTGGCTTTTTATTGATAAGTAGCATGAGTATGTTTAGCTTATTGTGGTACAGCCAGCAGGAGCAAAAAGAAACAGAACAACGAAATACAGAAACGGAGCGGCTTTCAAAAGAAGCTGAATTATTCAAATTGCGGCAACAATTACAGCCACATTTCTTGTTCAATAGTTTAAATTCTATAAGCGCGCTCACAAGTTCTGATCCTGAAAAGGCAAGGCACATGATTCAGCAATTAAGCGATTTCTTGCGGGGCACTTTAAGAAAAAATGAACAACAATGGAACACTTTAGAAGAAGAATTAAATCATTTGCAGCTATATCTTGATATTGAAAAAGTTAGATTTGGACAACGGTTAAAAACTGAGATTATTTATAAAGACGAAGCACTGACACTTAAAATTCCTGCCTTGCTGCTGCAACCGATAGTGGAGAATGCTATAAAATTCGGACTTTACGATACAATTGGTGAAGTGTTAATAAAATTAGAGGCTACCAAAGAAGTAAATACTTTAAAGATTGTTGTCCAAAATCCTTTTGATCCCGAGACTTCGCAACCAGTGAAGGGAACGGGTTTTGGGCTTTCCTCTATTCAAAGAAGATTGTTTCTTTTATTTGCCAGGAATGGCCTGTTGAGTACAAAAAAAGAAGGCCAATATTTTATCACTACTGTTGTTATACCGCAAATTACTGGAACACAACAGCCCGATACATCTTCAGAAAAAGAACAAATGGCGGATTTGATTAGTAGTGAAATTAATAGCCGGATTCATGACAAAATCAATCAAACTATAAAAAGGAAAATGAAATGAAAGTGGTAATCATTGATGATGAGTTGTTGGCAAGAGGAATTGTAAAAGAATATTTAAAGTCTTACAGCGAGGCCGATTTAATAGCAGAATGTAGCGATGGCTTTGAAGGTATAAAAGCGATCCAGGAATATAAACCTGATCTTATTTTCCTGGATATTCAGATGCCTAAGATCAATGGTTTTGAGATGTTGGAATTAATAGAAAATCCGCCTGCTGTTATTTTTACAACCGCATTTGATGAGTTTGCCATAAAAGCTTTTGAATCGAATGCAGTAGATTATTTATTAAAACCTTTTAGCAAAGAACGATTTGATAAAGCCATCCAAAAATACCTGCATCATGCTGATACGACGACTTCTACTCAAGAAGTAGTGGAGACCGCTGCACAATCTCCCACACAGCAAAACCGCGTGGTGGTGAAGGATGGGAATAAAATAAAAATCATACCCATAAATAAAATCCATTACCTGGAAGCGGCAGATGATTATGTAAAAATAATTACCGACGAAGGATCGTTTCTAAAAAAACGCACTATGAATTTTTTTGAAGAGTCATTGAGCCAATATCATTTTGCGCGTGTACATAGATCTTACATTGCAAATACGCAATTAATTACCCGCATTGATCCTTATGAAAAGGAAGGCCATTTGCTATTGTTGACTACGGGAGCCAAAATACCGGTAAGCAAAGCAGGCTACATGAAACTGAAAGAAGTTTTAGGGATTTAGCTATAATTCTAAAGCGATTGGTAAAATAATAAAATCAACAGTAAACGAACAATTATTAGTGATTTATCTTTTAATCAGGATAGGCGCTATTAGTAAATTATGTCTTATCATTTATATAGATCTTCCAAAATATTCAAGTTATAGTTGCTTTTTATAAAATAAAAATCCTTTTTATTTCTTTGTTTACTGCTGTTTGCATTTCCGTGAATGTCTTATGCAGCATGTATTCCATGTAATCCAAATAAAACATTTAGAAATAATATTATTTCTTAAAATAATTTTTGTTTTGAAATTTTTTTTGGTGAGGCAAATTTATTTATACAATTTATCTGTACATTTAAACTTTCAATTCATTTAGATGAATTATTTTTTTCGATTTTTAATTTTCAGACTTGATATTTTAACTTGACGATCATTACCTCTTTATAGCTGGCCCCAATCAAATATGGCTACATTGCCGGTAACTAAATTTTTATAAATGAAAGCAATCACAAGAGTCCAACTTTCCGCTATGATGTTTCTTGAGTTCTTTGTCTGGGGCGCTTGGTTTGTGACGCTTGGAACTTTTTTAATAAATAACCTTCATGCAAATGGAGCCCAAACATCGTCTGTGTTTTCTACACAATCGTGGGGTGCTATCATCGCGCCTTTTATTATCGGTTTGATTGCAGACCGTTACTTTAATGCAGAGAAAATCCTGGGCGTGTTACATATTATTGGAGCGGTTTTTTTGTACCAGGTATATAGTATAGGAGCAGCTACAAACGTCTATCCTCCAGCAGTTTTTTATTACCTGTTAATATACATGGTATTATTTATGCCCACACTGGCATTGGTTAATTCGATCTCATTTAATCAAATGAAAAATACCGAAAAAGAATTTCCGCCGGTGAGGGTTTGGGGCACTATCGGATGGATCGTTGCGGGGCTTGCGATCAGTTTTTTTGTATGGGATTCGGAAGCAAACATTAAAGCCGGTTTGATAAAAAATACTTTCTTAATGGCTTCAATTGCTTCTTTGGTTTTAGGTATATTTAGTTTCACTTTGCCAAAAACTCCTCCAAAAATAGCTAAAGGGGTCAAAGTAAAAGTTTCGGAAATATTAGGCTTAGATGCTTTGAAATTATTGAAAGATAAAAATTACCTGATATTTTTTATTGCTTCAATTTTGATAGACATTCCTTTGGCATTTTATTATCAATATGCCAATCCCTTTCTTACAGATATCGGGATGACCAATGCTACAGCAAAAATGAGTCTTGGTCAGTTTTTTGAAATATTTTTTCTGTTGATGCTTCCTTTCTTTTTTAAAAAATTTGGATTTAAAGTAACCATTTTAGCCGGTATGCTTGCCTGGGCTGTACGATATGCATTATTTGCTTATGCAGGAGATGTTACATTTATGCTTATCATAGGTATTATTTTACACGGTATTTGTTATGATTTCTTTATGGTATCAGGACAAATTTATACTGATGCCAAAGCGGGCCCAAAATTTAAAAGCGCCGCACAGGGATTGATAACCTTAGCCACTTATGGTATTGGAATGCTGATAGGATTTGAAGTTGCAGGATTGATAAAGGATGCTTATACCACTACTTCAATCGTAAATGGTGTTTCCACCGCTGTATCTAATTGGAAAATGATTTGGATTATTCCATCGATAATTGCATTTATTGTCTTTTTATTATTTGCTTTTTCTTTTCATGATAAAAATGAAAAGCCTGTTGGACAAACTATGAATATTTAATATTATGGAAAACAAACAAACGCGCAGAGCGCTTATTAAAAATCTTGCTTTGGGCGCATCGGCGCTGGCAATAACGCCGGCATCGGCGCTCGCTTCCTATAAAGTATCAGAAGCTGAATCCGAAAAAAAATTAAAATTGAAAGGAAATATTAACCACTCAGTTTCAAGATGGACATTTGATTATCTTTCATTAGATGATTTGTGTAAAGCCGTAAAGGAAATCGGTTTTAATGCTATTGATCTGGTTGGCCCCAAAGATTGGCCAACGCTTCAAAAGCATGGCATTTACAGTTCGATGTGCTATACTGCAGGCGATAATAATTTATATAATGGATTGGATAATCCTATCTATCACGAAAAACTGATAAAGGAATACCTGGAAGTAATTCCAATCATGGCAAAGGCAGGGTATAAAAATCTAATTTGTTTTAGTGGAAAGCGTGAAGGCATGGATGACGATACCGGGATGAAAAATTGCAAGGACGCATTGGAGAAAATTTTGCCTTTTGCAGAAAAAAACGGAATTACAATGGTGATGGAATTGCTGAACAGCAAAATAGATCACAAAGACTATATGTGTAACCATGTAGAATGGGGCGCGGAACTTTGCAAGCGTGTCGGCTCGGAAAATTTTAAATTGCTTTTTGATATATACCACATGCAGATTCAGGAAGGCGATATTATCAGGAACATCAGGGATTATCATCAATATATTGCTCATTATCATACAGGAGGTATTCCCGGAAGACACGAGATTAACAATACCCAGGAATTATATTATCCGGCAGTAATGAAAGCTATAGTAGGCACTGGCTTTAAAGGATATGTAGCACAGGAATTTGTCCCAACCTATCCTAATAAATTAGATTCATTGAAAGAAGCGATTAAGATTTGTGATGTTTGAGGAAAAGTAGCAGGTAGTAAGAAGCAAGACAGTAAAGCAACAAATAAACCAAATAACGAATAAACCACGTCCGAACGGCATTCAGCCGGGCGGGCAATTAACGAATTAACTTTTAGAATTATGGCACAAAACACTTACGATGCAATTGTGATAGGCTCAGGTATTTCCGGCGGGTGGGCTGCAAAAGAGCTATCTGAAAAAGGACTCAAAACCATTATGCTCGAAAGAGGAAAAAATATAGAGCACATAAAAGATTATGTAAATGCCACTAAAGGCCCCTGGCAATTTCAACATCGTGGCGGCAGGACGCAGGAAATGATAAAAGACTATCCTGTGTTAAGAAGAGATTATCCTTTAAATGAAATGAATCTCGACTGGTGGGTAGATGAAAAAGAAAGTCCTTATACTGAAGTAAAACGCTTCGATTGGTTCAGGGGTTATCATGTAGGCGGGCGCTCACTTCTGTGGGGCCGTCAAAGCTATCGCTGGAGCGATTTTGATTTTGAAGCCAATGCAAAAGATGGAATAGCCGTTGACTGGCCTATTCGTTATAAAGATGTAGAGCCCTGGTACACGTATGCAGAAAAGTTTGCAGGAATCAGTGGTTCCGTAGAAGGTTTACCTCAATTGCCTGATGGGCATTTTCTTCCTGCCATGGATTTGAATGTAGTTGAAAAAGATGTGGCTGCACGCATCAAACAACATTATAATAATACACGGGCTATGATCATTGGCCGCACAGCCAATATTACGCAACCCATACAGGAAAGGGTAAATTGCCAATATAGAAACAAATGTTGGCTGGGATGCCCGTTCGGCGGCTATTTCAGTACACAGTCTTCTACACTGCCGGCCGCTATGAAAACAGGCAATCTTACCGTTCGTCCATGGTCTATCGTTACCAAAATATTATATGATAAGGATACCAAAAAAGCAACGGGCGTAGAAGTGCTTGATGCTGAAAACAACCAGACTTACCAGTACTTTGCAAAAATAGTTTTTCTGAATGCTTCTACATTGAATAGCGCATGGGTATTAATGAACTCCGCTACCGACATCTGGCCGGATGGTCTTGGAAGCAGCAGCGGCGAGCTGGGGCATAATATCATGGATCATCATTTGGGTGTAGGCGCATCAGGAACAGTGGATGGATATGATGATAAGTATTATTATGGCCGCCGGCCAAATGGAATTTATATTCCGCGATTCCGCAATTTATTTGGCGATAAAAGAGATTATATCAGAGGGTTTGGGTATCAGGGCGGCGCAAGCAGAGAGGGGTGGAGCCGCGAGATTGCTGAAATGAATATTGGTGGAGATTACAAAGATGCACTTGCAGAACCAGGACAGTGGACTATGGGGATGGGTGGCTTTGGAGAAATACTTCCTTACCACGAAAATAAAGTTACACTTGATAAAACAAAGAAAGATAAATGGGGATTAAACGTATTAGCGATAGATTCAGAATGGAAGGAAAACGAAAGAAAGATGAGAATAGATATGCTAAACGATGCGAAAGAAATGCTGGAAGCGGCTGGAGTGAAAAATATATCTGGCTTTGATGGCGATGGCACCATGGGAAGAGGCATCCATGAGATGGGGGCAGCGCGTATGGGTTTGGACGCTAAAACTTCTGTCTTGAACAAATGGAACCAGGTATGGGATGCGCAAAATGTTTTTGTTACAGACGGGTCTTTTATGGTGTCCTCTAATTGTGTAAATCCATCGCTTACTTATATGGCAATGACTGCGCGTGCAGTAGATCATGCGGTGAGCGAATTGAAAAAGATGAATATTTAATTGTGGATATTGGTTTCAATGAAAATATCAATTGCAGGATAATTTTGTTTTCACAGTAAACAAAGTTTTTCGAAAGAAAATGAATTACTATTTTAATAAATAAAAAGATGGGGAATCAAAAGAACAAAAAGATTTTAAATTCATCCCGGCGTGACTTTTTGAAAAATTCAGCAATTACCGCCGCAGGATTTATGATCGTCCCCAGGCACGTGTTAGGCGGCAAAGGGTTTTTAGCTCCCAGCGATCGGTTAACGATTGCCAGCATCGGTGTGGGTGGGAAAGGTGAAGACGATATCAATCATTTCTATGAAAGCGGCAAGGCCGATATTGCTTTTCTTTGCGATGTGGATACGAGGCGGGCTGCGAACTCTGTAAAAAAATTCCCTAAAGCAAAATTCTATTCAGATTGGAGAGAAATGCTTGATAAAGAGCATAAAAATTTTGATGCTGTTTCAGTCTCTACTCCTGACCATACGCATGCAGTGGCAGCATATTCAGCCATGCAACTTGGCAAGCATGTGTATGTGCAAAAACCTTTAACCCACGATGTATATGAGGCGCGCATGCTGACGAAGGCGGCCAAACGTTATAAAGTGGTTACGCAAATGGGCAACCAGGGCGCTTCCGGGGATGGAGTAAGACAATTGATGGAATGGTACGATGCGGGAATAATAGGTGATGTGCAGACAGTTTGGTGCTGGACAGACCGGCCTGTTTGGCCACAAGGAATTCCACGTCCCACAACTGCAGTTCCAATTCCAAAAGAGTTAGACTGGAATTTGTGGTTGGGAACCGCCCCGGAAAAAAGCTATTTTGACAACCTGGTTCCTTTTAATTGGCGTGGCTGGTGGGATTATGGAACCGGCGCTTTGGGAGATATGGGATGCCACATTGTGCAACCTGCCTTTGCGGTGCTGAATTTACAATATATTAATTCTGTCCAAGCCAGTGTAGGAAGCGTGTATGTGGGAGAATTTGAAAGAGGCTACTTCCCCGAAAGTTGTCCACCGTCAAGTCACGTAATTATGAAATTTCCAAAAACAAATAAAACAAAAGGCCCAGTGGAAGTTCATTGGATGGACGGCGGCATACAGCCGGAAAGGCCCGCAGAGTTAGGGCCAAACGAAACTTTTGGAGATGGGGGAAACGGAACTTATTTTATCGGAACAAAAGGGACAATGATGTGCGGCACTTATGGGGCAAACCCACAGTTACTTCCTACCTCAAGGACAAAAGAGGTAAAAGTGCCTCAGAAATTTCCACGGGTTCCTGGTGGCGCTGATGGACACTATACTCAATGGGTAGAAGGTGCAATTGCGGGTTATGGTAATATGAAGATGGACTCCGATTTTGCGGTTGCAGGACCACTTACTGAAGCCTTATTAATGAGTAACCTCGCTATCAGAGGATACGATGTAAGAACAGCGCGCACCGATGGGAAAGGTTATAATTATCCGGCACGTTACGCAGAGCTTTTATGGAACAATAATGATATGAAGGTTACCAATGTTGATGAAGTAAACCAATTCATAAAACGCAACTATGGCAAAGGATTTGAAGTTAATTATGAAGTATAAAATTTAAAATTATTATTTATTATGAACAGAAGAGAAGCAGTTCAATATATTTCGCTCCTTGTAGGGGGAACCATCGTTGGCGGAAGCGCCTTTTTATCAGGCTGTAAAAGCAAGACAGGCGTATCCATGGTTTTTTCAGAAGCCGATATTTCATTGCTCGATGAAATTGCCGACACGATTTTGCCCACTACTAAAACACCCGGCGCCAAAGCGGCAAAAGTCGGGCAATTTATGACGGTGATGGTTAATGATTGTTACGAAGCGCCTGATCAAAAAATATTTCACGAAGGTTTGGCCAAATTGGATGATGCTTCCAAAGATAAAAATGGAAAATCATTTATGGAAAGTACACCTCAACAAAGACATGACCTGTTGGTGGACTTAGACAAGAAAGCAAAAAACTATAAAAAATTAAATGAGTATCTGGCATCACTTTCTCCTGAACAAAGAACTCAGATGACATTGCAGAAAAATTATACCGGTGAGGATCCTTTGGCGGATAAAAAGCGGGAAAATCCGCTCTATTATTTTCAGATGATGAAAGAGCTTACATTGCTTGGTTATTTCACTTCGGAAATAGGTTGTACACAGGCGAGGCGTTATGTAGAAAGGCCCGGTAGCTTCAATGGCGACCTTCCTTACAAAAAAGGAGACAAGGCATTTGCCTGACCGGAAGTCTTGTACAGGATTTTAAAGGAATTTGTTATCCAAAAAGATATTGTACATCTTCTTCAGTCAGCGATTTTACAAAACCAGTATCTGCGGAAACAAGATCCTCAGAAAGTTTTTTCTTCTTTTGTTGAAGGCTAAGTATCTTTTCTTCGATAGTATCCTTGCAAATCATTTTATAAGCAAATACATTTTTTGTTTGCCCGACGCGGTGTGTGCGATCTATAGCCTGGTCCTGCACTGCGGTATTCCACCATGGATCAAAAAGAAATACATAATCTGCCGCGGTGAGTGTAAGGCCGGTGTTTCCTGCCTTTAAGCTAATCAAAAATAAATTGACCTTATTACCTTCCTTCTGAAATTGCTTTACCATTTCTGACCTTTTATCCGGAGGTGTTTGTCCAACCGCTATAAGCAAAACAACAAATAAAAGAGTTTTTTATTTTTCTTTTGGAAAGAAGATGCAACCGATAAAATAGAAATGTTTCGATTATTAAAACGGAACAGAAGTAGTATGCTTTATTTCTCCCATCACGAAAATACTTTTTACACTCCCGATGCTCTTCAACGTACCCAATACACCCAATACAAATTTTTGATAAGCCGGCATATCTTTTACCAATATTTTCAACAAAAAATCATAATCGCCGGCGATGTTGTAACATTCAACTACTTCAGGAATAGATTGAATTTCCTGTACAAGCTTTTTACCGTTTTCATTGGTACGTTGCTTTAGTGATACGTTACAGAAAACAGTTAAACCCTTTTCCAATTTTTCTTTATCAAGAAGAGCAACATATTTTTTGATGTAGCCATCTTTTTCTAACCGCTTGATTCGTTCATGCACCGGAGTGGTGGTGAGATGAAGCTTTAATGAAATTTCACGATTGGTAATGTGCGCATCTTTCTGTAACATTCTAAGTATGTCCTTATCAATTGAATCTATCATTTATTAAAGAGTTTATTTTGCTGCCAAAGATAAAACGCAATTGCACAAATAGAATTATTTTCTAAAAAATGACTATTTATAGAATAAAATTCCAATTATTATATTAAATGTAAGGATATTAGTCTTAAATATAGCTTTGCCTGCAAATCTTTAAAAATCTTTTTTATGCTCACTCACAACTTAGGATATCCAAGAATAGGCAATCATCGCGAACTGAAAAAAGCCAATGAACAATATTGGAACGGAAAAATTTCAGGATCTGAATTAGAACAAGCAGCGAAAACCATTCGTCGGCAAAACTGGCAATCGCAGAAAGATGCCGGCATTGATATTATTCCGTGCAACGATTTTTCTTTTTACGATCATGTGTTGGATACAAGCTTGATGGTTGGCGCAGTGCCGGAAAGATTTCATTCATTAATGGACAAAAAACAATTACCAGATATTGATTTACTCTTCGCAATGGCGCGCGGTTATCAAAAAGGAGATTATGATATTACTGCAATGGAAATGACCAAATGGTTTGATACCAATTATCATTTCATCGTTCCTGAATTTAAGGCCAATCAGAAATTTTGTTTCTTCTCCAAAAAAATAATTCATGAATTCCAGGAAGCAAAGAGAGAAGGCTTTAATGCAAAGCCTGTTTTGCTGGGACCTGTTTCCTATCTGTTATTAGGAAAAGAGAAAGAAGAAGGCTTTCATCGTTTGGAATTGATTAAAAATCTGTTGCCTGTTTATTTGGAAGTGTTGAAAGAATTAGACGATGCCGATGCACATTACATTCAATTTGATGAGCCTTGTTTGTCATTGAACCTTACCGATGCGGAAAGAAAAGTTTTTGTAAAAGTTTATAATAACATCAAAAAAGCATTTCCCAATTTGCATATTATTTTGGCTACTTATTTTGAATGCTATGGCGATAATTTGCAAACAGCTTTGCATCTTCCCATACAAACTTTGCATTTGGATTTGGTTCGTTGCCCTAATCAATTGGATGATATTTTGGAAACAGATATCCGGAAATCAAAACTCAATCTTTCTCTCGGAGTAGTAGAAGGAAGGAATATCTGGAAGAATGATTTTACCAATTCACTCTCATTAATTGATAAAGCAAAAAAAGCGATTGGTGAAGATAGAATCATCATAGCTCCTTCCTGTTCTTTACTGCATGTGCCCTGCGATTTGGATTTGGAAACCGATGAAAAAAATCTTCCTGCGGAAGTTAAAAACTGGATGTCTTTTGCCAAACAAAAAATTGATGAAGTAGTGGTGTTGGGAGCACTTTCAGCGGAAAATCCTTCAACAGATGTTTTGAAAAAATTGGAAGAGAACAAACAAGCAATAGCGTTTAGAAAAACTTCATCGTTCATTCATAAACAATCCATAAAAGACAGGATAAAACTGGTTTCCGAAAAAGACACAAAACGTATTTCCGGGTTTTCTAAAAGAAAAAAAATGCAGCAGAAAGCATTAAATCTTCCTTTATTTTCCACAACAACAATCGGCTCATTTCCTCAAACAAAAGAAGTAAGAAACTGGCGTGCCAAATTAAAAAAAGGTGAACTGACCAATGAAGAATATGATGCTTTAATAAAAAAAGAAATTGAAGAATCCATCCGCTGGCAGGAAGAATTGGGAATTGATGTTTTGGTGCATGGCGAGTTTGAGCGCAATGATATGGTGGAATATTTCGGTGAACAATTGGAAGGCTTTGTATTTACAAAAAATGGTTGGGTACAAAGTTATGGCAGCCGTTGCGTGAAGCCACCGGTGATTGTTGGTGATGTAGAAAGAAAGAAACCAATGACGGTTTATTACACACAATATGCACAGTCATTAACCAATAAATTAGTAAAAGGAATGCTTACCGGGCCGGTTACTATTTTGCAATGGAGCTTTGTTCGCAATGATCAGCCTCGTTCTGAAACCTGCATGCAGATTGCTTATGCCATTCATGATGAAGTTATTGATTTAGAAAAAGCCCACATTAAAGTAATACAAATTGATGAGCCTGCCATTCGTGAAGGATTGCCGTTGCGCAAAGAAAACTGGCGCGAATATTTAAACTGGGCGGTGAAAGCATTTAAGATTTCCTCATCAGGAGTAAAAGATGAAACACAAATTCATACGCACATGTGCTATTCAGAATTCAATGATATTATTGAAGACATAGCAGCAATGGACGCTGATGCCATCACCATAGAAACTTCACGCTCGCAAATGGAATTACTTGATGTTTTCGCGGCGTTTAAATATCCGAATGATATAGGGCCGGGTGTTTATGATATCCATTCACCGCGGGTACCTTCAAAAGATGAAATGGTGGATTTAATTTATAAAGCGATGAAAGTAATTCCTGCAAAACAGCTTTGGATTAATCCCGATTGTGGATTAAAAACAAGAGCATGGCCGGAAACAAAAGCCGCGTTGAAAGCGATGGTGGATGCTGCGAAAGAATTGAGGAAAAATGTGAAACAAACTGTAGAAGTTTAGTTAACAGGTTTTAATAGAAACGGCTGCTGGAAGAGATTTCAGGAGCCGTCTTTGGATCTAACGAGAAAGATTAAGCAAATTATTTTCTTCAAATTATATGGAAATAGGCCAACCTTGCAATACCAATAATTTACCCAACTCATATTTAAAATGTGCTCAGGAAATATTTCAAAAAAACTGAATTGTAATCATCCTACAACATTTTCCAAATCCTCAACTTCAAGGTTTGTTGACCAATCTTTTAAGATTATCCTAACTTTCGGGATTAAGTTTGTCAAAATATTAATTAGGGTAAAAATATACTGATGAACATTCTTATCATTGAAGACGACCAAAGGGTCTCCGAACTTATTAAAAGAGGTTTGGAAGAACAGGGCTATGAAGCTACGCTTGCTTATGATGGCGAATTGGGAAAGAAAATGGCTTTGCAAAATGATTATGACTTAATAATTACAGATATTGTTTTACCCAAAATAAATGGCCTGGAATTGTGCAAAGAAGTGCGCGCAGCAAAGCCTTCCGTCCCGATAATCATGCTTACTGCATTAGGCACAACCGATGATAAAATTGAAGGTTTTGATGCAGGTGCGGATGATTATCTCGTAAAACCTTTCGATTTCCGGGAACTGTATGTGCGTATTCGCACATTGCTGAAAAGAAATATTCATTCGGCAAATACGCAGGGATTTATTTTAAAATATGGCGACTTGGAATTTAATAATCAAACCAAAATTGTAACGAGGTCGGGAATAGAAATTAACCTAACGCCTAAAGAATTAAAATTGCTGGAATACCTGATGCGCAACAGTGAACGCGTTTTGTCAAGAACGGAAATTGCGGAAAAAGTATGGGATACGCATTTCGATACCGGCACCAATTTTATTGATGTATATATTAATTATTTGCGCAAAAAAATTGACAAGGATTTTCCTACAAAACTGATTCATACGAAACCCGGTTTGGGGTTTATTTTTAAAGAGGAAAAATGAGTATCAGGAATAAATTGACTTTACTTTTTACTTCGATAATCGCCGCATTCCTGTTGGTATTTGCATTGGTGATTTATTTTTCTTATTCCAAAAACAGGGAAGAAGAATATTTCAAATTGCTGCAACATACTGCCATTACCAAAGCGAATTTATTATTAGATGCAAAGGTTGCTCCATCTGTACTGCAACTGATTTACCGCAATGCAGAAAACACTTTATTCCAGGAAGAAGTGGCCATTTATGATACAGGTTTTCATCTGCTGTATCATGATGCGGTGGATATAGATAAAGTGAAGGAAACCCGGCAAATGATTGATGAGATTATCCAAAAAAAAGAAATACAATTTTATCAGAAGAAGACGCAGGTAATCGGGGTTTTATATAAACATGATAGCCGTAGCTATGTAATTACCGCCGCCGCAACCGACCAATATGGTTTTGCCAAGCTTCAAAATCTTGAATACACTTTAATCTTTGGTTTTTTTATCGGCATTATTCTTATTTTTTTTACAGGGAAATTTTTGGCGAAAAAAGCCTTGTCACCTGTTTCCAAAATGGTGGATAAGGTAGAGGAAATTACCGCTACCAACCTGGATTTGCGAATTGAAGAAGGAAATGGAAAAGATGAAATAGCAGAGCTTGCCATTACTTTTAATGCGATGCTCAATAGATTGGAAAAATCTTTTGACGCCCAGAAAGATTTTGTTTCCAATATTGCCCACGAGCTGCGAACGCCACTCACAGCAATGCTTGCAGAGCTGCAACTAACTACCAGCAAACAAAGAAATATTGCGGAATATCAAACATCTATTCATCATGCAATTGACGATGCGCAAAAATTAGTAAGGCTTACCAACAATTTACTTGACCTCGCAAAAGCCAATTACGACCAGACAGAAATTGGTTTTAAAGAAGTGCGCCTTGATGAACTTTTATTAGATGCAAGAAATGAAGTAAGGCACAATCATCCCGATTATAAGATAAATATCATTTTTGAAAAAGAAATTGAGGATGATGATTTTATTTCAGTGAGAGGAAATGAATATTTGTTGAAAACAGCTTTTATGAACCTTATGGAAAACGGCTGTAAATTTTCCGAAGAAAAAGAAGCAACGGTTGCCATCACTTATTTCAAAGACAAAACCATTCTCCGTTTTCAGGATAACGGTATAGGTATAGACGCAAATGAACTGCAAAATATTTTCACTTCTTTTTTTCGCGGCGAAAATAAACGATTCGCTGAAGGAAATGGCATTGGCTTGTCCCTCACTAAGAAGATAATTGATTTGCATAAGGGCGAAATTGTTGTGGTGTCTAAAGTGGATGAAGGAACCACTTTCACGGTTGAGTTGCCGCATGTGTGATGTTTTTCTGATGTTATGTTTAAGAGACTGTTTGTAATTTTTTTATCAAGATTCAAAATGATAAGGTAATAAGGTTGGAATAAAAATGTCAAGGTTGTTCTACTAAGGTTTAAAAAAAATATTTTAATCAAGCAGCCAGAAATGAAATTGACATTTTATTTCTTGACGATGTGAAAAAGCACATAACCCTTAATTACACTGAGTTTTAAAACCTTAGTAGAAATGAAATATAATTGAAAAACGACCTTATTACATTATTATAAAGACTGTTCTGAAATCAATATTTCGCATGTTCAGTTTCGTGCAATTAGTGCATAAAATTCGTGTTCCTAACCTTCTCTAATAAAATTCTAATTTTTTTCTAAGCATTCTCTAACGGCCTCATCAAGCGATGTGTTTTACTTTTGCACGATAATTAAAAACAAACATTATGGACAGCGGTCCGCGAACAAACCATTTATTCATTTCCGCCTTTTTATAGGATAGCTTTTGCATTCCTGTAAAAAGGAATAAACAAAAGCTATGTTGCACAAAAAAATTATTTTCAGTTGCGCATTTTTCAGCGCTTTCTCTACACAGGCTCAGCAGACAGACAGTGTCCTAAACGAAAAATTTTCTTTTCATTTTCAAAATACCATCATCACACAATATAAGCCTGCATTTAAGGCAACCTATTCCGGTTCCAATAGTTTGATACCGCAGGAAGAAACACAAACATCCATTACAGCTACCATTTTTGCCGGGGCAAAACTTTGGAAAGGCGGCTCTGTTTTTATCAATCCGGAACTGGCTGGTGGTGCGGCTTTAAGCGAAGCTTTTGGTGTAGCCAATGCAACTAATGGAGAAACCTTTCGTGTGGGAAATCCTGCGCCCACTATATTTTTAGCAAGATTATTTTATCGCCAATTATTTTCATTAAATAAAAATGAAAAGTATTTAAGCACAGATGAAAATCAGTTGGCCGGAACTATTCCTACAAAATATTTTGCATTAACTATTGGCAAAATAGGTGTTGCAGATTATTTTGATGATAATATTTACAGTCATGACCCACGCACTCAATTTATGAGCTGGAGCCTTATGGATAATGGCGCGTGGGATTATCCGGCTAATACACGCGGATATACACCAAGTATCGTTTTGGAATATGTAACGCCCAAAAATGAATTACGATATGCCATTTCTTTAGAGCCTCTGGAAGCTAATGGTAATAATATGGATTGGAAAATTAAAAAAGCCAATGCACATTCATTAGAATACACACATCGCTTTTTACTTAAAGGGAAACTCGGGGCTATTCGCCTTCTCGGTTATTTTAATACTGCCAACATGGGCAATTATGATGAAAGTGTTGCACTGAATCCAACGGCACCGGACATTATTGCTACCAGAAAATATGGCCGCACTAAATATGGTTTTGGTATCAACGCGGAACAAAGTATTACCAAAGATGCAGGAATATTTTTCCGTGCCGGCTGGAACGATGGCAATAATGAAACATGGGCTTTTACCGAAATTGACAAAACCATCAGCGGTGGTATTTCATCAAACGGGAATAAATGGAACAGGCCAAACGATAATGTAGGACTGGCTTACGTGGCATCAGGAATTTCCGCCCACCACCGCAATTATTTGAAAAATGGTGGGAAAGGTTTCGAACTTGGCGATGGAAGTCTGAATTATGGCCTGGAGCAATTAACTGAATTATATTATTCAGCAGCGATAAAGAAAAATCTTTTATACCTGTCCGGTGCGTATCAGTTTTTGATAAATCCAGGATATAATAAATCGCGCGGGCCGGTAAATATTTTTTCAATAAGGATACATGCAGCTATTTAATAAAATTAAAAAAATCAGGATATGCTACTTTCAAAAACAACCGAAAAGATTATTCAAAAAATTTCGCCTTCACAAAATAAGGTAAGTGGTTTTGATGAATCGGCGGCAACCCTTCTTCGGAAAGTTTCCAGTGTGGATAGCCATTCATTTTGTAGCATATTGGATAGTGATGAGCATGGTTTGAATGATGAAAATATTGATGAAAAGAAAAAAGAATTTGGCCTTAATGAAATAGCGCATGAGAAAGCCCCCGCATGGTATATTCAATTATTTGAAGCGTTTTTAAATCCGTTTATTGCAGTACTGATTATTCTTGCATCGGTATCTTTTGTTATGGATGTAATGCTGGCTGCGCCGGGAGAAAAAGATTACAAAACAGTAACAGTTATTGGGATAATGGTGCTGTTAAGTTCTTTCCTTCGCTTCTGGCAGGAATACAGCAGCAACCGCGCAGCAGAACAATTAAAAAGCATGGTGAAAACTACTGCAACCGCGTGGCGCGCGCAGGCTAAAAAAGAAATTGATATTATTGACCTGGTGCCCGGCGATATTGTCTTATTAAGCGCCGGCGACATGATTCCTGCCGATTGCCGCATCATTCAATCTAAAGATTTATTCATAAGCCAGGCCATGCTTACCGGCGAATCGCTGCCAGTTGAAAAGCTGGGACACAGCATTGAGAATACAGAAAATAAGTCGCCTTTGGAATTGGAAAATCTTTGTTTTATGGGAACGAATGTGGTGAGCGGAACGGCTTCTGCAATTGTCGTAACCATTGGCGACCTCACTTATTTTGGCTCTATCGGCAAAGCGATTACGGGCAAACGTGCGGAAACAAGTTTTGATAAAGGTGTCAACAAAGTGAGCTGGTTGCTGATTCGTTTTATGCTGGTGATGGTTCCGTTGGTTTTTTTAATCAATGGACTTACCAAAGGCGATTGGCTGCAGGCTTTACTTTTCGGTATTTCAGTGGCAGTAGGCTTAACGCCGGAAATGTTGCCGATGATTGTTACTGCTAATCTTGCCAAAGGCGCCAAGAGCATGAGCAAGAGAAAAGTAATTGTAAAGCGGCTCAACGCGATTCAAAACATCGGCGCCATGGATATTTTATGCACCGATAAAACAGGCACGCTTACCATAGATAAAATTGTGCTGGAGCGTCATCTGAATGTTGATGGCGATGAAGATGATGAAGTGATGAAGTGGGCATATCTGAACAGTTTTCATCAGACAGGATTGAAAAATTTATTGGATGTGGCGGTATTGGAACACGCGGAAGTTCATAAATGTATCAGAGCCGATGAGTATTTTAAAAAGATAGATGAAATACCTTTTGATTTTCAGCGCAGAAGAATGAGTGTGATTTTGGAAGAAAAAAATGGCAGGCATTTATTGATTTGCAAAGGTGCTGTAGAAGAAGTATTAGACATTTGCACGCACGCTTTTGACCCCGGGGTTGATAAACAATTGCACATAGAAAATGATATCATTGTACCGATGGATGAGGATATACGGAGAAGAGTTTTGGATACTTCCAAAAAATTAAATGAAGAAGGATTACGGGTTTTATTGGTAGCGATTAAAGAAGATAATAAACGCCCGCTTACTTATTCTGTGGCTGATGAAAGTAATTTGGTACTCACAGGTTTCATTGGTTTTCTTGACCCGGCAAAACCTTCTGCAAAGCCCGCCATAGAAGGATTACAGAAGCTGGGAGTTGGTATTAAAGTATTGACCGGCGACAATGATGTAGTTACTAAAAAGATTTGCCGCGATGTGGGTATTCCTATCCAGCATGTGCTGCTTGGCAATGAAATAGAATTTTTGAATGACGAAGAACTTACTTCAAAATTAGACGAAACAAGTATTCTTGCTAAACTAAGCCCTATTCAAAAATCGAGGATTGTAAAACTGTTGCAGGCAAAAGGACACACCGTTGGTTTCATGGGTGATGGCATTAATGATGCCGCTGCTTTGCGCGATGCAGACGTAGGTATTTCTGTTGATACTGCGGTGGACATTGCCAAAGAAAGCGCGGATATTATTTTGCTTGAAAAAGATTTAATGGTAATCCGCAAAGGCGTAATTTATGGAAGAAGAACTTTTGGCAACATCATTAAATACATCAAGATGACCGCCAGCAGCAACTTTGGCAACATGTTCAGCATGTTGGGCGCGAGCGCCATCTTTCCATTTTTGCCAATGCTTCCTATACAAATTTTGGTGCAAAATTTACTGTACGATATTTCTCAAACCTCAATTCCGTGGGACAGGATGGATGAAGATTTTATAGAAAAACCACAGAAATGGAATGCCGGTGGTATAAGCCGCTTTATGATTTTTATCGGGCCGATAAGTTCGATATTTGATTATGCGCTTTTCGCCGTCATGTTCTTTTTCTTTAAAGCCAATTCACCGGAACATCAAAGCCTTTTTCAAAGCGGTTGGTTTATAGAAGGGTTATTGTCGCAAACATTGATCGTTCACATGATACGTACACGCAAAATTCCTTTTATACAAAGCTGGGCCACAGCCCCGGTAATAGCCATGACTTCATTAATTATGCTGATAGGAATTTTTATTCCCTTTTCGCCTTTTGCGGAAGCGTTTAAATTACAGGCATTGCCTCTGAGTTATTTTCCCTGGCTCATCGGCATATTATTCAGTTATTGCTTATTAACCCAATTCATTAAAACATGGTTTATAAAAAAATTCAACCAATGGTTATGAGAAAGAAAGCAATTCAATGGATAATTTTAATAATACTTCTATTCGCTTTTGTGTTTGTGATGGATTTATTGGTGAATCATTAAAGGGCAGCGGGCATCAGTTGATAGGCTTAGATAAAATCTCTTTGTTTTATGAGCCGGATTGTTTGAACCTCATCCCTTTGGGTCTTTCAGTTACTTTTCAACATCCGGTTAATAATTAATTTACGCTCTCTTTTTTTATTGTTTTAATGTTGCAATGCATTTGCGGTTATCTGAATTGTTTTAAAAAAGCAATCAGAATTAAAAGGGAATCCGGTGAAAATCCGGAACTATCCCCGTAGCTGTAATCCCGATGCAACATAGATTGCATTGTATTTTCGGAATCTACAAACCACTGTTCAAAAATTATTGGATGGGAAGGTATCCGGAAATCGGGAAAGTCAGAAGACCTGCCACGAATCAATTAACAAGTTATTATGCTTTCGGGTGAAAGGCAGTGAACTGGCTACATTTCATGGATTAAATTCATGCTGTATTCAGCCCACTCTTATTGCCTGCGAGTAAATTTTATCATCACCAAAATATTTTACTATGCAGAATGAAAATGAGATTTTATTAAGAGAAAACAAAGACCGCTTTGTAATCCTTCCAATTAATTATCCTAAAGTGTGGGAACAATATAAAAAGCACATGGCCAGTTTTTGGACGGCGGAAGAATTAGACTTAAGCAGCGACATCAAAGACTGGAACGATCTGAATGACGGTGAGCGGCATTTTATTTCTCATGTGCTTGCTTTTTTTGCTGCAAGTGATGGAATTGTAAATGAAAACCTGGCGGTAAATTTTATGAGCGAAGTGCAAATACCGGAAGCGCGATGCTTTTACGGATTCCAGATAATGATGGAAAACATTCATTCAGAAACCTATGCATTGCTCATAGATACTTACATAAAAGACCCGAAAGAAAAAGACCATCTGTTTCATGCGATTCAAACGATAGATGCAATCAAAAAGAAAGCTGAGTGGGCATTGCGCTGGATAGAAAACGGAAATTTTGCTGAACGCCTGGTAGCGTTTGCGGCAGTAGAAGGAATATTTTTCAGCGGAAGTTTTTGTTCCATCTTCTGGTTGAAAAAGCGTGGTCTGATGCCGGGGCTTACTTTCAGCAACGAACTTATCAGCCGCGATGAAGGATTGCATTGTGAATTTGCCTGTTTACTCTATAACATGCTATCAACAAAGCTTTCAGAGGAAGAGGTTTATGAAATTATAGGTGATGCAGTGGAAATTGAAAAAGAATTTATTACTTCCGCATTGCCCGTTGCGCTTATTGGCATGAATGCAAAATTGATGCAGCAATACATTGAATTTGTCGCCGACAGATGGCTCCAGGAATTAGGGTATTCTAAAATGTTCAACGCTGCGAATCCTTTTGATTTTATGGAAATGATTTCGCTGGAAGGCAAAACCAATTTCTTTGAAAAAAGAGTAGGTGATTATCAAAAAGCGGGAGTAGCAGGTGGCACAAAAGAGGCGCAGGCATTTTCGCTGGAAGAAGATTTCTGATTTACAGGTAATTAATTAAAAACATCATTAAATAAAAATATCGTTATGCAAGTAATAAAAAGAAACGGCAAAAAAGAAAGCGTAAAATTTGATAAAATAACCGCCCGTATTGAGAAACTTTGTTATGGTTTAGACAGGCGTTTTGTAAGCGCTGTTGACGTAGCAAAAAAAGTCATTGAAGGTTTATACGATGGCGTATCTACCACGGAACTGGATAATCTTGCCGCTGAAACCTCAGCATCACTGACCGTAAAGCATCCTGACTACGCATTGCTTGCAAGCCGCATCGCAGTTAGCAATTTGCATAAAAACACTACTAAGAGTTTTTCTAAAACAATGCAATCGTTATATGAATGCCAGGATGAACGGACCGGAAAATATCTTCCACTAATTGCTGATGATGTTTGGAAAATTATTCATGATAATGCAGAGCTTTTAGACAGTACCATTATCTACGATCGCGATTACGGATTTGATTATTTCGGATTTAAAACTTTAGAAAAATCTTATCTTCTAAAATTGAATAATAAGATTGTGGAACGTCCTCAGCACATGTACATGCGTGTGGCGATCGGCATTCACAAAGATGATATTGAAAATGCAATAAAGACCTATCACCTAATGAGCGAGCGCTGGTTTACACATGCCACTCCAACGCTTTTTAATGCCGGCACACCCAAACCGCAGATGAGCAGTTGTTTTTTATTAACAATGAAAGATGATAGCATTGAAGGAATTTATGATACGCTCAAACAAACAGCTAAGATATCTCAAAGTGCCGGCGGCATTGGGCTGGCAATACATAATGTAAGAGCAACCGGCAGTTATATTGGCGGCACCAATGGTACCAGTAATGGAATTATTCCAATGCTAAAAGTGTTTAATGATACGGCGCGGTACGTGGACCAGGGCGGTGGAAAGCGCAAAGGTGCATTCGCTATTTATTTAGAACCATGGCATGCCGACGTGTTTGAGTTTTTAAATTTAAGAAAAAATCATGGCAAAGAAGAAATGCGTGCAAGAGATTTATTTTATGCATTGTGGATACCGGATTTATTTATGAAAAGAGTGGAAGCAGATGGTGAATGGAGTTTGTTTTGTCCCAACGAAGCGCCGGGATTACAGGACTGCTGGGGCGAAAAATTTGAACAGCTATACACGCGATATGAATCAGAAGGCAAAGCAAAAAAAACCATCAAAGCACAGGAACTTTGGTTTGCTATTTTAGAATCCCAGATAGAAACGGGCACTCCATATTTATTGTATAAAGATGCTGCGAATGGAAAAAGCAACCAGCAAAACCTCGGTACCATCAAGAGTTCTAACCTCTGTACAGAAATTTTGGAATATACATCGCCTGATGAAATTGCCGTTTGTAACCTGGCCTCATTGGCATTACCACGGTTTGTGATTGATGGAAAATTCAATCATGATAAATTGTATGAAGTTACTTATGAAGCCACTGAAAACCTCAATAAAATAATTGATAATAATTTTTATCCTGTAGAAGAAGCAAGGAACTCCAACATGAAGCACCGCCCTATTGGGCTGGGCGTACAAGGATTGGCAGATGCTTTTATTTTATTACGGCTACCTTTTGAAAGTGATGAAGCGAAGCAACTGAATAAAGAAATTTTTGAAACCATCTATTTTGCTGCTATGACAGCAAGCAAAGACCTGGCAAAGGTTTCAGGAGCTTATGAAACATTTAAAGACTCCCCGGTTTCAAAAGGAATTTTTCAATTTGATATGTGGAATGTGGAACCATCCCTGCGTTGGGACTGGTACAGGCTGAAAGATGAAGTGATAAAATTTGGCGTAAAGAATTCTTTATTGCTTGCGCCGATGCCCACTGCCTCTACGTCTCAGATTTTAGG